>Ga0247713_1000116_pt1 | contig 56099 bp, 52 predicted proteins | sample 21E_NmetaG_FD_189936 | JGI IMG/M metagenome (GOLD analysis project Ga0247713, IMG submission 189936) | Soil microbial communities from hillslope of Landscape Evolution Observatory, University of Arizona, Oracle, AZ, United States - 2-1-E_N | ecosystem: Engineered > Artificial ecosystem >...
CCGTCCCGGGGCTGAACTTGTAAACGTTGTATCGTGCCCGGCTGAAGATTGCTAAATGGGTCATTCGGCTCATCATCCCCGGCAACACCGGTGCAATGGGCGGGAGAAAGCAAAGAAGGAGCGGGCCCGAAGGCCCGCCCCATTCTCCATTGACCGGGGGGAGGTCAGAGCTTGAACTACAGCGAGTTGCCGATCGTGTCGAACTTCGAGCTGGCCTTGCCACCAAGGGTGGTCAGGGCGACGATGCACACCACGGCGATCAGGGCGAGCAGGAGGGCGTACTCGACCAGGGCCGCACCCCGCTCGGTGTTGCCGAAGCGGGCACGCAGGTAGGGGGCGATGGTCTTGAACATGTCCATGGCAGTCGGTTCTCTTCTCCAGGTTGATCCGCCCCGTCCGGGGCAACGTGTACTTCCTATATCGGCGGTGGTGCCGGGCGGCTTGATGGCAAATGTCTGGATCCGGCGCCTGGTGAAAAAAAGGAGAGGAGCGGGCCTGAGGCCCGCTCCTCTCCTTTGACCCGGGGGGAGGTCAGAGCTTGAACTACAGGGAGTTACCGATGGTGTCGAACTTCGAGCTGGCCTTGCCACCAAGGGTGGTCAGGGCGATGATGCACACCACGGCGATCAGGGCCAGCAGGAGGGCGTACTCGACGAGGGCGGCGCCACGCTCGGTGTTGCCGAAGCGGGCACGGAGGTACGGGGCGATGCTGTGGAAGAGGTCCATTTGAGAAATCCTTGTCTCGGGTTGGTCGCCCCGTCCCGGGGCTTGGCTTGTAGTTGATATATCGACGCCTGGCGGGCGAACTTGAATGCGGATCTTGGAAGGCCGGAGAAAAAGCCCGCTTCGGTGCGGCAAAGCAGAAGGAGCGGGCACCTGGCCCGCTCCTTCTGCTCTGACCGGAGGTCGGATCAGTTGGCTACAGCGAGTTCCCGATGGTGTCGAACTTCGAGCTGGCCTTCCCACCGAGGGTGGTCAGGGCGATGATGCACACCACGGCGATCAGGGCGAGCAGGAGGGCGTACTCGACCAGGGCGGCACCACGCTCGGTCTTGGCGAAACGGGCCTGCAAGTAGGTGACGATGTCTCCGTGCATGTCGTGCTTCCCCTTCCGGGCTCAAGGCCCCGTCCTGGGGCTTCCTGGGGATAGGTATCGGCACGGCGGGGCCACGACTGATGGGTCGTTCGGACCATTTCGCGCTCCCGGCACCTTCGTCGCCGGCGCCCCAGCCGTTCCCTAGCTCAGGCGGATGATCCCCATGCGTACGGCTCGGAGGACGGCCTGGGTGCGATCACGGGCGTCGAGCTTGGCGTAGATGGACGCCAGGTGGTTCTTGACCGTCTTCACGCTGATGAACAGGGCGGCGGCCACCTCCGGCAGGGAGAGCCCGTCGGCCACCAGCTGCAGGACCTGCTCCTCCCGGGAGCTGATGGCGGCATGTCCGTTGCCCACCTCGGGTGGGGTCTTCTTCACGTCGGCCAGCATCGACTGCGCCAGATCGGCCGACAGGACGCTCTCGCCGCTGGCCGCCAGCTCGACGGCCGACACCACGTCGGTGATGGCGCAGTCCTTGACCAGGTAGCCGATGGCGCCGGCCTGGATGGCCCGGGCCATGACGTCGCCGTCGGCATGCATGGTGAGCATCACCACCTGGGCGGCGGGGACCAGGCGGGTGATCTGGCGAGTGGCCTCCACGCCGTCGAGGGTGGGCATGGAGACGTCCATGAGGACGACCTCGGGCCGCAACTCCTGGGCCAGGCGGACGGCCTCGGCGCCGTCGCCGGCCTCGCCCACCACGTCGAAGCCGTGCTCCTCCATCGACCGGCGCAGGCTGTCGCGCAGCATGCGGTGATCGTCGGCCAGAAGCAGTCGGGTGCTCATGCGGTCACCGCGGTCACCGCGGTCACCCGGCACTCCACCACGGTGCCCGCCGACGGCCTGGACTCGATCTCGAGCCGGGCGCCGATGGCGTTGGCCCGCTCCCGCATGCCGAGCAGGCCGTAGCTGCCGGATCTGCCGCCTCGGTCCACGTCGAACCCCTTTCCATCGTCGGCAACCGTCAGGCGGCCGCGGCGGCCGTCACACTCCCAGCGCACCCGCAGGTGGCGAGCCCTGGCGTGATGCTCGACGTTGCTCACCGCCTCGTGGGCCAGTCGCCAGATCTCCTGTTCCTGCACGAGAGGGAGCCGGCCGGTGGCCGCATGCTCGAAGTGGACCTCGAAGTCGGCCCTCGCCTCCACCCGCCCGAGGAACTCCTCGAGGGTGCCGACCAGGTCGCGGGCGTCGGTGACCTCCGTGCGAAGGTCGCACAGCGTGTCGCGGACCTCGGTGAGGACGCCTCGGACCTCGGTGCGCAGGCTGTCGAGCTCGTCGTGCATCCTCTCGTCTTCGGCCATCCCGGCCAACCGGTCCAACTTGAATGCGACAAACGCCAGCGACTGGCCCACGCTGTCGTGGATGTCGCGGGCGATGCGGACCCGCTCCTCGTCGGCGCCGATGGTGCGCAGCCGGGAGAACCAGCGGGCGTTGTCGATGGCCAGGGCCGCGGGCTCGACGAAGCCGTCGAGGATGCGCAGGTCCCGGCGGCCGTAGAAGCCCGGCTCGTGCTGCTCGATGGCGATGAGGCCGAGCAGCATCCCCCTGGCCCGCAGCGGCGCGTACAGGCCCGAGCGCGACAGGATCTCCGGCCCGAGCCCTTCCCCCGGGCCCAGGCTGACGACGAGCGAGGCGACACTGCTGGTGGTGGCGGCGGCGAGGGGTCGGGGCAGGTCGGTTGGCGGGATGCCACGCGGCAGGGCGGCGCCCTCGGATGCCGCCACTGTCCAGGTGCCGGTGGCGTCGTCGTGGAGGAGCACGGCCACGACGTCACAGTCGATCAGTCCTCGAAGGCGGGTGATGGTGGACGCCAGCACCTGCTGCAGGTCGAGTGATGCGGGCAGGGACTGGGCCACCCGGTGGAGGGATACGAGCAGCTCGTTGGCCTCGGTCAGCTGGCTCATCCTGTCGAGGGTGGCGGTGTGCTGCTCGCGGGCCTCACCGAAGAGCCGCCGGGCGTAGCCGGCCAGGATGCCGACGAGCAGCAGCTCCATGGTCCACTCGCCCGTGGTCCGGAGGCTCTCGTCGGACAGAGCTCGCAGGTCGAGGTGGAAGGGGACGGCGACGGCCACGCTGGCCACCAGCGCCGCGGTCACGCCGGCCATGAACCCGCCGACGAACCCGATGGTCATGATCCCGCCCAGCAGGCACAGGACGAACGGGGAGCCCCATGCGCCGGTGGTGACCACCGCGGCGACGGCCACGGCGAGCCCCAGCACCGCCGGCAGCCGGCGGGTGCTCCCGCTTCGGTCGTCGGACTGCCAGACCATCATGCCGGCGAGGGCCAGGGCCCATGCGCCGTTCCTCACCGTGACGTCACCGGAGATGGCGGCCAGCACCAAGGCCAGGACCAGGGTCGCCCACCGCACGCTGTTGCCCAGGGGCTTCAGCGGTGCGGCGGGAATCGTGGGCAGCCCGGCGACCGGCGGGGCGGCGGCCTGCATGGTGACTACTTGAACGCTTCCTGGATGCCGAAGGCCGCCGGCCCCAGCACCGTGACCATGATGGCCGGGAAGACGAACAGCACCAGCGGGAAGAGCATCTTGACCGGCAGCTTGGCCGCCTTCTCCCGGGCCCACTGCCGGCGCTTGTTCCGCATCTCCACGGCCTGGGTCTTCAGCACCCGCCCGATCGGGATACCAAGGGCGTCGGCCTGCAGCAGGGCCAGGACGAAGTTCGAGAGCTCGGGAACCTCGGTGCGGCGCTTGAGGTTCTGGAAGGCGTCCCGGCGGGGGAGCCCCAGCTCCATCTCGTGCAGGGTGCGGGCGAACTCATGCGACAGGGGAGAGTCGAAGTGCTGGCAGACGATCTCCATGGCCCCTTCGAATCCCATACCGGCCTCGACCGAGATGGCCAGCAGGTCGAGGGTGTCGGGGAGGTCCTTCAGGATCGCCTGCTTGCGCTCCGTCACCTTCCGGGAAAGCCACGACGCCGGGAGGCACCAGCCGATGACGGGAGCCAGGACCAGCATCATGATCCCGATGCGGGGTGCCGGGGCGGCCAGCAGGACGTAGGCCAGGGCGCCGACGGTCAGGAGACCGGTGGCCGATGCCTGGGCGATGACGAACTCCTCGGCCCGCATGCTGCCGGTGAGGCCGGCGAACAGGAGCTTCTTGTGGGTGCGCTCCAGGTAGTCGCTCGGGGTCAGTCGGGTCACGCTCTTGAGCGCCTTGCCGCTGAACGGCTTCACCACCCGGATCCAGAAGGGCTCGGCCAGCTTGGCCTCGAACTCGTCGACGGGTCGGCCGGTGTCGGTGTCCAGGTCGTGGAAGTACTCGGCCACGTTGAAGGCGGGACGCCGGGCCCGCATCACGCCCACAGCGGCCAGGGATGCCCCGAGCCCGGTGAACAGGATGGCGAGGATGCTGAGTGAAGTCATGAAGTCACACCTCGATCTTGCATATGCGGAAGATGACGACGGAGCCGAAGATCATGAGAAGAGCCGTGGCCCCTAGGACGACGAGCCCCATGCCCGAGAACATGGGCTTCATATAGGTGGGGCTCATGACCTGGATGGCGAGGAACATGAAGGGGGCGAGGGCGGTGAGCACGTAGGCGGAGATGCGGCCTTCCGCCGTGAGCACGGCGACGTCCCGGCGGACCTCCTCGCGAGCCCGGATGAAGTCGGCCAGCGTGTGCAGCAGGTCGGCCAGCCGGCCACCCACCGTCTGCTGGATGCGGATGGCCTGCACGACCCAGTCCAGGTCCCGGACCTCGAGGCGCTTGGCCATGCGGCCGAGGGCGTCGACGACGGGGTCACCGAGGCGGGTCTCGGCGATGACCCGGCCGAACTCCTCCGACAAGGGCGGCTCCGCCTCCTCGGTCATCATCTGGATGGCCCGGAGGAAGGTGTGGCCGGCCGAGAGCGACGAGGCGATGAGCGTGAGGGCATCGGGAAGCGCGGCCTCGAAGGCCTTCTTCCGCTTGGCGATGCGATAGCGGACGAAGCCGACGGCGCCGAAGGGGCCGATCAGCAGGCCGACGACGGCGATGAGCGCGGTGCCGGTCAGGCCGTACAGCAGGGCGGCGAGGGCGAACGTGGTCCCCATGGCCGTGACCACGTACTCGCCGGGCCGCATGGGGATGCGGGCGCGCTCGAGGGCGGCGCGCATGTCGCCCTTGTCGTCGAACTGGTCCACCATCTTGCCGGCGAGGCCGATGGTGCCCTCGACCAGGGGGCTGTAGCCCTCGGGCACGGCGTCGGGGCGCACGTCGCGCTCCCCGAAGGGAAGGTCGAGGATCTCGGCGAGCGCCCGCTCCCGCTCCCGGACCCGGAAGAGGAAGCCGCCCACCATGAGGGCGAGGCCGGCGCCGACGGCCAGCATGGCGAAGATCCCGGCGTTCATCGGGCCCGCTCGGCGGTGGCGAGCTTGGACACGGACGGCACCCGGCCCTGGCGCAGGCGCGACACCTGGGCCGGCGCCGGCGCCGCCGGGGCACGGAAGGCCTTGGCCGGCACCTCGATGCCGTTCTCCGCCAGCTTGTCGAGGAACTTCGGGCGCAGGCCGGTGGCCACCAGCTCTCCGCCGCCCCGGCCGTTCTCGTTCTTGGGGTACGGGCGGTACTTGAAGAGCTCCTGGAGGAGGATCGTCTCGCCCTCCATGCCCTGCAGCTCGGTGACCGAGGTGACGACACGCCGGCCGTCGGGCATGCGGTCGAGGTGCATGATCAGGTTCAGGGCGGAGTTGATCTGCTCGCGGATGGCCTTGACGGGGAGCTCGTAGCCCGCCATCAGGGTCATGGTCTCGAGGCGGCTCAGGGCGTCACGGGGACCGTTGCTGTGGACGGTGGTCATTGACCCCTCGTGACCGGTGTTCATGGCCGAGAGCATGTCCAGCGCCTCACCGCCACGGACCTCACCGACGATGATGCGGTCGGGACGCATACGCAGGGCGTTGCGGACGAGGTCGCGGATCCTGACCTCGCCGGCTCCTTCTGCGTTCGGCGGCCGGGATTCGAGGCTCAGGACGTGGGGCTGCTGGAGCTGCAGTTCGGCGGCGTCCTCGATGGTGACGATGCGTTCGCCCTCGGGGATGAACGACGACAGCACGTTGAGGTTCGTCGTCTTCCCGGTACCGGTACCGCCGGAGACCAGGATGTTCAGCTTGCCCCGGACGCAGGCCTCCATGACGACCGAGAGGTCGAGGGTGAAGGTCCCGAAGTTGATGAGGTCCTTCACCGTGTAGGGGTCGGCGGCGAACTTCCGGATGGTGAGGATCGGGCCGTGGATGGCCAGCGGCGGGAGGATGGCGTTGACACGGGAGCCGTCGGGCAGGCGGGCGTCCACCATGGGCGAGGACTCGTCGATGCGCCGGCCCACGTTGGCGACGATCTTCTCGATCACGTGCCGGTACTGCTGGTCGTCGCTGAACGTGGCACTGGTGTGCTGGAGGCGGCCGTCACGCTCGATCCACACGTCGTCGTGGCGGTTGCACATGATTTCGGTCACGGTCGTGTCGGCCAGCAGGGGGTCGAGCGGTCCGTAGCCCAGGGTGTCGGAGATCATCTCCTGCACGAAGGCCCGGCGCTCCCGGGGGGAGACCTTGACGTCCTCCCGCTGGATGATCTTGTCCAGGGCGGTCTTGACCTCGCCGGCCAGGGCCGTCTCGGAGAGCCCGGAGGCCTTGGGCGCCACCTCCGAGAGCACCAGCTCCCGGACCTTGCGCTTGGACTCGTGCCAGCTGGCTGCGGTCTGCTGGCGGGCCCGGGCCGCGCCGCCGCTGCCGCCGCTGCTGTTGCTGGTGCCGGCGGTGTTCCCGGCCGGGCGGGGGTTCGGGCGCCGGGGGGCGCCCGGGGACTGGCTTCTCGAGGCGGAGGCGTTCTCCTCCTCCTCGAGGGCGGCCAGCTTGTCGGAGAGCTTCACGGTGTCCTCCTAGGACGCGATCGTCGCGGGACGGTTGAACATGCGGGCGAACAGGCTGCGCTTGCTGGGGCCTTCGGCCTCCATCGCCTTGCCGCGGCTGGCTTCAGGCAGGAGCGGGCTCATGCCCGCCGCCATACGCCGGCTGACGTCGGCCTGGGGGGTGAAGGCCAGCACGGGCGTGCCGACGTTCACCGACTTGGTGACCTCCTTGGCGTAGGGCAGCACCGAGGTGAAGCCCTGCGGGAACAGGCGGGTGACCTGCTCCACGTCGAGGCCGACGTCGCGCTCGGCCTTGTTCAGGATGAGCTTGACGTTGTCGGAGGAGATCTTCAGCTTCTCGAGGGTGTTGAGGAAGACGCCCATGTGGCGGACGCTGGGAAGGTCCAGCGTGGCCATCACGTAGAGCTGGTTGGACAGGTCGAAGGCGGCGAGCACGATCTCGGTCAGGGCGGCCGGCGTGTCGACGATGACGTAGTCGAACTTGCTGCGGGCGGCCTCGATGACCCGCTGGACGTCGACGGGGTGGATCCGGTCGGCGTCGGAGGGGTCCTTCGGCGCCGGCAGCACCATCACGCCGGAGTCATGGGCCACGACGTACTCGTCGATGTGCTGCGCCAGGTCCACCTCGTCGATGTCCTCGCGGGAGAGCAGGTCGGAGATGGTGAACCGGGGGCGCAGGCGCAGGGCGGTGGACACCTCGCCGAACTGCAGGTCGAGGTCGATGATGACCGTGCGCTTCCCGGTGTACTGGTGCAGGTAGTAGGCCAGGTTGGTGGCGTAGAAGGTCTTCCCGCAGCCGCCGGTGGCGGACGAGACGGTGAACACCGTGCCGAGGTTGCCCGCCGGAGCGGTGGTGTGAACGGTCATGGCCGGCTCGGTGGCCGGGTGGCTGCGGCTCATCGAGATGGCCCGCTCGACGGCGTCATGGAGGTTCCGGTCGGCGACCGGGAGCTGCAGCAGGTCGATGGCGCCCGTGCGGATGATCTCCCGCAGGGTGGCGTCGGGCCGCTTGGCGAAGGCGAGGACCAGGGCGGTGGCCGGGGTCTCGTCGTGGATGGCCTGGAGAGCGGAGAGCCCGGTCTTGGTGCTGAGACTGGGGCCGGCGATCATGACGTCGAAGGGCCCGTTGGCGTTGATGGCCTCCTCGACGTTGGTCGGGCGGTCACAGGCCACGACCTCAGGCCGGGGGCGCAGCTCGGAAGCGACGCCCCGGACCTGGTCGGCCAGGCTCTCGTCCTTGTCCAGGACGAGTATCTTCGGATTGCGCACGGTGGCTAACTCCTCGGTTCTTCCGCCGTCGATCAGAACTGCCGCAGGGCGTCGGTGATGCTCGACCCGGGGGTGGGCCCAACCGGAGCGGCGTCCTTGGACACCAGTGAGAAGTACAGGGACTCGAAGGTGCTCAGGTAGATGAGGCGCTCGGCCTCGGGCGGGGTCACGGCCAGCAGGTAGAGCAGGCCGGGGCCGCCCGGCTGGCCCTGGGTGGCGGCGAGGGTGGTGCCGTTGACGTTCAGGACCTCGGTGTTCTGCAGGATGAGGTGGGCGGCGCCGGCCGGATTCTTCGGGTCCGAGCCGGCCTTGACGACGCCGTAGATGTTGATCCGGTCGCCGGCGCCGGCGAAGCCGGCGACGCCGGGGACGTTGGACAGCTCCAGGGCGAGGGCGGTCTTGCCGTCGGGGATCTTCAGCGTGCCGATCCGGGTCTGGGCCACCTGGAACTGCTCGTTGGTCAGGATGGCCCCTTCGGCCACGCCGAGGGTGACGGTCTTGCCGGCCAGCTGCGACACGTCGGTCAGGGCGGTGGCCGGCTTGGCGCCGATGTCGATTGCCTTGTTCTTCACCAGGCCGCCGTTCACGGCGGCGGCGCCTGTCGTTCCTGCGGGGATCGGCTTGTCGGCCACCAGGACGGTGGCCTTGCCGGCCCCTGCCGTCACGCCGTCGTCGCTGTTACGGACGACGAGGTAAGTGGCCGCTGCGCCGACGATGAAGACGGCCAGGCCGAGGGTCACGATCAGGTTCGAGCGCTTTCCCATGTTCGAAGTTCTCCGGTCTCTCAAGGGATGGGTTCGGTCCGACACCCGCGCCGGGGTCGCCCAGAGAGGTTTTCGGCGGGGGAGCGGCCGACCTGTAGCCCGAATATGGGTCGTTTGACCTAAAGGAAAGGTGCGTTTGCACCGATAGGTCCTCTGACCCAGTCCCTGACCATCGGGAGCTCTACGTGACGCGTCGACATCACTCACTGCCGGCTGTGCCGCCGAGGCGGCGCCTCTTGCGCCCTGACCAGTCGGGAGCGGCTGCGGTGGAGTTCGCCCTGGTCGTCGGCCTCTTCGTCTTCATCCTCTACGGGCTCATCGCCTTCGGCATGGTCCTGGCGACCAAGCAGCGGGTCACCAACGCCGCGGCCGAGGGGGCCCGGGCGGCAGTGGGCAGCGCCAACGCCACCGACGCCGTGAACGCGGCCACCGCCCGGGTGCTGGCCGCGGGCCTGCCCACCGGCGCCTACACGCCCACCTACTCCACGGCCACGTGCGGCTCGAACGAGTGCATCACGGTGACGATCACCTACAACCTCGACACGAACCCCGTGATCCCGCCGGCGCCCGGCTTGGGCCTCGTGATGCCCAAGAAGATGAGCTCCACCGCGGTCGTCCAGTTCAAGTAATGACCTTCGAGAAGGGTTTCGGAACCATGTTGTTCGTACGCGCTCGCCGGCACGAGGAGCGGGGCGCCATCCTCGTGCTGTCCACCGTCGGATTGGTCCTCGCCATGATCGCCGCCGGCCTCGCCATCGACCTCGGCCGGATCGCCCAGGCGGCACGGGACGACCAGCGGATCGCCGACCTGGCCGCCCTCGACGCAGCTCGCGTCGCCCCGGCCGACTACCCGATCGCCGCCGCCGCCAGCGCGGCGCGGAACGGGCTGCCCAGCGACCCCGGCTTCAGCATCACCGCCATCGAGGGGGTGAAGACCGACGGCCAGTGCGTGGCATCGGCCGGCGCCGGCTCGGTCTGCGTCACCGTCACCTCGCCCCACAAGAACGCCTTCCCCTTCCTGGGAGGGCGCGACTCCGTCACCCGGACCGCAATGGCCGGCGCCGGCAACGCCATCGGCACCGTCCGGGTCGGCTCCTCGGTTGCGTCGGCCAGTGGGTCAATCCCGAACCAGCAGGTCATCATCCTCAACAAGACCATCTCGGCGCTGATCGGCGGCAGCTACTCGACGAACGCGGTGGGGTGGCAGGGCCTGGCCAATGGGAACGTCACCTTTGGTGCGCTTACGGCAGCCCTCGCCAACGTGACCGGCAACGGCACGTTCAACGCCGGGACGACCAACGAGGTCCTGAACTCGACCTTCACTGCCGGGCAGCTGTTCACGGCCACGGCGAACGCGCTGAACAACAGCGGCAATGCCGCCTACATCAGCGTGGCCAATAGCGTCCAGAACATCGGGTTGGCCGCCAACGGGACTTCGCTCAGCGCCCCACTGAAGCTCTACGACTTCTTCAACTTCGGCAGCGTCGTCGTGGGCAACAAGCAGGACGTGGCCAACGCCAACCTCAACGTGCTGGACCTGATCACCGGTGCCGCCATCCTGGCCGATGGTGATCACTTCGCCTCGTTCAACCTGGCGGTCGGCGACATCGTCGGCGGCCTCATCCCTGGCGGTTTCAGCGGTGCCAAGGTCAGCATGAGCCTCATAGAGGCGCCGCAGCAGTCCTTCCCCGGACCTCCCGGCAAAGACGCCAGCAACACCTACTACACCTCCGCACATACGAGCCAGGTGAGGGTCAAGCTGGAGCTCGGATTCAACATCCCGCTGACGAATGCGATCTCCATACTGGGCCTGGGAACGATCACCAGTATCGCCGTCACCGTGCCCTACGACCTGCAACTGGGCCGTGGCCATGGCTACCTGGAACAGATCAACTGCGGCACCACCGCCACACCGACCAGCGTCGTCATCAAGGGAGCGACCGACACCGGGACGTCGAGGCTGGGAACGGTCAGCGACGCCGACCTCCGGGCCCGGGTGTTGAACCCCACCCCCTCGCTCGGCGTGATCGGCAGCGCGCTGGCCGGTGCCGTCCAGGTGAGTCTGACCAGCGCCACCAGCACCACTGTCCCAGGGAACCCCGGCGTGAACCTCACGTTCAATCCCCCATATGCCGATGACTCGCCGTCACAGCCGGTTCCTGGGACCGGGATCAACCTGCCGTCGCTCGCCACGACGAACACGACGGCGACCGTGCTAGGCATCCTGAACACGGGACTGCTCAACGACATCATCAACGGGGTCAACATCAGCGGGCTGAACTTCTCGTCGAGCGGCATAGGCGTAAACACGTCGATCCTCCAGCCTCTCTACGACGCCCTGGGCCTGTCGTTCGGCACCGCCGATATCTGGGCGCCGCCCGTGCAGACGTGTGCCGCGCTGTCCCCGGTGCCGACGCAATTGACGGCCGTGCCGGTCCTTCGCGGCTGAAAAAGGGACGAACAGGAATTATCAAATTATGCTCAACTTTTTCGGAGCGACGGCCGACGGTAGGGGTGTTCCCGCCACCCCACGAAAGGCAAGCCAGATGAAGCGTAATATCCGTGTTCTCGGCACCGCCGCAGTTGCGGCAATCGGCCTCCTGGCCTCCAGCGGCAGCGCCTACGCCGGGACGACGACCTTTGACACCGGCATGGTCACCGTGATGGCCGAGACCCGGGCCGTCCGGGTCGACGTCGGCGGCCTCGCCGTCGTGTCGGTGAACAAGGTGTCGGACCCCGGAGTACAGGTTCGGGTCACGGCCGACGAGGGCAACAGCCCCGTCGTTTTCACCATCCACGGTCCCGGCGAGAACAACTGCAGCGCCGTGGACGACCCGTCCAAGGGCACGCTCAACCGCACGGTCACCGTGCAGGACGGCGATCTCGGCGCTTGGGCCAACATCTACGTCAAGGTGCAGTACACCACGACCACGCCGATCGGGATCTCCACCTTCCACGTCCTCGAGCCCCTCGGCCCCACCGGCGTCACGGTGAGCGGGATCGGGCTTGTGCAGGGCGTGCCCGTGGGCATCTGCGTCGCCTGACCTCCGCCAGCCCACCTCTCATTGAGAGCAGCGCACCGGCTTCGGCCGGTGCGCTGCTTTTTCGCGCTAGTGACCGGAAGCATGTAGCTGATCCGAACAGCTATTGAACGGGCCCGATTCCTGGTCTAAAGAGGTTGTGACACTCCTCGAACAGGGAATTTGGTCGCTGGTGAGTCGCTGCACGTTCGTCTGGGCACACGGCCTGAACAGCTGTATGGCGCACGAGGACGAGCTGGGCCTGTTCGATTGGACGTGCGCCGAGTCGGTCGCCCGGGTGCTGCGGTACGACGCCAGGGGACACGGGGGGTGTGAGTGCGCCCACTACGAGTCACGGGCCTATCGCTGGTCGGCGTTGGTCGACGACATGCTCCGCGTGCCCGGGCAGGGGCCGTTTGTGGCCGGCGGGGCGTCCATGGGTGCGGCGACCGCTCTCTACGCCGCCGTGCGGGCTCCCCGGCGGGTGCAGGGCCTGGTGGTGGTGACCCCGCCCAGCGCGTGGGACAGCCGGCCGCCACAGGCCGAGGCCTATGAAGCGGCCGCCCGGCTGGTGGAGCGCCGGGGCATCCCCGGCTTCGTCAAGGCGCTCCAGACGGTGGGGCAGCCCCGGATACTTGCCGAGGAGCTGCCGGAGGCCGACAGCATCTGGCTGCGGCACCTGCGGCGCATGGACGAGAAGGTCGTGCCGTCGATCCTGCGGGGGGCGGCGTCGTCCGATCTGCCCAGCCACCAGGAGCTCCACGACGTGGTCGTCCCCACCCTCATCCTGGCCTGGACCGGCGACCCTGCCCATCCCGTGTCGACGGCCGAGAAGCTGGCCGAGCTCATGGTCATGAGCGAGTTGCACGTGGCCAGCGACCTGGCCGGCGTGCGCCGCTGGCCCGAGCTGGTGCGCGACTTCCTGGCCGGCATCTGCCTCTGGGAGAACGCCTAGCTAAAGCTAGCTCGGGGGGATCGGGGCCGAGCGCAGGAAGCCGGCCATGTCGTCGGCCCGGTAGAGCTTGTGGGTGGTGGGGTGCTGCGGGGACTTGCCCACCACCACACCGTCGGCCAGCTCGCCCCAGAACCCCTCGTACACCTGTCCCGATCGGTGCGGGTCCTTGATGTAGTGGTTGACCGGCTTCTGGACCTGGAGTCCGGAGGCCAGCCACGACGGTTCGTCGAGGAAGAGGACCACCCGGGGGCAGAAAAGGGCGAAGGCGGTGCTGAACCGCGTCGGGTCCTCCCCGACGTGGAGGAGGCTGGTGAGGGCCAGCGCCTCACCCAGCCCCCAGGTGGGGTACCGCAGGCGGAACAGGACCTGGGCCCAGCGGCGGATCTCGCTCCAGAAACCCAGCGGGTCGGGATAGAAGAAGCTCTCGTTGGCCTCGCCCAGCGTCAGCGGGCGGTCGTGCCAGGTCAGCACGGGGTCCCGCCACACCGGGGGCTTGGTGGTGACGAGCAGCAGCCACGCATTCAGCGACCCCGGCGAGTTGGCCGGCCAGTCGGCTCCCTTGGCCTCCAGGGCGGCGCGGCCCCGCTTGTTCACCGCCCTGGCCGCGGCCAACCGCTCGTCGGCTCGGGGCGAGAAGAGCAGGGAGTCGTGGCGTCTTCGAAGGGCGATGATACGGTCCTTTTCGGCCATGGTACTGGTGGGCTTGACGGGTGGAATCGGGTCGGGCAAGTCCACGGTGGCGGCGATGCTTGCCGATCGGGGTGCGGTCGTGGTCGACGCCGACCGGCTGGCCCGGGACGCGGTGGCCGTCGGCACCCAGGGTTTCCGGGCGGTCGTCGGCCGGTTCGGTTCCCAGGTGGTCGCCGGCGACGGCGCCCTCGACCGGCGGGTCCTCGCCGGGGTGGTGTTCGACGATCCCGGCGCCTTGGCCGACCTGAACGCCATCGTCCACCCGCCGGTACGAGCGGCCATCGCCGAGCGGGTGGCCGAGCTGGAGGGGACCGACGCCGTGGTGGTGCTGGAGATCCCGCTGCTCGTCGAGTCGGGCCGGTCGTACGGGGCGTCGCAGGTGATCGTCGTCGACTGCCCGGAGGATGTGGCCGTGCGCCGGCTGGTCGAGGAGCGGGGCATGGACGAGGCCGACGCCCGCCGGCGCATCGCCGCCCAGGCGTCGCGGGCCGAGCGGCTGGCGGTGGCCGACATCGTCATCGACAACAGCGGTTCCGTCGACCACCTCCGCCGGCAGGTCGACGCCCTCTGGGAGGAGCTCCGCCGCCGGCGGGAATAGCAAAGGTGGTCGACGCCGAGATCGTCGACGAGCGCATGTTGGCTTGATCCCGTGCCCTGCGCGGCGGGCCGCGTGAGCAAGGCTCGTTGCCAGAAACGCAATCTTGCTCACTCGGCGCCGCCCGAGGTCTGGGAGGCGCTCGGTAGGGCTACCGCGTGCTGACGAAATCGAGGGCCTGGGCGCCGAACCGCCGGCGCCCACCGTCGGCTGGTAGCTCGACGCCGGGGGCGCCGGCGAAGGTCTCGGCCAGGGCGGCGGAGCGCTTCTCGACGTCCATGCCACATTGTCCCAGGCCGCTCGTAGGCTGGGCGGGTGCCTCCGTTCCAGGTCGTCAGCGACTTCGAGCCCGCCGGCGACCAGCCCAAGGCCGTCGAGGCCCTGGCCGCCGGCGTCGAGCGGGGCGACCGGTTCCAGACCCTGTTGGGCATCACCGGCAGCGGCAAGAGCGCCACCATCGCGTGGACGATCGAGAAGGTCCAGCGGCCCACGTTGGTCATCGCCCCCAACAAGTCGCTGGCCGCCCAGCTGGCCAATGAGTTCCGGGAGTTCTTCCCCCACAACCGGGTCGAGTACTTCGTCAGCTACTACGACTACTACCAGCCCGAGGCCTACCTCCCGTCCTCCGACACCTACATCGAGAAGGACAGCTCGATCAACGACGAGATCGAGCGCCTCAGGCACTCGGCCACCTGGGCCCTGGTCAGCCGGCGCGACGTGATCGTGGTCGCTTCGGTTTCCTGCATCTACGGCCTGGGCACGCCCGAGGAGTACACCAAGCACGTCCTGCCCGTCAGCCGGGGCATGGAGATCGACCAGCGGGCCATCCTGCGCCAGCTGGTCGACATGCAGTACGAGCGAAACGACATGAACTTCATCCGGGGGAAGTTCCGGGTGCGGGGCGACACCATCGAGATCCACCCGGCGTATGAGGAGCAGGGCATCCGCATCGAGCTGTTCGGCGACGAGGTGGAGCGCATCAGCCGGGTCGACCCCCTGACCGGCGAGATTCTCGAGGTCCTGGAAGACGTCGTGGTCTTCCCGGCCACCCACTACGTGGCCGGCGAGGAGCGGATGAAGCGGGCCATCTCGACGATCGAGGTGGAGCTCCAGCAGCGGCTGGCCTGGTTCGAGAAGCACGGCAAGCTCCTCGAGGCCCAGCGCCTTCGCATGCGGACCAGCTACGACCTGGAGATGATGCAGGAGGTCGGCTTCTGCAACGGCATCGAGAACTACAGCCGGCACATCGACGGTCGGGTCGCCGGCCAGCCGCCTCACACCCTGCTCGACTTCTTCCCCAAGGACTTCCTGCTGGTCATCGACGAGTCCCACGTCACGGTGCCCCAGCTGCACGGTCAGTACGAGGGCGACCGGTCGCGGAAGGAGACCTTGATCGACCACGGGTTCCGGCTGCCCTCGGCGGCGGACAACCGGCCCCTGCGCTTCGACGAGTGGTACGAGCGGGTCAACCAGTGCGTGTTCCTGTCCGCCACCCCCTCGGACTACGAGATCGGCCAGTCCAGCCAGGTGGTCGAGCAGATCGTGCGCCCCACCGGCCTGACCGACCCCGAGGTGGTGGTCAAGCCCACCAAGGGCCAGATCGACGACCTCATGGAGCAGGTCCGGCTCACCATCGAGAAGGGCGACCGGGTCCTGGTCACCACCCTCACCAAGAAGATGGCCGAGGACCTGACCGACTACCTGCTGGAGCTGGGCGTCAAGGTCCGCTACCTCCACAGCGAGGTCGACACCATCCAGCGCATCGAGATCCTGCGTGACCTGCGGCTGGGCGAGTTCGACGTGCTGGTGGGGATCAACCTGCTGCGGGAGGGACTCGACCTGCCCGAGGTGTCGCTGGTGGCCATCCTCGACGCCGACAAGGAGGGGTTCCTCCGCAGCGAGACGTCGCTGATCCAGACCATGGGGCGGGCGGCCCGCAACGTCGACGGCCAGGTGATCATGTACGCCGACAAGGTCACCGACTCCATGCAGCGGGCCATCTCGGAGACCAACCGCCGGCGGGGCGTGCAGGAGGCCTACAACCGCGAGCACGGGATCGACCCGCAGACCATCCGCAAGGCGGTCACCGACATCCTGGCCACCCTGCGGCCCGAGGGCGACGGGGAGGCACCCCGTCCCGGCAAGGACCGCAGGTCGCGCAAGCGCGACAAGGTGAGGAGCGACTTCGCCGAGCTCCCTCAGGACGAGCTGGAGCGGCTCATCCGCACCCTGGAGGAGGAGATGAAGGAGGCGGCCACCGACCTGCGCTTCGAGTACGCCGCCCGCCTCCGCGACGAGATCCACGACCTCAAGCGGGAGCTCAAGCAGGTGGTGTGAGCGGCTCGCTCGACAGCACCAGCGTCGGGTCGCCGACCATGATCTCCAGCCGGTGGGGGAACCGGCGCTCGGCGTCGGCGATGACCTGCCGGTCGCGGGCGTACCAGCCGGCGTCGGTCGGCCACCACGAGGCGACGAACACCGCGTCGCAGCTGTCGAGCTGGGCGGGGTCGGTGACGGCGGTGAAGTCCCGGGGGCTGTCCAGGTAGGCCAGCATCGGCGACACCCCGATGTTCACCACGCAGCTCCGCCCGCCGGCGGCGTTGACCTCACGGATGAGGGCGGCGGTGTGGCGGTAGGCGGTCGGGTGACCGGTGAAGCCCGGGGCCAAGGCCCAGGCGGCAACGGCGCACGAGGCTGCTCCCAGGACGGCGGCGGCCCGGACCCGGCCGACGGCGACGGCGGCGAGGTAGGCGGCGCCGGGCACGAGCCAGACGAAGAAGCGGGGGGTGAGGGCGGAGGACTGCAGCCCGGCCCACTGGACCAGCAGGACGGCGGCGAGGGCGGCCGACGCGCCTCGAGCCGCCCGGTCGCGGCGGAGCACCAAGAGGCCGCCGGCGACGACCAGCGGCAATGCCGCCGCCGAGGCCCACCCGCCTCCCGTCGCCATCAGCGCCACCTGCCACGGCAGGTCCGCCTTGAGCACCCTGGAGTAGCTGCCCATGGTGTCGATCATGGAGGCGGCCATCCCCGCGTAGGCGACGACGGCCACGCACGCCGCCCCCGCCAACCGCAGGCGCCAGCGGGCGTCGAGTCCCCGGCGGGCGGCCACCAACCCGACGTGGGCGGCCAGCACCGGGAACATGTAGAGGTGCGTCGCCAGGCCGGCGCCGGCGACCAGGACGTAGGCGGCATCCCACCATCCCGAGCGCCCTGGCCGGTCGTCGACGGCGAGGACGGTGGCGACGATGGCGCACAGGACCAGCAGGCTGTAGCCCCGGACTCCCCGGGAGAGGGTGGCGAAGGTCGGGTTAGAGGCCAGGAGTGCGCCGGCGACCAGCCCGGCGGGGAGGCCGTGCCGGCGGGCGGCGAACCACGTCAAGACGCCGACCGCCGCCGCTGCGCACAGGATGGGCAGAACCCGCATGGTGGCGGCGTCGGTGCGGCCCGTGACCACCCGCACGAGCTGTTCCAGGAAGGAGAAGAAGGGGTGGTTGTTGAACGCGGCCTGGGAGCTGAACGCGGCCCACGGCGGCCCCGGCTTGACGAACATGCCGACGGTGTGGGCGCTGTCGAAGTCGAGGGTGCGGCCCAGGCCCGGGAGGTAGGCGAGGAACGTCAGCACGCCGAGCCCGGCGCCGGCCCGAACGGCGGCAACGGACCGGGCCGGCGCCGGCGCCGGCGCCGCTCGTACGGTCGGTGTCCCCGCAGCCCGCGGTCGGGTGATGTGCATGCGATGAGCCCTGGGTCAGTTTTCGTCAGCGCCCCCCGGGCGCTTGAGGCCTGGAGAACCGCTCAGTTCGGGGGCCGGGCCGGTCGATACATCGGTGGTGACCCTCGTGGCCGACCCGACCGCGCCCGGGCGCTCCCGCCGGCCTCGGCGGTTCGCCGCCGCCTGGGCTGCGCCGGTGTGGGCCCACCTGGTGGCGTTGGCTCTCCTGCTGGTCGCCATGATGGCCGTCGTCGGCACCGCCTCCTCCTTCTCCGCCGACGAAGGGGCCGCCATCGTGCAGGCCCGTTCGCTGTCGGAGGGGACCGGGTGGCTGGTGGAGCACCCGGTGCCCGAGGCCGACCCCGCCGGCGTCAACTACCCCCTCGAGTTCTCCGAGCACGGCCGCCGGGGATGGACGCCCTACGCCAAGCACCCCCTGTACCCGCTGCTGCTGGCCGGCGCCGACCGTGCCGGGGGGGTCACGGCGATGGTCCTGCTCTCGCTGGCCGGCACCGTGGCCGCCGCCGGCCTGGCCGCCGCCCTCGCCCGGCGGCTGGACCCGGCGCTGGCCCGGGTGGCGCTCTGGACCGTCGGCGTGGCCAGCCCCCTGTTCTTCGACGGCCACCTCGTGATCGCCCACACCGTGGGCGCCGCCCTGGCCCCCGCCGGGGTGCTGGCCTTCCTCGCCGCCCTCGAGCGTCGCAGCCCCGCCCGGGCCCTGCTCGTCGTGCCGGCCCTGGCCGCCTGTGTGCTGCTGCGCAACGAGGGCCTGTTCATCGCCGCCGCTCTCGGCGCGGTGGCCGGCACCGTCGCCCTGCGCCGGTCGGATGTGCGCCCGGTGGCCGCGGTGGCTGCGGTGGCCTCGCTGGTCGCGGGTGCCGGCGCCTTCGTGCTCGACCGGGGGTGGACCGCCCGCATCGTCGGTGCCACGGATGGCGGGCCGGTGCCGGAAACCTTGCCGGCAGGGGGCACCGGGCTGCTGGCCGGGCGGGTGAAGGGCTTCGTGCTGACCTGGCTCACTCCCAGCTACAGCGGCCGGCCCGTGCTCGGGCTGCTGCTTCTCGTCATGCTCGCCGCCATCGCCTACGGGGCCCTGGTCGCCCGCCGCCACCCCGGCGACGGTCGTCGCATCCTCGCCTGCGCCGCCGTGGCCGCCGCAGCTGCCGTCGCCGCCCTCCTCGTCGCCCCCGGCACCGTCGTCCCCGGATTGCTCCTGGCCTTCCCCCTGGGGTCGGCGGGCCTTTTCCTCCTGAGCCGGCGGACCCTGCGCACGGAGCCGGCCCGGGTGGCGGCCGGCGTCTCGCTGCTGTTCGTCGTGGCCGTCATCACCACCCAGTACGCCAAGGGAGGCGGTGGGGAGTGGGGCGGCCGGTACTTCGCCCTGTCCCTTCCCATCGCCGTCCCCGTCCTGCTGCTCGCCCTCCGGGACACGGCGACGGCGCTGGGGCCGGCGGTTGCCCGCCGGGCCGGCGTCGCCCTGATGGTCTGCTCGGTGGCCCTGAGCACGATGGGCATCACCGCCCTTCGGTCGTCTCACCGGGCCAACGCCCGCCTCGTCGCCGCCGTCGAGCGGGCCGGCGTGAGCGTCGGCGCTGCCGACCGGCCGGTGATGGTGACCACCGAGGGCGCCATGCCCCGGTTCGCGTGGCCGACGTTCGACCGCCAGCGGTGGCTCCTCGCCGGCCCCGAGGGCCTCGACGACCTCTTGGCCCGCCTGGCCGGCGCCGGCGTGACCCGCATCGGTTTCGTGACCCGCAACGTCGACCGCGACCGCCCGGTCCTGGACGCCGCCGGCGTGCGGGTGGTGAGCACCGACGACTCCGAGGGCGGCCGGCGGTGGCACGTCCTGGTGGTCGACATCGGTTGATGCCCATGAACCGGGTTCAGGCCGAGTCGCCGGCATCGCGGGGAGCGGTGCGCGTGCCTGCTGCCTCGGGTGCGGGGCCGGCGCCGCGTCGCCGGGGCTGGCGGCGGGCCTGGGGTCTCCCGGTCTGGGCGCACCTCGTCGCCCTCACCCTCATCCTGCTCGTGCTGGTGCCCGTGGTCGGCCGCCCGCAGTCGTTCCTGGCGGACGAGGGCGCTGCGATCCTCCAGGCCCGCTCGCTGGCGACTGGCCAGGGATGGATCCTCGAACACCCTCTCCCCGAGGTGGACCCCGAAGGCGCCTGGTATCCCGTGGTGAACGCGGAGCACGGGGAGAAGGGATTCGCGCCGCTCGCCAAGCACCCGGCGTACGCAGTGCTCACGGCCGCCGCGGCCCGCGTGGCCGGCGTGACCGGGATCGTCCTCCTGTCGCTGGCGGGAACCGTGCTGTCCGCCGGCCTTGCCGCCGCCCTTGCCGGCCGGTTCGACAGCCGGTTCGTCCGCCCTGCGTTGTGGGCGGTGGGCCTCGGGAGCCCCATGCTCTTCGACGGCTACCTGGCCATGGGCCACACCCTGGGCGCGGCCTCCGCCACGGCCGCCGTGCTGGCTGCCGTGGTCGCGCTGCAGGAAAGGCGGCCAGCAGTGGCCGTGCTGGTGGCGCCCGCGGTGGCGGTGGCGGTGCTCTTGCGCAGCGAAGCTCTGCTCTTCGCCGCCGCCCTGGCGCTGGTGGCCACGGTCCTGGCGGTCCAGCGCGTCCACCGCCGGCCGGCGCTGTTGATGGCCGGTTCCGTGCTCGCGGCGGCAGGGGCCGCTCACCTCCTCGAACAGGTCTGGATCGCCCGTATCGCCGGCGAACCGGTCACCGCCTTGGTGCCCGTCCCGTCGTCGGGCGCCGACTTCCTCCGGGGCCGGGTCGACGGCTTTCTGGCCACGTGGGTGAACCCGGCGTACGGAGGATCCCTGAACCTCCGGCTGGCCCTCCTCCTTCTCATCCCCGCGATCGCCTGGTGCGCCTCCCGTGTCCGGGCAGACCCGGGGGACCGAGCCGGCATTCTCGGCGGTGCGGCTGTTGCCGCCGCCGCAGCGCTCGCCGCGTGGACGATCGACCCGACGAACGTCGTACCCGGTCTCCTCGTCGCCTTCCCGCTCGCCACCGCCGGCCTCTTGGTGTTGCGCCGCCGGCTGTTCAAGGATGTGGGGCTCGCGGTCGTCGCTGCCACGGCCGGCCTCTTCGCCCTCGCCGTGCTGGGCACCCAGTACTCCGAGGGGGGGAACGCCGAGTGGGGTGGCCGGTACTTCGCCCTCCTGGTGCCCGCCGCCATCCCGGTTTTCCTCGCCGCCCTGTACGCCCAGGGACTGGCCCTCTCGGTGCTCGTGCGCCGCGGCGCCGCTCTCGCCCTCGTGGTGTGCTCACTCGCCTTGTCGGCGATGGCGATCGGAGGCCTCCGGGCCAGCAACAAGGCGGGAGTGGAGATGGCCGCCCGGGTCGAGGCTGCGGGCCGGGCCACTGGGGATCCCCGGCCGGTGGTGCTCACCACGTGGGGGGCCGGGCCACGCCTGCTGTGGCCCACGTTCGAAGACCACCGCTGGCTCTACGCCCGGGGGCCGGATCTAGCGGACGCGGCGAGCAGGTTGCGCGCCGCCGGGATCGACCGGTTCGTCTTCGTGACTCGCGACCTGGCCGACGACCTGCCCATGCTGTCCGGCTTCTCCGTGCTTTCCACCGACGGCCGGTCGAACGGTCTGCGCGAGCAGGTCCTGGTCGTGGGGACGGGCACCGGCTGAGGAAATCGCCGCGGTCGCTCCCCGGTGACAACACGTATCCTCGGAGCGTGTCCGACAAGCTTGTGATTCGGGGCGCGCGCGAGCACAACCTGCGCAACGTCTCCATCGAACTACCCCGCGACAAGCTGGTGGTCTTCACCGGCCTCTCCGGCTCGGGGAAGTCGTCACTGGCGTTCGACACGATCTATGCCGAAGGGCAACGGCGGTACGTGGAATCCCTCTCCGCGTACGCCCGCCAGTTCCTCGGGCAGATGGACAAGCCCGACGTCGACTTCATCGAGGGGCTCTCGCCGGCCATCTCCATCGACCAAAAGTCCGCCTCCCGGAACCCTCGGTCCACCGTCGGCACCATCACCGAGGTCTACGACTACCTCCGCCTGCTGTGGGCCCGCATCGGCGTGCCCCACTGCCCGACGTGCGGAGCGGTTGTGGCCCGCCAGACGCCGCAGCAGATCGTCGACCGCATCCTCCAGCTGCCCGACGGCACCCGGTTCCAGGTGCTGGCGCCGGTCGTGCGGGGCCGGAAGGGCGAGTACGAGGGCCTGCTCGAGGAGCTGGCCTCCCAGGGCTACACCCGGGCCCGGGTCGACGGGGAGCTGCTGGAGCTCGCGGATCGCTCCTCTGCCAAGCTGGCCCGCTACGAGCAGCACACCATCGAGGTGGTGGTCGACCGCCTGGTACGCCGCGAGGGGATCGAGCGCCGGCTGACCGACTCCCTGGAGACCGCCCTGCGCCTGGCCGAGGGCGTGGCCGAGGTGGAGCTGGTGCCCAAGGACAGCGAGGGCGAGCCGGAGATCATGACCTTCAGCCAGCACCTGGCCTGCCCCAACGACGGCACGTCCTTCCCCGAGCTGGCCCCCAGGAACTTCTCCTTCAACTCCCCGTACGGTGCCTGCCCCCACTGCGACGGGCTGGGCACCCGGTTCGAGGTCGACCCCGAGCTGGTGGTGCCCAACACCGACCTGACCATCGACGAGGGGGCGGTGGCGCCGTGGGCCGGCGCCCGGGGCGAGTACTTCCACCGGGTCCTGGCCGCGGTGGCCGAGACGTACGGGTTCCGCACCACCACGCCGTTCAGGAAGCTGACCAAGGCGCAGCAGAAGGTGCTCCTGTACGGGTCGGGAACCAAGCAGGTCCACGTCCAGTACCGCAACCGGTACGGGCGCACCCGGTCGTATTTCACCCACTACGAGGGGGCCGTCCCCTACCTGCAGCGCCGGCACTCCGAGGCCGAGTCCGACTACATGCGGGAGCAGATCGAGGGCTACATGCGGGAGGTGGCCTGCAAGGACTGCGGGGGCGCCCGCCTCAAACCGGAGTCGCTGGGCGTCACCGTCGCCGGCAGGAACATCCACGAGGTGTGCGACCTCTCCATCGCCAAGTCGGCGAGGTTCCTGGCCAGCCTGGAGCTGTCCGAGCGCGACCGGATGATCGCCGAGCGGGTGGTCAAGGAGGTCAACGCCCGGATGCAGTTCCTGCTCGACGTCGGGCTCGACTACCTCACCCTGAACCGCTCCGCAGGCACCCTGGCCGGCGGGGAGGCCCAGCGCATCCGCCTGGCCAGCCAGATCGGCAGCGGCCTGGTGGGCGTGCTCTACGTGCTCGACGAGCCGTCCATCGGGCTCCACCAGCGCGACAACCGCAAGCTGATCGACACCCTCATCCGCCTGCGCGACCTGGGCAACACAGTGATCGTCGTCGAGCACGACGAGGACACCATCCGGGTGGCCGACCACGTGGTCGACATCGGGCCGGGGGCCGGCGAGCACGGCGGCGAGATCGTGGTCAGCGGGTCGGTGAAGGACCTGGTCCGGGAGGCACGGTCGATCACCGGCCAGTACCTGTCGGGCGAGCGCTCGATCCCGGTACCGGCCATGCGCCGGGAACCGCGCGAGGGCTGGCTGGTCGTGCGCGGGGCGAGGGAACACAACCTCAAGAACATCGATGTCGAGCTGCCCCTCGGCTGCTTCGTGTGCGTGAGCGGCGTGTCGGGGTCGGGCAAGTCGACCCTCGTCAACGACATCCTCTACCGGGCGCTCATGCAGCGCATCTACAAGTCCAAGACCGTGCCCGGCCGGCACAAGAGGATCGAGGGCGACGAGCTGCTCGACAAGGTCATCAACATCGACCAGTCGCCCATCGGCCGCACCCCCAGGTCCAACCCGGCCACCTACACCGGCGTCTGGGACCACGTCCGCAAGCTGTTCAGCCAGACCCAGGAGGCCAAGGTCCGGGGTTACCTGCCCGGGCGGTTCTCGTTCAACGTCAAGGGCGGCCGGTGCGAGGCGTGCGCCGGCGACGGGACGATCAAGATCGAAATGCACTTCCTGCCCGACGTGTACGTGCCCTGCGAGGTGTGCAAAGGCGGGCGATACAACAGGGACACCCTGGACGTGACCTTCAAGGGCAAGAACGTGGCCGAGGTGCTCGACCTGTCGTGCGAGGAGGGGGCCGAGTTCTTCGCCAACCAGCCGGTCATCTCCCGGCACCTCAATACCCTCGTCGACGTCGGGCTGGGCTACGTGCGGCTCGGGCAGCCGGCGCCGACCCTGTCGGGTGGCGAGGCCCAGCGGGTGAAGCTGGCCAGCGAGCTGTCCAAGCGGGGGACCGGCCACACCATCTACATCCTCGACGAACCGACCACCGGCCTCCACTTCGAGGACATCCGCAAGCTGCTGACCGTGCTCAGCCGGCTGGTCGACCAGGGCAACACGGTGCTGGTGATCGAGCACAACCTCGACGTCATCAAGAGCGCCGACTGGGTCGTCGACCTCGGCCCGGAGGGAGGCGACGGCGGGGGTACGGTCATCGTGGAAGGCCCGCCGGAGGTGGTGGCGAAGACGCCGGACAGCTACACCGGCAAGTTCCTGGCCGAGGTGCTGGGCAGGTAGGCCTCGGCGGGACCGGCCGCCCGGCTGACCAGGGCGGCCAGGGAGACCGCGAGGAGCAGGAGCGTCGACCGGGTGCCGCCGAAGTCGTTGCCGAGGACGTCGCCGCTGCAAAGGGTGAGGAAGGCGAGCTGGACGGCGACGATCCAGCGCAGCTCCACCGGGCCTCGCCGGCGGGCCAGCACGACCGTGCCGGCGATCAACGCCGCCACCGTCGCCGCCATGCCCACCAGCTCCTGGCCGTGCAGCCAGCGGACCCGGACGGCGTCGACCAGCCCGGTCAACGGGAAGACGAGGCCCTCCGAGGGCAGCCCGCCGGCGGGGACGGCCAGGCGGACGATGGTGAGCCACGCCACGAGGGCGGCGGCCGGGAGGAGAAGGAGGGGCAGGTCCTCCTTGCGCCGGCGGGCCAGCACGAGGGCCAGAGGGACCAGGATGGTCGTCTCGCGGGTGAGGACGGCGGCGACGGCGGCACACCAGGCGAGCCTCGAGTGGCCGCGAACGGTCGCCACGACGGTGACCAGGGCGAGTGACACGGCGAGGGCATCGGCGACGCTCCCCGTCAGCGCCCAGAGCGAGCCGGGAAGGAGCGGGTAAGCGAACGCCAACCATGGCGGGCCGCGAAGGGAGCGGGAGAGCTCGCCGAGGGCCACCCCGCCGGCGACAAGGCCGAGCAGGTTGACGGCGACCAGCGCCCACACCAGGCCGGGGCCGCCACCCGAGGGGTGGAGCAACCATGCCAGCACCGGGTAGAGCGGGCGCTGGTAGCGGTAGCGAGGATTGTCCAGCGAAGGCGCTACCGCCTCCGGGTGCATCGGGTCACGGGCGATGGCGTAGAACTGCTGGCCGTCCAGCCCGACGCCCTCGGGTATCGAGGCCTCGGGGAAGTCCCGGGCGACCACCGCGGCTGCCGGGCCCTGGCGTCCTGCCTGGATCGGTCGCAGGATGCCACTGCCGCTGGCGGCCACGTCCATCAGCAGGTAGAGCAACGCGACTAGGGCGCCGGCCAGGGCGAGAGGCAGTGGTGGCGCGCCCCGTCGCATGATCGTTGTATCGGCGCCGCGGCGCCCTGCCTTGACCTCCGGCCTCAAGGCGCCGAGACACCGGGTCGATCATCGATCTATGACAACGGTCGGCGGGCTCATGGACGTGCCCTCCGACGTGCTTCCACGGTGGCACCGCCAGGCCCGCGTGTCGGCTCCCCGGGTGTTGGTCGTGCTCGTGGTCCTGGCCGGCGTCTTGTTTCTCGGGTACGGCTCTCAGACCATTGCCGCACCGTTCGGTGACTCCCACGACGGCCGGAACGCGGGGGTCTGGGTGGCGGCGGGCCGGGCCATCCGGGAGAGCGGCCCGGTGGCGTCCCGCCTGGGGACGCGGACACTCGAGAACGGCGTGTACGCCAACCATCCGCCTCTGATCGCCGTCGAGGTGGCCGTGGTCGAGGCCGTTGCCGGGACGTCCAACACGGCCAGCCGGGCGCCGGCATGGGTCGGAAGCCTGGTCGCCATCGCCCTCCTCGCCGTGCTGCTGGGTGAGCGAGGCGTGCAACCCGCGGCCGCCGGCGCCGCAGTCGCCCTCGTGGTCGCCACACCGATGTTCCTGGTCTTCGGCACCATGCTCGACACGCCGGTCACGTCGTTGCCCTTCGGGATCGGTGTCCTGGTCCTCTGGGAACGGGCCCGCCTGGGCCGGCGGGTCCCTCCAGCCTTGGCCACCGGCCTCTCGGCGCTCGCCGTGCTCGCCGGGTGGCAGTCCCTGCTCGTCGCCGGCCTGGTCGCGGCCTGGGCGGGGATCCGCGCCCTGCGCCGGCGGCGGCCGGTGGGCGCCGAGGCCGGCTTCGTGGCTGGGGCTCTGGCCGGCGCAGGCCTGCTGATGGCCTGGCTGTGGTGGGGGCTCGGCGGCACCCTGCGCCCGCTCACGGAGGCCTACACGATCCGTACCGGCCACGGCCCGGAGAACGTGGCGTTGGGCCGGCTGGTCGCCACGCTGGTCCACGACGGTCGGGCCATGTTCGGCGTGGTACTGCTGCTCGGCCTGCTGGGCCTGGTGCCGGCGCTCGCCCGCCGGTCGACTCGAGGGCTGACCGCCGTCGCCCTCGCCGCCACCGTCCCGTACCCGCTGGTGTTCAGGACCGGGGCCGTCAACCACGAATACTGGAACTACTGGTTCGTGCTGCCGCTGGCCATCGGCCTCGCCGCCGGCGCCGGCTGGTTGCTGGATATCGGCGACCGCCGGGCGGCCGGGCCGGTCATGGCCGCCGCCGCCGGGGTGCTGGCCACGGTGATGGCGGTGGGAGCGTGGGTGAGGCCCACGCCGGCCGCGTGGGCCGTCCGGGAGGGGGTACGGGCGGGCGCGGCGGCCGAGGCCGCCACCCTGGGAGCCGGGCAGAAGGCCGGCTGGTACGCCGGCGCGGTAGGCCGGCCCGCGGCATGGGTCGGCCTGGCCGAGCGGCGGCCGGCCCTGCCGGTCTCACCGGGGGACGCCGGCCGGCTGGCGGCCGAGCGGCCGGGCGACACCGTCCTCGTCGGCAGGGTCCGCTGCCTCGCCTCCGGCGCTCCTCACGTCGACTACTCGCTGGAATCGTTGGCCGACCTGCTGGCCCGGCCGCCGGAGATCACTCTGTGCCGCACTTCGCCTCAACCCGCCAGGGGAGTCGGTCGATAAGAACACCGTGCGACGCCTGGCGAGACCGCTGCTGCTGGTCGCCATCGCCGTGGCCGTCGTCGGGCTGAGCAAGATCCACGCCACCGCCTACGGCTACGACTATACGAACTCCTTCCGTTTCGCCTGGTCGCTGGCCTACATCGCCGTACTTTGCGCCGCCGCCTACGGCGCCGGCCTGCCCGACCTCCCCGGCTCCAAGCGGGCGGCGGCCGGCGCCGCCGCGGCCTCGACGGCGGCCGCCGCCCTGGCCATGTCGCTCCTGCAGCTGGTCGTCGGCTCCGCTCTCCTGCCCCGCTTCGTCGTCTTCGGGACACCTCTCCTGCTCGTCCCCGTCGCCGTCGCCTGCTCGTCGCTGGCCCGCCGGGGTCGGGAGCGGGACGAGCAGCGGGACCGGGTGGTGGCCGTGGCCGGCCCTGACGAGAGCGCCAACCTTTCACGCGAGCTCGATGCCGGCCCCGAGCACCCGGCGATGATCGGCTGGGTCCTGTCGCCCCAGGAGGCGGCCACGGAGACGCCCGGCGAGGAGCCCCTCGTCGACGTGGTGAGGGCCACCAGGGCCACCGCCGTCGTCCTCGACCGGGCCGCCCTGGCCGACGACTCCATCGTCGCCCAGGCCGCCCGGCTGCACGAGGCCGGCGTCCGCATCCGTACCCTCACGCTCTTCTACGACCAGTGGCTGGGCAAGCTGCCGCTGGCCGAGCTGGAGCGGATCTCCCTGCTCTTCGACATCGGTGAGCTGCACCGGGCCCGCTACGGCCGGGTCAAGCGCATCCTCGACACCGTCGCCGCCGCCCTCGGGGTGGCGGTGCTCGCCGTGGTCATGCCCATCGTCTGGGTCGGCAACCGGCTCGGCAACCAGGGGCCCCTCCTTTACCGCCAGACCCGGGTGGGCAAGGGCGGCAAGGAGTTCGAGATCCTCAAATTCCGCACGATGAGACCGGCAGAGCCCGGGGAGAGCTCGGCGTGGACCGAGGAGGACGACCCCCGGATCACCCCGTTCGGTGCCTGGCTCCGCAAGAGCCATCTCGACGAGCTCCCGCAGGTCGTCAACATCCTGCGTGGCGACCTGTCGGTCGTCGGGCCCCGCCCCGAGCAGCCGCAGTACGTCGAGCAGCTGGCCGAGAAGATCCCCTTCTACGGGCTCCGCCACCTCGTCCGCCCGGGCCTCACCGGCTGGGCCCAGGTCAAGTACCCCTACGGGGCCAGCGAGGGCGACGCCCTGGAGAAGCTGCAGTACGAGTTCTATTACCTGCGCCACCAGAGCCTGGCGCTCGACGTCCGCATCACGGGGCGCACCCTCCGCAGCGTCCTCGGGAGGGCCGGGCGGTGAGCGGCCCGCAGGTCGACGTCGTCATCCTCACGTGGAACGACGGGCCGCTCCTCGACGCCGCGGTCGGCTCCGCCCTGGTCTCCGAGGGCGTGGACGTACGCGTCTACGTGGTCGACAACGGGTCGGACCCCCCGGCCACCGTGCCCGCCGATGATCGGGTCACCCTCGTCCGCAACGACACCAACCGGGGCGTGGCCCCGGCCCGGAACCAGGGCGCTCGCCTGGGCGACGCCCCGTTCCTCTGCATTCTCGACAGCGACGCCCGACTGATGCCGGACACCCTGGCCCTGCTGGTCGAGCCCCTCGAGTCATCGATCGACGTGGCCCTCGCCGCGCCCGTCTTCACCGGCCAGGCGCCGGAGGCCAGCGCCGGCCGGGCGCCGTCGCTGACCGACAAGGCCCTACGCCTCCTCGACGTGCGTGACACCTACCGAACCGTCGACACCACCGGCCGCTGGTGGGACGTCGACTTCGCCATCGGGGCGTGCCAGCTCCTGCGCCGGGAGGACTTCGAGATCGCCGGCGGCTACGACGAGGACTACTTCTATGGCCCCGAGGACGTCGACCTCTGCCTCCGGCTGCGGGAGGACGGGCTGCGCATCGTCCAGGTGGCCGGCGCCGGCTGCCACCACCCGCCCCGCCGGCGTCACCGGGGCGTGCTCACCAAGGCCGGCCTGCTCCACGCCTCGGCGGTGGCTCGCCACCTGTGGCGCCACCGGGGCTTCAACCGGAAGGTGGCGGCGGCGTGAGTGGCCGCATCGATACGGTGCTCGTCGCCTACCGCAGCGAGGGCGTCATCGGGCCGGCGGTGGAGCGGGCCCGGTCCCTCGGCGGGACCGTGGTCGTCGTTGACCACGGCGACGGTGCCTCCGCGGCCCGGGCGGCGGCGGCCGGCGCCGTTGCCATCCACGACCCGTCGAACCCCGGCTTCGGCACCGGCCAGAACCGGGGGGTGGCCTTCACCGGATCGGAGCTCGTGCTCCTGTGCAACCCCGACGCCGAGATCGTCCCCGAGGCGGTCGCCGCCGGCGCCGAGCTCCTCCGGACCCGCCCCGACGTGGCCATGGTTCAGGGCGCCATCCTGAACCGGACGACCGGCGAGCCCGAGCGCAGCGCCGGCGTGGAGGTCGGGCCCGTGCACCTCCTGGGACGGGCCCTGGGGGCCAAGGCTCTGCTCGGAGCCCCGGCCGCGGCCTCGCTGGCCCGGCGATGGCCGGTGCTGCGGGACCACGCCGAGCGGGTGCCTACCGGCCCCACGGAGGTCGACAGCCTGGCCGCCACGGCCGTCCTGGCCCGCCGCTCGGCGCTCGACGCCGTCGGCGGCTTCGACGAGTCGTACTTCCTGTACGGGGAGGACCTCGACCTGGGCAGGCGCCTGCGGGCCGCAGGATGGAGGCTGCTGGCCGTGCCCGAGATCTGGGCCTCCCACGCCAGCGGCGGCTCGGCCCACTCCGGCTGGCACCGGGAGGCCAACTGGTGGCGGGGCACCATGCAGTTCGGCGCCGGCCGCTGGAGCGGGCCGGCGTGGGCCGTCGCCGTGCTGGCGGCCGGCATCCGGTGGATCAGGCTGGCCGTTCGCCACCCGTTCCACGCCCCGGAGACCTTCGCCGCGCTGGTACAAGACCCGCGGCGCCGGCGGCGGGCGGCGTGGTCGCACCAACGGGTCCCCCTGGCCCGCCACCGGTCGGTCCCGCTCCACTAGCCCGTCCGGTGGTGGGGGCATGGCGGCACCCCATCTGGCGTGACTCAACCGGGCGCACCGAGTGGTCGATAACGACACGGTGGGACCAGTGACCCCGAGGGAGGGCGGGCGTCGGGTGGCTTCTGGCGCCCTCAGGGTGTTCCGGCGCCTGTCCGGGGCCGCCCACTCCGCCATGGCTCGGGATGCCGGCAAGCTGGGGATCGGCGGGGCCATCGTCTTGGTGTCGGGTGTGGCCCAGGCGATCATCGTGGCCCGCGCCCTCGGGCCCAGGGACTTCGGGATCGCCGCGCTCATCCTGAGCTTCCCGCCCCTCGTCTTCACCTTCTTCGACGCCCAGGCCGCCGAAGCCGTGGTCAAGTACCTGGGCCAGTTCATGGTCGCCCGTGACCGCGGCAAGGCCCTCGCCGTGCCCAAGCTGGCCTACACCGTCGACATCGGCCTGGCCCTGCTCGGCTTTCTCGTCGTGGCCGCCATCTCGCCGTGGGTGGGCAACCACCTCCTCGGCACCGGTGGCTACGTCGAGCTGCTCCTTCTGGTCGCCGGTACCCAGGTGATCGTCGCGCCCGCCGACACGTCCCGGGCCATCCTGACCAGCTTCGGGAGGTTCTCCGGCGTGGCTCGGGTGACCGGGGCGGCCGCCATCCTCCGCCTCGGTCTCGTGCTCGCCCTGGTGGGCAGCGGCGGGGGCATCGCCGCCTACGTCGTCGCCACCTGCGCCGGGACGGCGTTCGAGTCCCTCTTGATGGGATGGCTGGCCAACCGGGCCGTCCGTGACGCCCTGGGAGGTAGCTGGTGGACCGGCCGCCTCGCTGAGGTTCGCGGAAGTGTCCGGGAAATGGGGTGGTTCCTGCTCTACACCGACCTCTCGAGCCTGGTCGCGGTGTTCGTCAAGCAGGCCGACATCGTCATCCTCGGCATGGTCGCCGGCCCGGTCCAGACCGGCTACTACCGGCTGGCCCGCTCGCTTGCCACCCCGGCGACCAGCGTGATCACCACGCTGCAGTCCGTGCTCTACCCGCAGGTGGCCCGGCTGGCGGCCACGGGCGACGCGCCGGCGCTCATGCGCCGGGCCCGGCGGTGGTGCCTGCTTGGCGGCGTTCCCCTCGCCGCGGCGTCGCTCGTGGTATTTCCGTTCGTGCCCCAGGTGCTCCGGGCCTTGAGTGGCGACGACTTCGTCGGCGCCGCGGCGGCGGCGCGGTGGCTCCTCGCCGGCTCTGCCTTCATTCTCGCCTGTTTCTGGCTCCGGCCCATCCAGCTGGCGACCGGGCAGGTGCGGTTCATGTTCCTGAACGGCGTGGTGCTCGGCGTGGTCTCGGTGGCCTCCTTCTTCGCCCTCGGCGGTCCCTTCGGTGCCGCCGGCGTGGCTGCGGCCCGCACCGTGGTCGCCGGCTTCGGCGGTACCTCCGCTGGACTGTGGCGGCTGCGCTCATTGAGCCGCTCGGGGCGGCTGGTGACAGGGCCGGAGCCGGCGGTGGCGCCGGTGGCGATTCTCTCTTAAGCCTCAGCTCAGCGGGAGGCGAGGATGAGCACCCGGGGCCCGTTGCGCTCCGCCCGCTCCTCGACCACGTCCACGGTGGTGAAGCCGGCGTCGGTCAGCAGGCCGGTGAGCGTGTCGAGGGGCAGCCACTTGGCGTGGTCGTACATGCCGGAGAACACCTCGGCCCTGCCGCCCTCGGCGTAGCGCATGTACCGGAAGCGCTCGCCGTCCACCACCACCTCGTCGGTAGCCCGGTCGGGCGGGGCGACGTGGGTGTCCAGCATGAGCCCCTTGGCGGCCACGGCGCCCAGGGCCCGCACGTGGCTGATCGGGTCGCGCAGGTGGTACAGGACACCGACGTGGTGCACGAAGTCGGCGCCCACGGCGGCGAGCTCGGCCGGCGCCGCCGGCGCCTCGATGTCGCAGGTGAAGACCTCCGGACGCCAGCCGTGGAAAGCGCAGCGGACGATGGTCTTGACCACGTTGTCGACCCGGGCGTCGACCGCGGTGACCTGGCCGGCCCGCTGGCAGAGGGCGATGGTGTGCACCCCCTCGAAGCACCCGATCTCGAGCACGTGGTTGCCCTGGAGTCCGAGCCGCTCGTCCATCAGCACGATCCGGCGGTCGGGCATGGGCTGGGGGTCCTCCCGCTTGCCGGTCCAGGCTGCGTCACCGAAGCGCCGGCCCCGACCGTCGACCGTGAAGCACGCCCAAGGCAGGAGGCCGTTCAGGCGGTCCAGGTCGTCGTCGGAGAGCCGCTCCACCAGCGGGGCGCTGACCCGCTGCTCCTGGTAGCCGGCCCGGGGCAAGGGCGAGGCCAGCCGGCGCACCGCGGCCCGTGCCCGGCGGGCGGCCTGCTTGACGGTGGCCTCGATCGGCTCCATGGAGGCCACGCTACGGTGCAGCCTTCTCCAGGGCGGCCGGCAGTTCGGACAGGTGGGTGATGACGATGCCGGCGTCGCCGGCCACCTGGTCCGGATCGTCATAGACGCCGGCGTACCGGACCGGGACCATGCCCATGTTCCGGGCACCCTGCACGTCGGTGCGCACCCGGTCGCCCACGTGAGCGGCCCGCTCGGGAGCCACGCCGAGGGCGTCGAGGGCGACCTCGAAGATGCGGGGGTCGGGCTTGTAGAAACCGACCTCGTCGGAGAACGTCCAGGCGTCGAACAGGTCGAGGAGCTGCCAGCGGTCGAGCAGGTCGATCAGGGTGGACGACGGGGTGAGGCCGATGTCGCAGACGATCCCGAGCCGCCGGCCTTCGGCCCGGAGGGCCCGCAGGCAGGCCCTCACGCCGTCGGCCGGGTGCAGCTCGGTGGTGGCGCCGGCCGCCCCGAACGAACGGACCAGGGCCTCCTGCAGGTCGGGGCCGGCGTCGATGCCCAGCTCGGCCAGCATGCAGGCGGTGGCGTCGGCAACCACGTACTGGCGGTTGGCCTTCCACGCCGCCTGGTACTGGCCGAAGGCGACCTGGTGGGCAGCCTCAAGGTGGTCGTGCTCGATGCCGATACCCGCGGCGTCGAGCAGCGCGCGCCACGCCCGCATCCGGCCGGCGACGAGGTTTCCGGGCGGCTCCCAGACCAGGGTGTTCCAGAAGTCGAAGGTCACGCCCTCAATGTGGTGCTCCGGCATGCCGAAAAAGAGTACGTGGCTTCTCCCGCGCAGCTTTCAGTGGTGCAAGGCCAGGGCCCGGCGGCGGTCGGAGAGGTCGAAGCCTCTTCTCCGGGAGCGGCGGACCTCCTCCGCCAAGAGGCACGAGCGCTGCTGGACGCCGCCGATCGCCTCGACCCCGACGCCTTCCAGCGGGCCATCGACGTCCTGGCCGGCTGCCACGGCAAGGTCATCCTGACCGGGGCGGGCACCTCCGGGATCATCGCCCGCAAGATCGTGGCCACCCTCACCAGCACCGGGACGCCGGCCGCCTTCCTCCACCCCTCCGACGCCCTGCACGGCGGCCTGGGCGCGGTCAGCAGCCACGACGTGGTCATCGCCATCAGCAACAGCGGGGAGACGGGCGAGGTCCTGGCCCTCCTGCCGTACCTCCGCAACCGGCAAGTACCCATCGTCTCCCTCGTCGGCAACCTCACCTCCACGCTGGCCAAGGCCTCCGAGGTGGTGCTCGACGCCGGCGCCGAGCGGGAGGTCTGCCCCTTCAACCTGGCGCCCACCTCCAGCACGACCGTGGCCCAGGCCGTCGGCGACGCCCTCGCCGTGACCCTCCTCAAGGTCAAGGGCCTGACCCCGCAGATGTTCGCCCTCAACCACCCCTCCGGGCGCCTGGGCCGGCGGCTCACCCTCCGCGTCGCCGATCTGATGCACGCCGACGACCGCCGGCCCACTGTTCCCCGCCACGCCTCCTGGCTGGAGGTGGTCGCCGCCATCGGCGACGGCGGGCTCGGCGCGGTGGCCGTGGTCGACCCCGGCGACCGGTTGGCGGGCATCGTGACCGACGGCGACCTGCGCCGGGCGCTCCAGCGCACCGCCCCCGAGGACCTGGCCGCCACGACCGCCGAGTCGATCATGACCGCGAGCCCGGTGACCGTCGGTCCCCAGGTGCTGGCCTACGACGCCCTGCAGCGCATGGAGGACCGCCCCTCGCAGATCTCGGTGCTCCCCGTCGTCGAGGACGGCGGGCGGTGCGTCGGCCTGGTCCGCGTCCACGACATCGTCCGGGCCGGCGTCTGAGCCATGGAGATCCTCGGCGTCATCCCGACCCGCATGGGGGCCGTCCGCTTCCCCGGCAAGCCCCTGGCCGACATCGCCGGCCGTCCCCTCGTCCGCTGGGTGTACGACGCCGCCACCAGCTGCCCGGTCCTTGACCGGGTGGTGGTCGCCACGCCCGACCAGGAGATCGTCGACGTGGTCCACGCCTTCGGCGGCGAGGCCGTCCTCACCAGCCCGCACCACCCGACCGGCACCGACCGGGTGGCCGAGGTGGCCGCCTCCAGCAGCGCCGACGTGGTGGTGAACGTCCAGGGCGACCAGCCCTTCGTAACCGCGGACATGCTGGAGCAGCTCGTCGCCCCCTTCGCCGCCGGCGCCGGCGTGCACATGACGACCCTCGGCGCCCCCCTGGGGCCCGACGTCGACCCCACAGATGGCAATGTGGTCAAAGTGGTCTGTGACCGGAACGGCGACGCCCTCTACTTCTCCCGCAGCCCCATCCCGTACTACCGCACGCCCGGGCCGGCGCCGGTCCTGCACCACCTGGGCCTGTACGCCTTCACCCGGGAGTTCCTCGCCGTGTACCAGACCCTCACGCCGACGCCCCTCGAGCTGTGCGAGGGCCTCGAGCAGCTCCGGGTGCTGGAACACGGGTACCGCATCCGGGTGAGCCGGACGGACGCACCTGCGATCGAGGTGAACACCCCCGCCGACCTGCAGGCGGCCATCGCCCACGCCGGCGCCCGAGCGCTGTCGTGAACCGCGTCGAGATCGCCCCGCGGCTGGAGGTGGGGCCGGGCTGTGGCCTGACCCTGCTCGGCGGCCCGTGCGCCATCGAGGGCGAGGACTTCACCGTCGACATGGCGGTGGCCATCCGGGACATCTGCGCCCGGGTGGGCATCGGCTTCGTCTTCAAGTCGTCCTTCGACAAGGCCAACCGCACGTCACTGGACTCCTACCGCGGCCCCGGCCTCGACAAGGGCCTGGCCATCCTGGCCCGCGTGCGCGAGGAGGTGGGGGTGCCGATCGTCACCGACATCCACGAGCCGGCACAGGCCGCCCCTGTCGCCGAGGTCTGCGCCATCCTGCAGATCCCCGCCTTCCTGTGCCGCCAGACCGACCTCCTGCTGGCGGCCGGCGCCACCGGCGCGGTGGTGAACGTCAAGAAGGGCCAGTTCGTGTCGCCGGCCGAGATGGCCCACGCGGTGGCCAAGATCGAGTCCACGGGGAACCGGCGCATCCTGCTGACCGAGCGGGGCGCCACCTTCGGGTACAACAACCTGGTGGTCGACTTCCGGTCGCTGCCCCAGCTGGCCGCCCACGGCTACCCCGTCGTCTTCGACGCCACCCACAGCGTGCAGATGCCCGGCGCCCTGGGCAATGCCTCGGGCGGCCAGCGCCAGTACGTGCCCCACCTGGCCCGGGCCGCGGTGGCCACCGGCTGCGACGCCCTGTTCATGGAGATTCACGAGGACCCGGACCGGGCCCTGAGCGACGGGCCCAACATGGTCCCGCTGGCCGAGCTCGAGGGCCTCCTCCAGCAGCTGCTCGCCGTCCGGCGGGCGACGGGCCTGGCGTGATCGAGCTCACCGAGTGGATCGGGAGCACCCGGTTCGCCGACCGGCCCTGGCTGGTCCTGGGCAAGGGGCCCACCTTCTCCGACCGGGACCAGTTCGACCTGAGCGCCTACAACCTCCTCTCCCTCAACCACGTGGTCTCGGAGATGAAGGTCGACGTGGCCCACGTGATCGACGTCGACGTGGTGGAGGCGTGCGGGCGGGCGCTGCTGGAGAACTGCGACTGGCTGCTCATGCCCCGCGTGCCCCACGTCCAGCAGCAGGTCAGCCTGCGGCCGTTGGAGGATTTCGTCGACGCCATCCCGGTCCTGCGTGAGCTCGACCGGGCCGGTCGCCTGGTCTGGTACAACGCCGAGACGGGGCCGGCGTACCCCGGCTCGCCGGTGATCGAGGTCAAGTGGTTCAGCTCCGAAGCCGCCCTCAACCTCCTCGCCACCATGGGGGTACAGATGGTCCGGTCGCTGGGTATCGACGGCGGCCAGACCTACAGCAGCGCTTTCGGCCAGCTCAACAACACCACCCGCCTGGCCAACGGCCTGCCCAGCTTCGACCTGCAGTTCAACGAGATCGAGCGCATCGTCCGCCTACGCGGCCTGGACTATCAGCCGCTCGTCGAACCGATCCGAGTCTTCGTGGGTGCCGACGAGTCGCAGCTGGTGGCCACCCGGGTGCTGGAGCACTCCATCCGCAAGCACACCGACGCCCTGGTGCGGGTGTCGCCCATGCTCGACCTGCAGCCGCCGATGCCGAAGAAGCGGGAGAACCGGCCCCGGACGGCGTTCTCGTTCAGCCGGTTCATGATCCCCCAGCTCGCCGGCTACCGGGGCCGAGCCATCTACCTCGACGCCGACATGCAGGTCTTCGGTGACATCCGGGAGTTGTGGGAGGCGCCGTTCAACGGCCACCACGTGCTGTGCACGACCCAGAGCGAGCCGCCCGAGCGCTGGAAGGGGTCCACCTGGTTCCACCCCGGCCCGCAGATGAGCGTGATGGTCCTGGACTGCGGCGCCCTCGACTGGGACATCGAGCGCATCGTCGCCGACCTCGACGCCGGCCGGTACAGCTACGCCGACCTCCTGTTCCGGCTCTGCATCGTGCCCCCCGAGCGCCTCGACCCGACCCTGCCCGTGACCTGGAACCACCTGGAGACCTACGAGCCCGGCCAGACGAGGCTGACCCACTACACCGTGGTCCCCACCCAGCCGTGGAAGAGCACCGACACCCCGCTGGGCGACGTCTGGCTCGCGGGGTACCGGGAGGCGGTGGCCGCCGGCGCGGTGCCGCCTTCGGAGGTGGAGACGTCGGCGCGCAAGGGCCACATCCGGCCGGAGCTGCTCGATGCGCTGGCCACGGCGCCGGTGCCGGCCCGCACCGACCGGTCGAGCGCGGCGATCGAGCTGGAGGCGGCCCGCAAGCGGATCAAGGAGTTGCACGGTCGCCAGCTCCGGGGCCGCGCTCGCGGCGCCCTCGCCCGGTTCAGCCCCCTGGTGCGCGCCGCCCGGGCCCGGGGCCCCGCCAGCCCGGCCGGCGCCGCCGTGGAGCGGGCTGCCCACCTGCTGCGACGGGTGCTCCGCTAGGTTCGCGACGCCCGGCGGAACAGCAGGTCGTAGCCGGCGCTCTCCAGGCCGCGGGAGTAGCGGTGGTACCGGCCCCGCAAGAGCTCGGCCAGGACGGCGACCACCCGGTGGCGGGGCAGGCCGTAGCGGAACTGCAGGTGCTCGACCTTGCGCTCGAGCAGCCGGAGCCCACCGGGGTCGACGTGGTAGGCCGGCGCCTGGCGCAAGCGCTCGGCCATGGCCCGGTAATGCCCCACTTCGTCGCCGAACACCCCTTGGCGGCGGCGGGCCGCCAGCTTGGCGCGCAGCCCGCGGGCGCCGGCGCCCACCTGGTTGGCCCCGTGCTGGCGGTAGCGGACCAGCGGCTCGGGAAGGGCGACGACCTCCGAGACCGAGGCCAGGAGACCGGCGATCCAGACGTCGTGGAGGCCCGTGGCGGGGATGGGCAGCACCAAGTCCCGGAACGAGGACCGGAAGGCGAGCGTGGCCCCGCACACCACGGGCCGGGAGACGAGGACGTCGAGGGCGTGGCCAGCGGCGAACCGCCGGCGCCGGCCATCGGTGAAGCGGGTGGCCTCGAACAGAGTCCGGCCCAGCGGGCGCAGGGCCTCGTCGACCAGCTCGGCGTCGCTGAACACGGCCCCCGCCTCGGGGTGGTCCTCGAATGCAGCCACCAGGCGCTCGAGCTTCTCCGGCGCCCAGACGTCGTCCTGGTCGGCCAGGGCGATGATGGACCCGCGGCAGCGGGCGATGGCGCCGGCGAAGTTGGCGGTGACGCCGAGGTTCTTCGGGTTGACGTGGAGGTGCACTGGGAACGGAACGCCGGCCGTGAAGCGGGCCACGATCTCGACCGTCCCGTCGGTGGAGCCGTCGTCGCACACGACGACCTCGGCCGGCAGGACGGTCTGGGTTGCGATGCTTTCGAGCTGGACGGCGAGGAATCGCTCGCCGTGGAACGTGCACAGCGCGACCGAGACGTCCACCTCTGCATTATCGACCCCTCGCAGTGTCACTTGACCTGGCCCGACGACCCTCCCGCGGCCCGGCCTGCGCTTCTCGCTCAACCCTCCGTCGCCCCCAGTCGATACTTCTCTCCATGGGACCTCTTGCCCGCCGCGGCGGGCGTCCTCGAGGGCGATCGAACGGAACTCTTCCCGACCCGGCAGTCTTCTGAGGTGGCGTGATGGAAGTCGAACAAGTCGAGTCGTGCCCCTTGTGCGGAGGTGGCCGGCTGAAGCTGTGGCGCCCGGCACCGGACCGCAACTACGGGTCGGACGACTGGGGCTTCGAGTATTCGCGCTGTCTTGATTGCCGTGCCCGGTTCCTGAGTCGCAGGCCCACTGCAGCCACCGCGGTCGAGTTGTACGACGACACGTATGAGCCGTACGACGTCGGCGTCCAGCGGAGCGCTCGACCCGCAGAGTTGACGACGGGGCGCGTCGGCCGCCTGCCCGCCCCGTGGCTCGATAGGGTCCGGCCGGCGTATGCAATACCGAGACCGGAAGCCCGGTTTCTCGACCTGGGCTGCGGGTCGGCGGCATTTCTTCACGCCGCAGCCGAGGCGGGGTGGACGGCGATTGGGTCCGACTTCTCACCCGCCGTGGTCTCGCGGGTCAAGTCGGCGGGATTTGAGGCGCACCTGATCGACGACGTCTGGTCCGCGCTCAGGGACGAACCGGTCGACCTGGTCAGGATGAACCATGTCCTCGAGCATGTGTACGACCCGGTCGGCCTGCTCCGGCGCGTCGCTTCCGTGCTCAATCCTGGCGGCCGGATCCACATCGCCGTGCCGAACCCATCCAGTGCGACGTCATCGGTCTTCGGCCGGCACTGGTTCTGTCTAGAGCCGAGGCACGTCATTCACTTCTCTCCAACCCTCCTCCGATCGGTGCTCGAGCGAGCAGGACTGGTCCTCGAGAGCGTCAGCCATCAACCGGCGATGCGCGACGTCAAGCGAAGCGCCGTCTACGCCCTGCGCGCGTACCGCACACCCTCCGCCGTCGTCGCCCGCTTCGAAGACCCGTGGGCGGATCGGATCTACGCCGGCGCGGCGGCGATCGGCGCGCAGCTCGGCCGCGGTGACCGCCTTCACGCCATCGCTCGCCGGTGAGGCGTGCCTCGGTCCGTTGGGTGCCGGCGGCGTATACGGAGGCCATCGCCAGTGCCCGGCTCCGCTGCTACCGCCCCGCTCGGGCCCTTGCCGAGGCTGGCTGGAACAGCCGAATTCTCACCCGGCACCTCCCGAGCCGGCCGGACGTCGTCGTGTTCCAGAAGGCGTACGGGCCTGCCCACCTTGCCCTGGCGTCCCGTCTGCAACGGCGAGGAGCGGCCGTCGTGTTCGACCTGTGCGACAACCATTTCTACCCAGCGTCGGGCGATCCTCGGTCCGTCGAGCGCGTCGAGCGCCTTCGGAAGATGATCGGACTGGCCGACCTCGTCACCGCCTCGACCCCGACCCTGGCCAGTCGGATCGACCACCCTCGGGTGGTCGTGGTCGACGACGCCATCGACGTCGTGGGCCCCGCCCTCGACGCCAGCCCCGTGGCCCGCAGGCGCCTGATCTGGTTCGGGAATGCCGGTTCGGAGGCGGAGCACTACGGCATGGCAGATCTTGGTGCGATCATGCCCGACCTGAGTCGGCTGGCCAAAAAGGTTTCCTACGAGCTCGTCGTCGTGTCGAACTCGGCGGCTGCGTTCGAACGGCATGTCAGCGGCTCCGGGCTGGAGGCGCGCTACGAGCCCTGGACCCCTGCGTCCGTGGAACGGGCTTTGCGGTCGGCGGACATCGCCCTACTGCCCGTCCAGGCGAACGAGTTCACCCTCTGCAAGACCGCGAACAGAGTCGTGACCGCGCTCCTCCACGGACTGGCAACCGTGGCCGGTCGCATTCCGAGTTACGAGGAGTTCTCCCCCTACATCCGGTTCGATTCCTGGCAGGAGCACGTGGAGGCGTACCTGGCCGACTCCGCTCTCCGGACCACCGATGTCACCGGCGGTCAGGCGTACATAGCCGGCCGCTTCCCCCCGGGGCACCTCGCCGAGCAGTGGGCTGGAGCGCTGGAAAGGGCGGTGGCGGCCCGGGCGAGTTAGCCCGGAGGGCGTCCGGCCCTCGCAAAGGGCGGCGCTACGTGATGGCCAGCATCCGCTCGAGGGCCACCCTCGCGTTTTCGGCAGTCTCAGGGTCGACCTTGATCTGGTTGACCACGTTGCCGGCGACCAGGTTCTCCAGCACCCACGCCAGGTGGGGGGCGTCGATGCGGAACATGGTCGAGCACGGGCAGACGAGGGGATCGAGCGAGACGACGGTGCGGTCGGGGTGCTCGGCGGCCAGGCGCTGGACGAGGTGGATCTCGGTGCCGACGCCGATCACCGAGCCCGCCGGCGCCGCCTCGACGGCCTTGATGATGAAGTCGGTGGAGCCGACCTGGTCGGCGACCTCGATCACCTCGTGGGCGCACTCGGGATGCACGACGACCAGACCGTCGGGGTGCTGGGCCCGGAACGCCTCGACGTGGGCGACCTTGAACCGCTGGTGGACCGAGCAGTGGCCCTTCCAGAGCAGGAGGGTGGCCTCCTTGACATCGACCTCCTCCAGGCCGCCCAGTTCACGCTTCGGGTCCCACACCCGCATGTCGGCCGCGCCCAGCCCCAGCTGGTAGCCGGTGTTGCGGCCCAAGTGCTGGTCGGGGAAGAAGAGGAGCTTGTCGCCCCGCGACAGCGCCCAGGTCACCACCGCTCGGGCGTTGGACGACGTGCAGACCGCCCCACCGTGCTGGCCGACGAAGGCCTTGAGGGCGGCGGAGGAGTTCATGTAGGTGATGGGGACGATGCGCTCGATGTCGGTGACGGCCGCGAGGGCGTCCCAGGCCTCCTCCACCGAGTCGAGATCGGCCATGTCGGCCATGGAGCAGCCGGCGTTGAGGTCAGGGAGGATGACGTGGCGGGTGCCGCCGGTCAGGATGTCGGCCGACTCGGCCATGAAGTGCACGCCGCAGAACACGATGTACTCGGCAGTGGAGCCGGCGGCCAGGCGGGACAGGCCGAAGGAGTCGCCCCGGGCGTCGGCCCAGCGCATGACCTCCTCGCGCTGGTAGTGGTGGCCGAGGATGAGGAGGCGGTCGCCCAGCGCGGCCTTGGCCTCGGCAATCCATGATTCGAGTTGTTCCGGTGTCGCCGCGGTGTACCGATCCGGGAGTGCCCCTTGAATCCGCACCATGTGATTTCCCCTTAGGTGGGAGCCCCGAACTGCGGCCGGCGGAGACAGCTTGGTCGCCTCACGCGGGTATGTCGGCCTCGGTGCTGAGATGTCGCCGGATACCAAGCCGGCGTGGTGTGCAGTCTATGTTCCCCGGGCGGTTCCCGCTCGGGTCAACTTCTCCAACGCCGGCGGTGCGGCAGCATTCCCGTCCCCCGTTGAACCGTGGTCCGTCGCGCTATCGGGCCGGCTTCGCCGCTGCCGGCCTGGACCGTTCAAGTGCTGCGGTCAAGACGCCGGCGAGCGTCTGGCCTTCGACCGGAATGCCGTAAGCCTGGGCGAGCTGCGCGACAGCCACGCCGCGCTCCATGCGTGCGGAGGGAGACAACGCGAGGAAGTGCTCTATCTCCGGTTGATCGACCCCGCCGCCCCGCACCGGCGCTAGCCGTAACTCGAAGCCGCACGCCTTGAGCAGGCGTTCGAGCGTGTCGGCCCGGGGCACCTGGAGCCCCCGTTCGATGCGGGCGATCGCCGGCTGCGGGACCCCGGTGCGCCGGGAAAGCTCGCGCTGGGACAGCCCGGCGGCCCGCCTCGCCTGGTTGACGTAGGTGGCGGCACTCATCGCTCCATGATACCGAATCCAGTATCGGTAGAATGGCTCCGTGGTTCAGCGCCCGCCGGCCGGCACCATTCCCGACGCTCCTGGGTCCTACCAGTTCAAGGACGCCGACGGCCGGGTCATCTACGTGGGCAAGGCCCACAGCCTGCGGTCGCGGCTGTCGAACTACTTCGGGTCGCCGGCCACCATGCCCCCCCGGACGGCCCAGATGGTGGCCGCCGCCGAGTCGGTGGAGTGGATCCAGGTCCGCAACGACGTCGAGGCCCTCATGCTGGAGTACAGCCTCATCAAGCAGCACCGGCCCCGGTTCAACATCCGGCTGCGGGACGACAAGAGCTACCCGTTCCTGGCCATCACCACGGGCGACGACTGGCCCCGGGCCATGGTCATGCGAGGCAAGAAGCGCAAGGGCGTCACCTACTTCGGTCCCTACGGCCACGCCTACGCCATCCGGGAGACCCTCGACCTCCTGCTGCGCACGTTCCCGATCCGCACGTGCAGCGAGAACAAGTTCCACCACCACGAACGCCTGGGCCGGCCGTGCCTGCTGTTCCACATCGAGAAATGCACCGGCCCGTGCGTCGGCGAGGTGGGCCCGGCCGAGTACGACCGCCTGGTCGAGGAGTTGATCCAGTTCCTCTGCGGCGAGACCCAAACGGTCGTCCGCCGGCTGGAGAAGCAGATGGCCGAGGCCGCCGACGGGCTGGAGTTCGAGCGCGCCGCCCGCTACCGCGACCGGCTCACGGCCGTCCGCAAGGCCATCGAGAAGCAGGCGGTCGTCACCGAGCGCCCGGAGGACCTCGACGTCATCGGCATCCATGGCGACGACCTCGAGGCGGCGGTCCAGGTCTTCTACGTGCGCCGGGGCCGGGTGATGGGGCGAAAGGGCTTCGTGGTCGACAAGGTGGAGGACGTCACCCCCGAGCAACTGATGGGTCACATCCTTGAAGGCCTGTACTACGACGCCGAGCCGGCGTCGGTGCCCAAGGAGGTGCTGGTCCCCGACATCCCCGACGACCCGGAGCTGTACGGGGAGTGGCTGTCGGGCCTTCGGGGGTCGAACGTCAGTATCCGGGTGCCCCAGCGGGGGGACAAGCGGGCCCTGCAGGCCACCGTCACCCAGAACGCCAAGGAGGAGTTCGTCCGCCACCGGCTGAAGCGGGCCTCCGACCACAACGCCCGGGCCCGGGCGCTGAACGCCCTGCAGGACGCGCTGGACCTGCCCGACCCTCCACTCCGGATCGAGTGCTACGACATGAGCCACATCCAGGGGAGCGACTACGTGGGTTCGATGGTGGTCATGGAGGACGGGCTCACGAAGAAGAGCGAGTACCGGCGGTTCAAGATCCGTGACGTCGGTGGCAACGACGACTTCGCGGCCATGGAGGAGGTCCTCACCCGCCGGCTGACCGCCCTGCTGGTCGAGCGGGAGCGGCCGATGGGCGACCGGCCCCGGAAGTTCGCCTACCCGCCCAATCTGCTCCTCGTCGACGGTGGCAAGGGCCAGCTCAGCGTGGCCATGAAGGTGGTCGAGGACATGGGCCTGGAGGGCGAGATCTCGGTGGCGTCGCTGGCCAAGCGGTTCGAGGAGGTTTTCGTGCCCGGCCAGGCCGACCCCGTACGGATCCCACGCCAGTCCGAGGCGCTGTACCTCTTGCAACGGCTGCGCGACGAAGCCCACCGCTTCGCCATCGACTACCACCGCCAGCTCCGGGGCAAGCGGATGGTCAAGAGCTCGATCGACGACATCGCGGGGCTGGGGCCGACCCGCCGCAAGCGGTTGGTGAAGGAGCTCGGGGGAGTTGCGGCGGTGAAGGCGGCCTCACTGGAGGACCTCGTCGCATTGCCATGGCTGCCGGACAAGGTGGCGATCGCCGTCCACGAACGGTTCCACTCGGGGGGCTCTGCCCCCGAGTCCCCCCCGAAGGCGACGACGCCGGCCTCATCGGCCGGCGCCCCTCTTGACTGATTCCGGTCCCTTGGACCGGAATCTGTGGGAGACCCACGCCGGCTGGTGGCAGGAGGCGTTCACCGAGGGCGCCGACGCCGAGTACACCGAGCAGATCATCCCGCTGGCCGCCGAGCACCTGGCCGGCGCCTCGTCGGTGCTCGACGTGGGCACGGGCGAGGGCCAGCTGGCCCGGGTGGCGGCCGGCGCCGGCGCCCGGGTGGTCGGGGTCGACCCGTCGTGGGGGCAGCTGGCGGAGGCGCAGCGGCGCGCTGCGGGGCCGGCGTACGTGAAGGGCGAGGCCGTCGCCCTGCCTTTCCCCGACGGAGCCTTCGACGCCGCCCTGGCCTGCCTGGTCTTCGAGCACATCGACGGGGTGGACGCCGCCATCGCCGAGGTCGGCAGGGTCCTGCGACCGGGTGGTCGGTTCTTGTTCTTCCTGAACCACCCTCTGCTGCAGGTCCCCGGCTCCGGATGGATCGACGACCACATCCTGGAGGAGCAGTACTGGCGCATCGGCCCCTACCTGGCGGAGGACATCTCGCTGGAGGAGGTCGACAAGGACGTGTTCCTGCCCTTCGTCCACCGGCCGCTGTCCCGGTACGTCAACGCCATGGCCTCCGCCGGGATGCTGATCACCCGGATGGAGGAGCCGGCGCCCCCGCCCGGTTTCCTCGCCCGGGCCGAGGAGTACAGCGCCGCCACCACCATCCCGCGGCTGCTGTTCCTGCGAGCGGAGAAGGCCGGCGCCTAGTCCAGGGATGCGGCGAGGTACACGATCACCGCGATGCCGATGGCCATGAACGCCGAGAAGCCGTAGTACGACAACCACATCCGCCGGTCGGCGGTTTGCCGGTCCCGGCGTTCCTGCTGGCGCTCGAGCTGGGCGACCCGCTGCTCGAGGGCGGCGATTCGTACGTCCGGCGTTGTCGTACCGTCCCGATATCCTGTGGTCATGTGCTTCCCCCACCTGTTGATGGTGACCGAAGGGAACGCAAAATGGTATCCGACGAAGACCGGCGAAACCTCTACGACGCGCTCGAGAGGCAGCTCGGCCAGAGCCCGGCCGGAACGCTGATGGAGCTCCTGCCGCCAGTGGGGTGGGCCGATGTCGCCCGCCAGTCCGATCTGGTGGCGGTGCGGGGTGAGATGGCCCTCCTGCGGGGCGAGATGGGCGAGCTGCGGGGCGAGATGGGCGAGCTGCGGGGCGAGCTCAAGGGCGAGATGGCCGGCATACGGGCCGAGATAAAGGCCCAACTCCCACGGCTGTACGTCGCGAACGTCGGAATGGCGTTTGCCACCGCCGGCCTCGTTCTCGCGGCGGCGAAATTCGCATGACTGAGTTCCTCATCATCACCGGCGTCTCCGGCGCCGGCGGCTCCACCGCCGGCGACACGTTCGAGGACCTGGGCTGGTTCGTCATCGACAACTTGCCGCCGGCGCTGATCGGCAAGGTCGTCGAGCTGGTGCAGCAGCCGGGCTCCACCACCCAACGGGTGGCCCTCGTCGTCCGCACCGAGCACTACCTCGACGAGCTGGCCACCGCACTGGACCACCTGCGCAAGAGCCAGGCCCGGGTACGGGTGCTGTTCCTGGAGGCGTCCGACGAGGTGCTCGTCCGCCGGTACGAGAACACCCGCCGGCGCCACCCCATGTCGGGCGCCGACCGGGTCTCGGAGGCCATCGAGCGGGAGCGCACCCTGCTGGAGGGGGTCAAGTCGGAGGCCGACGTGGTCGTCGACACCAGCAACCTCAACGTCCACCAGTTACGCGACCGCCTCCTCGAGCTGTTCGCCGGCCAGACCGAGGCGCCGCTGCAGACCAACATCATCTCCTTCGGCTACAAGCACGGCCTGCCGCTCGATGTCGACCTCGTCTTCGACTGCCGGTTCCTGCCCAACCCCCACTGGGTCGACAACCTGCGGCCGCTGACGGGCCTAGACGAGCCGGTGCAGGAGTACGTGCGGTCCCAGCCGGAGACGGGCGAGTTCCTGAAGCGGCTCAACGATCTGCTGGAACTCCTCCTGCCGGCGTTCGTCAAGGAGGGGAAGTCGTACCTCTCGATCGGCGTGGGCTGCACGGGCGGCACCCACCGGTCGGTGTTCCTGGCCGAGGAGCTCGGCAACATCCTCCGCGAGCAGGGCTTTACCCCCATGGTGAAACACCGGGATCTGGGCAAGTAACGGTTGTGAAAGTCGTAGCGCTGGGGGGCGGGCACGGGTTGGCCGCCAGCCTCGGGGCGGTCCGCAGGTACGCCGACGACGTCTGCGCCATCGTCTCTGTGGCTGACGACGGGGGGTCGAGCGGGAGGCTGCGGGCCGCATTCGGTATCCCCCCGCCGGGCGACCTGCGCAAGTGCCTGGTGGCCTTGGCCGACCCCACGTCGATGTGGACCTCGGCGTTCGAGCACCGCTTCGACGCCGGCGAGCTGGAGGGCCACGCCTTCGGGAACCTGGTCCTCGCCGGCCTGGCCGCGTCCACGGGCGACTTCGAGACGGCGTTGGCCGAGGCGGGGCGGTTGCTCGGCGCCGTCGGGCGGGTGGTGCCGGCCACCGTCGAGCCGGTGGTCCTCAAGGCCGCCGTGCGGGGCGCCGGCGACTCCATCACCGGCCAGGTGGCGGTCGGCCGCTCGGAGGGGATCGCCGGCGTGTCCCTGGTCCCGGCCGACGCCCGGGCGCCAGAGGCCGCGCTCGACGCGCTGGCCAACGCCGACCAGGTCGTGCTCGGCCCAGGCTCGCTGTTCACCAGCGTCCTGGCGGTGGTCGCCGTCCCCGCCATACGGGAAGCACTGGCCGTGACCCCCGGCCGCAAGGTCTACGTGTGCAACCTGCGGCCCCAGCTCCCGGAGACCGCGGGCTACGACGTGGCCGCCCATGTCGACGCCTTGCGGGCCCACGGATTGGACATCGACGTCGTGCTGTGCCAGCCCGACTCGCTTCCCCTGGGTCGGCTCGACGTAGAGTGCATACAGCGGCCGGTGGCCCGCCCCGACGGGACGGGTCACGACCCCGAGCTTCTGGCGGCCGCGCTCGCAGATCTGCTCCTGTAACAAGTCAGCCCAAGGGGGACCCGTATGGCAGTGCGTGTCGGCATCAACGGCTTCGGTCGTATCGGTCGGATTTTCTTCCGGGCTGCGCACCAGCGAGGTGACGTCGAGGTCGTAGCCATCAACGACCTCACGTCGCCGTCGATCAATGCGCACCTTCTCAAGTACGACACGACCCACGGCCGTTTCGGCGAGTCGGTCGATGTGACCGACGACGGCTTCCAGGTCGGGAACCGAAGCGTCAAGGTGTTCAGCGAGGCCGACCCCAAGGCCCTGCCTTGGGGCGACGTGGGCGTCGACGTGGTCATCGAGTCCACCGGCTTCTTCACCGACGGCGACAAGGCCCGGGCCCACATCGAGGGCGGCGCCCCCCGCGTCATCATCTCGGCCCCGGCCAAGAACGTCGACGCCACCTTTGTCGTGGGGGTGAACGACGACACCTTCGACGCCGCCAGCCACACGGTCGTCTCCAACGCCTCCTGCACGACGAACTGCTTCGTGCCCATGGTCAAGGTCCTCGACGACGCGTTCGGCATCGACAGGGGCCTGATGACCACAGTGCACGCCTACACCAACGATCAGGGCCTGCTCGACGTGGTCAACAAGAGCGGTGACCTGCTTCGGATGCGCGCGGCCGCCCAGAGCATCGTGCCCAACTCCACCGGGGCGGCCAAGGCCACCTCCCTGGTCCTCGAGGCCATGAAGGGTCGCCTCGACGGAACTGCGCTCCGCGTCCCGGTGAAGGACGGGTCGATCACCGACCTCACCGCCATCCTCAGCAAGGACGTCACCGTCGAGGAAGTCAACGAGGCGTACAGGGCGGCTGCCACCGAAGGGCCCCTGGCCAAGGTCATGGACTACACCGAGGATTTGATCGTGTCCTCCGACATCATCGGCTCCCCGGCCTCCTGCACCTTCAACCCCGGCTCCACCATGGCCATGGGCAACCTGGTCAAGGTCATGGGCTGGTACGACAACGAGTGGGGCTACTCCAACCGCCTTGTCGACCTGGCCCAGATCGTCGGCGCGGCGAACCAATAAACGTGGGAATACCCACGCTCGAGGACCTGCCCGACCCGTCGGGTAAGAAGGTCCTGCTGCGGGCCGACTTCAACGTCCCGATCTCCAACGGGAAGATCGACGACGACCTGCGCATCACCGCGGCGATGCCGACCATCGAGTGGCTGCAGGGGCGGGGTGCCCGCGTCACCGCCTGCAGCCACCTCGGCCGGCCCAAGGGCAAGCCCGACCCTCAGTACTCGATGGACCCGGTGCGGGCGCGGCTGGCCGAGCTGGCGCCCGACGTCGAGCTGATGGACAACCTCCGCTTCGACCCCGGTGAGGTGGCCAACGACGCCGATTTCGTCGCTCGGCTGGTCGACGGCTTCGACCTCTACGTCAACGACGCCTTCGGGGCATCCCACCGGGCCCATGCCTCCGTGGTCGGCCCGCCGAAGACGCTGCCCAGCGCCGCCGGCCGCCTGCTGGCCAAGGAGGTCGAGGTCCTCACCGGCCTGCTCGATCGGCCGATGCACCCCTTCATCACCATCCTGGGCGGCTCCAAGGTCAGCTCCAAGATGGGGGTCATCGAGGCGCTGACCGGCAAGGTCGACTACCTGGCCATCGGCGGGGCCATGTGTTTCACCTTCTGGCTGGCCCAGGGCAAGTCGGTGGGCGACTCTCTGGTGGAGCCCCACTGGGTCGAAGCCTGCAAGGGCTTCCTCGAGGGGCCGAGCAAGGACAAGCTGCTGATCCCGACCGACGTGGTCGCCCTCGGGCCCAACGAAGAGGTCAAGGTCTTCGAGGGCGACATCCCCGACGGCTGGAAGGGCCTCGACATCGGCCCGGCCTCCACCTTGGCCTTCATCGCCCCGCTGGAGCACGCCGGCACCATCCTGTGGAACGGCCCCATGGGTATGTTCGAGGACACCCGTTTCCAGGAGGGCACGGTCGACGTGGCCGAGGCGGTGGCCGATTCCCACGGCTTCACCGTCGTGGGCGGCGGCGACAGCGCCGCCGCGGTGGCCAAGTTCGGCTTGGACCTGCGCATCGACCACGTCTCCACCGGGGGAGGGGCGTCGCTCGAGCTGATCGAGAAGGGCGACCTGCCCGGCTTGGCGGCCCTACGAGAGGCTCCGAATGCCCCAAAGTGAGAGGCGGCCGCTCATCAGCGGCAACTGGAAGATGCACAACAACCATCTGGAGGCCATCCAGGTGGTGCAGAAGCTGTCGTACCGGCTGACGTCGGCGGACTACGAGGCGGTCGACGTCTCGGTGCATCCCACGTTCACCGCCCTGCGCTCGATCCAGCTCCTCATCGACGACCAGCGCATCCCGATCGCCCTCGGGGCCCAGAACTGCTACTGGGAGGAGAAGGGCGCCTTCACCGGCGAGATCAGCGTGCCCATGCTGGCCAAGCTCGACGTGGTGTACGTCATCGTCGGCCACTCCGAGCGGCGGGAGCTGATGGGAGAGACCGACGAAAACGTGCGGCGCAAGTTGGATGCGGTGCTCGCCGGCGGCATGACTCCCATCGTGTGCGTGGGCGAGACGCTGGACGAGCGGGAGGCCGGCGGGGCCGACGCCAAGGTCACCGGGCAGGTCGAGGCCGCGCTCACCGGGCTGCCGGAGGAGCAGATCGCCGGCCTGGTGATCGCCTACGAGCCCATCTGGGCCATCGGCACAGGGCGCACGGCCACCCCCGACGACGCCCAGACCATGATCGGCGCCATCCGAAAGGTGGCCGCCGGCATCTGCGGCGAGGAGACGGCCAGCCGTATCCGCATCCAGTACGGCGGGTCGGTCAAGTCGTCGAACATCGCCGAGCTCATGGCCCAGCCCGACATCGACGGCGCCCTCGTGGGTGGGGCCAGTCTCGACCCCGACGAGTTCGCCCGAATCGTGCAGTACCACCTCGCCAGCTAGGATCTCCTCCCTATGCTGACGGCGCTCGTCGTGATCCTCCACGTCTTCGTCTCCCTCGCCCTGATCCTGCTGGTCCTCCTGCACAGTGGGCGGGGCGGCGGTCTCTCCGACATGTTCGGCGGCGGCATGGGCGCGGCGTCCTCGGGCTCCACGGTCGTGGAGAAGAACCTTGACCGCATCACCGTGTCGATCGCGGTGGTGTTCGCTTTCACGACGATCATCCTCGCTATCCGCCTGCAGGCGTCCTAGCCAAGGGCGCCATGCGGTTGCGGCTCGGAGCGGCAGGCTCGGCGCTCCTGATCCTGCTCGTCGCCTGCACGGGCGGAGGCGAGCCCTCCGCGGTGCGCCGGGGGGCCGACGAGCCGCCTCCGGGCGTGCTCCGGGTGGGCATCGAACGGCCCCAGTCGCTGGATCCCGCCCAGGCCCGCACGCCCAGCGAGCTGCTGGTGGCCGACCAGCTCTTCGACGCCCTCACCGCGTACGACCCGGAGACCTTGGCCATCGTGCCTTCTCTGGCCATCAAGTGGACGGCCAGCGCCGACCAGCGCCGGTGGGACTTCCAGCTCCGGCCGGGGGCGACCTTCGCCAACTTCCGGGCCATCACGTCGGCCGACGTGAAGTACACCCTGGAGCGGATCGCCAAGAAGGGGTCGTCGTCGCCGGCGGCCTCCCAGCTCGACACCGTGGCCGGGTTCCGGGCCCTCAACGTGGAGGGCAGGGGAGAGACGCTGTCGGGCGTCACCACCCCGGCCCCCGATATCGTCCGCATCGAGCTCGACCAGCCTCTGTCGTCGCTGCCCGCGGTGCTCGGCCACCCGACGTTCGGCATCGTCCCCCGGGAATCGGTCGAGGCGGGGTCGCCCGGCTTCGCCGTCCAGCCCGTCGGCAGCGGGCCGTTCACCATCCAGAGCCGCAACGACGACCTGCTCCACCTGGTGCCGGCGCCTGGGGTGAACGTGCCCCTGCGGGCGGTCGACTTCCACCTCGAGGCCGACCCCTCCGCCTCCTACGAGGACTTCCTGGCCGGCCGCCTGGACTGGACCTCCGTGCCCCCCGACCGGGTCGAGCAGGTGGCCGAGCGCCAGGGCGGCGCCGGCTCCAGGCCCTACCTCGGCCAACTGTTCTACGGGTTCAACCTGAAGAGCCCCAAGTTCGCCGACGTCCGCTTCCGCCAGGCCATCGTCGCCGCCATCGACCGTGAGGCCATCGTCAAGGTGGTGTACGGGCCGTCGGCCAAGGTCCTGCGGGGCTTGATCCCCGAGGGGATCCCCGGTGCCCAGCCCGACGCCTGCGGGGACCGCTGCGCCCGCAACCCGGACCGGGCGCGGTCGTTGTTGGCCGCCGCCTTCGCCGGCAGGCCGGTGCCCGAGGTGGCCATCGACTTCGACGACGACGGCACCCAGCGGGCGGTGGCCCAGGCCATCCAGGCCAACCTCCAGGAAGTGGGCATCCCGGCGCTCCTGCGCCCCCACAGCTACGCCGACTACCTTCGCTTCGCCATCAGTGGCAACCAGGAGCTGTTCCGGCTCGGCTGGATCGGCGCCTACCCGACTGCGGACGCCTTTCTCACCCCGCTGTTCCAGTCCGGCATGCGGGACAACATCACCGGGTTCTCCAACACGCCGGTCGACAACACGCTCAAGAACGGCCGGGCCGAAGCCGACGAGGCCAAGCGCATCGGCGCCTACCAGGCCGCCGAGCGCCTGGTGCTCGACCAGATGCCGATCGTGCCCCTGGCCCAGTTCCAGTTCCAGTCGGTCTCCTCGCCCCGGGTGAGCGGCCTGGTCGTCACCGGGCTCGGCACCTTCGACGCCACCAAGGTGAGGGTGGGCCCGGGATAGCCGCCGGCCGGCGACACGCCGGCGGCTGGCCGCCGGCCGGCGACACGCCGGCGGCTGGCCGCCGGCCGGCGACAATGTCGTACAGTGGTGAGCCGGTCACGTCGGAGTGGCGGAATAGGCAGACGCGCCAGGTTGAGGGCCTGGTGCCCGAATAGGGCGTAGGGGTTCAAGTCCCCTCTCCGACACGTAACGGTTCTCCACGCACCTTCCCCCCCGACGTCATGGCGGGCAGGCGAGCGCACGGGGTGCTGCCGAGGTTGGCCAGCGCCAGGCGTAGCGTAGGCATCATGCCTGACCTCCAGAACCAGGCCGCGTCACGCCAGCGGCGGGCCAACTGGGTGGCGCTGCGGACGCTCCGGCAGCTGCCGAAACCCGCGGGGGAAACTCTCGCTGGCGACCCGATCTACGAGATCCGGTCGGTGCGGCTCGTGCTGCAGGGCGTGGGGTCGAACTTCCTCCGGCTGACGAACTGCTCCCGCTGTGGGCGCGAGTTGGCGGGCGCACCGGTGCTGACGCCGGCCGACCTCGACCGGCCGGTGCAGCCGATGATCTGCACCCATTGCATTCGCAGTGCCGGCGTCTCCACAACGTGGGAATCCGAGGCCGGGGGAGCGGCAATGCCGCCGGCCGAGCGGGAGCCGGAGCTGGCGGCCGCAGCGCCGGGGGGTCCGCCGGCGGAGGGCAGGCCGGCGCGGCTCGACGTGCTGGAACGCCATCTACGGGCGGTCACCGACAGGGTGAACGAGTTGGGCCGGGTGGCCCGGTCCCAGCAGGCCGACGCCGACGACCGGGGCCGGCGGGCGGAGGCGACGGCCTCTGAGTTGCGCGACGAGCTGCTGGCCCTCCGGGCCTCGTCGGAGGGCACCCGGGCGGAGCTCCAGCGCCTGGCCGGCGCCCACGCCGAGCTGGAACGGCGGGCAGACCTGCCGCCGGCCGCGGAGGCGGGCGCCGGCGCCGGCCCGCTGAGGGAGGAGCTGGCCAGGTTGACCCAGCTGGTCGAGGATCAGCGGGCCGAGGTCGCCCGCCTGGTCACCGCGCTGGGTGAGACCCAGCGCGGCCACGCCGAGTTGGCCGTGGCCTGCCAGATACTGGAGGGCCGGCTGGCGGAGGCCACCGCCGAGCCGGGTGCCGACCACGTCGACAAAGCCATGGTGGAGGATCTGGTGAGCACCCGGTTGGCGGAAACCGAGGCCCGGCTGGCGGAGGCGGCGGCCGGCGCCGGCCACGAATACAAGGCCACGGTCGAGGAGTTGGTGAACGCCCGGTGGGCGCAGACCGAGGCCCGGCTGACTGACGTCATCGCCGCCCAGCGGGGGGAGCTGGAGGGCGCCATCGAGCGATCGGTCTCCGCCTTCACTTCCGGCTTCCTCCGGGCCAACGAGGAGTTGGCGGGAGGGCAGGCGGTGCTCGAGGAGCGGATCGAGGCGATCGCCGGACAGGTGGCGCAGGCGTCGAGTCGTCTGGAGGGCCTCCTCGACCGGCTCGACGTCCTGGAGGCGGCCGGCGCCTGGGCGCCCCCGGAAAACCCCGATTCGCCCTCGGCCGCCGCCGGCGACCTGCTCGACAACCTCGACCGCCAGCTCGAGGCGGCCGCCCGCCGGCTGGCGGCCCGCGGGCAGGCGGGCGCCAACCGGGGCCAGCGCTAAGCGCCTCCGGTCAGAGCGCCCGGCCCGTTCCCTCGCGCCGGCGGTGGTCTTGGCTCCAACCGCGTCGTCGAGCGGTCCGGGCGCCCGCCGGCGGTCAGGAGGTGACGGTGAAGGTGGCCCCGCCGGTGCCGGTGTAGTTGCCGGCGGACGAGTCCTCGAAGCACAGCTTGTAGGTCCCGGGTGCGATGCCGGCCTGAACCGTCCCGGTGACCCGACCGATCAGGCCGTTCTCGCCGGCGAAGACCACCGCGGGGTTAAGGACCTGGACCGTCGTGAGGCACGCCTTGTCGGCCGGACCGGTGCCCAGGACCAGCCGGTAGGGGACGTTGGCGATGGCCCCGACCGCGTAGGCCTGGATCGTCGTGCCCACCGGGCCGCTCCGGGTCTTGGCGCCGTTCGAGTACCAGGTGCTGCCCTGCACGACGGCGGTGGGACCGGCCGCCGGCGAGGTGTAGTCCATGACCCAGTACCAGCCGTACTGCGACCCGGCGTTAAACGAGCGGGCGACGCCGGCCAGGGTGATGTCGGTCGCCAGCATGTTGGTGTTGTGGACCGGCGACGTCCTCCAGGCCTCGAAGACCGTCTCGGCCTCCGGTGAGCCGGCGTAGATGTTCTCCCGCCACGCGTTGTAGGCCACCCCGCACCAGGTGAGCCGGGCGGGGATGTCGCGGCCGTTCATGTCGACGTGGTTGCCGGCGAAGTAGTTCCTCGTGGCCATGTCGCGGCTGAACCATGCCGCGGCCCTGGTGACGGCGGTGTCCATGGCGAGTGGAGCACGACCGTTGCTGACCCGGTAGCTGTTGACCAGGTCGAGGAGCTGCTGCTCCTCGGCGTCGACGGCCAGGTCGGCCGACGACACCGGGCACGGCGCGGTCTGGGCACGGGCGGGGGTGGGAACTGCGGTCATGGACGCCGCCGCCACCGCCATCAGCAGCGCTCCGGCCAGCCGCCGGCGATTCGTGGTTGCCATCCGGGTCCTCCTCGATGGTGGAAGTCTCGACTGCGTACTCCGTACGGCCGGAACGGTATCCGACCCCGGAGGTCGAGGGTTGGGTCGAGGCGGTACGGGACCTGGTTGAGGGGGTTGATCGAGGGTTGAGGGTTCCAACAGGCCTCCGCGGGGCTCCAACGGGCGGCAGCCGGCCCGAGCGACGGGGCTGGCCCTCCCGATGGCGGCGTGGCGGAGGGTTTTTTTTGTCGTGCACCCAGTTGCCGGTCTCGGGGCCGCCGGTATGTGGAAAAGCCCTTCCGAAAGCCGCCTAGGCGCTCACAGCCACTCCAACGAGCCGCGTTGGGCTTCCAACGCCGCTCCAACAGGCAAGAAAACCGCAGGTCAGAGGCCATAAGCGGTCCCTGGCAATCCTTTTCAACGACCCAGGGGTGTGTTAGACCACAGCGGTCATAGCGGGAGAGGTGTGCGCGTCGTTGCACGCCCCACGACAAGCCAGGCGGCCGGTCACAGAGATGAGCACGAACCCCAGGAGCCAAGCAGAGGGACCCACGCGGGTGCCTTCACGCGCGCTCCACCGGGGCCCGGCTGCCGCCGGAACCGCAGGTCACAGGACCTTTCCCGTTTCCCCGTTCTTCACACAAGCGAGCGTCCGGCGGGGGCGCCAGCAGGGTTTCTCGAGTACCGACAGGGTCGACGCCGGCCCCACCGACAAGGGATGAGCATGAACACTGGCAAGCCTGGTTCCTCGAAGATCTCGAGCGTGTCCGCCGCCTTCGGCGCGCTGATCGCCGCCATCCTCGTCTTCTGTGGGGGCGCGGCCGTCGCCCAGACCACGACGTCGACGCCGGCCACCATTCCCTCCTCGACGCCGGAGTCGAACCACACGACGCCGCCCACCACGGCAGCGCCCAGTGGCGACACCGGCCCTGCGGCCAGCGAGGGCCGGGCCAAGAGCACCGCCAACTCGGGGGCGTCCTCCGAGGCCACGGCCGTCTCCGGCACGACCGGTGACGCCCGCAACGTGACGACCGGCGTGGTCACCGGCGGCACCGGCGGCACCGGCGGGGTCTCGGCGCCCACCGCCAGCACTGGCGGCGCGGCGGCCAACGTGGTCGTCGGTACGAGCGGCGCGGTGAACGCCGGCGCCACGGGCGGCAGCTCGGTGGCCACCGGCGCTGGCAACGGCGGCGCCGGCGGCGCCGCAACCCTCAACGTCAACCCCTCGGCGACCTCCGGCAACTCCGGCGCCTCCATCGCCCAGGTCAGCGCCACCAACACCGGCAACACCGGCGCCGCCATCTCCTCCGCCGTGTCCAACCCGGTCTCGACGTCGGGCAACTCCGGCACCCCCGGCACCCCCGGCACCCCGATCTCCAACCCCTTCGCCCTGAACACCGGCATCCTCGGCATCGCCAACGTGTTCGGTCCCCGCAGCGCCCTGGCCCAGGTCGTCGACCTCG
>Ga0247713_1000117_pt1 | contig 55941 bp, 53 predicted proteins | sample 21E_NmetaG_FD_189936 | JGI IMG/M metagenome (GOLD analysis project Ga0247713, IMG submission 189936) | Soil microbial communities from hillslope of Landscape Evolution Observatory, University of Arizona, Oracle, AZ, United States - 2-1-E_N | ecosystem: Engineered > Artificial ecosystem >...
ACGGGGCGGGGCCGGTAAAAGGCCCGCTCGAGGCGGAAGTGGTGGCCGTGGTAGTCGAAGTCGTCCCGGGTGAGGAGGCCCTTGATGATCTCGATCGTGTCCTCCAGGCGCCGGATCCGCTCGATCGCCGGCGGGAAGTCGAAGCCCAGCCGCTCGTGCTCCTCGTCGTGCCACGCCGCGCCCAGGCCGACGTTGACCCGGCCGCCGGATACGTGGTCGACGGTGACGACCTCGGCGGCCAGCATCGACGGGTGGCGGTAGGTGACCCCCGTGACCAGCGCACCGAGCCGGATCCGGGAGGTCACCGCTCCCAGGGCCGACAGCAGCGTCCAGGCCTCCAGGCACGGCCCCCTGGGGTCGCCGTACAGGGCGGTGAGGTGGTCGAACACCCACGCCGACTCGAACCCGGCCTCGTCGGCCCACATCACCCGCCGGCGCAGTTCGGGCCACTCGAGCTGGTGCTGGGAAACGTCCACGCCGACCTTCATCTACGCAGTCTTGCTGAACCGCTCCCACTGGCGTTTCACGGGCGGAGGTCGGTGGGTACCCGCCAAGGCATGAGCGGGTCGCCGTTGGAGAAGGTGCGGTTGGCAGCGGCGGAGTGCAAGGCGTGCGACCTGTGGAGGACCGGCACCCAGACCGTGTTCGGCGAAGGGGCCGAGAAGGCCGACCTCATGCTTGTCGGAGAGCAGCCGGGCGACAAGGAGGACCTGGCCGGGCGGCCGTTCGTCGGTCCCGCCGGCCGCATCCTCGACCAGGCCCTCGAAGAAGCCGGCATCGACAGGGACAACGTCTACGTCACCAATGCGGTCAAGCACTTCAAGTGGGAGGCGCGGGGCAAGCGCCGGCTCCACAAGCGACCCGACGCCGGCGAGGTCGCCGCCTGCCACCCGTGGCTCGACAAGGAGATCGAGCTGGTGCAGCCCAAGGTCGTCGTCTGCCTCGGCGCCACCGCCGCCCAGGCCCTGCTCGGGCGCACGTTCAAGGTCACCAAGCAGCGGGGCGAGCTGTTCCCCCAGCCGGCGGGGCACATCATCACCGCCACCGTGCATCCCTCGTCGATCCTGCGAACGCCCGACGCCGCGGCGCGGGAGAAGGAGCTGGCGGCCTTCGCCGAGGACCTCCGGCGGGTCGCCAAGAGGCTCGCCTGACATCCGCCATGCAAGACGGCAGCAAGAAGGCGATCATCGCCGCGTTCTTGGCCAACCTGGCCATCGCCATCGCCAAGCTCGTCGGGTTCTTCCTCACCGGGGCGGCGTCGATGCTCGCCGAGGCGGTCCACTCCGGCGCCGACGCCAGTAACCAGGGCCTGCTGTTCCTCGGTGGCGCCCGAGCCCGGAAGACCGCGACGCCGGAGCACCCCTTCGGCTACGGCCGCGAGCGCTACTTCTGGTCGTTCGTCGTCGCCCTCGTCCTCTTCACCCTCGGCGGGCTGTTCGCCCTCTACGAGGGCATCGAGAAGCTGCGCCACCCCCACGAGATCGAGTCGGTCACGGTGGCGTTCGTCATCCTGGGCATCGCCATCGTTGTCGAGGCGGTCTCCTTCCGCACCGCCATCATCGAGAGCAAGCACGTCAAGGGCAGGGAATCGTGGTGGCAGTTCGTCCGCCGGTCGAAGTCCCCTGAGCTGCCGGTGGTGCTGCTTGAAGACCTCGGCGCCATGGTCGGCCTCATCTTCGCCGTCATGGGCCTCGGCCTGGCCGAGATCACCGGAGACCCCCGCTACGACGCGGCAGGAAGCATCGCCATCGGCCTCCTGCTGGTGGTGATCGCCATCATCCTGGTCATCGAGATGAAGGGCCTGCTGATCGGCGAGGCGGCCACGCCGGCCATGATCGCCAGCATCACCCAGACCATGGAGTCCTCCGAGCGGGTGACGGGAGTCATCCACCTGCGCACCCAGCACATCGGGCCCGACGAGCTGCTGGTGGGAGCCAAGCTGGCGTTCGACGAGAGCCTCGACGTGGCCGGGCTGGCGACCGCCATCAACGAGGTGGAGCACCGGGTCCGCCAGGCCGTCCCCACCGCCCGGGTGATCTACATCGAGCCCGACATCGAGAGGGCGACCACCTAGCGAACCTCGAAGGTCCCCTTCATGTCGCGCCACAGGTGGTCGTCGACGAAGCAGGCGAAGGTGTAGGTCCCCGGCTTCTTCAGCGACAGCTTCTTGGTGGCCGTCTCGGACGGCCCGATGGGGGCGATACCGCCGATGACCGTGCCGTCGGGGTCGATGACCACGAACTCGTGGCGGGAGGGGCCGATGTTCATCATCTCGAACTCGACCTTCTCGCCGGCGACCCCGGTGAAGGCTTCCAGGCCCTGGTAGGCGAAGTCGTGGGACGACAGAGGCACCGTGCGGTCCACCCCGTCGCCGGAGCAGCCGGCAAGCGCGAGCGCCACCGCGAGCAGCGCTCGCTTCACGGCGCCGCCGGGTACACCGTCGATCCCCGCCGCACGAACTCCACCGACTTCTCCTCCATCCCCAGCTCCAGCGCCTGCTCTTCGCTGACACCATGGGCGGCGGCGTACTCACGGACGTCCTGGCTGATGCGCATGGAGCAGAACTTGGGGCCGCACATGGAGCAGAAGTGGGCCGTCTTGGCCGCCCCCGCCGGCAGGGTCTCGTCGTGGTAGGCCCGGGCCGTGTCGGGGTCGAGGGCCAGGTCGAACTGGTCCTCCCACCGGAACTCGAAGCGGGCCTTGGAGAGGGCGTCGTCCCACGCCTGGGCCCCGGGGTGGCCCTTGGCCAGGTCGGCGGCATGGGCGGCGATCTTGTAGGCGATCACGCCCTCCTTGACGTCGTCCTTGTCGGGCAGGCCGAGGTGCTCCTTGGGGGTGACGTAGCAGAGCATGGCCGTGCCGTACCAGCCGATCATCGCCGCCCCGATCGCTGATGTGATGTGGTCGTAGCCGGGGGCGATGTCGGTGGTGAGGGGACCGAGGGTGTAGAAGGGGGCCTCGTGGCAGAGCTCCAGCTGGAGCTCCATGTTCTCCTTGATCTTGTGCATGGGCACGTGACCGGGGCCCTCGATCATGACCTGCACGTCGCGGTCCCAGGCGATCTTGGTCAGCTCGCCAAGGGTGGCCAACTCGCCCAGCTGGGCCTCGTCGTTGGCGTCGTCGATGCAGCCGGGCCGGAGGCCGTCACCGAGGGAGAAGGCGGCGTCGTAGGCGGCCAGGAGCTCGCACAGCTCGTCGAAGTGGTCGTAGAGGAAGTTCTCCCGGTGATGGGCCAGGCACCAGGCGGCCATGATCGACCCGCCCCGGCTGACGATGCCGGTCCGGCGCTTGGCCGTCAGGGGCACGTACTGGAGGCGCACGCCGGCGTGGACGGTGAAGTAGTCGACCCCCTGCTCGGCCTGCTCGACGATGGTGTCCCGGTAGACCTCCCAGGTGAGCTCCTCGGCCTTGCCATCCACCTTCTCCAGCGCCTGGTAGATCGGCACCGTGCCGATCGGCACCGGCGAATTGCGGACGATCCACTCCCGCGTCGTGTGGATGTCGGCGCCGGTCGACAGGTCCATCACCGTGTCGGCACCCCACTTGGTCGCCCAGGTGAGCTTGTCCACCTCCTCCTCGATCGAGGAGGTGACCGCCGAGTTGCCGATGTTGGCGTTGATCTTCACCAGGAAGTTCCGGCCGATGACCATGGGCTCGGACTCGGGGTGGTTGACGTTGTTGGGCAGGATGGCCCGGCCCCTTGCGATCTCGTCGCGCACGAACTCCGCCGGCATGCCCTCGCGGGTGGCGACGAAGGCCATCTCCGGCGTGATCTCGCCCCGGCGGGCGTAGTGGAGCTGGGTGACCGTGCGGCCCGGTTGCGCCCGGAGCACCTTTGCTGCGGCGTGGGGGGCGGACCCATTCCGCGCCGCGGCCCGGCCATCGTCACGGGGGGTGGGCCGCCGGCCGTCGTACTCCTCGACGTCGCCCCGGGCCAGGATCCAGTCCCGGCGCAGCGGGGCCAGGCCGGCGGTGGGATCGGAGCCAGGGCCGCTGGTGTCGTAGAGCCGGATGGAGGAGCCGTCGGTCAACGACACCTCGGTGAACGGGACACCATCGACGTACACCTTGCGGCGTGCGGCCATCTCGCAATCGCTCCCTTCGCCGGCATGACCCGGACAGGTTCAGACGGTCGGCGCCGAGTGCGCCCTCTCAGCCCGGTCCGGCCGGGCTCCCGTGGGTTGCCAGCTTGGCACCGTTACCAGGCGGCGGCCAGCGGGTAGCCCGAAGGTATGTCCAACCCTCAGCAGCCGGAGCTGGCCCGCAGCCGCAAGACCCCCGCCCAGGACCAGGACGCCGTCGCCGGCGTACTCGACGGTCAGCCCGACATTGGTAGCGACGCGCCGCGAGGGCCGGTGCCGGCCGAGAACCAGCCCGGCCACCACCCCGCCGAGGAGCAGGACAAGCCGCCTCTGGACAAGTTCGCGGCCAAGCTGGGGACCATGGAGCCCGAGGAGCGCAAGGACGTGCTCAAGGACGAGCCGCCCTCGGTGGTCAACCCGGTTCCGGCCCAGGCGGCCAAGCGCAACGCCCTCGTCGGTGTGGCCGCCCTCGTCGCCCTGATCCTGGCCGTCGTCGCCGGCCGGCGCATCCGTAGCCGGCGCTAAGACCCCACCACGGAGGTAGGGAGGGCGGCCAGGCGCTTGGCGAACACACCCACGATGCCCTCGATGGTGGTCTGGCCCTCCACGGGCAGCTGGGCGCCGTCCGGCCTGACGAAGTAGACGCCGAGAAGCACCCGTCCCCGCTGCAGGTACACGGCGATGGTGCGACGAGGCCCCGTGCCGTCGTCACTGGTGAGGTCGTAGGCCCGGCGGTTCACGCCCGCCGTCTGGGGCCAGTTGGCGTCGGGCGGGTTGGCGAAGCGGGTGGTGACAGGCCGCTCGCCCGGCGCGCCGGGGACCGGCGTCGAGGGGCAGTTCGCCACCACCGACTGGAGCTCGGCGAAGGCCTGCGTCGTCCCCCCGGAGTCGCCGTAGAGGACGGCCTCGGTGCTGAGGACGAGGGTCCCCTGGGCGTCGAGCACCGCGTCCTGGATGCGGGCGGTACGGCGGGACTCGCTGGGGTAGCGGCCGTTGCACAGGTCGAGCGTCGGCTGGTTGAGACCGACCCCGCCCGGGAGCACGATCACATCGGCGGCGGCGGGAACGTCGTTCGGCGTGACGATCAGGCTTTCGAGCGCCGCCGCCGAGGGGTCGTTCCCGGCGGACAGGGGGACGGTGGTCGACGGGCCGGGCAGGAGCGTGGTGGGCGCCGGCGCCGCCGCTGACGGCGGATCGTCGGACGACCGGTTGGTCGAGAAGTAGATGCCGATGAGGCCGACCAGCACCCCGACCACGACTGCGTACGCCCACAGGATGGGCCGCTTCCGCTTCTCCGGCGGGCCGGCGTCGGCCCCGGCGTCGGGCCGGCGGACCACCGGCGCCGGCAGCCCGTGGCCCTCGGGCAGTGGCGAGGTGTTCTCGGGCGGCGGGTCGTTGACTGCGGCCGAAGGCACGGTGGCGTAGGTCCAGGACGAGCCGGTCCAGTACCGCTTGCGGGACGGAGTCCAGAAGTCGGGGTACCAGCCCGCCGGCGCCTGGGGAGCGGGCTCGGTGTCCATCCCCCCATCTTGCCCGCCCCTGGCAAGCGGCGGGACCGGCGGTAGGGTCGTCTCGGTGAACACCTCGTTGCTCGACGCGTGCTGGGGCAAGCCCGTCGAGAGGCTCCCGGTGTGGTTCATGCGCCAAGCCGGCCGCTGCCTGCCCGAGTACCGGGCCCTGCGGGAGCAGCACGGGATGTTCGACATCTTCCGGGCGCCGGAGCTGGCCGCCGAGGTGACCATGCAGCCGGTGCACCGGCTGGGCGTCGACGCCGCCATCCTCTTCTCCGACATCGTCGTGCCACTCGTCGCCGTCGGCCTGGATATCGACCTGCGGCCAGGGCCTGTGCTGGCCGAGCCGTTCCGCTCCTCCGCCGACCTCGCTCGGCTGCGCCCCCTCGAGCCGGCGGCCGACATGCCGTACGTGCTCGACACCGTCCGGCTCCTGGCCGGCCAGCTCGACGTGCCCCTCATCGGCTTCGCCGGCGCCCCGTTCACCCTCGCCAGCTACCTCATCGAGGGCGGCTCCTCCAAGACCCTCGGCAGGACCAAGGCGGCCATGCACGCCGACCCGGTGTTCTGGGCCGACCTCCTCGACCGGCTGGCCGGCATCGTCGTCGCCTCCCTGCGGGCCCAGGTCGAGGCCGGCGCCGCCGCCGTGCAGGTGTTCGACTCCTGGGCCGGGTTGCTGTCTCCCTCGGACTACCGGCGCTCGGTGCTGCCGGCCACCCGGAAGATCTTCGAGGGGTTGGAGGACCTGGGCGTGCCCCGGATCCACTTCGGCGTGGGCACGGGTGAGCTGCTGGAGCTGCAGGCCGAGGCGGGTGCCGACGTGGTGGGCGTCGACTGGCGGGTGCGCCTCGACCGGGCTCGCGCCCGGCTGGGCCAGCACGTAGCCGTCCAGGGCAACCTCGACCCCGCCGCCTGCCTGGCCCCATGGGAGGTCGTGGCCCGGGAAGCGGCCGACGTCCTCGATGCCAACGCCGGTCGGCCCGGGCACGTCTTCAACCTCGGCTGGGGCGTCCTTCCCGAGACCGACCCCGACATCCTCCGCCGGCTGGTCGACTTCGTCCACGGTGAGTAACCCCACAGGGGTGGTGCTCATGGCGTACGGGACGCCGGCGACCCCCGACGACGTGGAGGCCTATTACACCCACGTCCGCCGGGGCCGCCCGCCCACCCCCGAGCAGCTGGCCGACCTGCGCCGGCGCTACGACGCCATCGGCGGCACGTCGCCGTTGCTGGCCCGCACCCGGGAGCAGGCGGAGGGTATCCAGGCCGCACTGGGCGACGGCTTCGTCGTCGAGATGGGCATGAAGCACGCGCCCCCGTTCATCGAGGACGGCGTGGCCGCGCTGGCGGAGGGCGGCGCCGGCCGCATCTTCGGGCTGGTGCTGGCCCCCCACTACTCGGCCCTCTCGGTCGGCGAGTACGCCAAGCGAGCCCAGGCGTCGGCGGCCGAGGCCGGCGTCGACTTCACCATGGTCCGGTCGTGGCACCTGGCTCCTGGCTACCTCGACCTGCTGGCCCGCTTCGTGCGTGAGGAGGTGGCACGGCTGGCCGTCGAGCCGGTCGAGGTGGTGTTCACCGCCCACAGCCTCCCGACCCGCATCCTCGACATGGGCGACCCCTACCCCGACCAGCTGGCCGAGACGGCGGCGGCGGTCGCAGCCCGAGCGGGCGTCGAGCGGTGGTCAGTGGGCTGGCAGAGCGCCGGCCGCACGCCCGAGCCGTGGATCGGGCCCGACATCCTGGCCGTGCTGCCGGCGCTGAAGGGGGCCGGCGCGGCCGGCGCCGTCGTGTGCGCGGCGGGGTTCGTGTCGGACCACCTGGAGGTCCTCTACGACCTCGACGTGGAGGCCCGGGCCGCGGCAGAGGCCATCGGGCTGGCGTTCACCCGCACCCCCTCCCCCAACGCCGATCCGCAGTTCTGCGCCGCGGTGGCCGGCGTGATCACCAGCCATGCCTGAGCGGGTCGCCGTCGTCGGTGGTGGCATCACCGGCCTGGCCACCGCCTACTACCTCGGCAAGGCCGGCGTGGCCGTGACGGTGGTGGAGGCCGGCGAGCTGGGCGGGAAGATCCAGACCCGCGAGCTGGCCGGCGTGCCCGTGGAGGCCGGGCCCGACACGTTCCTGGCCCGGGTCCCGTGGGCCGTCGAGCTGTGCACCGAGCTCGGCCTGGGCGACGACCTGGTGGAGCCGGCGACGGGCAAGGCCTTCCTCTGGACAGGCGGCGCCCTCCGCCCCCTTCCCGAGCGCCACGTGCTGGGAGTTCCCGTCGCCCTGCGGCCGCTACTGGGCTCCGGCGTCCTGTCGAAGGCCGGCGTGGCCCGCGCCGCCCTCGACCTCGTACTGCCCCGGAGGCGGCGCGGCGCCGACCCGTCGGTGGCCGCGGTGGTGGGCCGGCGCATGGGCCGCGAGGTCGTCGAGCGCCTGGTCGACCCGCTGGTGGGCGGCATCAACGCCGGCCGGGCCGACGTCCTCAGCTTGGCCGCCACGGCCCCCGCCATCGCCGCCGGCGCCGCCCGCCATCGCAGCCTCGTCCTCGGTCTCCGCCAGGCCAAGTCGGGCCCGGCCGGACCGGTGTTCCTCGGCCTGAAGGGCGGCCTGCACCGCCTGGTCGAGCGGCTGGCCGAGGAGGTCGACGACATCCGTACCGGGGTGGCGGTGACCGGCGTCGAGGCCGCCGGCGCCGGCGGGTACACGCTGCACTGCGACCCCGGCCCTGACATCGCCGCCGGCGCCGTGGTGGTCACCGTCCCGTCCTACGCAGCGGCGGGAATGCTCCGGTCCCTTGCCCCCTCCGCCGCCGGCCACCTGGCCGCCATCCGCCATGCCTCCGTCGTCACCGCCACCCTCGCCTACCGGCCCTCTGCCCTCCCCCGGCCCCTGGAGGGCTCGGGCGTGCTGGTCCCCCGCGTGGAAGGCCGGCTGCTCACCGCCTGCACGTGGTCGACCACCAAGTGGCCGGCGCTGGCGGCGAGCGGGATGGTGCTGCTGCGGGCGTCGTCCGGCCGCGACGGCGACGACCGGGCCATGGACCTCCCCGACCCCGAGATCGTGCGCCGGCTCCACGACGAGCTGGCCAAGGCCCTCGACCTCGGGGAGCGCCCGGAGGCATCACTGGTGTCGCGCTGGCCACGGGGGTTCCCGCAGTACGAGGTCGGCCACCGGGCTCGCGTCGACGCCATCGAGGCCGCGCTCGCTGTCGACGCCCCGGGCGTGTTCGTCGCCGGCGCCGCCTACCGCGGCCTGGGCATCGCCGCCTGCATCGAACAGGCCCGGCGGGCCGCCGGCCTGGTCACCGCCGGCGAGTTGGTGCCTTAGCTCCGGAAGCCGGCGATGATCTCGTCGACGATCTGGCGCAGCTCCTCGAACGGGGAATCCTCGGCGATCTGCCCCAGCATGTCGAGCATCTGCTCGATCGCTTCCTCGATCTGGGGGACGCTCGACGGCGGCAAGGTGATGGGCGGCATCGTCGGCGGAGGGGTGGTGGTGGTCACCGTCGACGGCGGCATGGTCGGCGGCGGGATGGTCGGGACCGTGGGGAACGGCGGGAATGTCGTCGGGGGGATCGTGGGCGGCGGGATGGTTGTCACGCCGGTCGACGGGGGCGTCGTCGGCGGGATGCTCGTCGATGGGACGGTGGGGAACGTGAAGTCGGGGATGCTGGGGAACGTCGGCAACGTGGGGAAGTCCGGTGGCGTCTGCGCCCCGGCCGACGAGAGCGTCAGGCCCAGGGTTCCCGTCCCCACCGCCAGCACGAACGCCAGACGTCGCTTCCAGACCTGCATCCCAGCCTCCCGTTCCGCTCCGGTACGCCGCCGAACGTAGCACCGCCCGGGGCAACCGAATACCGCCAGGTAAAATGGACCATGACCGACACAATCACCGTGCGGTCGCCCTACGACGGCGCCGAGCTCGGCCGGGTCCCGAAGCACGACAAGGACGACGTCGACCGCGCCGTCGCCGCCGGCGTCGAGGCGTTGCGCGACCAGCCGCTGCCACCGTGGCGGCGGGCCGAGATCCTCGACACCGCCGCCCGCCTGCTCGCCGAACGGGCCGAGGTCTTCGCCCGCACCATCGCCCGGGAGTCGGCCAAGCCGATCAAGACGGCGCGCGTCGAAGCCAGGCGCGCCGTCACCACGTTCACCTTCGCCGCCGGCGAGGCCCGCCGCCTCACCGGGGAGATGGTGCCGGTCGACGCGGCCGAGATCGGCGAGGGGCGCCTGGCCTTCACGCTGCGGGTGCCGGTGGGCGTGGTCGCTGCCATCTCGCCGTTCAACTTCCCGCTCAACCTGGTGGCCCACAAGCTGGCGCCGGCCATCGCCGCCGGCTGCCCCGTCGTGCTCAAGCCGGCCAGCCAGACGCCCATGACCGCCGTCGCCCTGGCTCAGCTGCTGGTCGGCGAGTGCGGGCTCCCGCCGGACTACCTGCACGTCGTCACCGGCGCCGGCGGCGACGTCGGCAACGCCCTCGTCGAGCACCCCGACGTGGCCTACGTCAGCTTCACCGGCTCCTCGGAGGTGGGCTGGGGCATCGCCGCCAAGGCCGGCCGCAAGAAGGTCGCCCTGGAGCTCGGCAACAACTCTCCGGTCATCATCGAGGGTGACGGGGACTGGGAGAAGGCCGCCCGCACGATCGCCACCGCCGGGTTCAGCCACGCCGGCCAGTCCTGCGTCTCGGTGCAGCGCATCTACGTGGCCTCCGCGGTGGCCGGCGACTTCACCGCCCGGTTGGCCGAGCTGGCCGACGAGCTGGTGGTGGGCGACCCGATGGACGACGCCACCGACGTCTCCGCGCTCATCTCCGCCGACGAGCGGGAGCGGGTGGCGTCCTGGATCGACGAGGCGGTGGCTGCCGGCGCCAAGATCGCCGCCGGCGGCGACATCGAGGCCGGCGTGCTGCGGCCGACGGTCCTCACCGGGGTGACGCCGGACATGCGGGTCAGTCGCGACGAGGTGTTCGGGCCGGTCGTCGCCATCACCGCCTACGACTCTTTCGACGAGGCCCTCCGCCTGGCCGACGACACCCGCTACGGGCTGCAGGCCGGCGTCTTCACCGCCAGCCTTTCTTCGGCGATGCGAGCGGCCCGGGAGCTGCGGTTCGGCACCGTGCTGGTCAACGAGGTGCCCACATGGCGGGCCGACCAGATGCCCTACGGCGGTGTGCGGGAAAGCGGGAACACCAAGGAGGGTCCGACGTATGCGGCGCGGCAGATGACCGAGGAGCGTCTGGTGGTGATCCAGCCGTAGACGTGCCAGCCGAAAGGCCGCCGGAGCTGGCCCCCATGTTGGCGACGACCACGTCGCTGCCGCCGTCCTTCGACGGATGGTTCATCGAGCCCAAGTGGGACGGCGTGCGCGCCGTCGTCACCGTCCACGACGGCCGAGTGACGATCGCCAGCCGTCTGGGCAACGACGTCACCGGCGGCTATCCGGAGCTCGAAGGCCTCGCCGATGCCCTCGGGGGACGCTCGGCGGTGCTCGACGGGGAGATCGTGGCCTTCGACGAGCGCACGGGCCGGCCCAGCTTCCAGCGCCTGCAGCGGCGCATGCACGTGCGCCAACCTGGTGCTGCGCTGCGGCGGGAGGTCCCCATTCAACTGCTGGCGTTCGACGTGCTGTGGCTCGACGGCGAGCTGGTCGCCGAGCGCCCGCAGGCGGAACGGCGCAAGGTGCTCGAGGAGCTGGCCCTGGACGGGCCGTGCTGGCACACGTCGCCGCTGATCCCGCCGGCGCCGGCCGACGAGCTGCTGGACGCCTGCCGGCGCATCGGCATGGAGGGCTACGTGGCCAAGCGGGCGGACGCGGTGTACGTGCCGGGCCGGCGGTCGTCGGCCTGGATCAAGGTCAAGTGCGTCAAGCGCAGGGAGTTCGTGGTCGGCGGCTGGTCGGAGGGCCAGGGCGGGCGCTCGGGCTCCATCGGCTCGCTGGCCGTCGGCTGCTGGGGCCTCGATCCGGCGACCGGCGCCAGTACCGGCCGGTTCCACTACGTGGGGCTGGTGGGCTCAGGCCTGTCCGGCGACATGATCCGACAGCTGGCCCAGATCTTCTCCCAGACGGCACGGGAGGACGGCCCGTTCGCCGAGAAGCTGATCGGCAAGTTGCACTACGTCGAGCCGCTCCTGATCGCCGAGGTGGCGTTCAACGAGATCACCGAGAGCGCCACGCTCCGCCAACCGTCGCTGCAGGGTTTCCGGAGCGACCTGAACCCCAACGAGGTACTGGCGGACCCGGACCTGCAGGTCGTCATTGACCAAAGGCCCCCGCAGGTCCGAATCCGCCAGATGTGGTGAGTTGGTCAGCCCCCGGCCTGACCGAGTAGCTGGGTCAGCCCCCGGCCTGACCGAGTAGCTGGGTCAGCCCCCGGCCTGACCGCCGCCGCCGGCGGCGCCGCCCTGCTCGGCCTGGAGCCGGCGGTCGGAATCGTCTCCTTGGGACTTGCCGCCGGTGTCGCTGTAACCGATGCCAGAACGGCCGGTCTCAGTGGCGCCTTCGAGCGCAGGGTCGCCGCGCTCCATGCCGCCTCGAGTTTCGTCGTCGCCCTCGGGGGCGTCGGACATGGGCTCTCCGGATTGGGGGTCTACTTTGGGCATGGCAGTTCCCTTCCCTCCCGGTAGCTGACGAAAACAGCCACCGGTGCACAACGGGGTGGGCATCGACGTACCATCTCGATGTGCCCAGGCCCATTTGGAGCGGCGCCATCAGCTTCGGGCTGGTGAACGTGCCGGTGAAGGTGTTCAGCGCCACGTCCTCCAAAGACGTCCGCTTCCACCAGCTCGACGGCAAGTCGAAATCCCGCATCAAGCAGAAGCGCGTGTCGGTGGCCACCGGCGAGGAGGTGCCGTACGAAGACCTCATCAAGGCCTACGAGATCGCGCCGGACAACTACGTCACCATCACCCCCGAGGAGCTCGAGGCCCTCGACCCCAAGGCCAGCAAGACCATCGACATCGAGGACTTCGTCGACCTCGACCAGATCGACCCCGTCTACTACGAGCGGCCCTACTACCTGGTGCCCGACAAGGGCGGTCAGAAGGCATACGCCCTGCTGCGCAACGCCATGCGCGAGACGAACAAGGTCGGCATCGCCCGGGTGGTGCTCCGCACCAAGCAGTACCTGGCCGCCATCCGGCCCAAGGACGACGCCCTCGTCATGGAGACCATGCTGTTCTCCGACGAGGTCAACCCGCTGGACGAGCTGGACCTGCCCGGGCCCGACGTCGACGTCACCGAGCGGGAGGAGAAGATGGCCCGCTCGCTCATCGACTCCCTGACCACCGACTTCGAACCGGCGAAATACCGGGACGAGTACCGCGAGCGGGTCCTGCAGCTCATCGAGCAGAAGGCGTCGGGCCAGGAGATCGTGGTCGAGGACACCGCCGAGGAGGCGCCCCGGGTGGTGGACCTCATGGCCGCGCTGGAAGCCAGCCTGGCCGCGGTCAAGTCCCAGAAGTCATGACCTCGGTGGAGGTCGAGGTCGGCGGCCGGCAGCTGAAGCTGTCCAACTTCGACAAGGTGCTCTACCCCGAGGCCGGCTTCACCAAGGGCCAGGTCATCGACTACTACACCCGGATCGCGCCGGCGCTGCTGCCCCATCTCTACCAGCGGGCGTTGACCCTCAAGCGGTACCCGAACGGGGTCGACGGCCAGTTCTTCTACGAGAAGAACTGCCCGAAGCACCGCCCGCCATGGGTGGAAACCCTCTCGGTCTGGAGCGCCCGCAACAAAGCCGACGTGAACTACTGCCTGATCGACGAGCTCGCCGGCCTCGTCTGGGTGGCCAACCTCGCCTCGCTCGAATTACACACCTCCCTCTCGCATGCCCGCGACATCCAGCGGCCCTCGATGTTGGTCTTCGACCTCGACCCCGGCCCGCCGGCCACCGTGGTCGAGTGCGGGCGGGTGGCGTTCTGGCTCCGAGAAGTCCTCGACGATCTGGGCCTGCGGGCGTTCCCCAAGACGTCGGGATCCAAGGGGCTGCAGATCTACGTACCGCTGAACACGCCGGTCACCTACAACGAGACCAAGCCGTTCGCCCACGCCATGGCCAAGCTGCTGGAACAGCAGCACCCCGGCGAGGTGCTGTCGGTCATGACCAAGGAGCTTCGCACCGGCAAGGTCTTCATCGACTGGAGCCAGAACGACGACTCCAAGACCACGGTCTGCGTCTACTCGCTCCGGGCCCGCCCCCGCCCCACGGTCTCCACTCCCGTCACCTGGGACGAGGTGGCGGCCGTCGTCGACAGCGGCAACCCCGACGAGCTGGTCTTCGAAGCCGGCGACGTGCTGGCCCGCGTCGACGCCCATGGCGACCTCTTCGGGCCCCTCTGCGAGCTGGAACAGACGCTGCCGGCGCCGCCCCGCTAAGTGTTCGAACACTAGATGATCATTTCCCCTATACCGGCACGTACGAATTGACCCCAACTAAGGTCCCCTCCCGTCGCCATTTGACCGGAGAAAGGACGAGCATGATCGGTTCGACGAAGCAGGGCTCACGGCTCACCAAGGCGCTCAGGGCTTCCGCCGTCGCCCTCCTCGTGCTGGCCGCCGGCTGCTCGACGTCGTCCACGGGCGGCGACCCCGACATCAGTGCCGACGCCGACCGCGGGTCCGACGGCGCGCTCGAGGGCCTCACGGTAAGGGGCTCGAAGTTCACGCCCAATGGTGAGGTGCTGGTGCAGGTGCTCCTGGTGGGGAACGGCCCCAACGCCTCCCAGTACGTCGAGGAGACGATCCAGGCCGACGCCGACGGCAAGATCAACTTCGAGCGCCGGCCGCTGCCCTGCCCGACCGCCACCGGGTACGGCAGCGGGAGCTGGACGTGGGTATCGGCCCGCGACACCGCCACCGGCATCAGCGGCGGCGAACCGTTGACCCCGGGGCGCACTCCCGACTGCACCGGCTGACGCCGGCGCTGAGATCTCACGGCGGCGCCCGATGCCGTTGGCGGTTGTGGAATCCACACGCCACCCGGCCGTTGGCCTCGGTGGTGGCCCCGCCGGCGGCCAACGGCTGCACGTGGTCGATGTCACAGCCCTCGGCCGGCTCCTCGCAGGAGGGGTGGAAGCACTCCCGCGTCGTCAGCGCCGCCAGCCGCTCCGCGCAACGCTGGGGCGCCACCGCGGTGTCGCCGTCGGCGAGCACCAGGGGTCGGCTGCGCACAGCCCGTCCGGCACGCCGGCCAGTTCTATGGTCCACGAAGCTGGCTCCCACGAACGGGGGCCTGACGAGGGGGGAAGTGCCACTCCCCCTGCTCGAACATGTGTTCGAGTGCAAGACTTTGTCGTCGTGGAGCGCCAGAACTGGGACGAGCGCTACGCGGCGCCGGATCGCACGCCGTTGGACGAGCCCAACCAACTCGTCGTCGCAGAGCTGGCCGGCGCCCCGCCCGGCAGAGCCCTCGAACTCGCCGCCGGCGAGGGCCGCCACGCCCGCTGGTTGGCCTCTCGGGGCTGGCACGTGGTCGCCGCCGACTTCTCCGAAGTCGGGCTCCGCCGGGCGAAACGACTGGCCGACGAGGCAGGCCAACGGGTCGGCTTCGTGGTGGCCGACGTCCACACCCTCCCCATCCCGCCGGCCCGCTTCGACCTCGTCCTGGCGACGTTCTTCCACCCCCGCCCCGCCGAGCGCCCCGAGCTGTACCCGAAGCTGGCCCACGCACTCGCGCCTGGCGGCACGCTTCTCCTCGTGAGCTACGACAAGGCCAACCTGGCCGAGGGAAACAAGGGGCCGCAGGATCCCGACTTCCTCATGGATCCCCCCGCCCTGGCCGCCGAACTGCAAGACCTCGGGCTCGACGTCACCCGCGCCGAGACGGTCCGGGTCCCCGAGGCGGTGAACGCGGTGGTCCGCGCCGAGAAACCTAGGCGTCCACGCCCAGCAGCCGAGGCCGGGTGATGGCGTGCGCCCCCCGCATCAGCCCGAGCACCGCCGCCGTCCACGCCGCCAGTCCCACCCAGAAGCCGGCGTTGCCGGCGCCGAGCAGGCCGCCCGTCGACTGGGCGTAGGACAGCATGATCAACGGCAGCGTCACCAGCCCCGACGCCTGCTGGGCCGCAGCCGCGCTCTTCACCCGGGCAGAGAGTCGCAGCACCACCGACAAGGTGATGGCCAGGAACGGCGGCACGACCCAGAGCATCAGCACCCACCACGCCGGCGTCGGGAAGAACCATCCGCCCACGTTGGGCCCCACGATGAGATTCACCGCCAACGAATAGAGCCCGAAGCCGACGAGCGTCGTCAGGTAGCCCGGCAGCAGGCTGGCGATCAGCTTGCCCAGGTAGATCTCCCGCTCCGATGCCGGCGAGTGGGCCAGGAACTCTCCCGTCCCCTTCTCCTTCTCCCCGACCAAAGCGTTCGCGCCTACCGCGGTCGAGATGGTCATGGGGACGATCACCGCCATCGGGGCGAACAGGTAGACGGCCAGCGCGTAGCCCGTGCGGTCGGCGGGGTTGTCGCCGCGGATCGCCTCCTGTGCCTGCTGGGGCAGAAGGTCCAGAGCTGCGGACACGTTCCGCACCGTGCCGACAGAACCGATCCGGGTGATCGTCAGCAGCAGCACCGTCGGGATGATGACGAAGAACAGCGCCGCCAGCACCAGCATGGGCGCCCAGAAGTCCGGGCTGTGCCGCAGTTGGCGCAGGTCGTTGCGGGCCACCGCCCACATCCGCCGCCGGTTCATCGCTGCCGCACCCGCAGGTAGAGCTCCTCGAGGGACCGCTCGTGGGGTGTCACTGCCGTCAAGCGCACGCCGGCAGAAGCAAGACCGGCGATCAGCCCCGGCACCCGGGACAGGTCGTCGAGCTCGACCTCGGCGCCGGCACCGTTGCGGTGATAGCCCACCACGCCCTCCATCCCGGCCAGGGCGTCAAGCCCCGACGCGTCTTCGGCCCGGAAGCGGACGACGGGCCGGGGCCAGTACCGGCGCATCAGCTCGTCCGTCGAACCGGCCATGACCGCGGTCCCGTTCTCCATCATGACCACTTGGTCCGCCAGGCCCTCCGCCTCGAGCAGCAGGTGGGTCGACATCACGACGGTGGCGCCCTCACGGGCCATCTCCCGCACCAGCCTCAGCACCGCATGCGAGGACTCTGGGTCCAAGCCGGACGTCGGCTCGTCCAGCAACAACAGGTCGGGCGAATGCAGGACCGCCCGGGCCAAGGCCAGCCGCGTCTTCATGCCCGTCGAGTAGCCGGCGACCCGCAGGTCGAGCGAACGATCGATGCCGAAGCGGGCGGCGGCCTCCTCGATCGGCGCGTCTCGGCCCAGCCCGAACAGCTCGGCTGCGAACCGAAGGTTGTCCCGGCCGGTGAGGCGGTCGTACAGCGCCGGCTTGGCGGCCACGACGCCGCAGCGCCGGCGGACCTGCTCGCCGTCGGGCCCGCTCGGCTCCAGGCCGAAGACCCGCACCCGGCCGCCATGGGGTGCCAGGGCGCCGGTGATGACCCGCAAGGCGGTTGTCTTGCCGGCGCCGTTGGGACCGACCATCACGGTGATCGACCCCCGGGGAACGGACAGGTCGAGGTCCACGAGGCCCGTGCCCGACACAAAGCGGTACCCCACACCGGCAAGGTCGATCACGCCGGCGCCGGGTGACTCACCGCCGGCGGCGGGGGCGTTGTCCCGAACGGGCGCGTGCGTCGACATGAGGCCTCCGCCTAGTGATCGGCACCGTGGCGGCGAACCTTGAGATCCGGTGCTGGCCGACGAAGGTACGCCAATCAGGTTTTCGGGCAGAATAAAATCGGATTTGGCCGGATTGGGCGTTCTGGGCGGGAGAGGCACAACCATGCTCCAAGCCATCATCAGGGGCGACGACGGGCCATGATGAGTCCCGGTGTGAGCGGCCACGCGCCCGTGCGGGGGGAGGACCAAGGCGACCCGATCCGGGTCCTCCTGGTGGACGACCACTCCATGCTCGCCGAGAGCCTCCGGCGCCTCCTGGACAGCTGCGACGACATCGACGTCGTGGAGGTGGCGGGAACGGCCGGTGAGGGGATGGACGCCGTCACTCGGCTGCGCCCGGACGTCGTCCTGATGGACTACCACCTTCCCGACCACGACGGCGTGACCGCGGCGGCGATGATGATGAAGGCCAGCCCCGCCACGCGCGTGGTGATCCTGACCGGGTCGGACGACGACGAGGGGATCGCCCTCAGAGCCATCGGCGCCGGCTGCGCCGGCTTCTTGGGCAAGTCCCGACCGATCCACGAGCTGCTGGCCGGCCTTCGCGCCGCCCGGGCCGGTGAGTCCGTCATGTCGCCCTCCATGCTCACCCGGCTTCTTCCACGGCTCGAAAGCGACCCCCAAGAGAACCGACGCAAGCTGACCCAGCGTGAGATGCAGGTGCTGCGGGTGATGGCGGAGGGCGGATCGGACAAGGACATCGCGTCGCATCTCGCCATCTCGCTCAACACGGCGCGGAAACACGTGCAGAACGTGATTCGCAAGCTCGACGTTCACTCCAAGCTCGAAGCGGTCGTGATCGCCATCCGCCAAGGCATCATCGACCCGCAGTAGGTCAGGGCCGAGAGCACCGACGCAGGATCTAGACCAGGCGGCGGTCGCTGGCCCAGCGGCTGAGCTGGTGGCGGTTGGTCAGCTGCAGCTTGCGCAGCACGGCCGACGCGTGGGTCTCGACCGTCTTGATCGAGATCGACAGCTGGCGGGCGATCTCCTTGTAGGAGTAACCGCGCGCGAGATGGCGCAGCACTTCCTTCTCGCGCACCGTCAGCTGGTCGAGCTCAGGGTCGACGGGGCCGCGGAAGTCGGCGGCGAAGGCGTCGAGGACGAAGCCGGCCAGGCGGGGGGAGAACACCGCGTCGCCGTCGGCCACTCGAACCACGGCCTCCACCAGCTCCGGCCCTGAGATGGTCTTGGTCACGTAGCCACGGGCGCCGGCCCGGATGACGCCGATCACGTCCTCGGCCGCGTCGGACACCGACAGGGCCAGGAACTTGACCTCCGGATGCTTGGCGCCCACCGCCTCGATGACGGCCCGGCCGCCGCCGCCGGGCATGTGGACGTCGAGCAGCACGACGTCGGGCAGGCGCTCGCCGATCATCTCGATGGCCGCCTCGACCTCCGACGCCTCGCCGATGACCTCGACGGCGTCACCCAGCTCCGCTCGCACGCCAGAGAGGACCAGGTGGTGGTCGTCGACCAGGAACACCCGGGGCCGCGTCACCGCCATCTGGACCCGCCTCCCGGGCGGCTCACCGCCATCTGGACCCGCCTCCCGGGCGGCTCACCGGGGCATCACCAGCTCCACCTCCGTGCCATCGCCGGCCTCGCTGCGGATGACCGCCTTTCCGCCGTGGCGGTCCATGCGGCCGACGATGGAATCGGCGATCCCCCGCCGATGGCGCGACACCTGGTCGGGGTCGAACCCGGTGCCCCGGTCCCGCACGAACACGGTGACCTGGTCGGGTTCGACCTCGAGGTAGGCGGAGACCGAGGTGGCGCCGGAGTGGCGGGCGGCGTTGGCCAGCGCCTCCCGGGTGGACTGGACCAGGGCGATCAGGCGCTCGTCGACCGGGCAGTCGCCCACCTCGACGGTCTCCACGGCCACGTCGTAGAGATACTCGATCTCGTTGGTGACCCGCTCCAGGGCCGCGGCCAGGCTCTCCCCCGCCTCCAGCTCGGGCGTGTCGAACAGCCACGCCCGCAGCTCGCGCTCCTGGGAGCGGGCCAGGGTGGAGACCTTGCGGGCGTCGGTGGCGTTGCGCTGGATGAGGGCCAGGGTCTGCAGCACCGAGTCGTGGATGTGGGCCGCCACCTCGGCCTTCTCCTGGGTGCGGATGCGTTCCTGGCGTTCGACCGACAGGTCATGGCTCAGTCGCCACCACCAGCGCCCGAAGATCATCACCAGGCCGACGGCGATGGCGGCGGTGGCCAGGATGCCCGTGGTCGGCGACGCCACGCTCGGGGCGGTGACGAAGAACACGGTGATGCCGGCGACGACCAGCCCGACGCCCAGCGCCACTTGGGCCAGCGCGGCGGCCACGCCGGCCAGCATCCGCCGGTCGGCGTCTCGGACCACGCGAGCCGGGGTCGACTCCACGGGTGCATGATCCCATGCGCGGGCGCCGGCCGGTACGGTCGACCGTGTGCACGCCCGCCAACTCGTCGCCGAGCGCGATCTCGCCGCGGCTGCGTTCGGTCACTTGACCGAGGCGTTCATGTCCCTGCCGTTCGAGTCGCTCGGTCCGGTCAAGACGCTGCTCAAGCGGTACCTGTCGGCCGGGCCGTGGTCGGCGGAGGACGACCGGGCGCTGGCGGCAGCCGTCGGTCCTGGCGAGGGCTGGTGGGAGCGGGAGCTCGACGACGATGTCACGCTGGCCTACGGCTGGCAGGACGGGCGGTTCCGGGTCGAGGTGCGGTCGGCGGCCGCCCCCACGGCGGCGCCGCCGGTCGACCTCGACTTCGACGGGCCGGTCGTGCCGGAGGCCACCCCCAACCCCCGTACCATCCGGTTCGGGTTCGGGCACCCGGTCCACGCCGGCGCCAGCCGCTGGTACGAGTCGGCGACGGCCGCCGCCGACGACCCGCCGGTCGCCCGCCTCTTCGCCGAGTTCGACAGGGTGGCCAACGTGCTCGTCGGGCCCGACTTCGTCGCCGTCGGCCTGCGCCGGCCCGACGACTGGGAGGCGCTGCTGGCGCCGATCCTCGCCGTGGTCACCGAGGAGTTCGCCGACCCCGAGGAGGCGCCGGCGACGCCCGTGGGGTCGGCCGGTGGGCCGGCGTGGCTGGCCGGCGGCTCCCGTCCTGGCGCCGCTGACGGCGGCCGCCGCCTCACCCGCCTGGAGCGGGCGTGGCGCGACCTCGGCCCATTGCGCCCCGCCGACCCGGACGACCTCCCGCAGGTGCTCGACGCCGCCGCCGGCCCCGACGCCGCCCGCCGCCAGGTGGCGGCCAACCTGCTGCGTGAGGCCGACGCCGCCGCCGCCCGGGACGCCTGGTCCCGCCTCGTTGCCGATCCGGTCCGCGCCGTCCGGCGGGCGGCGGTGGACGCCATGGTCGACGCCGGCCGGAGCGAGCTGCGCCCCCTGTTGGAGGCTGCCCTCGACGACGCCGACGCCTGGGTGCGGTGGAAGGCCCTGCGGGGGCTGGCCGAGCTGGGGCCGGCGCCCAGCCGGACCGCCATCGCCGCCCGGGCGGAGGATCCCGACTTCCGTGTCCGCCTCGAGGCGGCCGCCGCCCTCCGTACCACGTGACGCTGCAAGCCCACCTTCAGGACGAGGGCGGCGAGCAGCCGGCCAAGGCGCCCACGCTCGCCGACCCGGTGGCCTACCTGCGCCGGCTGCTCTCGAGCGGGCGCTTCCACAAGGACAGCGGGCTCGGCCGCATCTACCACCCCGGCTGCGTTTCCCTGCGGGAGAACGCCCCGGCCGACAGCCTCCACGTCGTCATCCACGACGACCACATCTCGGCCCATGTCGACAGGGTGTCGCCCCTGGGTGAGAAGCCGGGCTACTCGTTCCACCGCGCCGCCCTCCACAACGCGGTGGGCGCGGCCCAGGACCTGGTGCGGCTGCTGCGGGGCCGCAAGGGCGACCACCGCTCGCACCTCGACTGCGAGTGGGTGTGGGACGGCTACGAACCGACGCCCGATCCCGCCCACCTGCTGGACCCTCGCGCGTGGAGTGTCCACGTCGAGGCCAGGGTCGCCGGCATCCTTGACGACACCCGCATGCGCAAGGCGTTCGACGCCGTCGTCGGCCACCGGCCGGTCGACCACGATCCGGTGCGGGTGGTCTCCTGCGACGGCGACGAAGACCTGGACTCCGCCCGTGACGGCCTGCTCTCCGAGCCCGTGGCCATGAACCAGTGGCCGCCTCTGCAGGCCGTGCTGGCCCACCACCCCGAAGGCGACGTGCTTCTGCTCAACGTGAACCACGCCGCCAGCGACGGGTTCAGCGCCGTGCGGGTCATGGAGTCGATCGCCGCCGCCTACGCCGACACCGGCCCGCCGGCGCCCGCTCTGGACTTCCTCGCCGTCAACGACCTCCCGGTACGGCCAGCGTCCAGGCCGGTGTCGGTCGTGGAGGGCTGGTACCGGGTGGCGGTGGAGAAGGTGCGCGACGCCCTGGCCAACCCGGCGCGCCTCGCCCCCGACCACCCCGCCGACCGGCCCGGGTACGGCCTCCACTTCGTCCGCCTGTCGGTGGCCGACACCCGGAGGGTGGCCAACGTCCATCGCCAGGGGACGGCCCGCAACCTGCTGCTGGCCGCCCTCCACCTCGCCATCGGCGAGTGGAACCTCGAGCACGGGACGCCGGGCCGGCGCATCGGCGTGCTGGTGCCCGTCGACCTCCGCCCCGAGGACTGGCCCCACGAAGTGGTCGGCAACTTCTCGGTGACGGCCAGGGTGTCGACCAGCCGCCGGCACCGGTCGGGTGCCCGGGCCGCCCTCAAGGCCGTCACCGCCCAGAAGACCCGCAACAAGCGGTTCCGAACCGGTGTGGCCCTGCTGGCCGCCCTGGAGCGCAACGGCCTGCTGCCACTGTGGGCCAAGCAGTCGCTGGTGGTGCTGCAGCCGCTGACTCGCAACAAGGGGGTCGACACCGCCCTGCTGGCCAACGTCGGCTGGCTGGCCGAGGCTCCTTCGTTCGGTGCCGGCGCCGGCGAGACCACGGCGATGTGGTGCTCACTGCCGGCCCGGACGCCTCACAGCCTGTGCGTCGGTGCCGTGGTGGTGGCCGGGCAGCTGCACCTCACGTTCCGCTACCCGCACCGGCTGTTCGACGCCGGCGCCGCCCGCCGGTTCGCCGAGTCCTACGTCGAGCACGTCATCGCCGTCGCCGAACGGCGCTGGTGAGGGCTGGTCATTCGTCGACCAGGACCGTGCCGCCGGTGCGCCAGTAGAACCCGTCCCGGCGCTCCAGCAGCTCCTCCTCGACCAGGTAGCGCCGGAGGGCGGCGTAGTCGGCGTGGAAGCGACCGAGGATGTAGTTGACCTGCTCCTCGGGGTAGGTGCGGCCGGGCTCGAACTGGCCGGCGAGGAAGTCGAGCACCACCAGCCGCTTCGAGCGCTGGGCCGGGATCTGGGCCAGTCTGCCGTCGACCAGGTAGTTGCGCAGGACCTCCGCCTGGTCCGCGGTTGCGCCGAAGTCCTCCGGCCGGCGCTGCGGGCGGGCTGCCGCCGCCTGCTGGGCCGCCTCCTTGAACCGCTCAGCGGTCACCCGCAGGCCGCCGGCGCCCGTCGCCTCCACCAGCCCGCCCCGGATGAGTCGGTCGAGGGCCTTGGTGACCGCCTTGGGGTCGAGCCCGGTAGCGCCGGCGACGGCCGTGGGCGTCGTCGCCCCCAGCACGATGGCGGCCACGACCTTCAGCCGGCCCTCCTCGGCGAGGAGGCCGACCAGGGCTTCGGGGCCGGCGTCGCTCATAAGCTCACGGTACCGCCGATGAGTCCGGCGGCGATCCGACGTCTGTACGGCAACAGCACCGTTCACGCACAAAGGAGCCACCATGCCCACCCGTGAGACCGCCCCTGTCGGGGCACCGTGTTGGGTCGACCTCATGACCTCCGACGTCGCCCGAGCCCGGGACTTCTACGGCCAGCTCTTCGGCTGGACGTCGAACGAGCCCAGCGAGGAGTTCGGCGGGTACTTCATGTTCACCAAGGACGACGTGCCCGTCGCCGGCGGCATGCCGGCCATGCCCGACGCCGGCCCGCCCGACATCTGGTCGATCTACCTGTCCACCGACGACGCCGAGAAGGCCGTCGAGGTGGCCACCGCCAGCGGCGCCCAGGTCGTCGCCCCACCCATGGACGTGGCCGACCTCGGGAAGATGGCCGTGCTCATCGACCCCACCGGCGCCGCCATCGGCATGTGGCAGCCAAATACCTTCCACGGCCTCACCGTGCTCGGCGAGACCCACACGCCGGCATGGTTCGAGCTCCTCACCAAGGACCACGCCACCGCCACCGACTTCTACCGCACCGTCTTCGGCTGGGACACCAGCACGCTCCACGACACCGACGAGTTCCGGTACACCACCGCCAACCAGGGCGACGACCAGGTCGCCGGCGTCATGGACGCCGCCGCGTTCCTCCCCGAGCACGTGCCGTCCCACTGGTCGGTGTACTTCGCCGTCGAGGACGCCGACGCCGCCATCGCCAAGGTGACCGAGCTCGGCGGCTCCGTCGAGCAGCCGGCCGAGGACACGCCCTACGGCCGCCTGGGCTGTGTGGCCGACCCCATGGGCGCCCGCTTCAAGCTCCTCGGCCCGAACAAGGGCTAGCCCCACCTTTCGTTCTGGTTGCACTTACCCGCGTATACGACGGGTAAGTGCAACCAGTTCGGGCCTAGTTGGTGGCCTTGGCCTTCAGGAAGGCGACGTTCAGCGCCTCCTGGGCCGGCGCCGAGCTGGCCGCCATCAGGGCGGAGATGTCCTCCTTGGCCGCCTCGTACCCCGGCTCCGGGGAGACGTGGGGGTTGCGGTAGCGCCAGGCGTAGTTCTCGTTCGCCGTCGACAAGGCCATGTGGAAGACCGTCTCCCGGCCGCGGTAGTTGCGGAGGAAGCGGTTGAAGCGCCGGCGCTTGGAGTAGAAGGTCCGGTAGGCGGTGGCCAGGCCCGTTTCGAGCTGCTGGGCGGTCATCTGCGCCGGCTCGAACACGCAGCTGTACATGTTGTACCGCTTCCAGTCGAACGTGGTGATGCGGTCGTCGGCCAGCATGCGGGCGTAGGTGGCGGTGCCCGGGTAGGGCGTGAGGATCGAGAAGTGGGCAACGTCGACGTTGATGTTGTCGACGAACTTGGCCGTCTCCTCGAAGCAGTCGGGGCCCTGGCTGTCGAAACCGAAGATGAACCCGCCCTCGATGCCGGCGCCGGCCTTGTGGACCTTGGCCACCAGCTCGCCGTACTCGCCGGGACGGTTCTTCTTGTTGCACTCGACCAGGGCGTCGCGGTCGATGCCCTCGAAGCCGATGAACATGGTGCGCAGGCCGCTGCGGGTGGCCATGTCGAGCAGCTCGGTGTTGCGGGCCAGGCCGATCGACGCCTGGGCGCCCCAGCGAACCTTGACCCCCGACGACAGGATGGCCTCCGACAGCTCACCGCAGTAGTCCAGGTCGGCGGCGAGGTCGTCGTCGAGGAAGAAGACGTAGGCGAACTCGCCCAGGTGCTGGCCCACCTTCTTGAGGACCTTGATCTCCTCGATGACCCGCTCGGGTGGGCTGTGGCGGGAACCCCGGCCGTTGATGCGGATGACCGAGCAGAAGTCGCAGTTGAAGCGGCAGCCCCTGGTGGTCTGGAGGGTGTTCAGGGGGGCGTAGCGGGCGATGGGCCACTTGTCGAGGATGTCGGCCCACTCGTGGTTCATGGGCACGGCGTCCATGTCCTGGAAGCTGCCCTGGTACATGCGCTGGAGGTTGCCGGCGGCGGCGTCGGCCAGGACGGTGCCGAAGATGGTGTCGGCCTCGCCGGAGACGACGGAGTCGCAGTGGCGCAGGGCCTCGATCGGGATCAGCGAGGCGTGGACGCCGCCCAGGACGACGGGCACACCCTTGGCCCGGTAGGCGTCGGCCAGGCGGTAGGCCTGGGGGGCGATCGACGTCCAGACGGTGAGGCAGGCGAGGTCGGGGACCTCGTCAGGGAGCTTCTGGAAGTTCTGGTCGATGACCTTGGGCTCCCAGCCGGCCCGGCGGGCGTGAGCGGCCAGCACGAGCAGTGCCATGGGCGGCATGCGGTGGCCGAACGTCTGATGGATGCCGGTACCACCCCACTTCGGGATGACGAGGTGGACGAGGGGCTTGTCGCGCTTGGCCGCTGGCACGTACGTACGCTACGCCCTGAACCGCACCCGTAGCTCGTCGAGGCCGCGGATCACGTAGTGGTCCCGGTAGGTGGGGTGCTCGGTGGCCAGCTCGAGGTCGGGGAGCCGGCGCAGCATGGTCTCGAAGGCGATCTGGCCCTCCAAGCGGGCCAGGGCGGCTCCGAGACAGAAGTGGGGGCCGCCGCCGAAGGCCAGGTGGCGGTTGGGGGTGCGGCCGACGTCGAGGCGGTCGGGGTCGGGGAACTGCTCCGGGTCGCGGTTGGCCGCCCCCAGGATGGCGACGGCCTGCTCTCCCTCGCGCACGATCTCCTCGCCGATGCGGACGTCCTGCTTGGCGATGCGGGCGGTCACGTGCACCGGGCTGTCGTAGCGGAGCAGCTCCTCGACGCCGGTGCGCACCAGGGACGGGTCGTCGCGCATGCGGGCCAGCTGGTCGGGGTTGCGCAGCAGGGCCAGGGTGCCGTTGCCGAGGAGGTTCATCGTCGTCTCGAAGCCGGCGACGAAGAGGAGGGTGGCGGTGCTGAGCAGCTCGGCGTGGGTGAGCTTGTCGCCCGCCGTCTCCGCCGCCAGCAGCGCCGACAGCAGGTCGTCGCGAGGCTCGGCCCGGCGGGCCTCGACCAGATCGGTGAAGTACTGGAAGAGGTACATGCCGGCGACCATGCCCCGGTCCATGGCCTCCTTCTCCAGGTAGCCGTCCAGGAGGCGGGAGGCGTCGGCCGACCACGCCTTGAACTTCTCCCGGTCCTGGCCCGGCACGCCCAGCAGCTCGCAGATGACGACGGTCGGGAGGGGATAGGCCAGGTCGCCCAGGACGTCCATCTCCCCGGTGTCCACCACCGCGTCGAGCAGCTCGTCGACCAGTGACTGGATACGGGGCCGCAGGGACTCGACCATCCGGGGCGTGAACGCCTGGCTGACCAGGGACCGCAGCCGGGTGTGGTCCGGCGGGTCGAGGAACATCATGAGGCTGGAGCCGACCTGGCGGACGGGACCCATGGCCGAGGCGTCGGGCCCGTCGGTGAGCAGCGCGGGGTTGGTGCTGAACCTCGGGTCGCGCAGGAGGGCGGCGCTGTGGTCGTGGCGGGTGAGGATCCAGCTGCCGTCGGGGGCGTGGTGGACGGGCTCCCGTTCCCGGATGAACCGGTAGATGGGGTACGGGTTCCCCCGGTTCTCGGGCAGCATGGGGCTGCTGAGGTTGGCCTCGGCGAGGGCTGCGGCCAGATCGGTGACGGCCATCGGTCCATCGAACCACAGGGAGATCGCTATCGGGCCGCGTTGGAGTGTGGTGACCGGCTTGGCCGGTGGCTGCCTGCTGGCCGCCAGCCTGCCGCCGGTGGGGCCGTGGCCGCTGGGCGTGCTGGGGGCGGCGCTGCTGTTCGTCGCCCTCGAAGGGCCCGCCATCCCGCTCCCAGGGCCGCTCGGGCCCCGGCGGTGGGCCGTCGGGCTGGCCGCCGGCGTGGGCCTGTACGTACCGGGCCTGTGGTGGATGCGCGACTTCAGCGTGCCGGGGTACGTGGTGGCGACGCTGCTGCAGGCAGGCATCCTCATGGCGGGGATGTGGCTGGTGTCGGGGCGGTGGCGGGCGTTGTCGTTCCCTGCTGCGCTCGTCGTTGTCGAGGCGGTACGGGGGACGTGGCCCTTCGGCGGCCTGCCGATCTCCGGCATCGACCTCGGCCAGGTGGGCGGGCCACTGGAGGGCGCGGCGCGCATCGGCGGGCGGCTGCTGCTCGTCGCGTTGGTCGGCGCCGGCGGCGTGGCCCTGGCCGAGCTCGCCCGCCGGCGGTGGGTGGCGGCCGGCGTGGCCTCGGCGGTGGTCGTCGTGGTGGCCGGGCTCGGGGCCGTGGCGCCGGACGGTTCGGCCGACCGCCGGCTGACCGTCGCCGTGGTCCAGGGCGGCGGTCCCCGGGGTGTGCGGGCGGTGGCCCGGGACCCGGCGCCGGTGTTCCAACGTCACCTGGACGCCACCGCCGCCGGCGTGCAGGCGCCGGTCGACCTGGTGCTGTGGCCGGAGGACGTCGTCGACGTCGAAGGTGAGATCGCCGGACTGGAGGAGGGGCGCACGCTCGCTGCCCTGGCCGACTCGCTGGACACCACCCTCGTCGCCGGCGTGGTCCAGGACGAGCAGGGCCGGCGGTTCCGGAACTCGGCCGTGCCCTGGGGGCCGGACGGGACCATGTACGAGCGCTACGACAAGGTCCACCGGGTGCCCTTCGGCGAGTACGTGCCGGCCCGGAAGTTCTTCGACCGGATCGCCGACCTCTCGGCCGTGCCCCGAGACGCCCTGGTCGGCGAGGGGCCGCCCATCCTCGACACGCCGGCCGGTCGCCTCGGCGTCGTCATCAGCTACGAGGTGTTCTTCCCCGACCGGGTGCGCGAAGCGGTACGGGAAGGGGGCCGGGTGGTGCTGGTGCCGACCAACGCCTCGTCGTACCGGCACGAGCAGATCCCCGCCCAAGAGGTCGCCGTCGCCCGGCTGCGGGCACTCGAGAGCGGGCGGTGGGTGGTGCAGGCCGCGCCGACCGGCTACAGCGCGGTGATCGACCACCGGGGCCGGGTCGTCGAGCAGGGCGGGCTGGGAGGCGCCGAGGTGCTGACCGCCGGCGTGGATCTGCGCACCGGCCGCACCCTTTTCGTGACCCTTGGGTCGGCACCATGGCTCTTGGCCGCCATCGCGGTGCAACTACTGAGCAAACTTGAGTGGCTATGGACCAGGTTTGTTGACCAAGGTGGCCGGGAACCGGTAACATAAGAGCCACGAAGCGACTTTGACCAAGGAGGTTGTCTCTCATGCTCATGCGTTTCGACCCCTTCCGTGACCTCGACCGGCTCACCCAGAACCTGTGGGGCAGCGGCGACGTCCGCCGGCTCAACGGCGTGCCCATGGACGCCTACCGGAAGGGCTCGGAGTTCGTCGTCCACTTCGACGTACCGGGCATCGACCCCAACACCATCGAGCTGACGGTGGAGAAGAACGTGCTGACCGTCAGCGCCGAGCGCGCCCGCCACTGGGGCGACGAGGCCGAAGAGGTCGTCGTGGCCGAGCGGCCGGTCGGCAGCTTCAGCCGCCAGCTCTTCCTGGGCGAGACGCTCGACTCCGAGCGCATCGAGGCCAACTGCGAGAACGGCGTGCTGACCCTCCGCATCCCGGTGGCCGAGGCGGCCAAGCCCCGCAAGGTGTCCATCACCTCGGGCGCCGGCAATGGCCAGCCCACCGCCATCCAAGCCCAGTCCACGTCGAACTAGATCCCCGAACTGGTTGCACCTACCCGTCACATTCGCGGGGAAGTGCAACCAGAACGTTTGATTCCCGGCTCGGGCGCGGTCAGGCTCGTCCACCGTGCCCGAGCCCTTGCGCGTCTGCCTGCTCGCCTACCGGGGCAACCCGCATTCCGGTGGGCAGGGGGTCTACGTCCACTACCTGAGCCGGGAGCTGGTGGCCCTCGGGCACCACGTGGAGGTGTTCAGTGGGCCCCCGTACCCGCGACTGGCCGCCGGCGTGCCCTGCGTCGAGGTGCCCAGCCTGGACCTGTACCGGCCCGAGGACCCCTTCCGCACGCCGGCGCTGCATGAGTTCCGCGACCTCATCGACGTGGCCGAGTTCGCCACCATGTGCGCCGCCGGCTTCCCCGAGCCCCTGACCTACAGCCTGCGGGCCCGCCGGGCGCTGCGCAGCCGGCGCCACGACTTCGACGTCGTCCACGACAACCAGTGCCTGGGCTACGGCCTGCTCGGGATCGACCTCCCGCTGGTGGCGACGATCCACCACCCGATCACCGTGGACCGGGCGGTGGAGCTGGCCCAGGCCGCCGGCTGGCGCCGGCGGCTCCAGGTTCGCCGCTGGTATGGGTTCGTCCGCATGCAGAAGCGGGTGGCCCAACGCATCCCCCGGGTGGTGACGGTGTCGGAGTCCTCCGCCGGCGACATCGCCGCCCAGATGGGCGTGCGCCGCGACCGGATGTCGGTCGTGCCCGTGGGGGTGGACGCCGGCCTCTTCCGTCCCCTGCCCCACGTGCGCCGGGTTCCCGGGCGGCTCATGACGACCGCCAGCGCCGATGTCCCGCTGAAGGGGCTGGTCCCCCTGCTGGAGGCGCTGGCCAAGGTGCGCACCGAGCGCCACGCCGAGTTGGTGGTCGTCGGCCAGCCCCGCGACGGCAGCTTGGTGCCGGCCACCATCGAGCGCCTCGGCCTCGAGGGGGCGGTCACCATCGCCGGCGTGGTCGACAACCTGCGCATGATCGAGCTGTACGCCGAGGCCGAGGTGGCGGTCGTGCCGTCGCTCTACGAGGGTTTCTCGCTGCCGGCCGTGGAGGCCATGGCGTGCGGGCTGCCGCTGGTGACGACCACCGGCGGGGCCCTGCCCGAAGTGGTGGGGGCCGACGGCGAGTGCGCCTTGCTGGTCCCGCCCGCCGACGCCGGCGCCCTGGCCGGCGCCATCGTGCGGGCCCTCGACGACGCCGAGCTGCGGGCCCGCATGGGCGCCGCCGGCCGGGCTCGAGTGCTGGACCGCTTCACCTGGCGGGCGACCGCCGAGGCCACCGTGGACGTGTACCGCGAGGTCATCTCCTGCTGACCGTCGACTTCCGCCGGCTGGGGCTGCAGGCCGGCGACCGGCTGCTCGACTTGGGCTGCGGCGCCGGCCGCCACGCCTTCGAGGCCCACCGGCGGGGGGCCCACACCGTCGCCTATGACCGCAACGGGGGCGACGTGAAGGACACGGCCGCCCTGCTCGGCGCCATGCGCGTGGCCGGGGAGGCGCCGGCGGACGTCCTCGGCACGGCCGTCAACGGCGACGCCCTCTCACTCCCGTTCGCCGACGGGGCCTTCGACCGGGTCATCGCCGCCGAGGTCCTGGAGCACATGCCGGCGGACGCCGCGGCCATGGCCGAGCTGGCCCGGGTGCTGCGACCGGGCGGAACCCTGGCGATCACCGTCCCCCGCTGGTGGCCCGAGAGGGTGTGCTGGGCGCTGACCGACACCTACCACGCTCCTCACGTCCCCGACGGCCACGTCCGCATCTACACCCGCAGCCGCCTGGCCTGGCTGGTGGTGGAGGCCGGCCTGCGGCCCACTCACTCGCACCACGCCCACGCACTGCACAGCCCGTACTGGTGGATGAAGTGCGCCCTCGGCCTCGACCGCCCCGACCGCTGGCCGGTCCGCACCTACCACCGGTTCCTGGTCTGGGACATCATGCGCCGGCCCCTGCTGAGCCGGGCCCTCGATCGCGCCCTCAACCCGGTGTTAGGCAAGAGCCTGGTCCTGTACGCGGTGAAGCCGTGACCGCAGTGGAGTGGATCGCCTCGGTGCAGCAGGCCGACGGCATGATCCCCTGGTTCCCCGGCGGCCACGGCGACCCGTGGAACCACGTGGAGGCGGCCATGGCCCTGGCCGCCGGCGGCCGCACGGCTGAAGCCGAGGCCGCCTACGACTGGCTGGCCCGCACCCAGCGCCCCGACGGCGCATGGCACCAGTACTACCGGGCCGGCCAGGTCGAGGAGGCCACCCTCGACGCCAACGTCACCGCCTACGTGGCCACCGGCGTCTGGCACCACTTCGTCACCACCGGCGACGCCGGCTTCCTGGAGACGATGTGGCCCGTGGTCGAACGCGCGATCACGTTCGTCCTCGGCCTGCAGACGCCGCGGGGCGAGATCGTCTGGGCCCGCCACGCCGACGGCACGCCGTGGTCGTTCGCGCTGCTGACCGCCTCGTCCAGCACCTACGCCAGCCTCCGCTGCGCCACCAGCATTGCCGCCGCCCTCGGCCACGAGCGCCCGCAGTGGGCCTCGGCCGCCGCCCGGGTGTGCCGGGTCATCGCCGGCGAGCCTGCGGGCGCCTTCCTGCCCAAGGACCGCTGGTCGATGGATTGGTACTACCCCGTGCTTACCGGGGCGGTGACGGGCGCCGCCGCCGGGGCCCGCCTGGCCGCCGGCTACGACCGTTTCGTCATGGAGGGCCTCGGCGTGCGCTGCGTCGCCGACAAGGACTGGGTCACCGCGGCGGAGACGGCCGAGTGCGCCATGGCCCACCTCACTGCCGGCGACGCCGGCACTGCCGCCCGACTGCTCCGGTGGGCCGAGCACCTCCGCCACGACGACGGCAGCTACTTCACCGGCATGGTCCACCCCCAGCGGCACCTGTTCCCCGCCGGCGAGCAGTCGACCTACAGCGCGGCGGCCATGATCCTGGCGACGACGGCCTTGGCCGGCGCCGGCCCGCTGGTGCCCGTTCTCACCGTTTTTCCGGGTCGCTGCGCTTCTCGCTTCGCTGCGATGCGCGCTCCAAAGCCGGCCGGGCCGGGACGTGCATCCGCTCACCCTGGGCGCCGAACAGGCTGAGGAACTCCACCGGCTCGGCGCCGGCCCGCCCGAACCAGTGTGGGGTGCGGCAGTCGAGCTCCGCCGCCTCGCCCGGCGGCAACACGAGGTCGAGGTCCCGGAGGATGTCGCTGACGCGATAACTCGCTGCTGCCCGAGAGCCCGCCCCCCTACCTTTTGGGCCATGTCACACGCGGTCGGCGGCCGGCTCCCCCTCCACTGGGCCGTGGCCCGGCGGTCGTTCCGGCGCTATTCGACCTACCGGGGCGCCACCTTCGCCGGCGCCTTCACCAACACGGTGTTCGGGTTCATCCAGGCCTACGTGCTCCTCGCCGTCCTCGGCCAGCGGGGCAGCGTCGGCGGGTTCGACGCCGTCGACGTCGTCACCTTCACCTTCGTCAGCCAGGGGCTGCTCGCCGCCGTCGCCGGCTTCGGCCCGTTCGAGCTCGCCGATCGCATCACCTCCGGCGACGTGGTCAGCGACCTGTACCGGCCCTTCGACCTGCAGTCCTGGTGGATCGCCCAGGACTTCGGACGGGCCGCCTTCCAACTCGTCTTCCGCGGCGTCCCTCCCTTCGCCGTCGCCGCCCTCGCCTTCGACGTCCGCCTCCCCGCCGGCGCCGCCGTGTGGGCCGCGTTCCTGCTATCGCTCGCGCTTGGCATCGCCGTGGCCTTCGCCTGGCGCTTCGCCATCTGCCTCAGCGCCTTCTGGCTGGTCGACGCCCGGGGCATGGTGCAGCTCACCGGGCTGGTGTTCATCTTCTTCTCCGGAATGGTGCTGCCGCTGGGCTTCTTCCCGAGCGGGCTGCGGGCGGTGGCCGACGCCCTGCCCTTCGCAGCCATCGTGCAGCTGCCCGGCGAGGTGTTCCTGTCCAAGCACCGGTCACTGGCCGAACTGGTCCCGGTGCTCGCCCGCCAGGCGGCATGGCTGGTGGCCCTCCTCCTCGCCGGCCGGCTGGTTCTGGCCCGGGCGTGGCGCCGGGTGGTGGTCCAGGGTGGCTGACGTCGCCGCCAGGCCGGCGGAGCTGGCCACGATCTGGCGCAAGCTGGTGGGAGCCCGCATCCGGGCCGACTGGCAGTACCGGACGTCGTTCCTCCTCTTCCTCGTCACCCAGTTCCTGGCCGCCTTCCTGGACATCGTGGTCATCGTCGTGCTCTTCACCAGCGTCGACCGCCTGGCCGGCTGGTCCGTTGCCGAGATGGCCTTCCTCCTCGGCACGGCGAGCCTGGCCTTCGGCCTGGCCGACGTGTTCGTGAGCGAGGTGGAGTTCGTCGCCCATCACATCCGCCACGGCTCCTTCGACAGGTTCCTGCTCCGCCCGGTGGGGCCCTTCCTCCTGCTGTGCGGTCACGAGTTCGCCTTCCGCCGCACCGGCAAGGTGTTGCAGGCGGTGATCATCCTGGCCGTGGCCGTGACCCAGGTTGACGTCGACTGGGACGTCTGGCGGGTGGCCATGGTCGTGCAGATGGTCCTCACCGGGTTCGTCATCTTCGGCGGCATCTGGGTCATCACCTCGTCCATCGCCTTCTGGGCGGTGGAGGTGCGGGAGGTGGCGAACTCCTTCACCTACGGGGGCAACTTCGTCGCCCACTACCCGATGGAGATCTTCGGCGGCTGGCTGCGCCGGCTGGCCACAATCGTCCCGCTCGCCTTCGTTTCCTACTACCCGGCCCTGTGGGTGCTCGGACGCGAGGATCCCAACGGCTCGCCGGCCTGGCTGCGCTTCGCCGGCCCCCTGGTGGCCGGCGCCGTCGTCCTGGTCGCCCGAGTCGTGTGGGCCTCCGGCATCCGCCACTACCGAAGCACGGGGAGCTGACATGGCCCTGATCCGCCTCGAGAACGTGGAGCGGGAGTTCGTGATCCACCGCCGGGAAGGGCGGGTCCGCCGCCGGCGCCACGTCGTGCGGGCCGTCGACGGGATCTCCTTCGACGTCACGGCCGGGGAGATCGTCGGCTACATCGGCCCCAACGGCGCCGGCAAGTCCACCACCATCAAGATGCTGACCGGCATCCTCATGCCGACGGGCGGCACCGTCCGGGTCGACGGGCTCGACCCCCAGCGCTCCCGCACCGAGCTGGCCATGCGCATCGGCGTGGTGTTCGGCCAGCGCAACCAGCTGTGGTGGGACCTTCCTCTGCGCGACTCCTTCGAGCTCCTGCGCCACGTGTACCGGGTGCCGGCGGCCCGTCATGCCGGCCGCCTGGCCTCCTTCGTCGACCTGCTCGACCTCGGCCCGTTCATGGACACCCCAGTGCGCCAGCTCTCCCTCGGGCAGAAGATGCGGGGCGAGATCACCGCCGCCCTCCTGCACGAACCGTCGATCCTTTACCTCGACGAGCCCACCATCGGCCTGGACGTGGTGTCCAAGAGCCGGGTGCGGGAGTTCCTGGCCCGGGTCAACGGCGCCCTCGGAGTCACGGTGATCCTGACCACCCACGACCTGTCCGACGTCGAGCGCCTCTGCTCCCGGCTCATGGTGATCGACCTCGGGCGGCTGGTCTACGACGGTACGGTCGACGACCTGAAGGCCCGCCACGGTCAGTACCGCACGCTCGTGGTCGACCTCGAACGGCCCAACGGGCCGCTGGAGGTGGCCGGCGCCGAGGTGGTGCGGGTCGATGGACCGCGCCAGTGGCTTCGCTTCCACCGCGACCGGACCACGGCGGCGGAGCTCATCGCCGCCATCGCCCGCACCACGCCGGTGCTCGACCTCACGGTGGAGGAGCCCCAGATCGAGGACGTCATCGCCCACCTGTACGGCGCGGGCGGAACCCAGGAGCCGTCTGCCTGAGACCAGCGTGCCCAGGACCGGTCGTCAGTCGACGTGCGTAGCGGTGGCGTGCATCGCCTCGGAGTAGTGCTCGGCAAACAGCTTGGCGATCAGCTCGCCCCGGCTGCTGACCCCGACCTTCTCGAACACCGACTTGATGTAGTCCCTCACCGTGTGGGGCGAGAGGTAGAGCTCGGCGGCGATGTCGGGCGTGGACGAGCCCCGGGCGATGGCCCGCACCACGTCGCGCTCCCGGGGCGACAGCCCGTAGGCCTCGATGATGATCGGCGCGATGTCGGTGCTCTTGGCCGGCTCGACTACCACCGCCACCGCCCCGTCGGCCGCGCCGCCGGCGAGGCAGGAGGCGTGGAGGACGAGCCAGCGGCCGGAGCGGTCGCGGAGGCGCAGCCGGGCCTGGCCCTCGTCGAGGCCGGCGGCGATGGCCCTGGCCCGGGCCAGCAGCGGGACGATGGGGACGGCCGACCGCAGGTCGTCGGTCGCCGGCTGGGCCAGATGGTCGACCCACGGGGATGAACCGTCGACCGGGCCGCCGTAGATCTCGGCCAGCCACCGGGTGGCCTCGCTGTTGGCCGAGACCAAAGCGCCGCCGGCGTCGAACATCAGCAGGCCCGGCGCGCTCGACAGCGCAGCTGCCGGCGCCGCCATCGCCACCCGGTTGCGGACCGCCGCCCCCACTACCCCCGACATGGCCGCCATCAGGGCCACCTCGTCGGAGCTGAACGGCCGGCGCCCCTTCTCCCGGTACAGGGCGGCGAAGGCCCACGTGTTGTCACCGGCCCGGAACGCCACCCGCAGCTCGTCGTCGTAACCCTGGGGGGCGACGAAGCTGCGGTAGCGGTTGCTGCGCCGCGGCATGTCGTCGGTGGCCGCCCGCAGCGACGCCGCCGGCGTGGTCTGGCGGGCGAGGTCGCGGTACATGACGGCGTCGTGGTGATGGAACTCGCCGTCCCAGAACACCTGGCAGTAGCCCTCGTCCATGGCCTCGAACCGGGCGGGGGCCACGGCCAGCAGCGTCGACGGGTCGACGCCGAACCACATGGCGCCGTCGAAGGGCACGGCCCGCCGCACCTCGTGGCTGAGCGCCTCGAACAGCTCCTCACCGGTGGACGTACGGGCGCACGCCCGCTCGATCCCCTGCACGACCCGCGGGTCCCCCGACACACTGCTCACGAGGCTGACGGTACTCCCGGGGTCAAGGGCTCGCACCCCCTCGATTGGGGGGTTTCGGGCCGCGAACTTCCGCCCGGACGGGGGGTACCGCCGGCGCCGGCCGAGGAGCAGGGTGACGGCATGCAGACACCGACTGTCCCCACCACCACCCCCGTGGCCATCGCGCCCGAGACCTTCCTGATCCCGCATCTGGCCCCCGTCGGCCCGGAGGGGTTCGTTCACGTCAACTCGATGCTCATCCGGGGCGAGGAGCCGATCATCGTCGACACTGGCGCCCCCATCCACCGCGAGACCTGGCTCGAGAAGGTCTTCGGGCTCGTCGACCCCGAAGACGTCCGCTGGATCTTCCTCTCCCACGACGACGGCGACCACACGGGGAGCCTCCACGACGTGCTCGACGCCTGCCCGCAGGCGACCCTCGTGACCAACATGTTCGCCGTCGAGCGGCTCAACCTCGAGCGGCCGCTGGACCTGCGCCGGATGATCTGGCGCGACCCGACCGAGAGCTTCGATGCCGGCGACCGCCGCCTGCGCCTGGTGATACCACCCATTTTCGACGGGCCCACCACGCGTGCCCTCTACGACGAGCGCACGGGCGTGCTGTGGGCCGTCGACTCCTTCGCCGCCGTCACCCCCGGCGCCGTCCACGAGGTCGCCGACGTGCCGCGGGACCTGTACGACGACACCTTCCAGATGTTCAACAGCCTGATCTCGCCGTGGCACCAGTGGCTCGACCCTGCCGCCTACAACCGCCACGTCGACACGGTGGAGAGCCTGCGGCCCAAGGTCGTGGCCTCTGCCCACGGCATGATCCTGCGGGGCGACGACATCCACGACGCCTTCGACCGGGTGCGGGCCATGGCCGGGCAGCCACGGACCATCCCGCCGGGCCAGTCGCTCCTGGACGAGCTGCTGGCCACGGTGATCGCGGCCTGAAACACCGACCGCCGGCGCCGGCGCGGAGGGCGCGACTGGCGCCGGCGGTCCCCGGCGGCCAGGATGAACCGTGGAAGCAGTCCCGTACCTCTCCCTGGCCGCATCGGCGGCCGCCTTGGTCCTCGCCGCTTACTTCTTCGGGGTGGTGAAGAAAGCCGACCCGGGCACGCCCCGGATGATCGAGCTGATGGAGGCGATCCAGAGCGGCGCCCGGGCGTTCCTGCGCCGCGAGTACACCTGGGTGGCGGGCTTCGTCGTGATCATGGCGGTCCTCATCTTCTCCTTCCTGGACTACGGGCGGCCGTGGGGCACCGCCGCCTACCTGATGGGCGCCGGCCTCTCGGGACTGGCCGGGTTCATCGGCATGACGGTGGCCACCATGGCCAACGCCCGCACCACCCAGGCGGCGCGGTCCGGCCCACAGGTCGCCCTGCCTCTGGCGTTCCGGGGTGGCGCGGTCATGGGCTTCTCCGTCGCCGGCCTCGGCCTGCTCGGCCTGTCGCTCTCGTACATCGTCTTCGTCGACGTGCTGGAGGTGGACCAGCCCTTCCAGGTGGTCACCGCCTTCGGGCTGGGCGCCAGCTCCATCGCCCTGTTCAGCCGGGTGGGCGGCGGCATCTACACCAAGGCGGCCGACGTGGGCGCCGACCTGGTGGGAAAGGTGGAGGCCGGGATCCCCGAGGACGACCCCCGCAACCCGGCCACCATCGCCGACAACGTGGGCGACAACGTGGGCGACGTCGCCGGCATGGGCGCCGACCTGTTCGAGAGCTACGCGGGGGCCATCATCGCCCCGATCGCCCTCGCCGCCTTCGCCTTCAACTTCTCCGACGAGCTCCGCCAGAACGCCCTGCTGTTCCCGCTGGCCGTCGGCGCCTTCGGGATGCTGGCGTCGATCATCGGCGCCTTCCTGGTGAAGTCCAGGTCCGACGCCACCACCCGCGACCTCGGCCGGTCCCTGCACCGGGGAACCAACGTGGCCGCCGGCATCACCGCGGTGCTGGCCTTCGTCTTCGGCTACGTCTTCTTCAACGACGTGGAGGCGGTCGAGAACTGGTGGGGCTTCCCGGTGGCGCTGGTGGCCGGCCTGTTCGTCGGCATGGGCATCGGCTTCGTCTCCGAGTACTACACCTCCGACCACTACGGGCCGGTCAAGCGGATCGCAAGGCAGAGTGAGACCGGGCCCGCGACCACCGTCCTCAGCGGCGTCTCCGCCGGCCTCCAGTCGGTGGCATCGGCCGTCGTCCTGATCTGCGTGGCCGTCGCCGTCGCCTACTGGGCCGCCAACCAGGCGGTGCCGGGCGAGGACATCACCGGCATCTACGGCATCGCCATCGCCGCCATCGGCATGCTGGCCACCACCGGCGTCGTGGTGAGCGTCGACGCCTACGGCCCCATCGCCGACAACGCCGGCGGCATCGCCGAGATGGCGGGCCTGCCGCCCGAGGTCCGCAGCGTCACCGACTCCCTCGACTCGCTCGGCAACACCACCGCGGCGGTGGCCAAGGGGTTCGCGGTCGGCTCGGCCGCCATCACCGCGCTGGCCCTGTTCAAGGCCTTCGAGCAGGCGGTGGTCGACGCCGGCTCGGAGATCAGCCTCGACATCGGCGAGGTGTCGGTCTTCGTCGGGCTGTTCCTCGGGGCCATGCTGCCGTTCCTCTTCGCCGCCCTCACCATCGACGCCGTCGGCCGGGCGGCCAACAAGATGATCGAGGAGGTCCGCCGGCAGTTCCGGGAGATCCCGGGGCTGCGTGAGGGCAAGCCCGGTGTGGTGCCCGAGTACGCCCGCTGCGTCGACATCTCCACCGGTGCCGCCCTGCGGGAGATGCTCATCCCCGGGGGGCTGGCGATCGTGGTGCCCCTCGTCATCGGGTTTATCAGCGTCGACGCCCTGGGCGGGTTCCTGGCCGGCGCCCTCGTGTCCGGCTTCGCCCTGGCCATCTTCATGGCCAACGCCGGCGGGGCGTGGGACAACGCCAAGAAGTACATCGAAGCCGGCGCCCACGGCGGCAAGGGCGGCGGCGCCCACAAGGCGGCGGTGATCGGGGACACGGTCGGCGACCCGTTCAAGGACACCTCCGGGCCGGCGATGAACATCCTCATCAAGGTGATGACGATCGTCTCCCTGATCTTCGCGTCGGCGTTCGTGTGACCTAGCATTCGCGCCGGTGCTGCAACCGACCGAGGTTCTACTGGCGGTGGGCGCTGAGGCGCTCGAGGAGGGCCGGTGGGCCGACGCCCAAGTGGCGTTCGCCGGCGCCCTCGAGGTGGCCGAGACCGGCGATGCGCTCCTCGGGCTGGCCGAAGCCAAGTGGTGGCTCGGCGACCTCTCGGCGTCGGTGGTGTGCCGGGAACGGGCCTTCCGGCTGTTCAGCGACGCCGGCGACGCCTTCCAGGCCGCCGGCGCCGCCCTGGCGCTGACGGGCGACTACGGCAAACAGTACGCCAACCCGAGCGCCGCCGCCGGGTGGCTGGCCCAGGCCACCCGCCTCGTCGAGGCCCACGGGTTGGAGCCGTTGCGCGGCTGGGTCGTCTTCGGCGCCGCGTTCAACTCCGGCGACCCCGTCGAGGCCGAGGCTCTTGCCCGCGAGGCCCATGAGCTCGGGCGAAGGGGCGGCGACCGCGACCTCGAGCTGTGCGCGCTGAGCCTGGTCGGGGTCTCGCTCGTGGAGCAGGGCCGGGTCGCCGAAGGTGTGCGCTGCCTCGACGAGTCGATGGCCGTGGCGCTCGGCGCCGCCGGCCGGCCGGACACGGTGGTCTTCACCAGCTGCATGATGATGACCTCCTGCACCCGCTGCGCCGAGTTCGCCCGGGCCGTGCAGTGGGTCCGGGCCACCTCCGCATTCAGCGAGAAGTACGGCTGCCCGTTCCTCTATGCCGAGTGCCGCATCCTCTACGGCGAGGTCCTCCTCGCCACCGGCGACTGGCGGCAGGCGGAGGCCGAGCTGATGGTCGGGTTGGAGATGACCAGGGGCATGGTGCCGGCGCTGCACCGGTTGGCGGTCGCCGGGCTGGCCCGGCTCTGGCTGGCTCAGGGCCGGACGGAGGAGGCGGACCGGCTGGTGAGTGGGCTCGGCGAGCACACCGAGACGGCGCCGGTGCTGGCCCGCATCCACCTCCAGTGCGGCCGCTCCGGCGCGGCGGCGTCGATCCTGCGCCGGCGGCTGGCGACGATCGGCGAACACCGCCTGGAGAGCGGCGTCGTGCTCGAGCTCCTGGGCGAGGCGGAGCTGGCCGAGGGCGGCGTAGAGGAGGCAGTCCGGCTCGGGCGGCAGCTGGCCGAGCTGGCGGCGTCCACCGGCTGCGAGCTGCTGCGAGCCCGAGGTGAACGCCTGCTCGGCTGGGCCACGGCCGCCGCCGGCGACCCCGCCGGCGCCCGGCGCCATCTCGACGCCGCGCTGGTGGCCTTCGCCCGGCTGGAGATGCGCCATGAGGCGGCGCGCACCCATTACCTCCTGGCGGAGACGCTGCGGGAGGAGGAGCCCGACGTGGCCGTCGCCGAGGCCCGAGCGGCGCTCGCCGCCTTCGAGGATCTCGGCGCCGGCAGCGATGCCGACCTCGCCGCGTCGCTCCTCCGGCAGCTGGGGGTGAAGGCCGGCCGCCTCGGGCCCCGGAACGAGACGGTGCTGACCAAGCGGGAGGCCCAGGTGCTCAGCCTCCTGGGCGAGGGGCTGTCGAACCCCGAGATCGCCGCCCGCCTCCACCTCAGCCGCAAGACCGTGGAGCACCACGTGGCCCACGTGCTGGCCAAGCTCGGGCTGCGCGGGCGCGCTGAGGCGGCGGCCGAGGCCGTCCGCCGGCTGGGGGCCGGTTCCGCCGGGAAATAGGTGAGCTCACCGATGCCCGGCGAGCACCTCCGTGCGACGCTCACGCCGAGGAGGTAACCCACATGACAACGACCACCACACTGGACGAGGCACGCATCGAGGAGTTCGCCGGAGAGCTGTTCGGCCACTTCACGAGTGGGATGATCACCCTGCTGGTCGACCTGGGCCACCGCACCGGGCTGTTCGACGCTGCGGCCGAGGGCCCCGCCTCCAGCGAGGAGCTGGCCGCCCGCGCCGGCCTGCAGGAGCGCTACGTGCGGGAGTGGCTGGCGGGCATGGTGACGGGAGGGATCGTCGACTACGACCCCTCCTCCTGCACCTACACCCTGCCGGCCGAGCACGCCGCCTGCCTCTCGGGCACCGGGGCGTCCAACCTCGCCGCTCTGGCCCAGATCAACACCCACCTGGGCAAGCACCTGCACAAGGTGGCCACCGCCTTCCGGGAGGGCGGCGGCGTGCCCTACAGCGAGTTCCGCCCCGAGTTCACCGACGTCATGGACGCCGCCGGCCGGGGCACCTACGGCGAGCACCTCGTCGACGCCTGGCTCCCGCTGGCGCCCGGGCTCGTCGACCGCCTCACCGCCGGCGCCCGTGTCGTCGACATCGGCTGCGGCACCGGCTTCGCCGTGATCCTCATGGCCAAGGCGTTCCCCGCCTCGACGTTCGTCGGCTACGACCTCGCCGAGGACGCCATCATCCGCGCCCGGGCCGAAGCCGAGGCCGCGGGCATCACCAACGCCCGCTTCGAGGTCCGCGACGTCGCCACCCTCATCGTCGACGAGCCCTTCGACGTCGCCATCTCCCTCGACGCCATCCACGACCAGGTCGACCCCCGCGGCGTCCTGAACCGGATCCACGACGCCCTCGCCCCCGGCGGGATCTACCTCATGGTGGAGCCGGCGGCGTCGAGCAACCTGGAGGACAACATCGCCAACCCACTGGCCCCCTGGATGTACGGGGTGAGCACGCTGCACTGCATGACGGTCTCCCTGGCCCACGGCGGCGCCGGCCTCGGCACCGCCTGGGGCGAGCAGCGGGCCCGGAGAATGCTGGCCGAGGTCGGGTTCACCGAGCCCGCAGCCCACCCCGCGTTCCCCATCGACACCATCTACGTGACCACCAAGCCGGTCAACCCTTGAGCTCGACCAGGAGCACGTGGGTGTCGGTCGAACCGCAGTTCTCGCCCACGTGCTCCTGCGCCGGCGGACTCCAGCGCGTCGACCAGGCCGGTGTGCACCTCGCAGGAGCGGCCCGACAGGCAGCTGGCCGCCTCGCACAGCGCGGCCGTCACCCGCACCGGACCGGCGGGAGCGAGGTTGGCCAGGCCGGCGCCGGCTCGGGCGGGCCGGCGCCTGCTCGCTCACGATGCGGCGGCGGTGGCGGGGAGGTCGGTGAGCCGCGCCACGACGCGGACGGGGGTGAGCCGGCCGGACGACTCCCCGTCGACCACAACGACGGGGGCCAGCGAGCAGGCGCCCACGCAGCGGGCGGTGAGCACCGACAGGCGGCCGTCGGGCGTGCTCTCGCCGGCCTTGACGCCGAATTCGGCCTTGACCGCGGCGAAGAGGCCGGCGGCGCCGTTGATGTAACAGGCCGTCCCGGTGCACACCACGCAGGTCTGCTCGCCGGCGGGCTTGAGGGAGAAGTAGGAGTAGAACGTGGCACGGCGTAGACCTTCGCCGGCGGCACCCGTAGCGACTCGCCGACGTATGCCAGCGCGTCGAGGTAGCCAACGCCTCCTGCACCGCGTGGAGCACCTCGATGGGGCCGTCGGGCTTCCCCCAGGCGGCGGATGCGGGAGTCGACGGCGCGCCAGCGGCGGTCGTCGGACGGGGGCGACGGATGGCTGGTGCGAGCCGGAGAGCGTCGGGCCTCCGGGCCCGCCGGGGCCTGGCGCACGGCCTGCATCCGAGCCACGGCAGCGCAACGATGGACCCCGCAGAACGCTCGCTCGCAGCGCTCAGAGCTGACTATCACCTCCTCGCCGAGCGACCCCAACGCGCGACGGTTCTGTTGTCCCAGGGCGTGAGGTCCCGGCTGCGCTTGAAGCGGAAATCCCACCGTCCGCCGCCGCCCGCCCCCGCAGCGCCAGTGCCACCGCGACCGCCGAACCACCGAGCGCCGCCGCCAACGCCGCCGGCCCCAGCACCCGTCGCGCCCTCTATCCCGACCAGCGGTAGACGTTGGTGTCGCGCTGGACGAACCCCAACCGTCGGTAGAGGCGGTTGGCCGCCTCGCGCGACGGGCGCGAGGTCAGGTCGACGGTGCGGGCGCCCACCGCGCAGGCCCGGTTCAGCGCCTCCCGGCAGAGGACCTCGGCCACACCCTTGCCCCGCGACGCCTCGTCGGTCACCACGTCCTCGATCCACGCCCGCACGCCGGTGGGGATCCGGAACAGCACGAGGGTGAGGCTCCCGACGTAGCCCTTCTCCGGGTCCCGTGCCATCAACAACACCGTCGCCGGCGACCTAACCATCTCGGCCAGTTCGGCACCACCGGGCGCCGACGCGGAACGGGAGAGCTGGGGCGTCAGTTGCCGGAAGGCGGCCACCAGCTCAGGGGTGACCGCGGTCGCTTCCTCGACGACAATCGCCATTCCTACAGATCCGGGACCGGTTGGGGCGGCGGGGGGCCGGCGTAGTTGGCGCTGGGTCTGATGAGCCGGTTGTCGGCCGCCTGCTCGAGGATGTGGGCGGTCCAGCCGATGACCCGGCTGGAGGTGAAGGTCGGCGTGAAGAGGGTACGGGGCAGGCCGACCTTGTCCATCACCACGCCGGCGTAGAACTCGACGTTGGCATAGAGGTTGCGGCCCGGCTTCAACTCGGCCAGCACCTCGACGACCGTCTTCTCGACCTTCTTGGCGAAGTCGACCATGTCGCCGCCCAGGCGGGTGGCCACGTCGCGCAGCATGAGCGACCGGGGGTCGTCGGTCTTGTAGATGCGGTGGCCGAAGCCCATGATCCTCTCGCCGCGCTCGATCGAGGACCGGATCCACGCCTCGGCCTTGTCGGGCGTGCCGATGGCGTCGAGCATGTCCAGCGCCCGGCTGGGCGCACCACCGTGCAGCGGGCCCGACAGGGCGCCGATGGCGCCCACGACGGCCGAGCCCAGGTCGGCGCCGGTGGAGGTGATGACCCGGCCGGTGAACGTCGAGGAGTTGAACCCGTGGTCGGTGGTCGAGATCAGGTACTGCTCGATGGCCCGGGCGTGATCGGGGTCGGGCACCTCGCCGGTGAGCATGTAGAGGTAGTTGGCGGCGTACGGGAGGTCGGGGTTGGGGTCGATGGGCTCGAGGCCCTGGTTGAGGCGGTAGAGGGCCATGATCAACGTCGGCATGACCGCGCTGGTCTGCATGGCGTTGGCCCGCAGCTCCTCCTTGGGAATGTCGAGCCAGGACTTGAAGTCCAAGGCGTAGGCCAGCAGCGAGTAGGCGGTGCGCAGGGCGTCGAGGGGGACGAAGTGCTCGCCGGCGGTGGCGATGGCCGGAAGGAGGTCCTTGACCGACGGCGGGATGTCGCGCAACGACCGGATTTCGTCGGCGAAGGACTCCCGCTCCTCAGGGCTGGGCAGGTGGCCCTGGTACAGCAGGTGCCACACGTCCTCCAGCGAGCGCTTCTCCGCCAGCTCCACCGCGTTGTACTCGCGGTAGTGGTAGAAGCCCTCCTGGCCGCGGACGTCGCCGACATCGGTCTCCGCCACGACCACGCCTTCGAGCCCGCGGCGGGCTTCGATCGCTCCCGGGTGCTCCACCCGCAGCACCTGGGCCAGCGTAAGCATGTCGCGCATTGACACCAGGCCGACCAGCTCGCCGTCCTCGACGACAGGAAGGTGGCGGTAGCCGTGGCCGGTGAGGTTGTCGAAGGCCGACAGGACCGTGTCGCCGGGCGCGACGGTGCCGGCGTTGGGGGTCATCCAGTCGGCGACCGTCGCCGATGCCAGGTCCGCGCCGGCCGCCGACGCCCGGACCAGATCCCGCTCGGTCAGGATGCCGACGGGCTTGCCCGGGTCGACGACAACAACCGAGCCGACGCCCCGCTCGATCATCCGGGCCGACGCTTTGGCCAGGGCGTCGTCCGAGGATGCGGTCAGGACGTCCTTGGTCATGACGTCGGCCACCGTGCGTACCTTGGCTCCGTTAGCCATCCGACCTCCTCGTCCTGGCCAGAGCATCGTATCGGGCCAGTTCGGGCACCCACCGAACCAGGGCGGCCACGCCGAGGATGCAGGCGACCCCGCCCGAGACGACGGAGAAGCGGGCCGACGTGAGCGCGGCCACCGCGCCGGATTCGGCGTCGCCCAACTGCGGCCCACCGGTCACCACCGCGATGTGGACCGACGACAGCCGGCCCCGCAGCCCGTCGGGCACGGAGAGCTGCAGGATGGTGTTGCGGAACACCGCCGACACCACGTCGGCGGCGCCGGCCAGGGCCAGCATGAAAAGGCCGACGGGTAGCCATGGCACGAGCCCGAAGACGGCGATGGCGGCGCCCCACACGATCACGGCGATGATCACCGCCCGGCCCTGGCGGCGCACACCGCCGACCCATCCGGTGAACAGGGCGCCGATGAGGGCGCCGGCGCCCGGCGCGGCGTAGAGCAGGCCGACGGTCGCCGCCCCGCCGCCGAAGAACCCGGTGCCCAGGGCCGGGAACAGGGCACGGGGCATGCCGAACACCATGGCGTTGATGTCGATGAGGAACGTGCCGACCAGCAGCTTGCGACCCCGCACGTAGCGCAGCCCTTCGGCGATCGACGACAGGCTGGCCCGGGTGCCGCCGCCCTCCGGCGGCTGGGGGCGTATGAGGACCAGCGCCAGCACGGCGGCGCCGAAGCTGGCCACGTCGATCCAGTAGGCGGCGGCCAGGCTGACCTGGCTGATGATGAGACCGGCCAGCGCCGGCCCCGCCACCTGGCCGACCTGGAACTGGATCTGGCCGAGCGAGGCGGCGGACGGGTACAGCTTGCGCCCGACGAGGTTCGGGATCATGGCGTTGCGGGCCGGCTGGTCGGCGCCGGCCAGCCCGGCGGAGAGAGCGGCCAGCACGTAGATGGGCCACAGGCGGGGCGACGAGGAGCCGGCGTTGAGGGCCAGGCCGGCGCTGGTGGCGGCCGAGAGCAGCTGGGTGACGAGGAGCAGCTTGCGGCGATCGACGGCATCGGCGATGGCGCCGCCCGCCAGCGAGAGGGTGACCAGCGGGACGACGGTGGCCAGCCCGATCATGCCCACCGCCAGTGACGAGCCGGTGATGGTGAAGACCTGGAACGGGATGGCCACCACGGTGAGCTGGCGGCCGAGGTAGGACACCGCGTTGCCGGTGAAGAGGAGCCGGTAGTCCCGCGACACCCGCAGCGGCGTGAGGTCGACCAGGAGCCGGGGGCGGGCATTTCGTCGCGCCGGCTCGGCCATGGCGGGCATCCTTGCAGGACTCATGGACGACCCGTACCGGCACAGCGTCGAGGCCTACGAGCTGCTCCACGCGGCTCGGGGCAAGGATTATCGCCGGGAGGCGGCGGCCGTGGTGGAGCGGGTCCGCCGGCGCCGGCCCGAGGCCCGAACGGTCCTCGACGTGGCGTGCGGCAGCGGCCTGCACCTCGCCGCCTTCCAGGAGTTGGGGTTCGAGATCGAGGGCGTGGACGTGTCAGCCGCCATGCTGGACGTGGCCCGCAGCCGGCTGCCCGGAGTCGCCCTGCACCAGGGCGACATGGGGACGTTCCGGCTGGGCCAGCGCTTCGACGCCGTCGTGTGCCTGTTCAGCTCGATCGGCTACATGGCGACCCTCGACGACCTGGCCGCCGCGGTCGTTACCATGCGAGAGCACCTGCTGCCCGGCGGCGTGCTGGTCGTCGAGCCGTGGTTCGAGCCTGACGACTGGCACGACGGAGCCGTGTTCTCCGAGGCGGCCACGGCCGGCGACCTCGCCGTGTCCCGGGTGAGCAGGTCCTGGCGCGAGGACGACCAGAGCCTGATCGAGATGCGGTACGCCCTACCTCGGCATGACCGGACCTGGTCGTTCACCGAGCTGCACCGCATGGGCCTGTTCACCACCGAGCAGCAGCTCGGCGTCTACCGCGCCGCCGGTCTGACCGCCGACCATGAGCCGAAACCCGGCCTCACCGATCGGGGCCTCTTCGTGGCGATGGCGCCGCGGGGTAGCGGCGCCGGCTGAGCCACGGGCCGACGACCGGCGCGCCAAAGGGCGCGGGAACCGGTCGTCCTGTTGTCCCTTTTTAGAGAGCCGGGTCCGCCTGGCAGGTGGGACACCAGTAGGCGGTGCGCGACTGCTCACCCTGGCCGCGTGACTTGATGGGCGTGCGGCAGCGCCGGCAGGGCCGGCCGGTGCGGCGGTAGACCCACCGGTCGGGCCGCCCGGTGAGCGGGCCGAGGCTCTGACCCATGATCTGCGCCGCTCGGGAGACCAGTGCGTCGAGTTCCTGATCGGCGAGCGACGCCACCGGTACCCACGGGCTGCGGCCCTCCAGGAACAGTGCCTCGCACCGCCAGATGTTGCCGATGCCGGCGACGACCCGCTGGTCGAGCAGCAGCTCGCCGAGCGGGGTCTCCGGCGGGCGCCGGCGGGCCCGCCGGCGGATCTCGTCCAGGTCCGGCGGCGTGCCCAGCACGTCGGGCCCCAAGCCGGCGAGGGACGGGTGGTTGGCCTCGGCACCGGGCGCCAGCAGCTCGACGACCGGCGCGTTGAAGCACACGGCCATGCGGGTTCCGCAGGTGAGGGTCACCCGGGCCTGGCTGGCCGGCCGCTGCCACCGCTCGCCGGCGCTGTAGACGTGCCACGACCCGGTCATGCGCAGGTGGGTATGCAGCACGTGGCCGGAACCGAACCGGATGAGCAGGTGCTTGCCGTTGGCCTCGACCTTCTCGACCGTCTCGCCGACCACCGGCAACGCCGCCCCGGTGGCCTCCGTAACCTCCCGCCCGGCCAGCCACCGCTGCAGCGTGGCGGCGGTGCGGAAGAGGACGTCGCCCTCAGGCACCGTAGCGAACCAGCCCCCTGGGTGTCGGGACGAAGCCGGCCGCCTTCAGGACCGGTTCGAGGCTGTCGTCGTATCGCTCTACGCTGAGCCGGCGGAGCCGCCCGCTGGTCACCAGGCTGCCGAGCGCCGCCACCGCGGCATCCTCCCACGTGCCGTCGAAGGGGCGCAGCGCGACGAGTCCCTTCGCCCCCCTTTCGACGTAGAGGCTGGGCGTGCCGTCGAGGAGGACGACATAGGCGCCGGCCACCCGGCGGGGGCCGTTCACGGGCCACGGCAAGGACAGGCCGTAGACGTTGGCCGGATCGGTGGCGGCCAGTACCAGCGGACCCCCCTTGGCAGTGTCGCGGCGATCGGCGCGTAGGCGGTCGACGGCGCCGGGAAGGGCGAACTGGGCGCCGCCGAGGCCGGCGACGAAGTAGCCCCGCCGGCAGCGCCCGGACTCCTCCATGGCCCGCAGGACTGGGTACACGCCGGCGAAGCCGCGCGAGTGCCCTTCGCCCCGGACGGCCTCTCTGGTCAGCACGCCGTGCCGGTCGAGGAGGGCGGTGGCCAGGGCGTGTTGGCGCTGGGTGGGCGTGACGTCGCTCGCCGGCAGGTCGGTCTCGACGAGCGACCACCGCCCCTGGGCCTTGGGCGGCCCGAGCACGGTGAGCGATCCGACGCGGGGCCGACCGCTCCGCTTGGCCGCCTTTGAACGGCTGCCGCCGGCGAAGGCCCGCAGGGCGGCGAACGAGTCGTTGGTGACCTCGCCGGCCCAGACCAGGTCCCACAGGGCGTCGAGCGAGGCCCTGTCGTCGAGGCCGGAAAGCTCGCGGAAGAACGACGCCCCCCGGCGCTCGAGGAACTCCCGCAGGCGGTCGTGCTCGGGACCGCTTGGATCTACACCCAATGGGGCCGGCCGCAGTAGGTGCGCCTGGCCCCGGAGGAACAGCATGACCTTGCCGTCGTCCCGCCCCAGCGGGCCGGCGCCGACCCACACCACCTCGCCGGCGGCGGCCAGCTCGTCGAGCAGGCGGGGCGAGTAGTCGGCCACCCGCGCCGCCAGCACGTCGCGCTCCAGCACCGACGCCGGGATGGCGACGCCCTGCAGCTGGCGCACGACCTCGAACAGCCGATCGAGGCCCCGCCCCTCGCTCCCAACCCCTTGCCACGCCGGCAGGAACCCGGCGAGGGCGCCGGCGTCGACCGGCTCCACCTCCTTGCGGAGAGCGGCCAGCGACCGCTGGCGCAGCTGGCGGAGGATATCGGGGTCGCACCACTCCCGGCCCGACCCGCCGGGGCGGAACTCGCCTCGCAGCAGGAGGCCGGCGTCGGCCCTGGCCGACAGCAACGACTCGACCACGCCGGCGGGCAGGCCGAACCGCAACGCCGGCTCGTCGGTGTGGAAGGGGCCGTGGGTGCGGGCGAAACGGCCGAGCAGGGAGCCGAGCGGGTCGTCGACCGGCGCCAGGAAGACCTCGGGCAACCCAGGCGGCGCCTGCACGCCGAGGGCGTCGCGGTAACGGCCGCCGTCCTCGGCGGCGATCAGCCGGGGCTCGCCGGCGATGCGGACCTCCACGGCCCGGCGGTCGGCGAGCAGAGTGGCCGCGAAGTCGCCCGTCGACCGCGCTCGCAGCTCCTCGACGGTGAGGTCGCCGAGCCGGCGCAGAAGGTCGTGGGCCTCATCCGCGTCGCGGGCCCACCACCGGTCGTCGAGGGCCTGGAGGTTGTCCTCCAGCGCCTGGAGGGCATCGGGGTGGATCAGCTCGCGCAGCTCCTCGGCGCCGAGCAGCTCGGCCAACATCTCCCGGTCGAGGGTCAATGCCTGGGCCCGGCGCTCGGCCAGCGGTGCGTCGCCCTCGTAGAGGAAGTTCGCCACGTACTGGAACGCCAGCGACTGGGCGAAGGGCGACGGCGAGGTTGTATCGACCGATACCACCCGCACCGTCCGGGCCCGGATGGCGGTCATCAGCTCGATGAGCGCCGGCAGGTCGAACACGTCCCGCAGGCACTCGCGGTAGGTCTCCAGGAGGATCGGAAAGTCGCCGTGCTTCGACGCCACCGCCAGCAGGTCGGCCGCCCGCTGGCGCTGCTGCCACAGCGGCGTGCGGGAGCCGGGCCGCCGGCGGGGCAGGAGCAGGGCGCGGGCCGCGTTCTCCCGGAAGCGGGACGCGAACAGCGCCGAGTTGGCCAGCTCACCGACGACCAGGGCCTCGATCTCCTCCGGCTCGAGAAGCAGGGAGTCGACCGGCGGCGACTCGTCGGCCTCGGGCAGGCGGACGACGATGCCCTCGTCGCTCCACATGGTCTGGACCTCGATGTCGAGGCGGTCGCGCGCCCGGGCCTCGATGGCCAGCGCCCACGGGGCGTGGACCCGTCCGCCCAGGGGCGACAGCACGCAGATGCGCCAGTCGCCCAAGTCGTCACGGAAGCGCTCGATTACGATCTGGCGGTCGGTGGGCAGGACGCCACCCGTAGCCTGGCGCTCCTCGGCCAGGTAGGCGCGCAGGTTCGACAGGGCGAGGGGGTCGAGCGAGCACCGCTCGGCCAGGGCGTCGTCGGTCCAGCCGTCGACCTCCCGCAGGAAGGCACCGATGGCCCGGCCCAGCTCGGCCGGCCGACCCAGCCCGTCGCCGTGCCAGAACGGCATCTTCCCCGGCTGGCCGGGTGCCGGCGTGACCACCACCCGGTCGCGGGTGATCTCCTCGATGCGCCAGGTGGTGGCGCCGAGCAGGAACGTCTCCCCCACGCGGCTCTCGTAGACCATCTCCTCGTCGAGCTCGCCCACCCGGTTCCAGTGTTCCTTGCCGCCGCTGCCGGCGGGGCCGGGAGTGAACACGCCGTACAGGCCCCGGTCGGGGATGGTGCCGCCGCTGACCACGGCCAGCATGCGGGCGCCGGCCCTCGCCCGCAGCGTGCCCTCGGCCCGGTCCCACACGATGCGGGGCCGCAGCTCGGCGAACTCGTCGGAGGGGTAGCGGCCGGCGAGCATGTCGAGGACGTTCTCCAGCAGCGCCGGCGTGCAGTCGGCGAAGGGATAGGCGCCGGCCACCACCTCGGCGACCTCCTCGACGGTCACATCGTCCACCGCGCACATGGCGACGATCTGCTGGGCCAGCACGTCGAGGGGGTTGCGGGGGACCCTGGTCTCCTCGATGAGGCCGGCGACCATGCGCTGGGCGACCACCGCCGCCTCCACCAGGTCGCCCCGGTACTTGGGGAAGATGCGGCCGCGGGACGGCTCACCCACCTGGTGGCCGGCCCGGCCGATGCGCTGGAGACCGCTGGCCACCGACGCCGGCGACTCGACCTGCACGACGAGGTCGATGGCCCCCATGTCGATGCCCAGCTCCAGGCTGGAGGTGGCGACCAGCGCCGGCAGCTTGCCCGCCTTCAGGGCGTCCTCGATCTCGAGCCGCTGCTCCCGGGCCACCGAGCCGTGGTGGGCCCGGACGAGGTCCTCGCCGGCGAGCTCGTTGAGGCGGGCGGCCAGGCGCTCGGCCAGCCGGCGGGAGTTGACGAAGATCAGCGTCGACCGGTGGGACCGGATGAGGTCGAGCAGGACCGGGTGCATGGCCGGCCAGATGGAGTGGCGGGCTTCCGGGTTGCCCGCCGCCGGCCCCGACAGAAGCTCGCCGTCACCGTCGTTGATGGGCTTGCCCAGCTCGGCCATGTCCTCGACCGGGACGATGACCTGGAGCTCCAGCGGCTTGCGCACGCCGGCGTCGACCACCGTCACCGGCCGGGGCCGGCCTCCGGCCCGGCCGCCGAGGAAGCGGGCGACCTCGTCGAGCGGCCGCTGGGTGGCGGACAGGCCGATGCGCTGGGGCGGCCGCTCGGTCAGCCGCTCCAACCGCTCCAGCGACAGGGCCAGGTGGGCGCCCCGCTTGGTGCCGGCGACGGAGTGGATCTCGTCGACGATGACGTGCTCGACGGTCCGCAGCATCTCCCGGGCCTGGGAGGTGAGCAGCAGGTAGAGCGACTCCGGCGTGGTGATGAGGATGTCGGGGGGGTGGCGGACCAGGTCCCGGCGGTCGGATGCCGGCGTGTCCCCCGTGCGGGTGCCCACCCGCACCGCCGGCACCGGCAGGCCCCGCCGCTCGGCCTCCAGGGCCATGCCCGCCAGCGGCGCCCGCAGGTTGCGCTCGACGTCGTAGGTCAGCGCCTTCAGGGGGCTGACATAGAGCACCCGGCAGGTGTTAGCCGCCGGCTCGGTGATGAGCCGGTCCAACGTCCAGAGGAAGGCGGCCAGCGTCTTGCCGGACCCCGTGGGAGCGAGGATGAGGGTGTGGTCGCCCTTGCTGATCGCCTCCCAGCCCTGCTCCTGGGCCGAGGTGGGCGCGGCGAAGGCGGCTTCGAACCAGGCCCGGGCGACCGGAGAGAACCGTGCCAACGATGCCATGCCGGATCCAGGGTACGGCGGGGGTGTGACAATCACGGCCGAACGGCGCGCTGCGGGCGGAACTTGGCCAGAGGCCGGGGCGGCGTCTCGGTCGGGTGGTTGGCGATGATGAACCTCGTCGGCGGCTTGTTGGGCACCGCTGAAGCACGGCGAATCGGGTGGCGCCGGTACGGTGGGCCGATGGACTACGTCCGCTGGCAGGACCGGCCCCAGCTACGCCGGCCCGTGCTCATCGCCGCCTTCGAGGGCTGGAACGACGCCGCCGACGCGGCGTCGACCGCCGTCCGCTACCTGCGCGACCGCTGGTCGGCCCGGCCCTTCGCCACCATCGACCACGAGGACTTCTACGACTTCACCGCCACCCGCCCCCAGGTGCGGCTGGTCAACGGGCTGACCCGCCGGATCGAGTGGCCGGAGACCGAGCTGTCCTGCGCCGCCCTGCCGGGGACAGCACGTGACGTCGTCGTCCTCCTCGGCCACGAGCCCCAGCTCAAGTGGCGGACGTTCACCGAGCAAATCGTGACCGTGGCCACCGACTTGAAGGTGGAGCTCATCGTCATCCTCGGCGCGCTCCTGGCCGACGTGGCCCACAGCCGGCCGGTGCGGGTGACCGGCACGGCGGCCGACGCCGAGCTGGTCCGGCGCCTGGGGCTCGGCCGGTCGACCTACGAGGGCCCCACCGGCATCGTCGGCGTCCTCCACGAGGCCTTCAGCCGGTCATACCTGCCCTCGGCCTCGCTGTGGGCGGCGGTTCCCCACTATGTGGCCGCCACCCCGTCGCCCAAAGCGTCGCTCGCCCTGGTGGAGCGGGCCATCGACCTGCTGTCGACCACCGTCGACATCGAGGACCTGGTCGTCGCCGCCGACGACTACGAGCGGCAGGTCGACGAGGTGGTGGCCGCCGACGACGACGTGGTGGCCTACGTCCGGCGTCTGGAATCGAGCTCCGACGACGACGACGCCGCCGTCGACATGGAGACCGTCAGCGGGGACGCGCTGGTGGCCGAGTTGGAGCGCTACCTGCGGGAGCAGCGGGGCGACTGAGGGGTCACTGTGCGCCATCGTCCGATGGCGCCCAGTGAATGTCCGTCGGACCGGCCTCCCGGGCCGGTCAGGGTTTCACCCCGTAGGCCGCCAGGGTGGCGGCGGCGTCGGGGAAGACGGTGCCCGCCGCCTTCACCAGGTCGCCCTGGCGGGCGATGCGGTGGGCGTTCTGGGCGACGTAGACCCGTAGCGCGCAGTCGACGAGGTCCGCGTCGCCCAGCGCAGCCAGCGCCTGGGCGCCCTGGGTGTAGACGCCGGCGCTGTAGACTTGGGGCTTGTCGGCCCAGAACGTCATCGGTTCGCCGACCATGTTCTTGGCCGCCGGCGGGATGATCCGGGCCCGGAACGCAGCCAGGCGGTTCTCGACCCGGGCCTCGGCCCAGCTGGCCAGGCCCTCGTCCAGCCACGGGTCGCGGCCCTGGTTGTTGCCGACCAGCCCGTAGAACCACTGGTGGCCGACCTCGTGGCTTGTCACGGCCAGAGTGTTCTGGCCCTGCATGACATGGGCCGGGTACTCGATGCCGCCGCCCAGCTGCGGGGTGATGGCGAAGGAGAACGTGGGCCAGGGATAGGGGCCGAAGCGCTTCCCGAAGTCCTCCATGGCGACGACGATCCGCTCCAGATAGGCCCGGGGGCCGTCGTTGTCGACCGTGCCCCGGTGGATGCCGACGGTGACCTGCACCGGCTGGGGCGCGTTGGCGACGGCGGTGAGCGTCTCGAAGCGGCCGACGGACATGGCCACGTCGCGCATGGCCGTCGCCGTGAACCGCCCGGGTCGCGCCGGGTCGGGCGTGCCACTGGCCAGTACGTCGTAGCCGTCGGGGAGGACGACCGTCAGGTCGAAGTCGGCGGTGGGGGCGGTGGACGCCTCGGCGAAGCCGCCGGCCGGCGGATCGGTGGCCCATCCCACGCCGGGCTCCCACGGCAGGATCGGGAAGAACGAACCAAGGCGCATGGCGTCGCCGTTGCGGGAGATGCGGTCGTTGGCCGCCCCGGGCACCCGCAGCTCCCACGGCATGCTGACGTCGACGGTCTGGCCGGCCCGGAACGTGGCGCCGGTGCGCACGACGAGGGTCGTGGGGTCGTCGAGGGCGCTGTTCACCGGACGGCCGGCGATGGTGACCTGGCCAGTCTCGAGCTTGGCCGCCGCCGGTGCTGACCGCGGGCCGTTGGGCCACAGCCGGAACACGAGGCGGTCGGTGTCGAGGTCGGGGGTGAAGAGGACCCGCAGCTGGCCGTTCACGGTGCCGTCGGCCGGGTTGACCTCGGCGCGCAGGGTGTACTTCGGCCGGGCAGGGTCGGGGGCGGCGCGCGCCGGGATGGTGGGGCAGGCCGGCGTGGTGGCCGGCGCCAGCGTTGACGTCGTGGTCGGCGCCGGCGCGGTGGTGAGGGTGGTGGAGGTGGAGGCCACGCCGCGGCCGGCGGCCGGCACCGAGTCGCCCGTCGAGCAGGCGGCCAGGGTCAGAGCGATCACCAGCGGTATCGCCCGCCTCATCATGGGGCCATGCTGCCAGCCATAGGGTTGCTCCGTGCCGCGCCTCGTGCCCACCTGCGTCTGGAAGGCTTCGCCCGAGCTGCTGCTACGGCTGGACGAAGCGTTCGGCGAGCCGGTGGACACCTACGTCAACGGGTCACAGGTGTGGCTGCGCGACGACGGGCCGGGCGGTGTGGCGCTGGAGTGGCGGCTGCACCCGGTGGCGGGTTACCGCCGGCCGCCGAGCCTGGACACCGAGGCCGTCTTCGACGTCGTGACCGCGGCGCTGGCCGCCGGCGAGGATCCGCCCGTGCCCCTCGACCGGTTGTGGGAGGGGCTGGAGGCCTTCGCCGCCTACGACGACGAGGTCGAGCCGGCGACGCTGGCCGCAGCGTGCACGGGGTCGCTGGGCCTGGCCCCGGATGCGTCGGGCCTGGCCGACCACGACCTCATCGGCGACCAATGGGAGCGGTCGCGAGGCGCCACGTCGATCGTGGCCGCCCTGTTGGAGCAGCTGGGCTAGAGGCGCTTGCGACCGAACAGCCGGCGGGGCGGTTCGTCGTCAGGTGTGGGCGTTGCCGGCGCCGGCGCCGGCTCGTCGGTGGCCTCGGGCTCGTCGGTGACCTCGGCCTCGGGCTCCTCGGTGGTCACGGTGACCATGTCGACGGCTTCGGTGGGAGGCCCGCCGTCGTCGTCGGCCGGGGCGGCGACGAGCACCTCGGGCGCCGGCTCGGCGGCCTCCTCGGTGACGACCACGACGTCGGTCTCGGCATCGGTGGGGACGGCGGCGGCCGCGTCGGCGTCGATGACGACGGCCACGTCGGTCTCGGGGCCGGCGTCGACGACCACGGCGTCGCGCTCGCCGGCGGCCTCCGCTTCGACGACCGTCGTGACCTCGGCGTCGCCGGCGACGACGACCACGGTGCCGTCCTCGGGCTCTAGCTGGGTCTCGCGCTCGGGCTCGGCGGCCGCTGCACGCTCATCGAGACCGGAGGTCTCGGCGGCGGGGGTGGCCTCAGTGGCGCCGGCCTGGGTCGCCTCGTCGCCGGCTCCTCGCCGGCGCCGGCGCCGGCGCCCGGAACGCTCCATGTCGAGCACGGGGGCGATCAGCGCCTCTTCGACGACCTCGCCCTCGCCGGCCCGAGCCGGGCCGGGCTCCTGGTAGGGCGGGACCTCACGCAGGTTCGCCGCCGGTGCCGGCGGCTCGCCCACACCGGCGGGCACGGGCTCCACCAAAGCGCTGTAGATGCGGGCCCAGCGGATCCTGTCGCCCTGGATGCCCATGACGAACACGCCGGCCACCTCGGCGTCCTCGCCGGCGCCGTGCAGTTCCAGCCACACCGTGTCGTCGGCCGCCGCCGAACGCAGGACGGTCAGCCGGAACCCGGGCTCGGCGTCGAAGATGGCCTGCCAGTTGCGGCGCACCTGGTCTGCGCCCCGGAAGTTCCGGCTCGGGTACATGGGCTGGATGCTGTCGAAGTCCGGGTGCAGGCAGGAGTAGACGCCGTCGGCGTCATGGCGGTTGCAGGCGTTGACGAACCTGGTCACCACGTCCATCGCATCGCCGAGTCCGGCTCGCTTGCGCTTCAACAGGGCCATGTGCACCTCATCATCATCGTGACGGTAGCCCGTCATGGCGGCGC
>Ga0247713_1000118_pt1 | contig 55897 bp, 53 predicted proteins | sample 21E_NmetaG_FD_189936 | JGI IMG/M metagenome (GOLD analysis project Ga0247713, IMG submission 189936) | Soil microbial communities from hillslope of Landscape Evolution Observatory, University of Arizona, Oracle, AZ, United States - 2-1-E_N | ecosystem: Engineered > Artificial ecosystem >...
GCCAGAAGCAGCGCGATCAAAACGCGGATGCCCACGGTGAGGATGATCGTGGTGGTTTCGGGCGCGATCCCGAGCGTACGCCGCAGGATTCCGCCCAACACCGGGGTCGTCACGCGATACCCGCCGGCCAGCACGTCCTGGGGACCGGTCGCTTCGAGGACCGTCGCCGGCTCCTCGCTCAGCAAAGCCTCCGTCCGCCACGTATAGAAGGCGGGATCGTCGCCCGGAGCGACGCGGCCTCGATGGACGATGAAGGTCCACGAGAACGCGAGCAGCAACGATAGCGCGACGATCGCAAATGCGAACGGATGCGCGAGGATGCGTTCGCCCCCACCGCGTCCACTCGCGGCGCGCGGAGAAAGAATCGCTCGCGTCACGGCCGGTTCACCCTAACCACGGCGGGGTGTGCAGTTGAAGTTGGGCAGCATCCGCGCCGGAACCGCCATGTCGAACAAGCGGTCGCCGGCGGAGAACATGCCCTTACCACTCACCCTCACGGTGGGATCGTCGGTGTTGTCGGCGGCACGATAGTCGGCCAGAAAGCGGGCAACGTCCTCGACCGACACACCGCGTCTTTTCATCTCGTCGTCGAGCAAGAACACCTCCGTCGGCCACACCGCCCGCGACACCGGCCCGAACTCCCTGTCGATGTCGTCCTCCACCTCGCGCGGATTGATGCCGAACCCGTCGTTGGCATCCTCGTCCGGTTGTTGTCCGTGGTCTGCGGTCAAGAACACGACGTAGTTCCCGCGCCCGATCTCGTCATCGAGGAACTCGAGTGTCGCGCCGAGTTCCTCGTCGCTCGCAACTACTTCTTGACGCACCTGATCGGACGCCATGTTGAAGTAGTGGCCGACCCGGTCGATCTGTTTGAAGTTGGTGTACACGAGGTCGGCGATGCGATCCGCGCCGTACCCCTCGGCGTCGATCATCGCCCTCAGCGCGCGGCCGTGAAAGTGCACGAACGCGGGAAGCTCCTCCAGCCGATCCTGGCTCTCGAGGATTTCGAGATCGCCCCACGCGCCGTCGATGCGTCCGTCCTCCGCATCGAGCGCGCGAATATCTTCGTCGAGACCGCCGGTTCGAAGCACCGACTCCGGAATCTCGTAATGATCCGGGTTCGTCTTCCATTCGTTTGTCTCTCGATCGAGCCACACCGCGTGGTCGCGATCACCCCCTGCTCGTTCGGCCCCACCTCCGATCATGCCGAGGTGCCACGGCTCGTAGCCGAGCATGCCGACGAGTGCCTTGTTGTCGTTCGCCTCGTCCCATAACTCCCCGACGGTCGGTGCGATGAGAAACCTGCTCGACTCGCCCTCGAGAAACGCATCGACGACGGTCCCCTGTTCGTCTCGCATCGAGACACCGGTAACGCCGTGGTCCTTCGGGAACACACCCGTTCCCATAGTGGAGTGAACCGCGGGCGTCACCGACGGCGACGACCCCACCGTGGCGCGGGTATAGGACACCCCTTGGGTCATCATCCGCTTGAGGGTGGGCCACTCGTCCGGCCATTGGCGGAGCGTGTTCCACCCACCTCCGTCCCACACGATCGTGAGAACCAGCTTTGGCCTCCGGCGGGTGCCTACCACCTCGTGAAGTGGTTGCCCCGTCCCGGAGAATTCGTCGAACCCGATCAGACGGGCGGTGGTCGGAGCGAGGTCCGCGAGCGTCACCCGGCGCTCGACGTCACCCCTTGCCGGGACGATCCCGGGACCGTAGGCGACCAGCGGAACGTCTTGGAGGTAGGGCCACGGGCCCGAATGACTCCAGCCCTGTCCGCCCGAGGCCATATAGGCAGGCGTCTTGGGGAGAAGCGATATCTGCCCCGACCTGGGCTCGTAGTACCCGAGTTTCGTCCGGTGGAGCCACTCCGGCGGCAGAGCGCACGCCTGCGCCCGAAACGACGGAACGTCGCTGTCGCGCCGCGCCAGCCACGCGGCGCCCGCCGCCACGATGACGACCACCGCCGCCACCCCCGCCGCCGCGCGCGACCGCTTCACGTCGACACCGGGGCCGAGACACGCAGGAGACCGGCGCGCCGGTACCACGCGCCGAGGCCGGCGAGGCCGGCGAGAAACACGGCGCCGACCACGGCGATAATCCTTCCCTGGACGGCGGGCGACCACCACACCTTCATCACCGCGGCCGCAACCACCCACGCGACGTTGTACGCGATGTCGTAGAGCGAGAACGCCCGCCCGCGGAAATCGTCGCCCAGTGCCTGCTGCACCAGCGTGTCGAGCGTGATCTTGCCGAGAAAGAATCCGAGCCCGAGAAAAAAAGTCAACACGGCAACCGCGATCGCGGCCTCGAGCGCGCCGAGAACGGCGACCGACGCCCCCGCCAGCGCACTCCCGCCGAGAACGACGTGCGCCGTCGTTGCCGCCCGCGCCAGTAGGGGCCGCGCCCACAGGAACCCCAATACCGCACCGAGGGCACCCGCGCCGCCGGTCAATGCGAGCACGAGGAAGTCGTCGTCTCGTACCAGTGTCCGGGCGATGAACCCGATCCCCACTATCGAGAACGACCACAGAAACCGCAACCAGAAGTAGGTCGCGATGGACGCCGCGGCTTGAGGCGTCGCCCTCACTTCCCGCATACCGGCGGCGATGTTGTGGACGACGCGCCGAATCTCCTCCGGCAAACGACGGGCGGCATGAACTTGCCCGGCACGCGCCACCAGACGGGCCGCTGCCGCTGCCGCGATGTAGACCGCGACGCCCGCCACCACCACCGGCTCGACCGGAACGAGAGTCGCTGCTACGAACGCCGCGCCCGCCCCCGCAAGCTGAAACATCGCGCCGCCCAGTTGAGAGACCGCATTCCCCTCGACCAGCGACTCGCCATCGAGTGCAACCGGGAGTGCCGCCGCCTTGGTGGCAAGAACGACGCGCGTGCACGCAAGCGTAAGCAGGAACGCAACAAACAGAGCCGCGTCACCAAAGACGCCGATGCCGAAGATCCCGAAGAAGAGAAGCACGCCCGCCCGGAGCGCGTTCGTGGCGATCAAGAGCCTTCGCCGGTCCCACCGATCGATTACAACACCCAAGAACGGGCTCAGCAGCGCATAGGGAACGAACACGTACAGCGCGATTCGCATCAGGTCGTCCGGGCTGCGCGCGCCCTCTATGTCGAAGCCACGCTGACCGCCGAAGACGATGAATTTGGCGACGGCCGTCTGGACGATTCCGTCGCCCGCCTGAGCCAGAAATTGCGAGACCATGAGCCATGCGAAGTCCGGCGAGCGGCCGAACAACGACAGTCCCCGCCGAATCATGCTCATCCGAACGGCACTCTATCGAGCGTCCCGGCCATCCGGTGGAGGAGCCAGCGTGAGCCGGCTTTGTGGAAACTCTCCGCTCCCGAATGCCTCTAGTTCGGGCTCGGAAAGGCTTCGCAACCATTCTCCCGGAAACGCACCGGCGATGATTCGCTCGTCGAGACGCGCGCGAGGTACCCGATCGGCTCCGGGAACTCCCTTCGGGATCGATTCACCGAGAGTGTACGCGCCGAGAAAACGGGCTACGTCCTCCTCGCGCACGTTGAGCCGTTCCATGGCATCGCGATCGAGATAGAGGTCGGCCGTCGTCACCTGGTCGACGATGTCGCCGAATGCGGTGACGAGGTCGACCTCCAACTCCTCCATGGAAATGCGCCATCCTCCCGTCGCCTCCGCCAACGGCTGCTGCCCGTGGTCGGCGGTGACGACGAGGACGTAGTTCCCCGTGCCGACTTTGCGGTCGAGCTCGTCGATCAAGCGTGCGATTTGCGCGTCCGTCTCCGCCACCACGTCGCCGACCTCGGGGTTCACCATGTTGAACTGATGTCCGGCCGTATCGGGCGCCTTGAGCTCGACCCAGAGGAAGTCGGTGACGGCGTCGCGGCCCCACGGCTCGTTGCGGACGACGTCGATCAACGCGTCTCCGGTGAAGCGGGCGAACGCGCTCGTGGCCGAGCGAAGCTTCGGATCCCTTAAGGCATCGAGCGCGTGCCCAAACCACAGACCGTCGCGCAGACCGTCGCGTTCGTCCATCTCCTCCTCGTGGCGCTCGAGCCGAGCGACGTCGGTCATCCGCAGGTAGCGGGGCAGCCGGTAGAAGTCTTCGTTTATCCACCACTCGTTTTCGTCGATGTCCCAGACAACTGCCAGGTCGCGGTCGCCTCCGTTCCGCTGAGCTCCGCGGCCGATCATGCCGAGATGCCATCCTTCCCACGCCACCATCGCAACGATCGCCCGGTTGTCGTTGGCCTCGTCCCACAGCTCGGAGAGGGTCGCGCGTTCGAGGAAACGCGGGTCGGCGTCGTCGAGATAAACATCGACGATCGAACCGTCGTCGGGAGAGCGCATGACGTTTCCGGGAATGCCGTGGGCCGCGGGATAGCTGCCGGTGCCGAGGGTGGCGTGCAGCGCGCCCGTGATGGCGGGGGCGGATCCGATGGTCGCGTTCACGTACGTCGTCCCCTCCCTGCGCAGGCGGCGCAAGGTCGGCCACGATTGGGGGTGCGCGGTCAGAACGTTCCATCCGCCGCCGTCGATCACCACCGTCACCACCATCTTGGGGCGAGGGGCACCCGCAGGAAACACGCCCGGTAGCGGCGAAGCGTCCCCGTCGAAATCGAAGTCCAACAGGCGCGCGAAGGTGGGCGCGATCTGACCGATGTCGACCACCTCGCGGCGCTCGACACCCTTCGGAACGCCGCGGCCCGACGCGATGATCGGGACTCGGGTCAGGTACGACCACGGGTTCGGGTGAGACGTGTTGACCCAGGGGGTCGCGGTATCGAGCGTCTCGTAGTCCGGCTGCCCGATCAGGTAGTTGTGCGGTCTAGGAACCACGATGAGGTCGCCCGAGCGGCCTTCCACACTGCCGCGCGCAAGGTGCCGGAGGACCGGAGCGCCTACCGCGCTCGCCATCTGCTCGAGACTCGGTGCACCGGGGGGCACGCCCCCGGCCCGCCCGCCTTCGGCTCTAGTCAGGATGAGGGCGGCGGCGCCCGCCAGCACCGTCGCCGCGAGAGCGACGGCGAGAACGCGTGTCGACAAGTTTCTCCTCAGGTGGGCATCCGCGGCCGCGGCCGGAAGAAACTCCCGGCGAGCGCAGCCTAGCAACCACCTTCGAGGGCGAGCGCGCAGGAGCCGATATCAGCGGATGCCGCGCCGGGCGCGCCGGCTGCGCACGATGCGCTGAATGACCTCGTAGGCCAGCCGGTACTTGAAGAGCTTGGTCAAAAGTCCCACGGATTCTCCCGGATTGTCGGCGTCTGCAACGCACTCCTACCCGGTCGGCCGGCGAACGGAACCCTCCGCGCCGGGAACCGTTTCCCGCGCCGCCGGCGTCTGGTATCCCGTGACCATGATCGACGAGCGCACGGACGATCTGACCGCGGGCGCGGCCGCCCCCCGGCCGTCGCGGCAAACGCGGCGCAAGCGAGCCGCCGCCGCGGTCGCGGTTGCGGCCGTCGTTGCGACGGGCGCGTGGATCGCGTTCGACGACGATCCACGGCGGGTGGCGAACGATGATCCCCGGGGGACGGAGTCGTGGGCGCGGCAGCATTACGGCGATCCCGACGACCCTCGCTTCGAGGAGCAGAACATAGTGGCGATCGACTTCCTCGGGCGGACGATGTTCGTCCACCGGGCAACGCGCCGGCACTTCCTGCGCCTCGAGAGCCTGTTCGAAGCAAGAGCACCCGAGTACGCGGCCGCCGTCCCCGCCGGTGAACTCGACGATTGGTCGTACCTGAATCGGGCCGTCCGCGGCGGCAGCGATAAATCCACCCACGCGTTCGGTCTCGCCGTGGACGTGAACGCGCTGACGAACGTCCTCGGAACAACCGGTGACATGCCGGAGGAGGTTGTGCGTCAGTGGGAGGCGGAGGGAGGCGAGTGGGGAGGCGACTGGACTCGCCCCGACCCGATGCACTTCGAGACGCACCTCACCCCCGACGAGATCCGCAGGCGGTACCGCCGCGACGGGAGCCCGCGCCCGTGGTACCTGGAGGAGTTGATCGGCGGCTGAAGCGCGTCGCCGGCCGACGTGAGGGACAATCGGCTCATGACCGACGCGGCCGATGTCCCGATTGACGACTTCCGCCTCGACAAGGACAGCCTGGGTGAGGTGAGGGTTCCGGCGAACCGCCTGTGGGGCGCTCAGACCCAACGGTCCATCGAAAACTTCCCGATCGGACGCGATCGGTTCATCTGGGGCCGGCCGGTCATCCGCGCGCTGGGGTTGTTGAAGAAGTGCGCCGCGCTCGCCAACGGCGAACTCGGCGAATTGAGCTCCGACAAAGTGCGGCTCATCACCGAGGCCGCCGACGAAGTCATCGAAGGAAAATGGGACGACGAATTTCCCCTGGTCGTGTGGCAGACCGGTTCCGGCACCCAGTCGAACATGAACGCAAACGAAGTGATCGGGAACCGCGCCGTTCAGATCGCCGGAGGCGAAATAGGAAGCAAGACGCCCGTCCATCCCAACGACGACGTGAACCGCGGTCAGTCGTCGAACGACACATTTCCCACCGCGATGCACATCGCGGTCGTAGAAGAGGTCGAGAATCGCCTCGTTCCGTCGATCAGCGAACTCAGAACGACGCTCCATGCAAAGGCATCCGAGTACGACGATACCGTCATGGTCGGGCGTACCCATCTGCAGGATGCAACCCCGGTGCGGCTCGGTCAGGTCATCGGAGGCTGGGTCGGGCAGATCGACGATGCGCTCGCCGGCCTTCGGCGCGCCGTTCCCGGAGTGACCAAGCTCGCCATCGGGGGAACCGCGGTCGGAACGGGCCTCAACTCCCACGCACGCTTCGGAGAGCTGGTTGCCGAGAAGCTCACCGAGGAGACCGGCACTCCCTTCACTGCGGCCGCCAACAAGTTCACCGAGCTCTCCGCCCACGACGGGATGGTCGACATGTCGGCGGCGCTCCGCACGCTTGCGGTCGCCCTCTACAAGATCGCCAACGACGTCCGTCTCTACGCCTGCGGGCCGCGCGCCGGCTTTGCGGAGATCAAGATTCCCGAGAACGAGCCGGGCTCGTCGATCATGCCCGGCAAGATCAACCCGACGCAGTCGGAGGCGCTCACGATGGTCTGCGCGCAGGTCATCGGCAACGATGCCACCGTTGCGTTCGCCGGCACGCAGGGCCATTTTCAGCTCAACACCTACAAACCGGTGATGCTGCACAACGTCCTCGAATCCATCGCACTTCTGGCCGATGGTGTGCACGCGTTCAACGTGCATTGTGCGATGGGCATCGAGCCGAATCGAAAGCGCATCCAGGAGCACCTCGAGGACTCGCTGATGCTGGTGACCGCGCTGAATCCGCACATCGGTTACGAAAAAGCGGCGCAGATCGCACTCAAGGCCTACCGCGAGGAGAAGACTCTCAAGGAGGCCGCGGTCGAACTCGGATACGTTACCGCCGAGCAGTTCGACGATTGGGTCGACCCCGAGGCGATGACGCGCCCCCTCGAGGATACGGGCCGATGAGAGGCAAGAGCACGAGGTGACACGGCGCAGGACGAGCGGCGTGGTGTAGCTTCACCTCGATTTCGGTAGGAAGGACACCGTGGGTCTTCGAATCTTGGGTGCCGTTGTGGCGGTGGCGCTTGCTGCTTTCGCGGCGGCACGGTATCGGAAGAACGAGTTGCGGCGCGGCGAGATTCTCGTCATCGCGCTGGTGACGAGCGCGCTTGGAATTGCCGCGGTCGCCCCCGACACGCTCGACCCCTTGCTCGGGGCACTCGGGTTCGAACGCGGGCAGGAGCGGCGGATAATCGGATTGCTCGTGATCTCGAATCTGTTCACCCTCGGTCTTCTGTTCCGCGGCTTCGCGCGTGACGACCGGCTGTCGACGGAACTCGGAAGCCTCGTCGACTACGTCGCGCTGAAGCGGCTCGAAGAGGACGGCTTCGACCGGTCTGCCGGTTCGTGCGCGGTCGTGATCCCGGCGTACAACGAAGCCGAAAACCTCCCTTCCGTTCTCGTCGATCTGCCTTCGGAAGTCGCCGGTATGCCGGTGCGGCCGATAGTCGTAGCGGATGGTTGCACGGACGCCACCGAGCAGACGGCGCGCCGGCTGGGGGCCGACGTCATCCGGCGGGATCTGCGGCGTGGTTCCGGCGCAGCGGTTCGTCTCGGCTACGAGGCCGCTCTGCGGAGCGGCGCCGCCATAGTCGTGACCTTGGATGCGGACGGGCAGCACGACCCGCGCGAAATCGGACGCGTGATTGCGCCGCTGGTCGCGGGTGGGGCCGACATGGTGCAGGGGTCGCGCGTACTCGGATCGTTCGAGGTCGAGTCGCGCGTGCGAAAACATGGGGTGACGCTGTTCGCGAGACTCCTCACGACCCTGGGGCGCACGAAAATCACGGACCCCTCTACCGGATATCGCGCGATGACTGCCGGCGCGCTGAGGCGCCTGGACCTCAAGCAGGATCAGTTCTACGTCTCGGAGGTCATCCTCGATGCCGCCCGTAAGGGCCTCCGGGTGGTGGAGGTGCCGATCACACTCCGGCGCCGCGCCGGGGGCGTCACGAAGAAGCCGGCGCCGCTCCGCTACGCGTGGGGGTTCAGCAAGGCCGTCGTGCGGACCTGGTTCCGGTAACACCGAGAGACCGCGTTCACTACCATTCGCCCATGACGACGACCGAAACGTGGGAGTTCGACGATGTCTCCGCAGTTCACACGGTCTCGCCCGGGGTGCGGCGCGCCGAACTGACGGAGGGATGGGACATGGGGGGCGTACCGAACGGCGGTTACCTGCTGGCGGTCGCCGTGCGCGCGCTCGCGGACGAGACCGGCCGCCCCGATCCGCTCACGGTCACGTGTCACTACGTCACGCCCGCGCGCCTCGGCCCCGTCGAGATCCAAACGAGCGTCATCCGAGCCGCGCATCGTCACACGACGGCGACCGCGCTGGTGACGCAAGACGATGCCCGCGTTGCGTTCGTCGTGGCCACCCTCACCGACCTGTCACGGGCCCCTGCGTCTCGTTCTTTCGCCGCGCTGGCGCCGCCGGATCTGCCCGCGCCCGAGGATTGCATCCTCGTGCAGCCGGTTGAGGGCCTCGCCAACAGCCCTCCCCCGATCACCACGAAGGTGGAATTGCGACTGCGGCCGGAGGATGTGGGCTTTGCCTTCGGCGAGCCCCACGGGCGCGCCGAGATGATGGGGTGGGCGTCGTTCGCCGACGGGCGACCTCCCGACACCCTGTCGCTCCCCGTGTTCGCGGATGCATTTCCGCCGACCGTTTTCAACGCCGGCTATGCGATCGGATGGATGCCCACGCTGGAGCTCACCTTGCACATAAGAAAGCGGCCGGCGCCGGGCCCGCTGTCGTGCGCCTTCAAGACGAACCTGGTGAGCGGCGGTTATCTCGAAATCGACGGGAACATCTTCGACGGCAACAAGGAGGCCGTTGCCATGTCACGCCAGCTTGCGGTCGTTCCGCGCACCCGCACGTAATCAAATTCCGCCGGCGCTGAGGAAGTAATCCTCGTTCTCGTCGTCCCACTCGAGGTCGACCGACCCCTTCGCGACCGCGGCCTTGACGAATTGGAGAAAGCCTCCGTAGCCGAAGTCCTTTTCGGAGAAGTTCGGCTGGCGGCGCCGGAGCTCGTTCTTCAGACCCGAGAGCGGGGGCGCGCCGGTTCGTTGCTCGAGCTCGGCCACGACCTCACGCAGTAATTCGAAAGCCTGCTCCTCGTTGCCCCCGTCGGTCGGGAAGTCGACGACCGGATCTCCGGCTGCGCTCCCCTCTCGCAATTCGACCACCCCCATCGTTTCGAGATGCCGAGTGAGCTCGCCCCACGCGCGGAAGCCGTAGTCGCCCTCGGAAAACGTCGGGTCCTTCCTGAGGATCGCGCGCTTCAGCATCGACGACAGAACCGGTCCGTCCATCGATCGCTGCAGCCCTGCGACGGTCCGGCTTATCAGGCGACTGAGCTCGTGGAGGTCGGTCGTCGCCTCGTCGTCGTCATCTCGATCAGGCGCCGCGGCGTCTTCCTTGGCCGCCTTCCTCCGTCGCCCCGCCCCACGTCCGGTTCCGGGGCCGGCGAGCCGCTCGTAGAACAGGAATTCGTCGCATGCTCCCGGAAGGAGATCGCTCGTCGAACCTTCGACGCCGATCCCGATGACTCGCCGGTTGAGTTCCCTCAGCTTCAGAACGAGCGGCGTGAAATCGCTGTCGCCGGAGCCGATCACGAACGTCGACAGAAACTCGCGTTCGAACGCAAGCTCGAGCGCATCGACCGCCAGCTTGATGTCGGCCGCGTTCTTTCGCACCATCCCCGTGCGTTGCGGAATCTCGATCATCTCGATCCTCTGCCCGACGAGGTTCTGGCGATGCTCCGAAAACAGATTCCAGTCCGCGTAGGCCCGGCGGATCACCACCCGTCCCCGCTCCGAGAGTGCCTCCATGATGACGCCGAGGTCCAGCTTGCTCCCCCGATCGCGCGCCCCGAGCGCGAGGTTCTCGAAGTCGAGGAAGAGGGCGATCCGTTCTTCATCAGCATTCACAGCACCACCTCCTCGATGTACGGCGGCGCGTCCGTCGCCCGCACCGCCATTCGTCCTGCCGCGAGCGCGAGGAGCGCGTCGCCGGCGAGATCGCGCCTCCATCCTCGCAACAGGCGATGGTCTTCCTCTCGTGCACGATCCGAAAAGACGTCGGCAAGGAGAGCTTCAAGTTCTCCCCTGGTGGCCACGACCTCGGTTGCGACCGCGGCGCGCTCGCACCGAGCACGGACGAGGGCGTCGCACAGGCCCGACAGCATCCGCGCGCGCGCGAGCGCACTCTTAGGGGGCGAGGGCGACGATGCGATCGCCGGGCTACTGCGCCCGCGCTCCACGGCGTCGAGGATCTCGCGCGCCGAGCGATCCGCTTCCTTTCCGTTAAGGCCCCGAATGGCCTTGAGCTCGCTCGTCGACCGGGGAGCCCGCCGCGCTATCTCCACCAACGACGGGTCCTTCACTATCCACCCGCGCGGGAGATCGCGGCGCGCCGCCGTCTCCTCGCGCCAGCTCGCGACCTCCTTCAAGACGGATGTCTGGCGGGAGCTGAGCGACCCGCGTCCGGATACGCGCCTCCATGCTTCCGCGGGGTCGGTCACGTATAACGTCTCGTCCTCGAGGGCGAGCATTTCTTCCGCCACCCATCCGCGGCGCCCGAGCTCGTCGAGCCGCGCCTTTAGCTTGGCTGCGATCTCGTGCAGGTAGCGCACATCGTTTGCCGCATAGGTGAGTTGCGCATCGGTGAGCGGCCGCCGGCACCAGTCGGTGTAGGCCTCACCCTTTTGCAGGGTGGTCCCCGCCAGCTCCTCGACCAGGCGCCCGTAGGGCAGCGACGCACCTAGCCCGGCGAAGCCGGCGGCGAGCTGGACGTCGTAGACGTTGCGAGGGGCGGCTCCGAAGCGTTCGTAGAAGAGCTCGAAGTCCTGTCGGCCGGCGTGCACGAGCACCTCGACGTCGGGATCGGAGACGAGCGTCGCCAACGCCGCGAGGTCGATCCGGGCGAGCGGGTCCACGACCACGAGATCGTCGTCGGTCGCAAGCTGGACGAGGCAGAGGCGGGACCGATACGTTTTCTCGCGCAGGAACTCGGTGTCGAGCGCGATCGTCGCGGCGCGCCGGGCGGCGACGACGATGTCGTCGAGTTCCTGTTGCTCGGTAACGAGGCGCTCGGGCGGCAAACCGGTCATCAGGATGCCGGCAGGCCGAGCTCGCGGGCGATCAGGATGCGCATGACCTCGCTCGTGCCCTCACCGATCTCCAAGATCTTCGAATCGCGGAAGTGGCGACACACGGGGAACTCCTCGATGTAGCCGTAGCCGCCGTGGATCTGCACGGCCTCGCGCGCGCAGTCGACCGCGATCTCGCTGGCGTAGAGCTTGGCCATGGCGGCCTCTTTCTTGTAGGGGCGAGCCATCTCCTTGAGCCAGGCAGCTTTGTGATACATCGTGCGGGCGAGCTCGACTTTGAGAGCCATGTCGGAGAGCTTGAATTGAAGCGCCTGGTAAGAGCCGATCGGTCTGCCGAAAGCTTGCCGCTCCCGCGCATACGAAAGCGACTCGTCGAGACAACCCTGAGCGAGGCCCACCGCCAGCGCCGCGATCGCAATGCGACCGTCGTCGAGAATCTTCAGAAAGTTCCGAAATCCGTCGCCGCGCCCCCCAAGTAGGTTCTCCTCCGGCACCCTGCAATCGGAAAACGACAATCCGTGCGTGTCGGAATGCCACCAACCCATCTTTCGGTACGGCTTGCCGACGTCGAACCCGGGTGTCCCGGTGGGGACGATGATGGCACTGATCTCCTTGCGGCCACCGTCGTCGCCGGTCACCGCGGTGACGGTGACAAAACTCGTAATCGGCGTGCCGGAGTTCGTGATGAACGACTTCGAGCCGTTGATGGTCCATTCGCCCGAAGCCAGCCGCGCCGTCGTCCTCGTCGCACCCGCGTCCGATCCGCCGCCCGGCTCGGTAAGACCGAATCCGGCGAGCGCCTCGCCTCGGGCGAGCGGGGGGAGGTGCGTCCGCCGCTGCTCCTCGGTCCCGAAGTGCCAAATCGGCATCGCACCCAGCCCAACCGCCGCCTCGAGCGTGATCGCAAGTGACGAATCGACCCGCGCGATCTCTTCGATCGCAAGACACAGCGTCAGGAAATCGCCGCCCGACCCGCCGTATTCCTCGGGAAAGGGGAGCCCGAACAGCCCGAGGTTCGCCATCTCCTCGACCGCGTCCATCGGCAACTCATGCTCGTGATCCCAGCGTTCTGCGTTGGGTCGAATGACATCGTCAACAAACCCGCGTACGACTTTGGAGAACTCCTGTTGCTCGGGAGAAAGATCGAAGTCCATGTCGGCAGACTAGTGGAAAAGCTTCGACAGCTTTGCCTTGGCCGAAAGTGATCCGTGCACGCGCATGCGACGCCTCAGCAACGCCCAGCGGGGATCGAAGCGCCCCACCGCAATCCGCGCCCAGTCCGCCGAGCTCAACTCGAGCCGCAGCCCGGGGGTCCCGGCGCGCCCGGGTTTCGCCTCGACATGTCCATCGACGACGATGAGGTGCCACGGCTCTGCGTCGGTGAAATCCCATTCGATCGGCCCTTCCACGCTCGCCGCAACCTCAACATCGACCGCGCGGGCCATCGCCTCGAACAAGATCTCGAACGCCTCCTGCGAAAGTTGCGGCTCCCTGGTGTCGTCGCCCAACACACCCGAGGAGATCAGCACGAGCAGACGGCGCGCCCGGTCGTCATAGGTAAGGGACCTATCGTCGCGCGCGAGGAGAAAGATCTCCTCGGGATCGACGCCGACGCGGCGAATCTTCGACTCGAAAGTCTTGAGTCCGAACGCATACACCTCGTGCATCGAAAAATCGAAGCATTCGATATAGCTAGCGTCGCCGCCGGGCGGGATGAATACACCCACCATGGGGGCGAGGGTCCGATCCCACATTGCGACCGCAGCCGCCCGGCACTCGCGCGACGACCGGATCAAGTCGGCGAGAAGGATCTGGCCGAACGCGACGTGGCGGGCCTCATCGCGCTGCGTGTAGCCGAGGCCGGTCGAAAGCCCCGGCAGGATCGCCTCCTTTTCGAGGTAGCGATTGATGAAGAATCCACCGGGCACCGCGAGGACACCTTCGATCACGATGTGCGACAGGGCGATGGCGGCTGCCAGAAGAGGCCTCTCGTTCGGCCGCTTTCGCAACGAATCGGCCGCCTGATCGAGCTCCGAGAGGATCTGCCGGAAGCCCCACGTCGCGTGATCGCGCGCAGCTGCCAGCGTCGATTGAGAGTCGTCGCCGTGGCCGGTGACCTCGCGCAGCCAGCGATCGAGAAAGACACGGTGCCGCGCCGCATCCGCCGCCTGCGTGGCGAACAGCGCCCGCTCGTCGTCCCGCCGCGCCGCGTCGAGCATGGCGGGAAGCGCGCGCGTCTGCGTCTCGACCCCCGCGAGGAACATTGTGTAGTTCCACAGGGCGGACTCGCGCTGCCGTTCGGACAGGCGGCTACGCCAGTGCTCCGCATCGATCGTGAAGTCGATCGCGTTGGCACCCCAATGCTCCTCCTCCCAACTCTCATAGAGGCGCTCGTACGAAAATTCCTCGGACATCCGCCTAGTCTTCCCCCTCGGCGGCGCCGGCGCGCACCTTCCGGGGTCGCAATTGTCCTCGCTGCGGGATAAACTTGACCATCGGGTCAAGTAACGCCGCCGGGGTCCCGGGCGGCACGACAGGAGGAACTGAGTTGGACTTCTCGCTGACGGAAGATCAGATCGAGCTCAAGAAGTGGGCCCACGAGTTCGCCGAAAAAGAGATCCGCCCGGTCGCGGCCGAATACGACGAAACCGAGGAGTTCCCGTGGCCGGTGCTCAAGAAGGCGGCGGAGGCGGGGCTCTACTCGATGGACATCTACATGCAGGCGCAGCAGGACTCGACGGGGCTCACCCTGCCGCTCATCATGGAGGAAGTCTTCTGGGGCTGCGCCGGCATCGGGCTGTGCCTGTTCGGGACGGGATTGCCGTTGTCCGCGCTCGCCGCGGCCGGCACCCCGGAACAGCTGTTCGAGTGGGCGCCGAGGATGTTCGGGACCCCGGACGACCCGAAGATCGCGGCCTTCGCGGTAACCGAGCCGCAGGCGGGATCCGACGTTCGGTCGCTGCGGACGAGGGCGCGCCGTGAGGGCGACGAATGGATCATCAACGGCCAGAAGGTGTTCATCACGAACGGCCAGTACGCCGACATCTACGTGGTCGTGGCGACCGTCGACCCCGACCTGGGCCATCGAGGACAGGCGTCCTTCATAGTGTCGCGCGACGATCCCGGCATCCGTCCCGGAAAGAAGGAACGGAAGCTCGGTATCCGCGCCTCCGATACTTCGGAGGTGATTCTCGAGGAGTGCCGGATTCCCGTCGACCGTGTGCTCGGCGGGATCGACCGGCTCGAGCAGAAGCTCGAGCGAGTCCGACGGGGGGAGACGAGCGGACGCTCCTCGGCGGCCCTGCGCACGTTCGAGATGACCCGGCCCTCGGTGGCGGCGCAGGCGGTCGGAATCGCGCGCGCCGCGCTCGAGTTCTCGATCGACTACGCCAAGGACCGCAAGGCATTTGGCGTCCCCATCGCACAGCACCAGAGCATCCAGAACCACCTGGCCGATATGGCAACCGAGACCGAGGCGGCGCGCCTTCTCGTCCACCGCGCCGCGTGGATGGCTGCGTCGGGGCAACCCTTCAACAAGGCCGAAGGCTCGATGTCGAAGCTCAAGGCGGGCGAGGTCGCGGTCAAGGTCACCGAGCAGGCGATCCAGGTGCTCGGGGGCTACGGCTACATCAAGGACTTCCCGGTCGAGAAGTGGCATCGCGATTCGAAGATCTACACGATCTTCGAGGGCACGAGCGAGATCCAGCGCATGGTGATCGCCCGCGCGCTCACCGCGTAAATCCGGCGCGCCGGCCCCCGAACGCACGTTTAATGGACCCACATGACCGGTATCCGGTCACCACGGTCCACAAAACGATGGGAACAGGTGATCATGGCGGTCTCATGGTGATCACGGTGCGCAACCAGGAGTGGCGCTCGGAATGAGCCCGGTTCGAGAAGACATCGTCGCGCGCGCGCTGAGGGACGTGGCCGCGACGCTTCATTCCCTCGACATCGATTACGTCGCGATCGGCGGGATACCGTCGGCGCTCCACGGCGTCGACAAGCCGGTCCGGGACATTGACATCTTCTTGCGGGAGGAAGACGTTTCCCGGGTGCTCGACGCGCTTTCGGACCGGGGCTTCGAACCCGAGACGCCGGAGGAAGACTGGTTGATGAAGGCGACGCGCGACGACATCCTGGTCGATCTGATCTTTCGGATAGATCAGCGGATTCGGCTCACCGATGAAATGCTCGAGCGGGCACGACTCGATGAGGTCATGGGAACCGAGATCCGCATCATCGGCCCCGAAGACCTCGTCCTGTCGCTGGCGGTGACCGACAAACCCGACACTCACTATTGGAAGGACGCCCTCGTCATCCTTCGAAACGCGCCGATGGATTGGAGTTATCTGCTCCGGCGCGCCGAGGAGGGCACGCTGCGCATGCTGGCCCTTCTCTTGCATGCAGTGGCGTACGGAATAGAAGTGCCGCGCGACGTTCTGGCGACACTGGTTAGAACCTGTGCGATTTTGCAGGATCCGGCCGACGAGGGATACCTCGCCGCACATGCGAAGGCGGCGCTCGTCGAGGACGCGCGCGTGAGCGAACCTTCACTCGACGTTTCCTGCGCCGAAGGAACGATCACGGTGAGGGGAACGATGCCGACCGAAGAACGCCGCCGCGCGATCGAGGTCGTGCTAAGAGAGCGTTTCCCGGACGCGGGCATCGACAATCAGGTACGCGTGTCCGGAACAGAGGAACCGGTCGAACCAGAACACGTATGACTCTCAGAATCGCAGCAGTCGGAGACATTCATGCCGCCCCAGATGTGCAGGAAGGTTTGCGACGCGGTTTCTCCCACCTCGACGAGCAAGCAGATGTGTTGCTGCTCGCGGGGGACCTCACGAGGTTCGGCCATCCGGACGAGCTGTCGGTGCTGCTCGATGCCCTCGACGGACGGGCCCTGCCCAAGATCGCGGTGCTCGGGAATCACGATTATCAGTGCGACCGAGTACCGGAACTCGTCGACGCGCTGCGCGCGGGGGGGATCACGGTCCTGCACGGCGATGCCGTCACGCTCACGGTGAACGGCATCACCGTGGGCATTGCGGGAACTCCCGGGTTCGGAGGCGGGTTCGAAGGTGCCAGCGCCAGCGACTTCGGCGAGCCCGAGATGAAGGCGTTCATCCGTCATACAAAAGAAATGGCGACGCAACTTCGTTCGTCGCTCGCCGCGCTCGAGACCGACCTTCGAGTGGCGCTACTCCACTATTCCCCCACGCCCGACACGTTACGCGGCGAACGTTTGGAGATCTATCCGTTCCTCGGCAGCTACTTGCTGGGAGAGGCGATCGATGCCGTCGGCGCCGACCTCGCGCTGCACGGGCACGCGCACGCGGGGCTCGAGCGCGGGCAGACTGCGGGCGGCGTCCCGGTGCGGAACGTCGCACAAGCTGTGATCGGGCATGCGTTTCAGGTCTACGAGCTCGACGCACGCCCGGGGGGCGCGGCGACCTGAGTTCGTAGGGCACGCGCGTCAGGGGCGGATCAGGGCCCAGCTTCTTTCGCCGAAGGACCCGGTTTCGACCGGGGCGCTCCCGGGCGGGAGATCCTCGAGCGGCACGATCCGCCACGTTGCGTCGAACCCGCCCTCGGCCATTCGGCGGTTCCAGGCATCGGCCAGGTCCGCGTACCTGATCCGGAGGTCGTTTCCCCGAAGACGTCGGTCGTCGTATTCCGCAATTCGTGCGCCCGAAAAAGAAAACATTAGGAACGCAAGGAGGCTCGATCCGTCGACGTCGACGACGTCGGCGCTTCGCAAACGGCCGGCGGCGCGCCGGACGAAGCCGTCGGAGCGGAAATCGTCGCGACCGAAGACGAACCCGTCGTCCCCCACCTCGATGATCTCCGCCAACCGGACGGATGCAAGGACGGGCGACGCGGCCGCGGCCGCGAGCGTGACCGCTCCCAACGCCGCGGCGATGCGTTCTCGGCGCGCCGCGAGCCACCACAGTGCCCGCACCGCCGCAACGCCCGCAAAGGCCGATGCAAGCAGGTGCGCCGGAGGCCATACGCGCCCTTGGTGCAACAACGTCGCGTTGCCGGCGAGGTCCAAACCGAGACGGGCGCGCGCGAGCGCGAGGATCAGCATCGCGACCGTACCGATCGCGCATGCGATGAGGACCCGCCCGGAGGGTGCCGGCGAGCGAATCACCAGGAGCAGACCCATCGCCGCCGCGGGGACCAGAAGCCCCCACGACCACAACGCCACCGGGACCGGCCATTCCTCGCCGAGTTGCGGAGAGACGTTCACGAACCCACCGAAGCGCAAGTAGGAAGACACGACCGGCCCCGCCCACACTGCAAACACCAGGAACGCGGGCACGAGCGAATTCAAGAGCGCACTGTGGCGCGCGCCGGGTGGAGCGGCGAGCGAAACGGCAACTATCCACAAGAGTCCCACGACGAACATGGGCAGGCTGATCAGTCCCGCCAGGCCGACGATCACGCCGGCGGTCCGGCGCAAGCCGCGTCCACCCTCTCGTCCCGCCGTCGCCAACACGAGCGCCGTGGCGCCCACCATGACGAGGCCGAGCTCGCGCGGGAACGCGGGTGGGAACAACTCGTAAACGGAGTTGGGAGACGCGACCACGAGGTCCGCGCCGAAGCGTGCCACCCGCGGGCTGGTCGCGAACTCCGGACCCTCCGCCGCAATCCACCCGAACCCTCCAACCAGCGCGGCGGCTCCGGCACCCGCCCACCCGGCGCGCCGGTCGAGCCGGCGCGCCAGACATGCCGCCGCCAGCGGCAACGTCAGCACCAACAAAACGTGGAGCGCCTCCTGCGCGTGCAGCGGATCGCTGCCCGGCACCAGCCGTGTCATCGTCGCGATGACCGCGTGATATCCCCACGGATAGGCGTTGCGGCCGAACTCGGGAGCGGGCCCGGTGGGAACCGGCTCGCCGTGCAACAGCTGCTGTGTCCACCCGAGATGCCACGACGGATCCCCGGTTCGCACGCTCGACCCGCCGAGCACCGCCGGCGTGAGATAGACGAGTCCGAGCACGACGATCGCGGCGGCAACGCTCCGCCACGGAAAATCATCGAGGCTCGGTCGCTCGGCGCGCCGTATCGCGACGGCGACAAGGCCGGATGCGACCAGCGGCACGACGGCGGGAATCCCGAAGATCGCTCCCCCCAACACCAGATTCCCGACCATCAGCGCGCACGCGAACCCGACGAACGCGACCAGTGAGAGCAGCGCATGCTCGGGCCATTCCCAGCCGCCGGCATCGAGCTTCGCCGCCGTCCGAAACGCGGCCCACGCACCGCGTCCGACGATCGCGACGACGGCCACTTGGGCCGCCGCAATCAGCAACGTTTGCGCGCTCACGTGAGGATCACCGCCAGGAGCGCCCCGGCGCCGACCGTCTCGCCGCGGCCGGCATGCACTTCCGTGACGGTACCGGCGACCGGCGCCGTGATCGCGCTCTCCATCTTCATCGCTTCGAGAACGAACAGCGCATCGCCGGAGGCCACTTCCCGGCCCACCTCGACGAGCACCTTCACGATCGTCCCCTGCATCGGCGCGAGAATCCGTCCGCTTCCCGGGCCGCCGTGGATCGCGGCCGCGGCCGAGGACGCCATCGCGGGATTCCACAACCGCACCGGGCGGCCGTCGACGAGCAGGACATCGTGGGTTTCCGACGGCGCGTCTCGTACCAGCGAGTCGAGTACGCCCTCCTCCACCGTCGCCGTGGTGTGGTCGCCGCGGACGAAGGAGGGCTCGTCGAGCAGCACGAGATGGGCGGGAATCGTCGTGTGGATCCCATCGACCTCGAACTCGCGGAGCGCGGCGACCATGCGCTGCCGCGCCGCGGCGCGGGTATCGCCACATGCGATCACCTTCGCTATCAGCGAGTCGTACGCGGCGGGAACCTCGTCACCCTCTTCGTATCCCGAGTCGACCCTCACGCCCCGCCCCGACGGCGCCGCGTAGCGCGTGATCGTCCCCGGCGTGGGCGCAAAGCCGCGGGCGGGGTCCTCTGCGTTCACACGACACTCGATCGCATGCCCGCGCTCGGTCAGGTCGGCCTGTTCGAGCCCGACCGCCTCGCCGGCGGCTACGAGCAGCTGGAGACGAACAAGGTCCACGCCGTATACCTCCTCGGTCACGGTGTGCTCGACCTGGAGCCGGGCATTCACCTCGAGGAAATAGAAGCTGCCGTCCGCGTCGACCAACATCTCGACGGTGCCGGCGTTCACGTAGCCACACGCGGTCGCCAGCCGCACCGCGGCCTCGCCCATATCCCGCGCCCGCTCCTGCCACTTCGGCGGCGGAGTCTCCTCGATCAGTTTCTGATGACGTCGCTGAATCGAGCAGTCGCGAACTCCGAGCCACAGCGGTTCGTGGGCTCCGTCGGCGAGAATCTGTACCTCGAGATGCTTCGGCGCGTCGAGGTACCGTTCGACGTAAACGTCGGATGAGCCGAAGTAGGCCCGCGCCTCCCGGCGCGCCGCGGCGAACGCATCCGCAACGTCCTCCGGGCGGCGCGCAATCTTCAGCCCGCGTCCCCCGCCGCCTCCGGCGGCCTTTACCGCGAGCGGATATCCGTGCTCCCTCCCGAACAGAGAGACTTCCTCGGGGTCTTCGATCGGATCGAGGACCCCGGGCACGACCGGAACACCCGCATCGACCGCGATCCGGCGCGCCGCGATCTTGTCGCCGACCGCGTCGATGACTTCCGGCGGAGGCCCTATCCACACCAGTCCGGCATCCATCACCGCCCGCGCGAAACTTGCGTTCTCGGCGAGGAAGCCGTAGCCGGGATGCACCGCCTCCGCGCCCATATCGAGCGCGGCCGCGACGATGCGCGGGATGTTCAGGTACGTCTCCGCCGGCGCGGTTCCCGGCAGGCGCACCGACTCGCGCGCCCGTCGCACATGAGCGGCACCGGCGTCGGCATCCGAAAAGACCGCCACCGAACCGACTGCCATTTCTTCGCACGTGCGCGCGATTCTGACGGCGATCTCGCCGCGATTCGCGACGAGGATTTTCGAAAACATCTAAGCTCTCGCCACCGCCGTGCGCGGCCCGGCCTTCAACACCTTCGACGGCAACTCGCCTTCGATCAGGGTTTGTGCCAGACGGGCCGCATCTAGCAAAGCATCGAGATCGACTCCGGTATCGATGCCCATGTCTTCCAGCATGTGCACCAGATCTTCCGTCGCGATGTTGCCGGTCGCGCCCTCGGCGTAGGGACTGCCTCCCATACCTCCGACGCTGGCGTCGAAATAGTCGACTCCCAGCTCGAGCGCCGCCAGCACATTTGCGAGTCCGGTGCCGCGCGTGTCGTGAAAGTGCAGGTTGATCTCCACTTGCGGCAGGGACGCACGCACCGCATCGACGACGTCTCGCACCCGCCGGGGCGTACCCATTCCGGTCGTATCGCCGTAGGAGATGGTCGTGATTCCGCAATCGGCCAACCGGCGCGACACCTCGGCCACGCGCTGCGGCGGGACGTCGCCCTCGTAGGGGCAGCCGAAGGCGGTGGAGATCGTTCCCTCCGTCGGTATCCCGGCGCCGTCGGCTATGGCGACGACCTCGCCCACATGCGCAAGGGATTCCTTTACGGTTCGTTTGAGGTTCTTCAGGTTGTAGGAATCCGTGGCCGCGACGAACACCTGGATCCCGTCGACGCCACAGTCGACCGCGATCTCCGCACCTCTTCGGTTCGGAACCAGAGCAGAGTAGAAAACCTCGGGCGAGCGCGTGATCCCGGACCACACCTCGCGGGCATCGGCCATATTTGGGATCGCGGCGGGCGACACGAAGCCGACCGCTTCGATGAACCGCAATCCCGTAGCGGAAAGCGCATCGATGAGGCCGATTTTGCCGGTCGTGGGAACGCGGGCCTTCTCGCTTTGGATTCCATCGCGCGGCCCCACCTCGCGAATTCGCACCGAGTCGGGCAGGGTCACCGATTGGCCCATTCGGGATCTCGCTTGTCGTTGAACGCGTTGATCCCCTCGGCGCGGTCCTCCGTAGATACGACGCGTTCCCACGCCGCATGCTCGATCTCGATGCCCTCGTCCATCGATGATCCGAGCGCCGCCTCGATCGTCCGCTTGGCCTCGCGCACGGCGACGGGGGACGACCGGCAGATATCGCGCGCAACCTCGAGTGCCCGCTCGCCGAGCCGGTCCAACTGGGTCACCTCGGCGACCAGTCCCATCGCACGACCTTCCTCGGCGTCGAAGAGGCGGCCGCGGAATATCAGCTCCTTGGCGCGCGCCTCGCCCACCTTCCGGGTGAGAAGCTGCGTGCCGCCCCCGGCCGGGATCAAACCGACCCGAACCTCGGGGAGCCCGAGCTGGGCCCCTTCCGCCGCGAGGATGACGTCACACGACAACGCGAGCTCGAACCCGCCGCCCAGGGCGTAGCCGAACACGGCTGCGATCGTCGGCTGCGGAACCAGCCGGAGTTGCTGGAACATGGCTCGGATCTGACGACGGTTCGAATGAAACTCCTCCAGGGTGAACGACGCGCGCTCCTTGAGGTCGGCTCCGACGCAGAACGCCTTGTCACCCGTTCCCGTCAGCACCATGACCCAGATATCGGGGCGCGATCCGACCTCGTAGAACGCCTTCTTCAAATCGTCTGCGACTTGACCCGAGATTGCATTCAGCGCATCGGGACGCTCGATGCGCACGATTCCGACCTGGCCCTCGATCGTGAGCGACACGTGACTCATACCGGCGGCACCCCGTGCACTCTGGTCGAAAAACGGCGATCCTTGCCCGCGGCGTAGTCCAGACGTCGGATCAGCTCGGCGCGCAGATCGTCCGGCTGCACGATCGCATCGACGATGTTCTCGCTCGCCAGGCGGACGAGATCGATGTCCTCCTCGTATTCCTTCCGCTTGGCGGCAACGAAAGCGGCGCGGTCCGTCTCGTCTTCGATCGTCTGGATCTTGTTGAAGTAGACCGCGTTGATCGCCGGTTCGGGTCCCATCACGGCGATGCGTGCCGTCGGCAGCGCGATCGTCGCGTCGGGTTCGAACCCGGGGCCGGCCATTGCGTAGAGGCCGGCGCCGTAGGCCTTCCGAACGATGACGCAAAACTTCGGCACGGTGGCCTCGCTGACGGCTGTGATCATCTTCGCACCGTGACGGATGATTCCCTCGCGTTCGACCGCGGCTCCGATCATGAACCCGGGCACATCGGCGAAGAACACGAGCGGGATGTTGAACGCGTCACACAACCAGATGAACCGCGCCGCCTTGTCTGCGGAATCGGTGAACAACACGCCGCCCTTCTCCTTCGGTTGGTTGGCGACGATACCGACGGTTCGGCCCTCGACACGAGCGAGACCGGTAATCAGCTCCTTGGCGAAATCCGGCTTGATCTCGAAGAACGATTCTTCGTCGACTACGCCGGCGACGAACGCGTACATGTCGAACGCCTTCGATTCGTCCTCCGGGACGATCTTCGCAAGCGGCTCACGGAGCGCGGGCGGACGACCTTCGGCACGCACGGGACCGCTTCGAAACGATTGCGGCAGGTAAGCGAGGTAGCCGCGCGCGGCGTCGATCGCGGCCTTGTCGTCGGCGCACAGAAGATCTCCGAGACCCGATACCTCGCAGTGCATGCGCGCCCCACCCATTTCTTCGAGGGTCACCTTCTCGCCGATGACCTCCTCCGCCATCCGCGGGCTGCCGAGGTACATCGACGCGTTGCCGTCGACCATGAACACGACGTCGCAAAAGGCGGGGATGTAGGCACCGCCGGCCGCCGACGGTCCGAACAGGCAGCACACCTGGGGAACCCGGCCCGATGCCTGCACCTGGTTGTAGAAGATCTTTCCCGCCCCGCGACGGCCGGGAAAGAGATCGACCTGGTCGGTGATGCGCGCGCCGGCCGAATCGACGAGGTAAACGATCGGATGCTCGTGCTTGCGCGCCAATTCGATGATGCGGATGATCTTCTCGACCGTGCGCGCACCCCACGACCCTGCCTTCACGGTCGAGTCGTTGCCCATCACGGCAACCGGCCGCCCGTCGACGCGCCCCACACCCGTGACCACGCCGTCGGCGGGAAGATCCCCCGACAACGCGTTGACCAGAAGCCCATCCTCGACGAACCCCTCTGCGTCGTCGAGAAGCAGACGCAGGCGGTCGCGGACGAACAGCTTGCCCGCGCGTGCGTTCTTCTCGTGGTACTTGGGTGCGCCTCCCTGCAGCGCGCGCTCGGCGGCTCCCGGTAAGTCTGCCGTTCGGTTGATGGGGTCGCTCATAAGCGCATCCTAATCGGCCGGATCCACGTCTCTCCTGATGAGCTCGACCTCGCCGGCATCGAACGTCACGATCTCGCCGTCGTCGGTCTCGACGACGAGTGCACCAGTCTCCGCGAGCCGAAGTGCATCTCCCGTCACGATGTCGCCGCCCGGTCGGACCACGCGCACACGATTGCCGACCGTCTCGGATCTGGCGGCTGCATCCACGAGAACCCCGCGGTCGCCCGCCGCAAGTGCGTCGTAGCGCGGCTCGAACGAGGTCAGTATCGCCGCGAGGAGCACCTCTCTATCCGGCGCTCTGCCGGTCGTCAACAGAAGACTCGAGGCGCGTCCGCTGAGTTCGGCGGGAACCTCGCGCCACGAGATGTTCACGCCCACCCCGGCGGCGAGCGCGTCCGCGTGATTTTCTCCGCTGCGCGCGTCGACCAGAATTCCTGCGATTTTGTATCCACCGATCGTCACGTCGTTCGGCCACTTGATACGCGTCACCGCACCCGTGGTGCTCTCGATCGCCGTACACACGGCAACACCCAGAGCAGTAGTCAGGAGCGACGGGTCGAACACCGGCCGCAGAACCATCGAAAACAGCAGGCTCTCTCCCGGGTTGTCGATCCATGATCGCCCCCATCGCCCGCGGCCCGCCGTCTGGGTGTCGGCGACCACGACCGCACCTTCACTCGCCCCCTCGAGCGCCCATGCGAGTGCATCGGTGTTCGTCGAAACCGTTTCGGCGATCGCCCGTACCGGCGCGCCCAAGCGGCCGCCCCGGTGACGTTCGAACTCCTCGGTTCTGAACTGCGCGTCCATGCGGCGCGTAGGATACGGCCCCATGTTTGGAAAGCTCCTGATCGCCAACCGCGGGGAGATCGCGCTCCGGATCATGCGCGCCTGCCGCGACCTCGACATCGCCACCGTGGCGGTGTACTCCGACCTCGACCTCGACGCGGTCCACACCCGCTATGCCGACGAGGCCTACAACGTAGGTGCGGGGCCTGCCGCGGAAAGCTATCTCCGCATCGAAAACGTCATCGATGCGGCGCGCCGGTCGGGGGCGGATGCGATCCATCCGGGCTACGGATTCCTTGCCGAGAACGCAGCTTTTGCCGCCGCGGTGATCGAGGCCGGACTCACATGGGTGGGACCTGCCCCCGAGGTTATCGAATCGATGGGCGACAAGATGCGCGCCCGCCGGGCGGCCGACGACGCCGGCGTTCCGACCGTGCCGGGAACGAAAAAGCCGGTGGGCGCCGCCGCGGAGGTCGTCGAGTTCGCGCGGCAACACGGGCTCCCGCTTGCGCTCAAGGCGTCGGCCGGCGGCGGCGGCAAGGGTTTTCGCGTCGTCCACGCCGAGAGCGACGTCGACGAAGCCCTTGCCGGAGCGGCGCGCGAGGCGCAGGCGTACTTCTCCAATCCCGACGTATACATCGAGCGTTATCTCGAGCGGCCGCGCCACATCGAGATCCAGGTGCTCGGGACCGCCGACGGAACCGTGTTGTCGTTTCCCGAGCGCGATTGCTCGCTGCAGCGCCGCCACCAGAAGCTCATCGAGGAGTCGCCCTCGCCCGCGCTCGCCCCGTCGGTGCGGGAGGCCATCATGGAGGCGGCGGCGCGGCTCGCGAAGCAGGTCAATTACCGCAACGCGGGAACTTGCGAGTTCCTCCTCGATGCAGACGGTTCGTCTTTCTACTTCCTCGAGATGAACACGCGACTCCAGGTCGAGCATCCCGTCACCGAGCTGGTTACCGGGATCGATCTGGTGGTGTCCCAACTTCTCGTCGCCGCCGGCGAGTCGCTTCCGTTCGGCCAGGCAGACGTCGGCATAACCGGCGCGGCCATCGAATGCCGCGTGAATGCGGAGAATCCCGGCAAGAACTTTCTCCCGACGCCGGGTCGGATCGGAAGGTACCGCGAGCCGTCGGGTCCGGGAGTACGTGTGGACTCGGGTGTCGAACCCGACTATGCCGTTCCCCAGGCGTACGACCCGATGATCGCGAAGCTCGTCACCCACGGCGCGTCCCGCGAAGAAGCACGGCGTCGAATGCTCCGCGCACTGCATGAATACGAGATCGCGGGCATCAACACCACGATCCCCTTTCACCGGTTGATGGTCGCCGACGAACGCTTCGTCGCCGGCACCTATCACACCGGAACGGTCGAGAACGAGCTGGATCTCTCCGTTCTCGAAACCGAACGGCAACCCGCTCCCGCCGCGGGAGAACCCGAGACGCTCGAACGCCGCTTCACCGTCGAGGTCGGCGGCAAGCGCCTGTCGGTAACCGCGCGCGAGCAACTCGACTCCTCGGTACGGCCGAAGAAACCGAAGCCGCCGAAACGGACGGGAACCGTGATCGGCGGCGGAACCGAGGTCCTGCGCGCCCCGATGCAGGGAACGATAGTCAAGGTGGTCGCGTCCCAGGGCCAAGAGGTCAAGGCCGGCGACGTCGTGTGCGTCCTCGAGGCAATGAAGATGGAGAACTCCATCCTCGCCCACAGCGCCGGTACGGTGGAGGAGCTCAAGGTCGAAGCCGGTCAATCGGTCGAGACCGGCGCGACGATCGCAATCATCAAGTAGCGCCGCAACACGCGGAGGAAGAGGCTTGCCGCGAGTCGCCGAGGACGGTGTAGATCTCCCACGGCGCGCCGTCGGGATCTTCCACCCACACCTTGTCCTGGAGCGCGTAGCAACAATCGACCCCCTCCTCCGAACGAGTTGCAAGCCCCTCGACCGACAGCCGTGCCGATGCCGCGCCCACCTCGTCGGCGGTGGCGACCTCGACGCCCAGGTGGTTGAGGGCCCCGCCCCTGCCCGGATTCTCGATCAGCACCAGCTTGAGCGGGGGCTCGTCCAACGCGAAGTTGGCGTAGCCGTCCCGCCGCTTGGCGGGGGACGCGCCGAACAGCTTCGAATAAAACGCGACCGCCTCATCCACGTCGTTCACGTTCAGCGCCAACTGGACCCGTGACATCGCAACCTCCTCCGTCGCGCCGATCGCTTGGATCGACGTCCTTCTATATCGACAGTCATAAATATTGCAATAGATATCGACGTCTGTCAATATGGACGGATGAAGTTGTTGGAGGTGATCGAGGACTGCTGCCGGCCGCTCCTCCGCGAGCCGCTCGATGCACGGGGCGCCGAGCAGGTGGCGGCGGCGTTCAAGGTGCTGGGCGACCCCGCCCGGCTGCGCCTCCTCAGCCTCATCGCCGCCACGCCGCACGGCGAGGCGTGCGTGTGCGAGCTCATCGAGCCGCTGGGCCTCAGCCAACCGACCGTGAGCCACCACCTCAGGCTGCTCTACGAGGCCGGACTACTCGACCGCGAGCGCCGGGGGACGTGGGTCTATTACCGGGTGGTGCCGGAGCGAGTCGAAACCCTGCGCGCCGTCCTCAGCGCGTGAGCGTCAGCGGATCGCAATCCGATTGAGCCACGGCTCCCGCCCCAGAGCATCGACCTCCTGCCACGCCCCCTCGATCCGAAAACCACTCCCGTCGAGAAGCGCGTCCAGAACATCTTCGTTGTAGTAGGTGAAGAAGCGAGGGTGGCCGTCGCGCACGGCCCACGCTTCGCCGCGGCCGAGCTTCACGCTCACGAACAGTGCCCCGCCCGGGCGCAGCACGCGGCGAAACTCTCCGACGACTCGCGGTGCGCCGCGCGCCGGGATGTGCAGGAGCGACGCCGACGCCCACACGCCGTCGAACGCCGCGTCGGCCGCCGGAAGCCGGCGCATGTCACCGGCGACCACCGGCGCGCCGCCCCGGGCGGCGCGCCGGGCCATGGCGGGCGAGAGATCGATTCCGACGGCCTCCAGACCCGCGTCCCTGAGGAGGATCAGATCGCGGCCGGGCCCGCACCCGACGTCGGCGACGACGGCGCCGGCGGGTAGCCGGGCGACGAACTGCTCCCTCCCCCGCCGGGAGGCATCTCGATGCTCGGGGTGCGGCACGTACTCCTCGGCGATGACGTCGTAGGTGGCGCGGGTGCGTTCAACTTCATCCGCGTCGCGCGACGGGCATACGAACAGGAGATGGTCGCGGCCGCGGTAGCCGACGATTCGCTCGGGGATCATTCCGATCTTGCGAGCGACTCCCTGCGATTGCACGTTCGCGGGAAGGACGAGACTTACGAGCCGGGGTAACCCGATGACGTCGAAGGCGTAATCGCGCACCGCCGCCGCCGCCTCCGACGCATATCCCCGGCGCCAGAAGGCGCGGTTGACATGCCATCCGACCTCGATCTCGTGCGTGCCTTCGATGTCTTGCGGGACGAGCCCGCACTGCCCCACGAACTTCCCGTCTTCCTTTCGGATGACGGCCCACAGTCCAAAACCGTAGTCGCGGTAGCGCTCGAGGTTCCTCACGATCCACGCCTCGACCTCGCGAAACGTATAGGGCCGCGGGTAGTGCCTCATCGTCTCGGCGTCGCCCAGGATCTCGTCGAGGTGGGGGCAGTCGTCGAGCGTGAGGTCCCGCAACAGGAGCCGATCGGTCTCGAGCACGACGTCCACGAGATCACGCTACCGCTCGGTAGCGTGCCGGGGGTTGACTGCTCGCCCTGCCGGAGTAGCGTGGACGCGCGCCGCCGCGGGGCGGCAAAAGGAGGTGGTCTTGTGTTCGTTCAGGTGCTCAAGGGCCGCACATCGGACGCGGACGGGATCAACCGGCAACTCGACAGATGGTCGCAAGAACTGGCGCCGGGCGCCGAGGGATGGCTGGGCGCAACGTGGGGAGTCACCGACGACGGCACGTTTCTCTCGGTCGTCAGGTTCTCGTCCGAGGAGGCGGCGCGGCGAAACAGCGACCGGCCCGAGCAGGGCGCGTGGTGGAGCGAGACCGAGAAGTATTTCGACGGTGACGTGACGTTCCACGACTGCCGCGAGGTCGAGCTCGTCATGGACGGCGGCAGCAACGACGCCGGCTTCGTCCAGATCATCGAGGGGGCGGTCGACGACCCGGCTGCGGCCAAAGCGGCCCAGGCTCGGGTGCAGGAGATCCTTCCGCGGGTTCGTTCCGACGTCATCGGCGGGGTCGTGGCGCACCACGGCGACGGCGGCTTCACGCAAGCTATGTACTTCACGTCGGAGGAGGAGGCTCGAAAGGGCGAGGCCGCCATGGCGGAGAACGAGGAATCGGCTGCGGCGATCGCCGAACTCCGCTCGCACGGGGTCGGCGAGCCCAAGTTCTACGATCTGAGAAAGCCGCGCTTCATGGGTGACTGAACGGGCTCAATCGGCCTCCAGCAACAACGTGTCGAGCCCCCGCACGAGGCCCGGCCGGCGGCTCACCGCGCGCACCGCAACGAGCGTTCCCGCGACATAGGGTTCCGCCGACGACCCGGCGTCGTGCCGGATGACGAGCCGTTCGTCCGGCAGTGCGAATACGACCTCGGTGGACACGGTGAAGCCCGGAAGGCGCAGCGAATGAATCTGCGAGCCGGCAACCGACGCGCCGCGTGCCTCGCGGGGGCCCGATAGATCCTCGATTCGCCGGCCGAGCGCGGGCCGCCTGACTTCGCCGAGCCGCTCCGCCAACTCGCGCGCGGTACCGCTCGGAACGTCGGGCTTCGTCGCGCTCGCATAGTCGATGATCTCCCACTGCGGGAGGTGCCGGGCCGCCAGAAGCGCGGCGGCTTGCGCCATCGCCGCGGTCAGTGAGAAGTTCCCGGCCGCTACCACGCCAACCCCGGCGGCCGACGCCGCCGCGCCTATGTCGGCGAAGTCCTCGGCACTCAGGCCGGAGGTGCCGATCACAACGTGGACACCGCGCCCGATGGCCTCGAGCGCATGTCCCTTCGTCACGTCGTGCGCGGTGTAGTCGACGAGGACGTCGACGCCGTCCAGCGCGTCGGCCACGCGCTCGAACGCCGGAGTTCCGACGCGCGCCCGTCCCCACGCATCGCCGAGATCCTTTCCCGCGGCGCGCCGCGAGACGGCGGACACGAGCCTCAAGTCGTCGGCTTCGACAACCCCCTCGGCGACCGCGCGCCCGGTCCATCCGGTCGCGCCGGCGACGCACACATTGATCACGGCTTCAGCATGTCATGCCGCCGGTGGCGGCGGACAATCGCCGAAGCGGAAGGCGAGTTACTCGGGATTGACGGTCATCGTGATCTCGATGCGCTGCGGCTTGCGCATCTTGATCGACTTGATCAGGCGATCGCCGTCCTCGAACGAGATCAACATCGCCGGGATCGCGGCGACCGCGGTCCCGTTCACGTCGACTCCTCGGTGGTTGCTGACGACGACGAGCCCGTCGGCGCCCGCCGCGGTTGCGGCATTGAGCTTGTCCTGAAAACCGAAGCAGGTACCCTCACGGCGAGCGACCGCGATCCATCCGTCGGGGACCTTGCCCTCTTCCTGAAGCTGCTCGGCGGTCGACCAGTCACAGCCGTACTCGTCGTCCGGGAGCAGTGGAGGCAGCGGCCCGACGGGAGCGACCTCGAGCGGCCGGGTGCCGTTGAACTGCAGCCCGGCAAAGGTCTCGCTCGTATCGACCTTCGCCTTGCGCGGCGCCTTGTCGATCGGCACGTATGCCTCGCGAATGTCCTGGGATGCAGCCGTCGCCGCGCCCGAGCCGGGAACCAGCAGGCCGGCCAGCGCAAGTCCCGCCAGCCCGCGTCGAAGTGTCTTGTTCATGTCCGCCTCCTCAATTGCCCGCGTGTTCTCCAGGTCTATTCGCCGGAGATGCCCGACTCCCTCCCTCCGTCGGGCGTGGTTGCAAACCAAGAAAACCGCACGACGGCGAAACGGGGAGGCCGGTCGCGTCGTTGAACAAGGTGATGATGCCTACGCGCGGTATCGGACGAGAGTGATGTTGAGGCGGGCGGCGTGCGCAACGGCGGTGATCCTGGTCGCGCTCGTGATCGCGCCCGTGCCTGCGTCGGCGAGTCCGATCCCGCCGCAACCGCAGCTGTGGGTGGTCGACGCCGACGGGGGAAACGAGACCCTCATCACCGAGTCGTGGAGCATCGGCGCGCCGGAATGGTCGCCGGACGGGACGGAGCTCGTCTACGCGGCCGGCGGGCTGTTCGTCGCCGACGCCGACGGCGGGAACCCGGTGCGCATCACCCCAGATGGAGAGTCGGCGTCGGACCCGCGCTGGTCGCCCGACGGACGCTGGATCGCCTATTCGTCCCACGACCCGTCTAAGACCCCGAATCAGGCACTTCGCCTCATCTCGCCCGACGGGCGGGAGCGGCGCACGATCGCGCCGTGGGGGGTGATGGCGATCGACTGGGCGCCGGACGGGTCCCGCCTCTCGTACGTGCGGGGCGCGCCGGGGGCCCCCGGAAACCTGTACACGATCGAGGTCGCGACCGGGACGGAAACGCTCGTCGCGACCGGAGCTGCCTACGACTGGACCGAGTGGGCCCCGGATGGATCGCTCATCGCCTTCCACGGCTGGGACGGTGCCCTCGAGGTGATCGCGCCGGACGGAAGCGGGCGCCGAACGCTGTCGCAGGGCCTGCCGGCGGTAGGCATCGCGTCGTGGGCGCCCGCCGGAGGGGAGATCACGTTCGACTCCGACGGCACGATCTACATTGCCGCGCGCGACGGGTCGGGGCGCCGCGCGCTGGTCGAGGGGACCACGCCGGACTGGTCGCCCGACGGGACCGAGATCGCGTTCTCCCGCGCCGGCGACATCTTCCGGATCGACGTCGACGGGAGCGACGAGCGGCGGGTGACCGACGACTACCTGCGGGACGACGTGAGGCCGGAGTGGGCGCCCGAGGTGGCGCGCATTGCGTTCGTGGGACACCCCGTCCAGGTCCTCTGCGGCGACTTCCCGTTCCCGATTCAGGCGAACATCATCGGGACCGCGGAAGACGACCGCCTCGAGGGGACGCCGGGAGCCGACGTGATCGCGGGACTCGACGGCGACGACGTGATCGAGGGCCTCGGGGGCAACGACCTCCTGTGCGGCGACGCCGGATCCGACACCGTCGTGGGAGGGGAGGGGGCCGACTTCCTCGACGGGGGCCCCGGCTCCGATTCGCTCGACGGAGGACGGGGGGCGGACACGCTCGTAGGCACCGGCGGCAACGACGCGATCGCCGGAGGCCGAGGCTCCGATACCGTCGCGCATATCGGCGCGCCGGGCGGCGTGCACCTCGATCTCGCGCGCGGCAGGGCGTCGGGATGGGGCCGCGACCGACTCGTTGGTGTGGAGAATGCGGCCGGCTGGACGGGTGACGACGTGCTGAAGGGCGACGCCGGCAGCAACGTTTTGCGCGGCGCCTCCCCCCGCTGGGTCTCGTCGGGCGACGACGTCCTCGTCGGTCGCGGCGGACCGGATCGACTCGTCGGGCGGGACGGAGATGATCTCCTGCGCGGCGGGCGGGGCAGCGACCTGCTCGACGGCGGCAAGCATCGCCGCAGGGGGGACCGCCTCCGCGGCGGCCGCGGCTACGACAATTGTCGCCGCGGCGAGGACGTGCGCTCCTGCGAGCGCTGACACCGTATGGCGAGGTGGGTCGAGATCGCGGCCGCCGAAGTCGATTTCGCACGACGCGTACAGGAACGTTTCGACCTCTACACGCACAAGACGATCGCGACCCTCCGCCGTGACGGCTCGCCGCGCATCAGCGGCATCGAAGCCGAGTTCAACGACGGCGATATCTGGCTCGGGATGATGCCGGGCTCGCTCAAAGCGCGCGATCTCCGGCGCGACCCGCGCCTCGCGCTCCACAGCGGCACCGAAGACCCCCTGGAGGGAGACGCGATGGCGGGCCGGGTGGTCGACGCGAAACTGGCGGGCGTCGCAACCGAGGTGCCGTCGGATGGGGAGGACGCGGCGCATCGGTTCCGGATCGATGTGACGGAGGTCGTGCTGATCTCGGTCTCCGACCCTCCGGAGAGCCTCGTCATCGAGACATGGCGGGCGGGACGTGGGTTGCGCCGGGTCGAACGGCGCTGACGCAGAGGCCCCAAAAAACTGGGCGCGAGCCCGCCACGAGCGCGTTTTTGACACACCCCCTCTTTAGAATCGAACTTATGTTCGATCAGGTGACGCGGGCACGGGAGCTCCTGAAGAAGGCGGTGGCGGACCTCGACCCCGAGGTGCTCGACGCGTCGGCGGCCAAGGGGCTGGTGACCGAGTTCGCCGAGATCGAGCGGGTGGCGGCGGCGGGCAAGGCGCTGGCGGCGCGCCGGGTGGCGTCCTCGGGGGCGTGGCGAAAAGACGGCGACCGCTCCCCCGCCCACTGGATGGCGCGCACCACCAAGACCCCGGTGGGGGCTGCGGCCGGGGTGCTCGAGGCCGCCGCCCGGCTTAAGGAGCTCCCCGGGACCGAACGGGCGCTTAGGGCGGGGAAGCTCACCGAGATCCAGGCCAAGGAGGTGGCGACCGCGGCGGCCGCGGACCCCTCCGCCGAGGACGAGCTCCTCCGGGCGGCGGAGACCGAGAGCGTCGCCGGCCTCAGGGACCGCTGCGCCCGGGTGCGGGCGGCGGCACTTCCCGATGAGTTAGCCCGCCACGACGCCATCCGAAAGAGAAGGCGGCTTCGGCACTGGAGCGATCCCGACGGCGCCTTCCGCCTCGACGCGCTCCTCACCCCCGACGCCGGCGCAGTGGTGATGGCCGCGCTCGGGCCCCACCGGGACGAGATCGCCGCCGAGGCGAGAAAGCAGGGGCGGCGGGACCCAGACGAGGCCTACCTCGCCGACGCGCTGGTGGCGGTGGCCGAGCACGCCCGCGACTGCCCCGAGGACCCGGTGTGCACCGGTCCCAAGGCGATGGTCCACGTGAGGGTCGATCACTCCGCGTTCACAAGGGGCGCGTGCGCCCCGGGGGAGACGTGTGAGATCCCGGGCGTGGGTCCGGTTCCGGCCGCGACCGCGGCCGCGCTGGCGGGAGATTCGATCATCGCGTCGCTCATCACCAACGGGACCGACGTGAGCGCGGTCGACCACCGCCGGCGGGAGATACCGGCGCGCCTCAGGAGCGCGGTGATCGAGCGCGACCGGTGCTGCGTGGTGCCGGGGTGCGACGTGGAAAACCACCTCGAGATAGACCACATGGTGCCGGTTCACGAGACGTGCAAGACCCGCCTCGACAACCTCGCCCGACTGTGCAGGTGGCATCACTACTTAAAGACTTACCGCGGCTACCGGTTGACGGGTCCGCCGGGCCGGTGGAGGTGGGAGCCGCCGTGAAACGCTCAACACATCAGGTAGCGAAGCGAAGGGCATAGTTACGTAGAAAGACGAACAAGTAGGAGGCGGCGCGTGAAGAGCCACACCGTCTACAAGACGTTCAACACCCGCGCGCGGCGCGAGTTCGTCCGCATTACCGAAGACGTGCAGGCGGCGGTCGACGAGAGCGGGGTCGAAGAGGGCATCGCACTCGTGTCCGCCATGCACATAACGGCCGGAGTATGGATCAACGACGATGAGCCGGGGCTCCAGGAGGACGTTCTCGAGTGGCTCGACAAGCTGACCCCGCCATCGTGGAAAGGGTCGGCGACGCAACTGAGCGACGCCCTCATGCCAAATCCCGGCGACTACCGCCACCACCGCGGTGGTGAGGACAACGGTGACGCCCACCTCAAGAACCTGCTCGTCCACCATCAGGTCGTCGTGCCGGTCACGAACGGTCGGCTCGATCTCGGGCCGTGGCAGGCGATCTTCTACTGCGAGTTCGACGGTCGCCGCAACAAGAGACTCGTCATCAAGGTGCTGGGCGAGTAGGCCTCGCCCCGGCGTTTGCCCGAGACGCTCGGGTGCGGGAGACTCGTGCGGCGGGACGGATGAGGAGGTGGTTTGTGCAGACCGACATCACGCCCGAGTCTTTCGAAAACCGAACGTTCACGACCAAGCTGCGCGGCTACGACCCAGATGAGGTGAACGAATTCGTCGCGGAGGTTGCGGCGATGCTGCGCGATCACAAGAAGCACGCAGATCGCGCCTACCAGGCCGTCGGTGAAGAGATGGGCGAGATGCTGCAGCAAGCGCGCGACCGGGCCGACTCGATGATCGCCGCGGCCGAGTCGAAAGCCGCAGACGCGATCGCAAAGGCGAATGCCGCAGCCGAAGAGACGCGGCGCGCCGCGGAACAGGCCGCCGCCGCAACACGATCCGGTGCGGAAGAGGACGCGGCCCGCCTCCGAGCCGACGCCGAAAGTGCGGCAGCCGAGGCGCGCCGGACGGCGGAAGAGGACGCAACGCGACTCCGCACGGATGCAGCGAACGCGGCCGAAGAAACTCGCAGCAATGCGCAACGCGACGCCGAAGATCGAACCGCGCGCGCCGACGAACGGGTCCGCCTGCTGGAGTCAAAGGAAAACGAGGCGCGCGATCGAATTCGGGCGCTGCAGGGCGAATTGCAACGGATCTCCGAGCTGCTCGGGCGGCTCGAACCGGACGACGTCACTGAAGGTTCGCCCGCGGAGGGAGCCGCCGAGGAGACCGGAATACTCCTCGAGACCACGCCCGAGGAGACCGCCGGCCGGGCGCCCTGACGCCTGGGAGGTGTTCCGATGGAGGACATGCTCTCGCCGGAGGAGATCGAGAACACGTCGTTTCCGGACGGCGAATCAGGTTACGACCGCCTGCACGTCGACGCCTTTCTTCGCACGATGGCGGCCGAAGTTCGTCGCTTGCAACAGGACCTCGAGCTTGCGCGCGAACGAGGTGAAGCCCCCTACCGCGCCGCCGGCAAGGAGATAGGGACCCTCATCCAGCGGGCGAAGGAGCGCGCTCACGAATTGGTGAACGACGCAGAAGACAGCGCCGCACGCATCGTCGCAAGCGCGCGTAAAGAAGCGGAAGAACGAACGGCACATGCCGCGGCAACGGAAGAGGAGGCGCGGCGCGCCCACGACCGAGTGATCGCGGCCGCCCGCGCCGAGGCGCAGCACATGATCGACCGGGCGCGGGAGATCAAGTCTCGGGTCGAGGCCGAAAGCAGCGTCGTCGTGCAAGAGGCGGAGAGAGAGTCGCGGCGACTCAAGCAGGAAGCAACAAGTCGGGCGGACGCGGCGCGGGTCGCCGCGGAGCAACAGTACGCGGAGGTGTCGGCGCGTCTCGAGCGACGCATACGGGCACTGCGGCAGGCGGAGGCGGAGCTCGGCCTGCGGGTTGCGGCCCTCAAAGCGGAGCACGACGGTGCGGCTCCCGAATCCGCCTTGGACGACGGACTCGATTCCGACCCGGCCGAACCCGGGATCAAGTAGCGCGCGGCAACCCGGTCACCTTGATCCCGGCGCCGTGGGTCTTGTAGCGATGATTGATCCCGATGAGGAGCGCGGTGATCGGCTCGATGATGCGGGCGTTCTCTAGAGGGCCGGCATCGATCCACCTGAGGTTCGGGATCGCCTCGACCAGCTCCCTCACCCGCTCCCGGCCCTCTTTGCGCGTGCCGCACACGAGGACATCGCCCTCCATCTCGCGCTCCAGATCACCCAGCGCCGCAGCCGCGAGGGAATGAAAAGCCCCGACCACGACCGTCCCCTTCGGCAGTAACGCCTGCGCCTGCTGGGCGGCGGACCCCTGCCACACGCCGAGGATATGCGTCGGCTTTCCTCCCACCGAGGCCGCGACCGGCACGGTGCAGTCGACGACCACGGCGCCGGGCCGAACGTGCTCCGCCACCGACTTGTACATAGCCGCCTGTCCTGCGTACGGCACGGTCACGACCACAACGTCGCTCGCCGCCGCCGCACCTGCGTTCTCCATCCCGCCGACGTCCGCACCGCCGACCCGCTCGGCCACCTCACCGGCCGCGGCATCCGCGCGTTCCTGCTGCCGCGACCCGATGACGATCGAATACCCCGCCTTCGCCCACCTGAGAGCGAGGCCGAGTCCCTCGTCGCCGGTGCCGCCGAGGATCGAGACGCGCTCGATCATCAGACGCGCGCCCGTGCGTCGTACTCACCGAAAACATGTCGCAACGTGTCCGAAACCTCACCGAGGGTTGCGTACGCCGCGAGCGCGTCGCGCATCGGATAGAGGAGGTTGTCGGTCCCGCGGGCGGCATCATCGAGCATCTTGAGTGCAGCGTCGACCGCGGAGTTGTCTCGCTCCGAGCGAACCCGCTCTAGTTGAGCGACCTGACGCCTCACCAGGTCCGGATCGAGCTCCATGACCTCGACCGGATCGTCACTCTCGGTCCGGAACTTGTTGACCCCGACCACAACCCGCTCGCCCGACTCGATCTGCTTCGTTATCCGATAAGCGGATTCCTCGATCTCGTTCTTGACCCAGCCCGAATCAACTGCCTCCACTCCACCTCCAAGGTCGTCGATCTTCTGGATGTACGCGCGCGCCTTTTCCTCGATCTCATCGGTTAGGGCCTCGACGAACCACGAGCCGCCCAGCGGATCCGCGGTATCGGACAGGCCGGCCTCGTGCGCCATCACCTGCTGCGTGCGTAGTGCGATCCGAGCCGCCTTTTCACTCGGAAGGGAAAGCGCCTCGTCGAACGAGTTCGTGTGGAGGCTTTGGGTTCCCCCGAGCACCGCGCTGAGGGCCTCCAATGCCGTGCGCACGATGTTGTTTTCCGGTTGTTGCGCGGTCAACGTGGCTCCACCGGTTTGGGTATGGAAGCGCAACATCATGGACTTGGGGTTCTTTGCGTTGAAACGCTCCTTCATGATCGACGCCCACACCCGCCTGGCGGCGCGAAACTTCGCAGCCTCCTCGAAGAAGTTCATGTGGCAGGCGAAGAAAAACGACAATCGCGGAGCGAAGTCGTCGACGTCGAGACCCGCCTCGATGGCGGCTTCAACGTATGCAATGCCGTCGGCCAGCGTGAAGGCGACCTCTTGCACGGCAGTGCATCCTGCCTCGCGCATGTGGTAGCCGGAGATAGAGATCGTGTTCCACTTCGGTAGCTTGTCTTTGCAGTAGGCGAAAACATCCGTCACGATCCGCATCGACGGCTTGGGCGGATAGATGTAGGTGCCGCGGGCGGCGTACTCCTTGAGGATGTCGTTCTGCGTCGTCCCCGTCACCTCCTCGGGGGAGGCGCCTTGCTTCTCGGCCACAAGCTCGTAGAGAAGAAGCAGGATTGCGGCCGTGGCGTTGATCGTCATCGACGTCGAGACCTCTGCGAGCGGGATCTGATCGAACAGCAGCTCCATGTCCGCCAGGGAGTCGATCGCGACGCCGACGCGGCCGACTTCGGCGGCAGCTTTCGCGTGATCGGAGTCGTAGCCCATCTGCGTCGGCAGGTCGAAAGCGACCGACAACCCCGTCTGGCCGGCGTCGAGCAAGTAACGGAACCGCCGGTTCGTCTCCTCGGCGCTCCCGAAGCCCGCATACTGGCGCATCGTCCAGTTGCGGTGCCGGTACATCCCGGGATAGACGCCGCGGGTAAACGGATACTCTCCCGGCGCGCCGAGACGCTGCGGCAGGCCACCGGCGACCTCCTCCGGGCCGTACAGCGGCTTGATCTCGATGCCGGAATCGGTCCGGCGCTCGTTACTCATCCGTTGATGCTACCGGGGAGGTGCCGCCGTCATGCGTTGTCCGTGGGCGCGCGACGGGCGGAGGCAACCTTGGGCTGCAAAACAAATAAAAGGTGCGTCGCCCACAGGTAGGATCGCCCACGCATGGCGACCATCGAAGACACCTACCGCAAGAAAAAGCCGGCGGCCTTCGAGGCCGATCGCCATCCCTCGTCGCGCGAGGTCTGGTGGTGGTTTTTCATGCGGATCTCGGGCATCATCCTCGTCTTCCTCGTCCTGATCCACCTCTACATCATGCATCTCATCGACGGCGGCGTGGAGCGAGTCAATTTCGCATTTGTCGCCGAGCGGTGGGACAACATCGGGTGGAAGACGTTTGACTGGACGATGCTCGTGCTCGGGCTTCTCCACGGCACGAACGGGCTCAAAATCGTCCTCGACGATTACATTCGGCGGGACTCCGTGCGCACCGTCGTGAAGGCGGTGGTTTATACGTCGGCTGCCGTTCTCATGATCATGGGAACCGCCGTGATCGTGACGTTCGACGCCGGGGCCGCCGGCTGATGCCCAGGGTTCACGTCTACGATGCCGTCATCGTGGGGGCCGGTGGCGCCGGCCTGCGCGCCGCGCTCGAGTCGAGCAAGCGTTGCAAGACCGCGGTCGTGTCGAAGCTCTACCCGACGAGGTCGCACACCGGCGCAGCGCAGGGCGGGATGTGCGCGGCGCTTGCCAACGTCGAGGACGACTCGTGGGAATGGCATGCGTTCGACACAGTCAAGGGTGGGGACTTCCTCGTCGATCAGGACGCCGCCGACATCATGTGCAAGGAAGCGGTCGACTCGGTACTCGAGCTCGAGCGCATGGGCCTTCCCTTCAATAGAACTCCCGAGGGACGCATAGACCAACGCCGCTTCGGCGGGCACACCCGCAACCACGGTGAGGCGGCCGTCAAACGAGCCTGCTATGCGGCCGATCGCACCGGCCACATGATCCTTCAGACGTTGTTCCAGCAGTGCAACAAGCAAGGTGTCGAGTTCTACAACGAGTTCTTCGTGCTCGATCTGATCGTTGTCGACGGCATATGCGGTGGGATCATTGCGTATGAGATCGCAACGGGCGAACTGCATGTCTTTCGAGCCAAATCGGTGTTATTCGCCACCGGCGGCTTCGGCAAGATGTTCAAGATCACCTCTAACGCCCATACGCTGACCGGCGACGGCCCCGGGGTCGTCTATCGCAAAGGGCTTCCGCTCGAAGACATGGAGTTCTTTCAGTTTCATCCCACGGGGCTTTACCGGCTCGGAATCCTGTTGTCGGAAGCAGCGCGCGGCGAAGGCGGCATTCTGCGCAACTCCGACGGTGAGCGCTTCATGGAGCGGTACGCGCCGACGATCAAGGACCTCGCGCCGCGCGACATGGTGAGCCGCGCCGAGTTCTTCGAGATCAAAGAGGGCCGCGGCTGTGGACCGAACCAGGACTACATCCTGCTCGACCTCACCGACGTCGACCCGGAGGTCGTGGAGAAGAAGCTGCCCGACATCACCGAGTTCGCGCGCACCTATCTCGACGTGGATCCCCTCGAAGAAGGAGTGCCGATCACCCCGACCGCGCACTATGCGATGGGCGGCATCCCCACCAACGTGCAGGCGGAAGTGCTTCGCAACCATGCCGGCGATATCGTGCCCGGCTTCTACGCCGCCGGCGAGTGCGCATGCGTGTCGGTTCACGGCGCCAACCGGCTGGGGACCAACTCGCTCCTCGACATCGTCGTGTTCGGCCGCCGGGGGGGCCTTTACATGTCGGAGTACGCGGTCGATAACGAACTTCCGGACGTCCCGAACGACGTCCACCAGGCCACCGAACAGTGGCTCGGCGCGATCACCGGCGGCGACGGAACCGAGTCCACCGCGGCCATTCGCAGCGAGCTGCAGGAGGAGATGTGGGATAAGGCGTCGGTCGTGCGGACCGAAGAATCGCTGTCGGGCGCGTTGAACACCATCGACCGTTTGCGTGCCCGGTACGCCAACGCCCGGGTGAAGGATCCAAGCAAGGTTTTCAACACCGAGTTGATCGAACACGTCGAATTGGGCTACCTGCTCGACATGGCGGAGGCGCTTGTGATCTCGGCGCGCGCCCGAACGGAAAGTCGCGGCGGTCACTATCGAGAGGACCACCAGATGCGTGAGGACGATCACTGGATGAAACACACGTTCATCTACAAGACGCCCGAGGGCGAGACGAAGCTCGGCTACAAGGGCGTGACCCTGGGACGATACGAGCCCGTGGAAAGGAAGTACTGATCGTGCAGGTCGAGCTTCGGGTGCTGCGGTTCAACCCCGAGACCGACAAGGAGCCACACTTCGAGGACTACACGGTCGAGGCCGATCCGATGGACCGCTTACTCGACCTGCTCCATCAGGTGAAGTGGCATCACGACGGCTCGCTCGCCCTCCGTCGCTCTTGCGCTCACGGCATTTGTGGGTCCGATGCCATGGTGATCAACGGCGTCAACGCGCTCGCCTGCAAAGTCCTCGTCAAAGATCTCAAACAGCCGATCACGGTCGAGCCGATCCGCGGGCTTCCGCTCGTCAAGGACCTCGTCGTCGACATGGAGCCGTTCTTCGCGGGATACCGGGCGGTAAAGCCGTGGCTGATCACCGACGAGCGCGATCACGGCCCGGATCGAGAGCGTATACAAAGTCCGCAAGAGCGTGAGCGCTTCGACGACACGACCAAGTGCATCCTTTGCGCCGCGTGCACCACCTCCTGTCCGATCTTCTGGAGCGACCAGGAGTACGTGGGTCCGGCCGCGATCGTGAACGCCCACCGTTTCATATTCGACTCTCGCGACGCCGGTGCCGGGGAACGCCTAGAGATCTTGTCGAGTAAGAACGGCGCCTTCAAATGCCGCACCGCCTTCAACTGCACGACCGCATGCCCGCGCGGGATCAAGGTGACGAAAGCCATTCAGGAAGTCAAGCAAGCGGCCCTCTACCAGAATTTCTAGATCGGCCCGGCGCGGCCGAAATCCCGGCGTGACGTAGCCTCGTCCTATGAAGCACCGCGGTGTGCTCGTACTCATCTTGATCGCGATCGTCCTCGGATATCCGCTCGCGACCGGTTATCAAGTGTGGCGCTCATCGCACGTCGACGAGGTCCACACCGCCGACGCAATCGTGGTGCTCGGAGCCGCGCAGTACAACGGGGTGCCGTCGCCCGTGTTCAAGGCGCGCCTCGACCAAGCGGCGTACCTGTATCGGGAAGGTCTCGCCGCATCCGTCATCGTGACCGGGGGCAAACTGCCGGGCGACCGCTTCACCGAAGCCGGGGCGGGAGAGCAATATCTGATCGCGGAAGGCGTCCCCGAGGAAGCGATCGCGGGTGAAGACCAAGGGACCACGACGTGGGAGAGCCTGAGCCGGGTACGCACCCTCACCGAAGGGGAGGTCGACAGCGTCCTGTTCGTCTCCGACCCAATGCATTCGGAGCGGATCAAGCGCATGGCGTCCGATCTCGGCTTCGACCGGGCCTACACGTCGCCGGCTTCGTACGTGGGGCTCAACCGAAGCCGCGAGACGAAGGCCAAGGAGCTCGCCCGCGAGGTCGCGTCGATCCTCGCGTATCAGTTGTTCGAGCGCTGAAGTGGGTAGTCCTTTGTCGTGAGACTCGCCCTGCACAACCCACCGGAGGCGCGGAACCTGCAAAGAGAGATCCTGCACGTGTACGAAAGCGCATGGGCACCCACGCGGTTCTCGCCGACCCAGGACCAGCTGAGCGACTTCGACGCGATCTTCGGTCGCCATCTGACGCAGGAAGGGTTCCGGCTCGTGGGCGCGCATGATGATGCGGGTGGGCTGGCCGGGTTCGCGTATGGATACAAAAGCGTCCCCGGCGGGTGGTGGCGAGACATGGTGACGAGCACATTGCACGCCGACCTCGTAGAACGTTGGTTCTCCGACGGCTTCGAATTCGTCGAGCTCGCGGTGGTTCCACGCGTGCAGGGGGCGGGAGTGGGAACCGCACTCCACGACAGGCTTCTAGAAGATGTCCCGCAACGCACCGCGGTGCTCTCGACTCAGTCGGAGAATTCGGTTGCCCTCGGCCTCTACCACCGTCGGGGATGGATAGTGCTCGATCCCTCGTTTATGTTTCCGAATCGGAGCTACGCATACACGATCATGGGGCTCGATTTGGAACACGCAAGACGGCAATCGGCGTCGGCCGGCGCCGGGCGCCATGAAACAGCATGATCCGCCACGGCCTCATCCGCATAAGACGATTCGAACCGCACCTGCGACGCCGAACTCAACCGGCGTCGAGAAGCCTGCCAGCTCTCCGTCCACGTTGAAGTCGAGTTGCGGGTCCGCCTCGATTCTGACCCGTTCCGCACGCACCACATGGACCGCGTCCAAATCTCCATGCGCGGCTCGAACGACACCCAGCGCAACCCGTGCGGCCCCGAGAGCTCCCGGCGCGCCGAGCGCGCAAACGTCCAGCAGGCCATCGGAGGGATCCGCTTCCGGCCACACCTCGATCCCGCCACCCGCGGAGCGACCGTTCCCTACTCCCACCGCAACACAATCCGGTACTTCGCGGCCGTCGACGCGAACGGTTGCCCGCTGCAGGTCGGCCGCCGCCTTGAGCCCCCCGACCCAGAAAGCGAGCGGCCCCAATCGCCGCTTGTGGTCTTCGCCGATTGCCTCGTCCACGTCGACGGGAAACCCGCCGAGGCATCCGTTGACGAACAGCCGCTCGCCGTCGGCGCCCGATATCCGGCCGACGTCGATCGAGCGAAGCATGTGCGGATCCAACGCCGCGGCACACGCGAGCGCATCGTTCGGCAACCCGAGCGTGCCGGCGAGATCGTTTCCGGTACCGGTCGGCAGCAGCGCGAACAAAAGGCCGTCCAGTCGATCGTCGACCGCATTGACGACGTCGCCGATGGTGCCGTCGCCCCCGGCGACCGCGACGAGGTCGACGTCCGTTGCCGCCTCCGCCACCTCGATCGGCACCTGCTCACGAGACGAGGTTTCCAGTGTCTCGACAGTCCCGAGCCGGCGGAGGGCCGCTTCTATCGCGCGGGGATCGCTGTTCCCGGATGACCCGGATGCGGGATTCCAGACGAAAAGGATCCTCACGCCGAGCGCGTGCGGTCGAAGTGGCCGACGATGTGCGGGGCGGCATCGATCGTCGAGGGATGAAGCGGGGGTTCGGCAAGGGTCGAGATAAAGGGGACGATCGAGTCCTGCACGTGGAGGCTGCCGTGGTCGCCTCCCCCGCGATGATCTCCTCCCGCCAGATCGGTGAATTCCCACCCCAGTTTTGCCGTCACGATCACATCACCGCATCTGTCGAGATGTAGCGCCGACGAAGCCCTCCATAAGGCGAGCGGGTACTCGGGCGTCCGCAGCCTCCGGTCCTCGACCACACCCGAGACGGCCGCGAGATCGCCGTCGATGCTCCACCGCCCGCCCCGCTCGTCTTCGATTCCCCCATTACGAGACGGATGAAAAGAAACCTCCGACCGCTCGTTCGCCACAAAGAAATCGGCGTCCGCCCGCCAGATCACCTGATCCACTCCCGGATGAGCCCGCAGAGTCTCGATCACCGGGGCGGCGAGCTTCTCGTGCTTCGCCTCGTTCAGGTAGACGAAACCCACGCGCCCGTTGCCGGCCACCGCCACCTCTTTATCGCCGAACGGCTCTTTTCCACGACTCGGTTTCACGCTCGAAAAATCGTCGAGGACTTCCTCGAGCCGCATGATGTGGTCGGAATCGTCCGATACCGGCGACTGAGAGTGATCCGACGTGACGACAAAACCGACCCGGTCCGCCGTCTCCTCCCACGAGCCAAACGTTTCGAGCACGTGCCTCAAATGACGGTCGGCCTCCGCGAGGCTCTCCACCTGGTCGTCCGGGCCGACCCGGTGCGAGTGGTGGTCGTTCTCGTGAAGGTAGAACAGAATCATGTCGGCGGCGTCCCGCTCCAGCAGCTCGCGCGTCACGCACGAAGCCCACGCGTCCGTCGCCCGTATGCGCTTTTCGAGGCCGCGGGTCGAGATCAGCTTCGAGCATGCGCCCGCCTCACCGTTCACTATGTCGGCAAAGTAATGCTCGACGGGACCGACCATCGACTTCGGCAGGCGCCTGCGGAACAGCAGGCGTTCGAGAAGGTTGGGACGAAGCTCCAGGCGGTGCGGCCCGCGGAAGACCATGAAGTTGATCGACGCAGTCCGTAGCCCCCGGCGGTCGAGGTCCTCATGAATGGTCGAAACCTCGGGGCTCAGATGCCTCTCGTTCAAATTTACAAGCACATCCTCGACGATCTGCCCGACCCCTTCGATCACCGCGGCCCGGGGGCTCTGCCCGTAGTTGACGAAGCGGTGCGCATCCCGGTCGTACCAGCACATACCGGGGATGCGGTGGCGGTGGGGCTTCTCGCCGGTGACGAGGGAGGCGGACGCGCACGGCGTGATGGTCGGGAAGATCGCGACCGAGTCCCTTACGTAGGCGCCGCGCTCCTTCAAGAACGCGAGCCCCGGGGCCGCGCCCGACCCGACCACTCTCTCGAACGCGTCGGTGCTCATGCCGTCGACGATGACGTAGACGACCTTCTGTGGTTGCGTCATGTCCCGACTCTCCCCGCGGGGACGACGACGCTAACCCCGGGCAAATCGGGCGAATGGAGCGAACGCGGCGGTTACGCGGCGCTGTCGATGATGGGATCCGTTGTCGGAGCCTCGGACCCTCCCTCCGGCTCTACCGTCACGGCAGCCCGCGAGTAGCCCTGCAACGGACGTTCCAGATCGACGATGGCGCGCCCGTCCTCGGTCTCGAACGTGCCCGCACTTTCGACGGCGCAGGGGCCCGCATCTTCCGCATCGCAGGCACCTCGCATCAACCACAGCTGATAGACACGGTCCTCCCGAAGGTCCGACAGACCCGACGCTACGAACAGGGCACCATCATCGTCGGGAACGACCGCCGCTTTCACACCGGGCCCGTGCAGCCTCAACCCGTCCGCGGACAACAGCCATTCCGTGACCTCACGTTCCCGCGTGAGGTCACCGCGCGTGTCCACGAGCGACACCCCGAGGACCGCGACGATCAACACCATGGCGGCCGATGCAAAGATCGACGCTAAGTTCCAGCTCCAGCCGCGACGTGTCGTGGCAGGCTCGACGGCCGGCCGTTCGCTACGCACCTGTGCCATGACTCGATCTGCGAAGCCGTCGGGAAGCTCCTGCTCGTCGACCGCCAGAGCGAGACGCGACGCGACCGAAGAGTACCCATCCGCCTCGGCCATACAGTCCTCGCACTGCAGAAGATGCGAGCGAACCGAATTGATTTCCTCCGGCGGAACGGCGTCAAGCACGTAGGCGGCAATCAGCGCCTTCATACCCTCGTGCTCACGTGCGTCCATCACGATCCTCTCCTGCTCTCCATTATCTCTCGAAGCTTCATCAAGCCGTCTCTGAGTCGAGTCTTCGCCGTTCCTTCGGGGATGTCCAGCTCCGCTGCAACCTCCCTGTACGTCCTGCCGCCGAAGTAGGCGAGAACGATCGCTTCTCGCTGCAGTTCGGACACCTGCCCGAGTGCAATTCGAACGTCCTCCCGGTCTTCGACCTCTACCTGTGATTCGTTTGTCGATAGCGTGGCGGATGTCGCTTCGGCCTCTCTGATCAAGGAATCCTTCGCCCGCCGCAGAGCCTCCTCACGACGAACCAGGTCGATTGCCTTATTGCGAGCAACTCCCGCGAGGAACGCCTGCAGCCCGCCGCGCTCCGGGTCGTAGGCGCCCGGACGCCGCCACAGGGCGAGAAAAGTGTCCTGCGCCACCTCTTCGGCCAGCGACGGCTCCGCCACAACTCGGCGGGCGATCCCGAAGACGAGTTTTCCGTAGGTGGAGATTGCGTCGTTCAGAGCGCTCTCATCACGCGCCATGAGACGATCCGCAAGCGCGACGTCGGCCGAACGGTCCATGGGCGACCCATGGTAGCGCGCCGTAGTCACCGCGTACTCGTTCGTATGCACCCCTCGCTTGCCCCTCTCGATTTCGTCCCGCGTCAAGTCTGGTTCGTGGCGAGAACCAGGAGCGGATTGGCCGCCGGACGAGCAAGCGGGAGTACGCTCGTGTTGCAATGGCCGGCTCTCCCCAGCCTCTTAAGCCTTCTTTTGCGGGGGCCCTGTGACCGGGATGGGAGGTACGGCGCGCGCGACTCCCGACGCGCCGGCGATCGTCGACCCCGCGGGAGTTCGCTCCCATGTCGAGCTCGACGACCGTGCACGCGCGGTCGCCGGATTCCTCGCGGCGGTCGGGTTGAAGGCGGGCGATCGGGTTGCGATTCTGAGCGGCAACCGGGCGGAGCTGATCGAGGTCGTGGCAGGTTCGCTGCGCAGCAGCATCATTCCGGTCCCGATCAACCCCCTTCTCTCTCCACCCGAGGTCGCCTACATCGTGGAGGACTCCGGTGCCGGGGTTCTCTTCGCAGATCGTCCGGTGGAACCCCTTCCGGGCGTAGAGCGGGTCGTGATCTTCGGCGACGCCTACGAACGCTGCCTTCACGAGGCCACGCCGAGCGTCCTCGCAGACTTCGTTCTCGGGCGGCCGATGCACTACACGTCGGGTACTACGGGAAGGCCCAAGGGGGTGTGGGTGGCGCCTCTTTCCGAAGGGCGCGCGGCGCAGATCTCGGAAAGGTTCCGAGCTCTGTGGGCGCTGGCCGCCGACGACATACATCTCGTGTGCTCGCCGCTCGCCCATTCGGCGCCCCTCAGGTTCGCGCTCCGTACGCTCGAGGCGGGGGGAGCCGTGGCGCTGCTCGGCCGCTTCGATGCACGGGCAGCCCTCGCCGCGATCGAGCTCTACGGCATCACCACGACGTTCATGGTGCCGACTCACCTCGAACGCATCGTTGCGCTCGGTCACGTGGGGCCGTCGCGTCACGATCTCTCGAGCCTCAGGCTTCTTGCACACGCAGGTGCGCCGATTCGTCGTGCGACCAAGGAACAGGTGATAGCGGGCTTTCCGGCGGATTCGGTGTGGGAGTTCTACGGGTCGACGGAGGGTCACGGCACCCGCATCTCGTCGAGCGAGTGGATGCGCAAGCCGGGGAGCGTGGGCACCGCGGGTCGCGCAGGGCGCATCATCATCACCGATGGATCCGGGCGCGCCGTGGCCCCGATCGAGACGGGTGACGTGTGGATCGACGACCCCGATGCGGAGCGGTTCGAGTACTGGAAGGACCCGGCGAAGACCCGCGCCGCATGGCGCGGGGGCGCCTTCAATGTAGGAGACCTGGGCTACCTGGATGCCGACGGTTACCTGTTCCTCGCCGGGCGCAAGCACGACACGATCATCACGGGCGGGGTCAACGTCTATCCGCAGGAGGTAGAACGGGTCCTCGCCGGGCACCCCGCGGTGGCAGAGGTCGTCGCCTACGGCGCGCCCGACGATGAATGGGGCCAACGGGTTCATGCTGCCGTCGTTCCGGCCGGCGACGACCTTGATCCCGACGCCCTGGCGAAGTGGGCGAAGGCGCGCCTCGCGGGATTCAAATGTCCCCACCGGATCGTGGTCGTCTCCGCCCTGGCACGCACGCCCTCCGGCAAGCTGATCCGGCGCGAACCGGATTCGGCGCGTCACACGTCAGAGGAAGCGACATGACGAACCCGGAGGCGCCTGCAGATCGCGAGTTGATGGCTGCGCTCGGCGACGGCGATCGGGACGCGCTCCGAACCCTCTACGACCGCCACTCGCCGTGGCTCCTCGCGCGTCTCGCCCGCCGCTGCAACGATCGAGGCATGGTCGATGAGGTGCTCCAGGAAACCTTCGTCCAGGCATGGCGGAAGGCGTCAAGCTACGACGGACGCGGGGAAGTGGCGGCATGGCTGTGGGGCATCGGCATCCGTCGTTTGATCGATCACGTGAGGCGGACGCGCCCCGTCCAGCTGAGGGCAACCATCGATAGGGGCGAGGAGGGCTCCGTCGAGGAGCAGGTTCTGGCCGGCGTCGAGTTCGGTGATCTCGGAGGCGCGCTGGCGCGTCTCTCGCCCGAGTTGCGGGCGGTGGTTCAGGCGACGGTGCTAGACGGGCTAACTACACGTGAAGCAAGTGAACTGCTCGGCATTCCCACCGGGACCGTCAAGACGAGGATGATGCGTGCGCGCATGCGTCTGAGGGAGGAACTCGCATGAGCTGGCATGCGGCCGACGCCGCTCTGGACACCTACAGCCGCGGCGACTGCGGTGGCGCCCAGGCAGTTTCGATCGAGGCGCACCTAATGAACTGCCACGAATGCAGATGCCGCGTCGCCCGACTTGCCGACCGTCCCCATCTCGATGAAGTGTGGCGCAAGATAGCGGGCGAGCTCGATGCACCGGTGCCCGGACTCGTCGAACGCGGACTGCTGCGCGTGGGCGTCTCCGACCATGTGGCGCGGTTGTTGGCGGCGACTCCGTCGCTGCGGCTGTCGTGGTTCCTCGCGGTGGGCGTTGCGCTCGCGTTCGCCGTCGCCGCCGCCCATGCAGACCCGCGCGGCATCCTGCTCTTCCTCGTCGGCGCACCGATGATCCCGCTCGCGGGGGTCGCCGCCGCTTACGGGCCGCGTGTCGACCCCACCTTCGAAATCGGCCTCGCCGCGCCGATGCGTTCGTTCCGACTTCTCTTGATCCGGAGCGCGGCCGTGCTCGTCTCGTCGGCCACGTTCGCCGCGATAGCCGCGTTCTTCCTCCCCGACCTAAACGTTGCGGTGGTGGCGTGGCTCCTTCCCTCTCTTGCCTTGTCGTCGTCAAGCCTTGCTTTGTCGACCAGGATGCCTCCGCTTGCCGCGGCCGCCACGATAGGTGTTGTTTGGGTTGTCGCGGTCGGGCTTATCGCTTTCGAAGCACGCGATGCCATCGTCCCGTTCGGCGCGCCGATGCAACTCGCGTCCCTCGTCGTCGCCGGTGCGTCGATGTGGACGTTGTCGCACACGAGGGAATCGTTCGAGCAGAAGGGAGCGGCATGAGCCCGAGTGTCGTAGTAGACAACGTCGAGCAGCAATTCGGAACGACGCGCGCGCTCGACGGCGTCACGTTCGACGCAAACGTCGGCGTCACCGGGCTCCTCGGTCCCAACGGAGCGGGAAAAACAACGTTGCTGCGCGTGCTTGCAACCGTGTTGAAGCCCGACCGGGGCCGCGTTGTGATCTCGGGCCTCGATGCAACCAAGACGGGACAGCGGCTCGAGATTCGCCGCCGCCTCGGCTACATGCCGCAGGAACCCGGGTTCCACCGTAATTTCACCGCGTTCGAGTTCATCGACTTCGTGGCCATCCTCAAGGAGATGACCGAGCGGCAAACGCGTCATGCGGAGGTCATGCGCGTGCTGGAGTTGACCGGCCTCGCCTCGGTCGCCGGGAAGAAGATCAAAGCACTTTCCGGTGGGATGCGGCGCCGGGTCGCGCTGGCGCAGTCGCTCCTCGGCGATCCCGAGATTCTCGTTCTCGACGAGCCCACTGCCGGACTCGATCCCGAGCAGCGCCTTCGTTTTCGCGAGGTCATCTCGTCGTTCGGCGAGACCAAGGCGGTTCTCCTGTCCACGCATCAGACGGAGGACGTCGCCGCACTTTGTCATCACGTCATCGTGCTCCACCAAGGATCCACGCTGTTCGAAGGAACCCCCCGGGATCTCGCCGACGTCGCCGCCGGAAGAGTGTGGCTCTCGGACGACCGCCCCCGCGACGTGCGGATGTCGTGGCGCACCGCCGAGGGCCGCCACCGCAACGTCGGCGAACCTCCGCCGGGCGCCGACACCATCGCGCCGACCATCGAGGACGGTTATCTCCTCCTTCTCGGCGTCGATGCGCTCGGAGAGGCGGCGTGAGCACCGTCCTCGATCGGCCGGCGACCGAACCGGCGCCGCCGGAGGTTGCGTCCCCGCGGCCGGTGGCGGTCGTCGCAGCCGTCGGCCGGGTCGAGGTCCGGCGCATGCTGCGCCATCCGCTCACAATCGTCGCGCTCCTCGCCGGGTCGTGGCTGTTCTGGCAGGGCATCTCCGGCGAGCTGCTCTCGCTCCCGCGCGCCCAGGTTCAGATGCCGCTCATCGTCATTCCGTTCGCGATGGTGCTTTTTCTTCTGGCGAACGCGGCCGAGACGCGGGCGCGCCGGAACGCCCTGGAGGAATACTTCGCATCGCTGCCGGCCACAGCCACCACGCGCACCGCCGGGCTCCTCGCCGCCGTCGCGATCGTGGCGGCGGGGACGCTCGTCGTGGTCGCGCTCGTTACGCTCGCGCTCGCGCTCGCCGGGGGCGCGGGGCGCGTGCGCGCCGTCGAGGTCCTCGAACCTCCTGCGATCGTGCTGCTCGCGGGGTGCGCCGGGATCGGCCTGGCGCGCGTCGCGCCGTGGATCGGGGTCGCCCCGGTCGCGCTGGTCGGAATCGCCGCATGGCAGATCAAGTGGCTCTCGGGCGGGATGTGGGCGGGGCGGAGCCGGTGGCTCGCATTCTTCGTCAATCTCCCCGATTCGTGGCTGGCGGTCGAACTCATGTATCGCCCGATCGCTCTCCACGTCGGCTACCTCCTGTCGGGCGCCGGCCTGGCGGCCGCGATAGCGATTGCGCGGCGACGCCGGACTCCGTGGCGCACCGGAGCCGTCGGTGCGGCGGCCGCTTCGGGCGTCGTCGTCACCCTGTTGTTGATGCAACCGATCCCGGCGTCGTTCGCGGCCCATCAGCGCAACTTGACGTTAGGGCTGCCGGACGACTGCACCTCGGAGAGCGGCGTCACTTACTGCTGGCAGCCCGGCTACGAGAACTGGATCGACGACTGGCGCCGCCCGGTGGAGGGCGTGCTGGCGGCGGTTCCGCCCGAGGCGCGGCCGCACGACCTCGTCGTCGAGCAGCATCCACCGGTGCCGTATCCGGCGGCCGAAACGCCGCAGGCGCGCCGGATGATCGACGCGCTCAAGAACGGCGCGCTCGACGGCCGCATCATCGTGGGCCACCGCTGGAGCCGGGGCCGACCCGAGCTGAGCCTCGCCCTGCAGGTGGCGGCGCGCGCCACCGGCATGCCGCCCACGCGCCATGCTCCTCCCGACAGGGGCGCCCCCACGTGCCAGGTGTTCGACCGCGCCCGCGGCATAACGGCTTTGTGGCTCGCCGCGAGCGCGACCGGCGACGGGGCTCACGAATTCCGGCGCATCCTGACGGACGAGCAGCCGTGGCGCACGCGCTCCTACGAGGGACCCGGCGGGGGGTGGATGGAGCCGCCGGCGTACGAGTTCTGGACGATCAACTACGTGCAGGATTCGCCCACCGCGCGCGTGGTCAACTTTGGGCTCCGGGACGGGCACTACGCCGGACAGTTGCTCGAGAGGCCCAGGGGCGAGGTCGCGCCGCTGGTCGCCCGCCACTGGCAGACGCTGACCGACCCGAGCACCCCGGCGCGCACCGCGGTCCGGCTGCTCGGGCTCGAGGAGCTGCCGAGCTTCGAAGAGGTCGCCGGCGCGGCCGGGGGTTCGGATGCGTTTCGGCCGGTCGATCTCCCGCCGTGTCCCTAGAGGCGCTGCGCGCGGCCCCGGCGCTGACCCGACCGACCGCCAGGGTCGTTCCGTGGCCGCAACTCGGTTTGGGTTTCTTGATAGGCGTCGGCGCGCTGCTGCTGGGATGGCACGACGAACCGCTGTCGCCCGAGACCGTCATCCTTCTCCTGCGGGCAGGAGCGATAGGGCTTGCGCTCGGCGCAGCATTCCTCCTCGACGACCCCACCGAGGCGAGCCTTCTCGGCGCGCCGGTGCCCCTCGCCGCCCGGCGCGCGCTCCGGATCGGCCTCGCGCTTCCGGCCGTGGCCGCGATGTGGCTCGTGATCTTGTACTTCGCCGGGAAGCTGCAGCTGTTCGACGGCGGCGAGCTTCCTCCGGTCGCCGTTCCCGGCGTGACGCTCGAGGCCGCCGCGTTGGTCGCGCTGGCGCTGGCCGTCGGCGCCCGCCACGGCGGCCGGATCGCCTCGATTGCGGTGCTCGTCGTGGCGGCCGTGGGCGCGGCTCCGGTGGAGGGCTTGCAGATCACGCTCATGGTCCCCGCCGGCCCCGTGCCGGAGTGGCCCCCCGAGCACAACATCTGGTGGGTCCCGGTGGCGCTCGGCGCGCCGGCCGCCCTGCTGCTCCGCCGCCGCTAGCTTTGTGCGCGGTGGCTTTCGCCGGGCGAAAGCGTAGGCACAGAAAGCGGCGCTAGGTGCGGCGCGCCGCGAGCTCGTCGCATTTCGCCCGGATCGCCTCGGCGGCGCGCCGCAGCCGGTCGAGCTCGTCTGAGTTCAGGTCCATCTCGACGATCTCGGTGACCCCGCCGCGTCCCAGGCGCGCCGGCACGCCGAGATAGACCTCCGTGATCCCGTACTCGCCCGAGGTCCACGCGCACGTCGGAAGCACCGTGTTCGCGTCCTCGAGGATCGACGCCACCATCGCGGCCGCCGACGACGACGGCGCATAGAAGGCGCTCCCCTTCTTCAAATACCCGACGATCTCGGCACCGCCGTCGCGCGTCCGCTGAAAGAGCTGTTCGAGGTCATCTTCACCGACGAGCTCCGGGAGCGGCTTTCCCTGCACGGTCGCGTGCCGCGGGAGCGCGACCATCTGGTCGCCGTGGCTCCCCAGGGTGATGGCGTCGACGGAAGCCGGAGGCACTCCGAGCTTCTCGGCGATGAAAAACCGGAGCCGTGACGAATCGAGCACGCCCGCCATGCCCATCACGCGCTCCTTGGGAAACTCCGACACGAGCGACGCGAGGAAGGTCATCTCGTCGAGCGGGTTCGACACGACGATGATGATGCAACCGGGCGAGTTCGCTGCGATCTGCTCGGTGACGCCGGCGACGATCTCCGCGTTCTTGTCGAGCAGGTCCATGCGGCTCATGCCGGGCTGTCGCGGCAGCCCCGCGGTGATGACGACGACGTCGCTCTCGGCCGTGCCGGCGTAGTCGTTGGTTCCGACGACTAGGGTCTCGAAACCTTCGACCGGAGCCGATTGGTTGATGTCGAGCGCGAGCCCCTGTGGGAGACCCTCGACGATGTCGATCATGACCACCTCGTCGCAGAGATTCTGCTCGGCAATGCGGCGCGCCGTATTGGATCCCACGTTCCCCGCACCCACGACCGTCACTTTCCCCGGCATCGTTGCCCCCTTCGAAATGGACGCCTCGATCAGACGATGTCGGCGTCGAGCTTGTCGATAACCGCGTCGGCTACGCCCGAAGTGCCGACTGCCGTCGGATCATCGCGCGACGGCTTCATGTCGTAGGTGACGGACTTGCCCTCTGCAATCACCGAGGAAATCGCTTTCTCCAGGCGGTCGGCGGCTCCGAATTCTTCGAGGTGACGCAGCATCAAGACCCCCGACAGCATCATCGCCATCGGGTTGACCTTGTTCTGCCCCGCGTACTTGGGCGCAGATCCATGCGTCGGCTCGAATACGGCCGCGTGGTCTCCGATGTTTCCGCCCGGTGCCAGACCCAGTCCGCCGATAAGCCCGGCGCCGAGGTCGCTCACGATGTCCCCATAGAGGTTGGGGAGGACGAGCACATCGTAAAACTCTGGTTTCTGCACGAGCTGCATGCACATGTTGTCCACGATCCGGTCCTCGAACTCCACGCCGGAGTCGCCGTACTCCTTCTCGGCTACGTCGCGCGCGGTCTGAAGGAAGAGCCCGTCCGAGAACTTCATGATGTTCGCTTTGTGCACGGCGGTGACCTTCTTGCGCCCGTTCCTGATTGCATACTCGAAGGCGGCGCGCACGATCCGCTGCGTTCCGGTGACCGAAATCGGCTTGATCGAGATGCCGGAGTCCTCCCGGATACGCCGGCTCCCGAGCTCGGCGATGAAGTCGATGAGCTTGCGTGCCTCGGGGCTGCCCTGCTCGAACTCGATGCCCGCGTAAAGGTCCTCGTGGTTCTCACGCACGACGACGAGGTCGATCTCCGTATAGCGCGAACGCACTCCGGGATAGCTCTTGCACGGGCGCAGGCACATGTAGAGGTCGAGCTCCTTGCGAAGCGCGACGTTGACGCTGCGAAATCCCGTGCCGACCGGCGTCGTGATCGGGCCCTTGATCGCTATGCTGTTTGATCGAATCGAATCGAGGACGTCGTCGGGAAGGGGCGTCCCGTATCGATCCATGACATCGGCGCCTGCATGTTGGACGTCCCATTCGAACTTCACCCCGGTGGCCTCGAGGACCCGTCGCGTTGCCTCAGAGATCTCGGGCCCCGTGCCGTCGCCCGGAATCAGGGTCACACGGTGCGTCGTCTGGGACATGAATTGCTCCTATTGTGTCGAGCGGACGATTGAGGTGGCGGAAGCCGCGCCTAACCTACCGCGATAGCCTACGCGCGACGAAAGACGAGCGAAGCGGCCACGGCGGCCCCGGAGAAAGCGAGGTGAGCGGTGGCTAATGGGAAAGGACTCGAGGGGGTCGTCGCCGCAGAGACCGCCCTCAGCGACATCGACGGCAAGGAAGGCCGCCTTTCCTACGTCGGGTACGACATCCACGACCTCGCCGAAAATGCGACCTTCGAAGAGATCATCTACCTCCTTCACCACCTCGAGCTGCCGACCGAGAGCGCTCTTCAAGACCTGAGAGATCAACTCGCAACGGAACGCGAACCAAACGGCTTCGTGTTCACGCTGCTGCCGACGCTTGCGGCCGAGAGTGCACCCATGTCGATGCTGCGGACCGCGGTTTCGGCGTCGTCGGCCAAGGATCCGGACGGATGGGACACTTCGGAGGCAGCCAATCTGCGAAAGGCGATTCGCCTGATCGCGGTGTTCCCCACCCTCGTCGCCTACTACGACAGGCTTCGCAAAGACTTACCGGTGATCCCGCCGGATCCCGCACTGGGGCAGGCCGCGAACTTCCTGTGGATGCTCAAGGGAGACAAGGCCGACGACGAATCAGCGCAGATCTTCGACGTTTGCCTCACGCTTCACGCCGACCACACGATGAACGCATCAACTTTCGCCGCGCGCGTCTGCGCCGCAACCCTCTCCGATATCCACTCTGCGATGACCGCCGCCATCGCCGCACTCAAGGGCCCACTTCACGGCGGCGCGAACGAGGCCGTAATGAGAATGATCAAGGAGATCAAGAACGAAGGTGGAGCGTCTGCGGCCGCCGACTACATCAAGGGTCGCCTCGGCCGCAAGGAAAAGATCATGGGGTTTGGGCACCGGGTGTACAAGACCGAGGACCCCCGCGCCACGCACCTGCGACGGATGGCAAAGACGCTCGCCGACAAGAGCGGTGACGGGAGCAACTACGAGATCTCCGAGATCATCGAGAAGACGGTGATGGATGAGAAGGGCCTTTATCCCAACGTCGACTTCTATGCGGCGAGCGTGTACGGATACCTGCAGATCCCGACCGACCTCTTTACTCCCGTCTTTGCCTGCAGCCGAGTTGCCGGCTGGACCGCGCACGTCCGCGAGCAGTACTCCGACAACCGTCTGATCCGGCCCGACCACGGCTATGTCGGCCCGGAACCCCGGCGGTGGATCGCACCGAGCGAACGCCGCTAG
>Ga0247713_1000119_pt1 | contig 54754 bp, 59 predicted proteins | sample 21E_NmetaG_FD_189936 | JGI IMG/M metagenome (GOLD analysis project Ga0247713, IMG submission 189936) | Soil microbial communities from hillslope of Landscape Evolution Observatory, University of Arizona, Oracle, AZ, United States - 2-1-E_N | ecosystem: Engineered > Artificial ecosystem >...
CTTGTGCACCCGTAGCAGCGTGGTCAACCCGGTCGAGTCGACGAACGACGTCTCGAGCATGTCGACCACGACGCGGCGCGAGCCGTTCCCCGTCGCGCGATCCAGGGCTGCCACCAGGGTCGGCGCTGTGGCGATGTCGAGCTCGCCGCGCACGGCCACCACAGCACAGTCGGGTGTGCCCCCCTCCACGACCTCGAACTCCAGCACCACGCGTCCTTCCGTGCGCACACGCGCGGTTGCTCTTTTTAGCGTCGAACTCCCGCGAAGTTGGGTACGCTACCCCGGATCGGACAGGAGGTACGTGGGATTGCAGGTCAAGTATTCGATGTACCTGCCCCGCGACGCTACGACGGTCCCCATCGCCCGGCGTCTGTGCCGGAGCGCGATGGAAGAGCTCGGGATCACGCGCGAGTGCGTCCACGACGTCGCTCTTGCCGTGACGGAGGCATGCGCGAACGTCATCGAGCATTCCTCCGACATCGATGACGAGTACGAGGTGTCGGTGGCCGTCGACGAGGATCGCTGCGAGATCCAGGTGATCGACACGGGCCGCGGCTTTGACCACCAGTCGTTGACCGACCAGCTGGCACCCAGCTCCGCCGAGCGCGGTCGTGGGATCTCGCTGATGCGAGCGCTGGTCGACAACGTCCGCTTCGAGTCGCGCCCCCAGTCGGGGACGATCGTGCACCTGGTGAAGACCCTCGAGCTGGAGGACCACTCACCGCTGGTGTCCTTGCCGCCTCGTCGCGGTGAGACGCGATAACGCAGCGGGATCGGCTAGTTCGAAGAAGAGAGAACCGCCCGACCCCTGGGGGGCCGGGCGGCTCTGGGCATCCAACACTCGAGGATCACATCACGGTCCCCAGCAGCGGCGGCTGGCGCAGCCGGTACCGGGCGGGTGGGTGTGACCACGCCCACACAATGCAACGAGCGGGTGAGAAGGTTGGACTCGCGAGGCCGACCGAGTTCGGTCCGGATGCCTCCAGTTGACCGGGCAGGCCTAGCGCCTCATCACCTCAACGGTCACGCACGAACTATCAGAACTCATCTGTTCGGACCACCTCCTTTCCGTCGTCCGGCAAGGATGACAGCGGCAGGGTCGTGCGGCAACCATCTGCGGGGAAAAGTCCCGGACCGGATACTGGGAGCATGGCCCTTCTGATCGACGAACCCGCGATCCACCGCCGCGACGCTGGGGTGCTGCGCGTCACTGGCGCTGACCGCCAGCCCTACCTGCACAACCTGTTCTCCCAGCACCTGCAGGACGCCGCTCCGGGCACCGTGGCCGACTTCTTGTACCTGGACGCCAAGGGCAATGCCATGGCCGAGGGGCGGGCGGTGGTCACCGCCGGCGCCGTGGTGCTCGTCACCCCCGCAGCCGTCACCCCCGGCCTCGCCGATGCCCTCGCGCGGTTCACGTTCCTGCTCGACGCCGCAACCGAGGACCTCAGCGATTCGTGGGCCGTTGCGTCGGTGCGCGGTCCGGGGCCGGTGGACGTCCTGGGCGCGCGCAGCGAACCGATGTCGGCAGTGCCGCGGGACGACGGCTTCGTGGTGCGCGACCGCAGCGGGGGCGTGGACATCGTGGGGCCCGCGGGGTGGGTCGACGAGCAGATCGACGCGTGTGCTCTGCCGCTGGCCGACGCCGACGCATGGGAGGCGTGGCGCGTGGGCGCCGGCATCCCGGGGTGGGGGACGGAGATCGCCGAGGGTCGCCGACCCCAGGAGCTCGGGTTGCTGCCGACCCACGTCCACCTGCGCAAGGGCTGCTACCCCGGGCAGGAGTCGATCGCGAAGATCTACAACCTGGGCCGACCCCGACGGGCGCTGGCGGTTCTGGAGATGACCGGGCCGGTGCGGCCCGGGGACGCGGTGGCCGTGGACGGCAAGACCGGCGAGGTGACCAGCGCCGCCCCGGCGGGGCAGGCATGGGTGGCGCTGGCGCTGGTGCCGGTGGGAGCCGACGGTGGCGTGCTGGGCGACGGCGGTGTCGTCGTCGGCGAGGTCACCGGCCGTGTCCGCCGCCGGGTCGGGGCAGAGCTCCCTGTGCCCGGGGCGTAGGTCGGTCAGACTCCGACCAGGTCGCGGACCACCGCCAGGGTCTTCTCTGACTGCTTGGGGGGCGTGATCCTGGGGAACACCGCCGCCACCTTGCCCCTTGCGTCGATGACGACCGAGGAGCGGATCACGCCGGTGAACTTCTTGCCGTACATCGACTTCTCGCCCCACGCCCCGTACTTCTCGATCACCTTGCGGGTCGGGTCCGCGAGCAACGTGTGCGGCAGACCGTAGCGGGCGGCGAAGGCGGCGTGGCTGTGGTGGTCGTCGGGTGAGATGCCGACGACCTCGACGCCCAGCTCGGCGAACTCCCCCCAGTGGTCGCGCACATCGCACGACTGGGCGGTGCAGCCGGGGGTGTCGTCCTTGGGGTAGAAGTACACGACGACGGGGGCGCCGCGACGATCCTTCAGCGCCCACTTCTCGCCGTGCTGGTCGACCAGGGTGAACTGCGGCGCGGTCGCGCCCACCTCGACGTTCATCTGCGCTCCTTGTCGTCTCGCCGGTGGGCGTCACTATCGCGGCTAGCCTGCGGGGTATGCGGATTCTTGTCGTGTGCCTGGGGAACATCTGCCGCTCGCCGCTCGCCGAGGTCGCCCTGCGCCAGGAGATCGCCGCCGCCGGCATGACCGACGACGTCAGCGTCGACTCGGCGGGCACGGGCGACTGGAACGTGGGCAAGCCACCCAACGACCGCATGCGTCGGGCCGCCGCCGCGGTCGGGCTGGCGTTGGAGGGCACGGCCCGCCAGATCGCTCAGGACGACCTTGCACACAGCGACCTCATCTTGGTGATGGACGAGGCGAACCTGCGCGACGTGCGCGCCCTTGCGCCCGACGACGCGACGCGCGCCAAGGTGCACCTGTTCCTCGACTACGCCGGTCAGGGGCCGCTCGAGGTGCCTGATCCGTACTACGGCGAGGACGAAGGCTTCGACGAGGTCGTGGCCGTCGTGCGCCCGGCGGCACGGGCCATCGTCGAGCGGCTGGCCGCCTCGACGGCCGCCTAGTGCAGCGGCTCGGGCTCCGCGGGACCCGGCAGGGGCGTCGGCTCGCCAGGATCGGGCAGCGGCGTCGGCTCGCCAGGATCCGGTAGGGGCGTCGGCTGGCCGGGATCGGGCAGCGGCCCGGGTTCGCCCGGGCTGGGGATGATCGGATCGCTCACGGCCCCTCCTCGCGTGTCGGTGGCCTTTCGACTACCCGCTACCCTCGCCCCCGATGCCTGCGTTCACGGCCGAGCACGACGCGCTGCGTGACACCGTTCGTCGCGTGGTCGAGGCACGGTTGGGGGCCATGGCGGCCGAGGCGGAGACCGGCGCCACCCCGCACGCGGCGGCGCTGGCGGAGCTTGACGCCGTGGGCGTCGTGGGACTGGGCGACCCACGCGCCGCACTGGTGGTGGCCGAGGAGCTGGGGCGGCTGCCCTCGGCCGGGCTGGCAATGGCGCTGATCGACGCGGCAGCCGTCCCCGGCGCCGACGGCGCACCGATCGGTGTGGCGCGTGGCCAGCGGGTCGCAGTCACCGGGGAGACCGCCTCGGGAAGCCTGCCGTTCGTCACCGCCGGCGCGGTCGCCCAGCGATGCGTGATCGCCGAGCAGGGCGTTGTCACCGACCTGGCCGGTGCCGTGGTGGAGGTGCCGGACGAGCCCCACGGGTTGCGGGGGGCGGCGCCGGCGATGGTGACGCTGCAACAGGCGGGGTGCCGCCCGGTGGCGTTGCAGGGCTGGGGCCTGGTCGAGCTGCTGCAGGCAGCCGCGGCGGTGTCCGGTGGGTGGCGGACGTGGGAGCAGACCCGCGACTACGCGCTGCAGCGGGAGGCGTTCGGCCGCCCCGTCGCGCATTTTCAGGTCAACCGCCACGCGCTGGCGGCGGCCGCGACGCGCCTGACCGCGGCGCAGGCACTGGTCCGCGACACGGTCCGGTCGTGGCGGCCGGGCGCCGACCCAGCCATCGCGTGCCGGTACGCCACCGCCACCGCCGTCGAGGTCGCCGACGTGGCCCTGCAGCTGCACGGCGGCTACGGGTACACCACGGAGTTCGACGTCTCACGCGCGTGGCGCGACGCCCATGCCTGGGCCGTTCTCGCCGGGGGTCCGCCCACCCCAGGCGCGCACGGCACACAAGGAGTGACCGCATGACCGATCCCAACGCCGTCGTCGAGGTCTTCGTCGAGATCCCCAAGGCGTCACGCAACAAATACGAGTGGGACCACCACACAGGCCGCTTCCGCCTGGACCGGATGCTGTTCAGCGCGGTCCACTATCCCGGCGACTACGGCTTCATCCCCAACACCTTCTCCGGCGACGATGACCCGCTGGACGCGCTGGTCGTCCTTTCCGAACCCACCTTCCCGGGGTGCACGATCTCCGCCCGGGTGGTGGGGGTGTTCTGGATGACCGACGACAAGGGACGGGACAGCAAGATCATCAGCGTCCCTGACTCCGACCCCCGCTGGAGCCACGTGCGCGAGCTCGAGGACGTGCCGCACCACCTGCTGGCCGAGATCGAGCACTTCTTCTCCATCTACAAAGACCTCGAGCGCAAGAAGGTGGACGTCGACGGTTTCGGCGGCCGCCTGGACGCCATGGCCGAGATCGCCGCGGACCAACAGCGGTTCGCCACGATGGAGAACCCGCCGTTGATGCCATGAGCGCCGACGTCGGCGATCCGCCGGTCATGGCACCCCCGGACGACCTGTGGTCACCCGCCCACGACGAGCTGCGCCGCAAGGTCCGCGCCTGGCTGGCCGAGCACGTGCTCCCGGAGGTCGAGGCGTGGGAGGCACGTGCCGCCATGCCGCGGGAGGTGTTCCCAGCGGCAGCGCAGGCCGGCCTGTTCGGGTGGAAGGTGCCGGTGGAACGCGGGGGGCTGGGCGTGGACCTGCTCGCGGACGCGGTCGTCAGCGAGGAGCTGGCGGGATGCTGGTCGGGGGGCGTGGCGGCGGCGCTGGGCGCGCACAAGGACCTCGGGCCCTACTACGTGTGGCGGTTCGGCACCGACGAGCAGCGCGACCGGTGGATGCCTGGTTTCCTGGCCGGCACCTCGATCGGCGCGTTGGCGGTGACCGAACCGGGGGCCGGCAGCGACGTCGCAGGTCTGCGCACGGTCGCCATGCGGGACGGCGAGGACTACGTGCTGCGTGGCGAGAAGACGTTCATCACCAACGGCCACTGGGCCGACGTCGTGGTGGTCGCCGCCCTGACCGACCCGGACCGCGGGGGGCACCAGGGCCTGAGCCTGTTCGTCGTCGAGCGCGACGACCCGGGATTCTCGTCGGCGCGCATCGACACGCTCGGCTGGCGAACATCGTCGACCGGCGCCCTGTCCTTCGTCGACGTCCGGCTGCCGTCGGACCGGTTGCTGGGCGGCGAGGCGATGCGCGACCGCGGATTCGTGGCGATCATGCAGAACTTCCAGTGGGAGCGCATCGGCATGGCACTGGGGGCGGTCCGTGCCGCCGAAGACGTGCTCGCCGCGTTCCCCGGCGCCCCTGCGGACACCTTGACCGACGAGACCGCCGCCGCGGCGGCGCTGACCCGGCATGCACTGCGCGGCTACGTCTCCGGCCAGGACATGGTCCGCGAGACGTCGATGGCGAAGTGGTACGCCTGCGAGGTCGCCGTGCGGGTGTGCCAGGCGGCGCTCGCGGCCGGCGGCGCCGGCGAGCTACGGCGCGGGCGCCTCGAGCGGGCCCTGCGTGACGCCCGGCTGGGCCCGATCGGCGGCGGCACCACTCAGATCATGCTCGAGGTCGTGGGGCGCACCTACGGTCTGTAGCTAGGTCCCAAAGCCCAGGCCGTCGGGTTCCGGCCGCGGCTCCAGCCGCCGGCGCTGTGCTTCCTGGGATGCGAGGTCGAGCCACCGACGCGCAGCGTCCACTTCAAACGATGCTCTGGTCGTGACTGGCCGCTGACCGTCGTCGACGGTGATCCGCACGCGCCGGCCCGCCCGCTGCCCGCGGATCCCCCGAACGGCGGACCACGCCAGCTGGCTGGTCCGCGCCCCGTCCTCGACATAGACGCCGGCCGGCGTCACCGCGACTCGGCTGGCCGCGCCCCGGACCACCGACCACAGCACGGCGGCGGCGGCGCCGATGACTGCGGCAGTTCCCACCGCGGCCGGCGCCGGGGGCAGCAGCGTCGCCGTCGCGCCGCCGACGACGATCAGCACCGCCAGGATGAACGTGCCGGCCGGTTGGCGCACACGCGTGCTGCGCCTCACCGGCTCGAGCCACGTCATGCCGTGGCCGTCGGTCGTCACATGGGAACGCGGCAGCAGCAGATCCACGCCGGCACAGTACGCCCGCCGCCCTCAAGGAGGGGCCCGCGGCTGTCGATTGAGCTGCTGTGGACCGGCATTCGATCGACCGTCGGCGCGGGTGGACCTTCTGGGTCCCCGCGCTGTTTGCTGTGCTCGCGGTGGTCACGATGGGCGCCGCGCCAGGGCACGCGCAGACCGACACGGGGGTGACGCACGCCGAGACCGCGCTGGCCGGGCGCCGCGCTGAGGTGGACCGGCTGGAGAAGGCCCTGGACAAGACCGCCGAGAGCTACGAGCACGCCAACGCGCACCGCGTCCGCATCGAGGACGAGCTGCAGGCGTCCGGACTGGACCTGCAGCAGGCCGATCAGGCCATTGCCGACGCGCAGACGCTGCTGGGCAAACGGGTTGCTGCCGCCTACATGCACCCCGGCGCCGACATGGTGCTGGCCGACGCGCTGCTCACGGCCCCGGACGCCGCCAGTGCGCTGCACCGCGCCGCGCTGTACCGACGCGTCGCCGCGCGGACCGCCGACGCGGTCGGGGAGGCCCAGTGGGCCAGCGATCTCACGCGCACCGATGTCCGGCAGGAGTCGGTCATCGCGGCAGGCGCGCAGGCCTCGGTCGACGAGTGGCACCGGCAAGCCGATGCGTTGACCCAGGCGCTGGCCGATGCCAAACAGGCGGTCGCGGGCGCGCAGGCGCAGCTGCGGACGGCCCGCGCCGAGGCGGCCCGCCGTGCGGAGGAGGAACGGCGCCGCCAAGCCCAGGCCAACGTCGTGATGGTCGGTGGGTCGGCTCCGGCCGGTCCCTTGCCGGCGGTGGACGGCAAGGTGTGCCCGATCGGGACCCCCAACGGGTTCATCGACTCGTGGGGCTTCCCCCGCTCGGGCGGACGAACCCACCAGGGGGTCGACATGTTCGCGGCTTACGGAACGCCGCTGTACGCGGTCGCCGACGGGGTCATCCACCGGGTGTACACCAACCCGCTCGGCGGGCTCGCGATCAACCTGATCGACACCGACGGGAACATGTACTACTACGCGCATCTGTCGTCCGCGTCGGTGACCGCGGGCCAGAAGGTCCGCGCCGGCGACGTGATCGGCGCCAACGGCGACTCGGGCAACGCGCGGGGCACCCCGCCACACCTGCACTGGCAGTACCACCCGGGCAACGGTGCGGCCGTCAACCCGTATCCGTTGGCCTATGCACTGTGCCGTTGATCCCGCTGGGCCCTCGTTAGACTGACGATCCGGGCAACCACAGGAGCCAGGCACATGGAGCAGGAGCGCCGGCGTCGTATCGACCGGGTGACCGCTGAGGACTACCTCGCCGGCCTCGACGCCGTCGACGTGCCACAGCTGCGCACGATGCGCGACGACTGCCGCGAGGAAGAGGCGCGGCTGTCCTACGCCCGCCGCGTCCTGCACGGGCAGCTCGACATCGTCCGGGCCGAACAGCGTCGACGCACCGGGGACGACGACCAGGGTCTGGTCGGCACGCTCACCGAGATCCTCTCCGACGACCCCGCGCCCCGTTCCAGGGAGGCGCGCACCGCGCCGCTGTACGCGCCCGACGACGACCGCTACGGCCACCGGGCACATGACACCCTGGTCGACGACGCGCAGGTCTCGCGGGTCCCTGACCTCGACGACGGCGAGCTCGCGGGACTCCTGCAGCGTCTGCAGGACAAGGAAGAGCACATCTCCTCGCTGCGGCGCACGGTGCTGACGCACCTCGACGCGTTGCAGGACGAGCTCATCAGCCGCTACCGAGACGGCTCGGTCGACGTCGACGAGGTCGTCGCCTCCGCGGTCAGCGCGCGCCCGGACGACACCGCCTGACCGCCGCCGGCATGGCCGACCCGGGGGAGGTCGTGGCGCGGCTGGTCCGCAACGACGTCGTCGAGTCGGTGCACCACGGCCACGTCGTGGTGTGCGCGGCCGACGGCACGGTCCTGGCTGCCCGGGGCGACGCCGACCGGCTGACGTACGTGCGGTCCGCGGTGAAGCCCTTCCAGGCAGTGGCGGTCCTCGACCTGCTCGCCTCGGCCGGCAAGGACCTCACCGTCGACGGTCTGGCCATCGCCTGCGCGTCCCACGACGGCAGCGACGACCAGCAGATCGAAGCCGCCCGGCTGCTCGCGGAAGCGGATCTGGAAGAGTCCGCACTGCAGTGTCCCCCAGCCGTCCCCCGCGAGCCGGCGACGGCGTACGCCCAGCGCTGGCCGTATCCGCTGTCCCACAACTGCTCGGGCAAGCACGCGGCGTTTCTGCTGGCCACGGTCGCGGTGGGCGCCGATCCTGCGTCCTATCTGGCACTGGACAACCCCGTGCAGCAGCGCGCCCGTGAGGTCATCGAGGAGTGCTGCGGCGCCCCGGCCCAGGGCCCGGGCATCGACGGCTGTGGCGCTCCGGCGTGGTTGTTGCCGCTGCGGGCGCTGGCGACGGGTTTCGCGCGGCTGGCGGCAGGAGCAACCCCTCGGTTGGAACGGGTGCGCGACGCCATGTCGGCGCGCCCCGCACTGGTCGGCGGTACCACTGCGACCGACAGTCGGCTGATGCTCGGCGATCCGGCGCTCGTCGCCAAGCGGGGAGCCGAGGCGGTGTTCGGAGTCGGCATGAACCGCGGGGCGGCAAGCCTCGGCGTCGCGGTCAAGATCACCGACGGGGGCACGCGCGCCGATGCGCCGGCGGCCGCCGCGGTGCTGCAGGCGCTGGGCGCGTCGGTCGACGAGGACCTGGTACGCCCGCCGGTGCTCGGCGGGGGAGTGGCCCAGGGAGCGCTGGAGGTCGACATCGCGGTGGCGGCGCTCGGCCGCACCGCAGCAGCCGCCGGTTAGGCAGGGCGGGTGCCGCGGCGCTCGTCGCGGCGGTCAAGCGCCTCGGCGATCGGTTCCGCGACGCGCATGAGCAGCGGGCCGGCGATGGCCAGCAGCAGCACGTAGGCAGCAGACAGCGGTCCCAGTCGCGGTTCCACGCCGGCCGCCACCCCAAGCCCCGCGATCACGATCGAGAACTCCCCGCGGGCGACCATGGTCAGGCCGGCGCGGATGCGGCCACGCCGCCGCACCCCGATCCTGGCGGCGGCGTACCAACCGGTCACCACCTTCGTGACCGCGGTCACGGCGCCCAGCAGCAAGGCCAGCCCTGCGGCCGGGGGGATCGTCGCCGGATCGATCTGCAGACCGAAGAACAGAAAGAAGACGGCAGCGAACAGGTCCCGCAGCGGTGTGAGCAGGTCCCGCGCGCGCTCAGCCACCTCGCCGGACAGCGCGATGCCAACCAGGAACGCGCCCACCGCGGAGGACACCTGCAGGCGCTGCGCGACGCCGGAGACCAGCAGGACCATGCCGAAGATCGTGAGCAGCAGCGCCTCGTTGGAGCGGCTGAACACCGCGCGGCTGACCGGTTCCCCGTAGCGCAGGGCCAGTCCCAGGACCAACGCGACGGTGCTCACCGCGATGGCCAGCGAGATGGCGCCCGTGGCCAGGCCGGTGCCGACCAGCAGTACGGCCGCCAGGGGGAGGTAGACGGCCATGACGAGGTCTTCGGTCACCAGCAACGACAGGATCGCCGGCGTCTCACGGTTGCCCAGGCGGTCCAGGTCGCCCAGGGCCTTGGCGATCACCCCCGACGACGAGATGTACGTGACGCCGCCCAGCAGGACGGCCGCGACAGGGCTCCAGCCGAGCAGCAGCCCGAAGACCAGGCCCGGGGTGAAGTTCAGCGCCACGTCCAGGACGCCGGCCGTCATGCCGGTCCTCAGGCCGGACGTCAGCTCCTCGGCGCTGTACTCCACGCCCAGCATGAACAGCAGCAGGACGACGCCGATCTCCGAGCCGATCTCGATGAACTCGGCGCTCAGCTGCAGCGGCAGCACGCCACCCGTGCCGAACGCCAGCCCCGCCACCAGGTACAGCGGGATCGGGGAGAACCCGGCCCTGCTGGCGACCCGCGCGAGCAGGGCGAGCCCGACGACGAGCACACCCAGCTCGATGAACAGCCGGGCGACCTCCTCGCCGGCCGTTGCGAGCAGAAGGCTCACGCGGTCTCGGGCGTTCCGGCCTGCAGCACCGCCGTGGCCCTCGCGATGCCGTCGGGCGTGCCCACGACCACGACGGTGTCACCCGCGTGCAGCAGCTGGCTGGGTTCGGGCGACGGGATCGTCTGGTCGCCGCGGATGATCGCCACGATCGACACCCCGGTGCGCCGGCGCAGCTCCGAGTCGGCGATGGTGTGCCCGCTGCACCACCACGCCGGTGGGATCTCGACCCAGTCCAGTGCCAGGCCCTCGATCGACTGGCGGATCGCATCGACGGCCTGGGTGATCTTCGACGCCCCCAGCAGCTCGCTGAGGGTGTAGGCGTCGTCCTCTTCGAGGCGGATGGTCTCCCCCGCCGAGTCTGGGTCGTGCTCGTCGTACACGATCAGCTCGCGGTGGCCGATGCGGTGGGCGATCACGCCGACGCGGCGGCCGCTGCGGGTGACGAAGTCGTGCCGGACCCCCACCCCCGGCAGCCGCGTCTGCTCGACGTTGGCCATGTGGCTTCCTCGCAGTCGGTCGGGCGGAACCGGCCAGATTGAAGCAGGTGCGGCCAAAAAGATGGTTGACAGAGTGCTTGCAAGAGTATATCTTTGAGGTAACAAGGGTGAGCACAGGCAAGGGGAACGACGTGGATCCGAAGGACGCGACGAGCGCAGCCGCCGGCAAGGTGCGCGACCTCGGTGCGTTCATCCGCGAGCAGCGCAAGCAGGCCCAGATGTCGCTGCGGCACCTCGCCACCCAGGCTGGTGTGTCCAACCCCTACCTGTCGCAGATCGAGCGCGGGCTGCGCAGGCCCTCCGCCGACATCCTCCAGCGCGTGGCCGCGGCCCTGCGGATCAGCGCCGAGACGCTCTACGTCAAGGCCGGGATCCTCGAGGAACGCGACGACGACCTGGCGGCGGCGATCCTTTCCGACCAGCACCTGACCGAGAGCCAGAAGCGCGCACTGCTCGAGATCTACACGTCCTTTCGGGCCGAAGGCGGCGACCAGAGCGCCGCTGCGCCGGACACGACCCAGACCTGATCGGGGGGCGGGGCGCATCCCCATGCAGCCCTCACCCGGCTTTGACCCCGCCCCCTGATCACCAGATCACCGCAAGCAAGGAGCATGGAATCATGAGCACCCAGACCGCGAAGAAGCAGGCGTCGACGGCGAAGTCCCGCAGCAAGCGGACCGCCCAGACCGCCAAGAACAACACCCAGCGCACCGCGACGCAGGCTCGGGCCGCCGGCCAGGCCGCACAGCGGACCGTCAAGACCGTGGTCACCGACGCGGGCTACGCCGCTGTGGGCCTGAGCGACACGGCGATCGCCCTCGCGCGGACCCTCCCCACCAAGCTGCAGAGCGTGGACACCACCAAGCTGGTCGAGGACGCCCCACGCAAGGTGGAGGACCGCTTCGAGACCCTTCGCCGCAACGCCGAGCGTGAGTTCGACGTGCTCGCCGAGCGTGGCCGCAACATCGTCACCACGCTGTCGGCGAAGAACACCGCCGGCCAGCGCGCTGCCGAGCAGGCCCGTACGGCCCGCCAGCAGCTGAAGGCGGCGACCACGAGCCTTCGCAAGGCCGTCTTCTCCGGCGCCGAGGCCGTGGAGAGCACCGTCGAGTCGGCCGGCCGCCAGGCCGAGCGCGAGCAGTACGAGGCGATGACCGTCGCCGAGCTGCAAGACATCGCCCGTCGCAAGGGCATCGAGAACCGCAGCGAGAAGACCAAGGCGCAGCTGGTCAACGCGCTGCTCAGCGCGTAAGCGGCTGCCGCCAAAGGCTGACAGCTCTCAACCCGCACCACAGCAACGCCCCCGCTCCCCCCGGCGGGGGCGTTCGCGCGTCTGCGGGGCGATTCGTCGGAATGTCCGCCGGGTAACCGGCGTTAGCATCGCCTGACCCCGCCGATCCCCTCGAGGCCTTCGTGACACAGCAGTCGTGGGCGCCACCACGCCCGGACGACACCCGCCCCTCGGACCGTGCCGGCCCGCCGCGCGTCGGTCTGCTGTCGGTCCACACCTCGCCGCTGGAGCGCCCCGGCGCCGGCGACAGCGGTGGGATGAACGTCTACCTGTCGAGTCTGGCGTCGCACCTGGTCCGTCGCGGTGTCACCGTCGACGTGTTCACCCGGGCCACCGGCGCCGACCTGCCGCCCAGCGTCGCGGTCGAGGACGGCATCACGGTGCACCACCTCGACGCCGGCCCTGCTCACGCGTCGAAGTCCGAGCTGGCGTCGCATCTGTGCGCGTTCTACCTGGCCATGGCGAACCATCCGGCTACCGCGGCGCTCGACGTCGTGCACGCGCACTACTGGATGAGTGGTTGGGTGGGCCGCCACCTGCAGCGTCGGCAGGGCCTGCCGCTGGTCTCCAGCTTCCACACGCTGGCGCGCGTCAAGAACGACGCGCTGGCCCCCGGCGACGTACCGGAGCCGGCCATCAGGCTGACCGCGGAGGAGCGAGTCGCCGCCGCCTCGGACGCCCTGATCGCATCGACCGCCGCGGAGGCCGCGATTCTCGAGCAGCTCGGCGCTGCGCGCGGCCGGATCCACGTCGTGCCGGCCGGCGTCGACCTGGACGTGTTCACGCCAACGATCGACCGACAGCGAGCCCGCCAGGCGCTGGGCGGCGGCCGCATCGTGCTGTTCGTCGGCAGGTTGCAGCCACTGAAGGCCCCGGACCTGGCGGTGCGGGCGCTCGCGGCTCTGGACACGCTGATGCCTGACGACGGTCTTCCGACCCGGTTGGTCGTGGTCGGCGGGCCCAGCGGCCCGGCCAGTGAGACGGCCCATCCCGCCGGTTTGCGGCGGCTCGCCGACGCGCTCGGCGTCGCCGACCGGGTGGCGTTCCTCGCCCCCCGCGAGCAACCGGCGCTCGCCCCGCTGTACCGCGCAGCGGACGCGGTGATCGTGCCCAGCCACTCCGAGAGCTTCGGGCTGGTCGCCCTGGAAGCGCAGGCGTGCGGGACCCCTGTGGTCGCCTCGGACGTGGCGGGGTTGCGATCGATCGTCGGCGGTGGCGGCACGCTGGTCGGCTCGCGGGACCCGCAGGCGTTCGCCGCTGCCTTGCTGCCGTATCTGACCGATGCGCACCGCCGCGCGGAGGCATCGGCCGCCGCGGTCGAGACGGCGGCCGGCTACGGCTGGGACCGGACCGCCGGCGCCACCCTGGCCGCCTACGAGCACGTGCTCGGCAGCACCGCCGCCGAAGTCCAACGGCGGGGGGCCTGACCGTGGACGGTGCCCGGGTCGTCGACGACTGGTTCGCCGCGCAGGACGAGCTCGACGTCGAACGGGTCGGCGAGGATGGCTGGCTGACCGTGCTCGCCGGCGAGCGCAAGCGGACGATCCCCGTCTACCTCGAGCTGGGCGACCACAACCTCGTCATCGAGTCGTTCTTCATGGCGGCGCCCGACGAGCGCCACGACGAGGTCTACCGGTACCTGCTGCAGCGCAACCTGCGCAGCTACACCCTGCGCTTCGGGCTGTACGACAACGGCGACGTCGTGATCGTCGGCGTCGTTCCGGTCCACGCCCTCACCGCTGCCGAGCTCGACCGCACGCTGGGCCAGCTGCTGTCGCTGGCCGACGCCGCCTACTGGCCCGCGATCCGCATGGGCTTCGAGCATTACATCGACCGCGAGCAGCGGTGGCGGGCGGGCGTGGGGTTGGGCCGCAACCCCATCTCGTGAAGACATCGCTACCGCCGCCTGACTAGTCATTTCCTGGGCGATTTCACCCTTTTGGGCCATGGACGCCGCCGCGACGTGCGAGGATGCTTGACGGAAGAGGAACACGGCTGCGCACCCACGCCTCGAAGGGCGCACCCGGTCTCCTCGGGCGGGGTAGGCCCGCGGCGCCAGCCGCGGGCCTCCTGCTGTCCGGATGCTTCGGTGATTGAATGCAGCCCGTCCATGTGAAGGAGCGCCTCGTGCACGCGCTGATCGTCGTCGACATGCAGAACGGTTTCCTGCGTCACGGCAACCTCGCCAGCGACCACTGCCTGGCGGTGCTGCCGGCCGTCGTCGAGGAGGTCGAGCGGGCGCTGGCCGCCGGTCACGCCGTGATCTTCACCGCCGACACCCACGAGGTGGACGACGCCGAGTTCGAGATCTTCCCGACCCATTGCGTGCGCGGGACCAGCGAGGCGGAGCTGGTCGACGAGCTGCGGACGTTCCTCGGGCGCGACGGTGTGCACCTGGTGGCCAAGCGCCGCTACTCGGCGATGTTCGAGACGGAGCTCGAGGGCCTGATCAACCGCTTCGGCATCACCGACGTGCGGATCTGCGGCGTCTGCACCGATATCTGCGTCATGCACACCACCGCAGACCTGCGCAACCGCGACATCCCGGTCACGGTTGTCGCGAACGCCACGGCCACGTTCGACGCCCCCGAGCACCCCGCGGAGGCGGTCAAAGAGCAGTCGCTGGCGCACATGTCCGGGATCCTGGGCGCGACCGTCGAACAGGTCGCCGGCACCAGCGCGAGCTGACCTTCGTGCGCACGCTGTTGATCCGCGCGTCCGAGAGTGCGCTGCTGCAGCGGGAGATCTCACAGCGGCGCGTGACCCGGTCCATCGCGATGCGGTTCGTGGCTGGGGAGACGCTCGACGAAGGCATCGACGTGTCGCGCGAGCTGGTCGGCGCCGGCCGCACGGTCACGCTGGACTACCTGGGGGAGAGCGTCACCGACGAGCGCGAGGCGCGGACCGCGGCCAAGGCGTACGTCGAGGTGGCGGGAAGGCTGGGGCAGGAAGGTCTTCCCTCCGGTGTGTCGGTCAAGCCTTCGCAGATGGGGATGCTGTTCTCACCACAGCTGTGCCTGGAGCTGCTGGGCGACATCGCCGCCGCCGGGGAGCGCACGTGCGAGCACCTCACGCTGGACATGGAGGACAGCGACGTCACCGAGGCGACCGTGCAGATGGTCGAGCGGTTGCAGGCGCAGGGGCACCGCTACGTCGGTTGCGCGGTGCAGGCGTACCTGCATCGCACCGCCGCCGACGTTCGGCGACTGAGCGCCGCGGGGGCGAGCCTGCGCCTGTGCAAGGGCGCGTACGCGGAGCCCGCCGGCGTCGCGTACCAGTCCCGCACCCAGGTGGACGCCAACTTCGCCCGCTGCGCCGATTATCTGCTTCGTGAGGGCACCTACCCGCGCTTCGCCACCCACGACCACCGCCTCATCCGCTACATCCGCCGCGTGGCCGACCACCTAGGGCGAGGACGCGACGAGTACGAGTTCCAGATGCTGTACGGCGTCCGCCCGGCGCTGCAGGCAGAGCTGGTCGCCGCGGGCTACCAGGTGCGGGTGTACGTGCCATTCGGGTCGCAGTGGTATCCCTACTTCATGCGACGACTTGCCGAGCGGCCTGCCAACGTGGCGTTCTTCCTCCGCGCACTGGTGGGCCGGTGACCGCACCGGACCGCCCGGCGCGGCGCATCGCCATCGTGGGCACGGGCCGGATGGGAGAGGCGCTGCTCAGCGGCCTCCTGCGCTCCGGCTGGGCACCCGAGCAGCTGTGGTGCACCGTGCGCAGCGAGGAGCGCGCGCGAGTCCTGGCCGAGACCTACGGCGTCCGCGCGGACACGGACTCGGTCGCCGCCGCCGCCGGCTCCGGCATCGTGCTCCTGGCGGTCAAGCCGCAGAACATCCGTGACGTGCTGGAAGACATCGCGGCGGTAGTCACGTCCGAGCAGACCGTCATATCGGTCGCCGCCGGCGTGCCGACCTCGACGATCGAGGAGGTGCTGACCGACGGCGTGCCCGTGGTGCGTGTGATGTCGAACGTCCCGGTCCTGGTCGATGAGGCGATGAGCGCGGTCTCGGGCGGGCGCTACGCCGAGGAGCGGCACCTGGAGGTCGCCGAGGAGGTGCTGGGGCAGGTGGGCAAGGTGCTGCGGCTGTCCGAAGAGCACCTGGACTCGGTGACCGCGCTGTCGGGGTCGGGGCCGGCCTACTTCTTCCTGCTCGCCGAGGCCATGATCGACGCCGGCATCCTGCTCGGTCTCTCCCGCGACGTCGCGACCGAGCTGATCATCCAGACGATGGTCGGCAGCGCCAAGATGCTGCGCGACACCGGTCGCCATCCGGTCGAGCTGCGCGAGTCGGTCACCAGCCCCGGCGGCACCACGATCGCCGCCGTGCGGGTGTTGGAACAGGAGCGCGTCCGAGCGGCGTTCCTCAACGCCATCGAGGCGGCGAAGCGGCGCTCCGAGGAGCTCGCCGGCGCCTGAGCGACGCCAGCCGAAAAGTTCGTGGTACCTGCGTTGCGACCGGCTTGACCGCGGGTAACGTGGCCGCAGAGGCACGAACGCCTCACCCGAACCGGAGAAGAGATGACAGGCACACCGTCCGCCGCCGCCAGCGCGCTGCTGAAGGAGTTCGAAGGCGCCTGGCGTGATGACACCCCCATCTTCGGCTGCTGCCGGAAGTCCGTGACGACCACTGTCGAGCATGCCGACCTTGCCTCGGTCGCCACGCTTGATCCCGCCGCCCGTGTCCGTGCTCTGCGCGACATCCTGGAGGCTGAAGCCCCGGGCCACCTTGCGACCCACCGCTGCTGCGCAGGCCACCTCGCCGACCTCGCCTTCGACCTGCCCGACCTGCTCGCGCCCGCCGTCGACGCCTGAGCCGGCGCGCACCACGACCCCGCGGCGCCCCCAGGGGCGCCGCTTTCGTGTTCGGGGCGTGGCTACTCTGGCTGCAGCCCTGGTCGGAGAGGATTGTCGTGCCCCGTCGCAAGCTGTGTGTGGCTGTCGCTGCGGCCGTCGTGCTGCTCAGCGGCTGCACCGGCGACGACCGGCCCCTCGTCCGCACGGAACGGGTGAGCAGCGGGGAGGTCACGCAGACCGTCTCGGCGCCGGCGTCGGTGCAACCCGCCGCACAGCAGGACGTGGCCGCCGCCGTCTCCGGTGTCGTGCTGCGTCTGCGCGTCGACGACGGGGAGCGGGTGCGCCAGGGCCAGGAGGTGCTGCGCCTGACCTCGGCACAGGTCGACCTTGCCCGCGAGCAGGCGGCCGCCGCCCGCGCGGCTGCCGCCGGCGTCGGCGGGGTGCGGGTCGACGGCGGCGGCCACGAGACCAGGCGGGCCGCGGAGCAGGCGGTGCGGCGGCTCGACGAATCCACGCGACCCCGCCTGCGACGTGCGCGGCGACAGGCTCGCCGGATCGACGATCGCGAGCAGCGCAACGCCGCGCTCGCCGCCATCGACGCGGTGGAGGCGTCGTATGAGTCGACGCGCACCGCGTTGCGCGAGGCTGGCAGGACCGTCGCCCGACAGCAGGACGCCACGGCCGATGCGCTGTCCCGAGCGCTGCAGCAGGCGGTCGACTCCGTCACCGCGCCGCAGCGGCTGCAGGCACAGGCGGCCGCTGAGGCCGCCGAGCGCCAGGCAGACGACCTCGTGGTCACCGCGCCCTTCGCCGGAACCGTGCAGTTCGGTGAGGCGGCCGCCTCGACCGGTGCGCCGCTGCCCGCCGACGTTCCCCCGGAGCTGGCGGGGCTCGCCGGCTCCCTGGGCGGGCTCGGCGGCGGCGAGGGGGGTGGCACGCTGCAGGTCGGGGCCCCCGTCGTCGCCGGCCAGACGCTGTTCTCCGTCTATGACCTGTCACAGGTCTACGTCGTCGCCGACGTCGACGAGGTGGACGCGCCGCAGCTGCGCGTGGGGCAACGTGCGACCGTCATCGTCGACGCCTTCGCCGACACGCCCCTGGAAGGAACCCTCGAGCGCATCGCCGTGGCGGCGACTCCGACCGCCGCCGGCGGGGTTGGCTACCCCGTCCACATCCGGCTGCTCGGGCCGGTCGAGGAGGTGCGCTCACCGGTACGCCGGCTGCGGGTGGGGATGACCGTGACCGTCGACATCGCCACGGTCACGGAGACCTCGGATCTCGTCGTGCCCTCTCGGGCGCTGCTGCTGCGAGACGGACGCGACGTCGTGTACGTGGTCCGCGACGGCGTCGCACGCGAAGTGGAGGTGGAAGTCCTCGCCCTGGGTGACGAGCGGGCGGCGGTCCGCGGCGACCTCGAAGCGGACGATGACGTCGTCGTCAGCGGCTACGAGGAGCTGTCCGACGGCGACGAGGTCGCGACCGAGTGACCCCGCTGGTCGAGGCGGTTGACGTGACCAGGCAGTACCGGCTGGGGCGCGGACCGGATGCCGTCGTCGTCGAGGCGCTGCGCGGCGTGTCGTTCGCGGTCGGCGAGGGCGAGTTCGTGGCGATCGTGGGACCGAGCGGGTCGGGGAAGTCCACCCTGTTGCATCTGCTGGGCGCCCTGGACCGGCCCACCACGGGGTCACTGCGCTTCTCCGGCCGTGACGTGGCCGACATGGACGACGGCGATCTCGCCGAGCTGCGCAACCGCGAGATCGGGTTCGTCTTCCAGCAGTTCCAGCTGCTCAACCGGACGTCTGCGCTGTCCAATGTGGCCCTGCCGCTGGTGTACCGCGGGGCGTCGCGCGCCGAGCGTCGCGAGCTCGCCGGGGCGGCGCTGGCCAGCGTCGGCCTGTCGCACCGGCTGACGCACCGACCGGCGCAGCTGTCCGGTGGTGAGCAGCAGCGCGTCGCCGTCGCGCGCGCGCTCGTGGCCGAGCCGAGGTTGCTGCTGGCCGACGAGCCGACCGGCAACCTGGACACCGCCACCGGTCACGACATCATGCGCCTGCTGGCGACGCTGAACGCCGAGCGGGGGGTGGCGCTGGTCGTCATCACCCACGACGTGGAGGTCGCCGCGCTGGCGCCCCGGCAGATCCGCATCCGTGACGGGCTGATCGAGCCGTGAACGTCTCCGAGGCCACACGGGTCGCCTTCACGGCCATCGCCGCCAACCGACTGCGCTCGGGTCTGACGGTCCTGGGGGTGGTCATCGGCGTCATGAGCGTGGTGTTGCTGGTGGCGGTCGGAACCGGCGCACGTAACGTCGTCACCGCCGGCGTGGAGGACCTGGGGTCCAATTTGCTGCTGGTCGTGCCCGGGTCGTTCGAGTTCGGGCAGGCGCCGACGGTCAGCAAGTTCACGCTCGACGATGTCGATCGCATCGAGCGGGAGCTGGGGGGCGAGGTGGCCGTCACCGGGAACCTGGCCAGCGGCGAGACGGTCCGGGCGGGCAGCGTGTCGGCCTTCGCCAGCGTCATCGGCGTGACGGCCAGCTTCGACGAGGTGCTCAACCGCGAGGTGGTGCGCGGCGAGTTCATCACCGACTCCGACGTCGCCACCGCGCGTCGGGTGGCCTCGCTGGGCGCCGGCGCGGCCCGTGCGCTGTTCCCCGACAGCGACCCCATCGGCAAGGACGTGTCCGTCGCCGGCCTGCGCTTCCGGGTCATCTCGGTCATCGGCGAGGTCGGCGCCGCCATCGGGGTCGACCGGGACAGCCAGGTGCTGGTCCCGATCACCGCAGCGCAGCGGCTGTTCGGCACGCAGCGTGTCGATGCGATCTTCGTCAAGGGCCCAGAGCGCGAGGAGCTGGAGGCGACCGGTGACCGGATCACCGCGCTGCTCGCCGAGCGGCTCGACGACGGTGAGTTCAGCGTGGTGACGCAGGACGAGATCCTGGGTGTCGCGGGGACCATCCTGGACACCCTGACCCTGGTGCTGGCAGCCATCGCCGGCATCAGCCTGCTCGTGGGCGGGATCGGTGTCAGCAACATCATGCTCGTGTCCGTGCAGGAGCGGACCCGCGAGATCGGGTTGCGCAAGGCGCTGGGAGCTCGCACGCGCGACATCACCGCCCAGTTCCTGGTCGAGGCAATCGTGCTGTGCGGGGTCGGGGGCGTGATCGGGATCGCTCTGGGCGTCGGCCTGGCCGAGCTCGCGGCAGCCGTCAGCCCCCTGCCGGCTGACGTGACCGGGTGGAGCGTGGCGCTGGCCTTCGGCGTCAGCGTGGGTGTCGGGGTGGCGTTCGGCGTGTTCCCGGCGCGGCGCGCCGGCAAGCTCGATCCGGTCGTCGCGCTCCGGTACGAGTAGGCGCTTTTCGGCCGCCCCAGGCAGGGACGGCGGTGGTCGGCGGCGAAGGCCCAACTGCCCGGCGCCGCCCGGGTGGTCGGCAACCGCTCGTCGAAGGATCAGCTGTGTCAAAGTCCCGCCTCGCTCTGGCGACGGTCAACGTCGTCGTGCTCGCCCTCGCCGTCGTGACGCTGCTTGGTGCGGCGCCGCAGTCCACGCCCGATCCCCGGCTGCTCGATGAGCCGCTCGCCGCGCCGGGCAACTGGTTCGACTCCCAGCGCGCCATCGGCCAAGACCGCGCCGCGTACGCCCGCGCCGTCCGCCAGTCCGCGAAGATCGCCCGCCGCACCGCGCGGGTGGCGCCCGACGTCGCTCAGGCGCAGTGGTCGCTGCTGGGGCCGACGAACATCGGTGGGCGCGCCAACGACGTGGTGGTCGACCCGAAGGCGGCCGACACCGTGTACATCGCCGCCGCCTCGGGGGGCGTGTGGAAGTCCACCGACGCCGGCGAGACCTTCACACCGTCGTGGCCGGACGACATCACCCAGGCCGTCGGGGCGCTGGAGATCGCTCCCGACGGGACCCTGTACGCCGGCACTGGCGAGGCCAACCCGGGCGGCGGCAGCATCGTCTACGGCGGCACGGGCATGTACCGATCCACCGACGGCGCCAAGACCTGGGAGCACGTCGGGCTGGACACCGCCGGCGCGTTCGGGCGGATCGCGGTCGACCCCACCAACCCCCAGCGGGTGTTCGCCGCCGCGAGCGGCAACTTGTTCGTCCCCGGCGGAGAGCGCGGGCTGTACCGCTCCGACGACGGCGGCGACACGTGGGAGCGGGTCTTGGCCGGTGTCAACGACACCACTGGGGCGGTGGACGTCTCGATCGATCCCCGCAACCCCGACAACGTCCTGGTCGGCATGTGGGACCACTTCCGCGACCCCGACCGTCGGGTCTACGCCGGCCCGGGCTCTGGCGTGTGGCGCTCGACCGACGGGGGCGACACCTGGACCCGCGCCGCGGAGATCACCATGCCCGACCCCGCCGAGACCGGCCGGATCGGCGTGGCGTTCTCGCCGGCCGACCCCGACCGCGCCTACGCCCTGATCGCCAACAAGCTCGACGGCACCCACGGGGCGTGGTTCCGGTCAGACGACGGCGGGGCGACCTGGGACAAGCTGCCCGACAACGCCACGCTGAAGGCCAACGGGTCCAGCTACGGCTGGTGGTTCGCTCGGGTGTTCCCGGACCCCGACGAGGTCGACCGCGTCTTCGTCGCCGGACTGGAGCTCATGGCGTCCACCGACGGCGGCAGGACGTTCTTGCAGATGGGCAACGTCACCGCCGGCGTGGTCACCGGCGCGCACCAGGTGATCGTCCACGCCGACCAGCACGGCATGGCCTGGGACCCCAAGGTGCCAGGGCGCGTCTATCTGGCGAACGACGGTGGGGTCTACCGGTCCGACGCCGACGGCAACATCGGCACGTGGAAGGGCGCGCTGGTCCAGGGCTTCACCCAGCACTACTCGGTCGATGTGTTCGAGGGAGACCCCGCTTACGTCGTGACCGGCCTGCAGGACAACATGTGCCAGCGCACCGTCGCCCCGGACGACGGCGCGGTCACGAAGACCGCCTGGACGAAGTACGGGCTGTGCGGTGACGGGCTGCAGACGCTGATCCACCCCGAGAACCCGGCCATCACCTACTCGTGCAGCCAGTACGGCAACTGCGGCCGCGAGTACGCTGGCGCCCCGCTGACCGGCGGGTGGCGCAAGCCACCGGGTCAGCGCTACGGCTGGTTCACCCCGCTGGAGTTCGACCCCACCAACCCGGAGGTCATGTACTTCGGCAGCAACGTCGTCAGCCGCAGCACCAACGGCGGCCAGGCGTGGACCCAGATCAGCGGGGATCTCGCCGACCCCGAAGGTGACCTCGTGCAGCTCGACCCGAACCCGGGCTACCGCCTGCGCGGGGTGATCACCGCCATCGGGGTCAGCGCCGGCGACCCGCAGCGGCTGTACGCCGGCACCGACAACGGCCGGCTGTGGATGACCCGCGACCAGGGCGCCACGTGGTCCGAGATCAGCGACGCGCCGGGTCTGCCCGGCATGTGGATCACGCGGATCACCGTCGACCCGGCCGACCCTGATGTCGCCTACGTCGCGTACTCCAGCTACCGCGACGGCAGCGACGCGGCCCACCTGGTCGTGACCCACGACGCCGGCGAGTCGTTCACCGACCTCAGCGCCGGCCTGCCGCAGGCGCCGGTCAACGACGTCGTGCTGACCGGCGACGGTCTCGCCGCCGCCACCGACGTCGGTGTGTTCACCAGCACCGACGGGGGACAGACGTGGCTCCGCCTGGGCGGCAACCTGCCGACGGTGCCGGTGCTCGACCTGCGCTACCACGCCGGGACCGACACGCTCACCGCGGCGACGTTTGGCCACGGCATCCAGCGCATCGCCATGCCCTGACGGGGCAGCGGCGGCGACCGCCGCCTCCCGCCGGGGTGTAGTGCCCCGGGACCACGCCGGCGCACGTCGGCGTGGTCATCTCGGGCCAAATCGCCCCGAAACCATTGGCACGGCGGCGCAGTGCCACGAAGGTGGGCGAATGCCCCCCTCCCGCACGTCACGCCTGGCCCTTGCCGCTCTTGCCGCCGTCGTGCTCGGGTCGGGGTTGCCTGCGGCCGAGATGGTCGACGCGTCGTCCGGCGAGGGACGGCGTGGGGTTCCGGCGTTCTGTCGGACCGGCGTGCTGGCCATCGAAACGCTGCCGTCTCGTGTGCCGCTGGACCGCTGCGATCTGATCGGACGCACCATCAGCGCCGGGCCGGTGACGCTGGTGGTGCCGCCCCGCGGGGAAGGGCGGCAGGTCTCGGCGACCACCGTCGAGGGCGAGCTGTCCGTCCAGGTGCGCACCACACCTGAGGGCATCGTGGAGATCGACCACACGACCATCGCGTCCGCGAGCACGACGGTGACTGCCGCCGGAGCCGGGGCGTTCCCGGGCACCGACCTGGGCACCGGGCTGTCCTGGGTACGCACGGCGTCGACCGCCGGCGCGGGCGCCGGCGAGTCGCAAGACGAGGTGGCCGAGCAGGCCTGCAACGTGGCGGCGGCCACCGACAGCACGTGGTACGCGTTCACGCCGAGCAGCTGGGGTGACATGGTCGTGCGGCTGACCGACGTCCAACCCACTGGTGCGAACGTCAGCATCCAGGTGCTCAACGCAAACCTCGACCCGCACACCGCCTGGTGTGGGGCGCGCACGACCGGCCCGATCCCCCTCGGCGCATCCAAGCACTACGTGCGGGTGGCCACTGTCGGCGAGCCGGCGAGCTTCGCCCTGCGCATCCACGCCCCCTTCCCGGCCAACGACGCGTTCGGGCGTGCCGCCCGGATCGCGGTGCCCAAGGCCTACGAGCCGCAGATCATCCACACATCCGCCGGCCTGCGTGGCGCGACCTTCCAGCCCAACGAGCCCCGGCCGAGGTGCGGCCCCGCCGCCTCCGGCTCCGTGTGGTACCGCATCACCACGCCCGGGTCGCTGCGCCGCATCCGCATCAGCTCGACCAAGCCGGTCCAGCTGTTCCGCGGGAGCACGCTGTCGGGACTGCGCGCCGGCGTCTGTCTGGCCAAGAGCCCGTCGCCCCGGCTCGTCGTCCTCCCGCAGAAAGGGCCGTACTACGCGCAGGTCCGTGCGCACGGCGCTGACCACTCGCTGCGGCTGCGAACGGAGAACGCGGAGATGTACCCGTTCGCCGAGCCGCCGTGCGACGTGACCAGCCACCGGCTGTACGCCAACACCGCCGCGCGCGGCCCGCTGCGGTGGCGATTGCGTGCCAAGGGTGTGCCCGCCAACCTCGGCTTCGACGCCAGTCGCCGCGCGATCGCTCAGGGCGTCGCGGTCATCACCAACGGCCGTAACGACTGCGGCATCAAGGTGTCGTTGAAGGCCAAGGCGAAGTACCTCGGGCGCACGAGCCGCGCCGCCACCCTGTGCACCACGGGCCGAACCGACGGCCACAACGTCGTGGACTTCGGCCCGCTGCCGACGGGGATGCTGGGCTTGGCGTGCTCGGCGTCGCAAGCGACGCCGGCGGGCCGATGGCGGGCATACGAGTCCGATGTCCGCTTCTCCACCCGCACAGGATGGACCGTCAATCCGGATGCGCCGTCGTGCCGTAACCGGCCGCGGGTCGACCTCGTCGGCGTGGCGGCCCACGAGATGGGCCACGTGTTCGGCCTCGACCACCCAACCGCGGAACGGGCCAGGAACCAGACGATGGCTCCCAGCATGTCAGCCTGCAACGGCGCATCGCGCACGCTGGGCCGCGGCGACATCCGGGGGCTCAGCAAGCTGTACTGAGAAGGCGCCCCGGGGCCACTCGCTACGCTTGCCGCCATGCCGACGGCGCTGATCTGGGACGACGACCACATCAAGTACGACTTCGGTCCCGACCACCCCCTCAAACCGATCCGGGTCGAGCTCACCGTCGAGCTGATCCGCGCCTGCGGGCTGACCGACGCCGAGGACGTGGTCACCATGCCGCGCGCGGCGTTCGGCGAGGACGATGTCCTGCGGTTGCACACCGAGGACTACGTCGACGCCGTCCAGCGCCTGTCAGCACGGCCCGATCCCGCCGGCGCCCCGCACTACGGGCTGGGCATGGGGGACAACCCGGTGTTCGCCGGCATGCACGAGGCGTCGCTGGAGGTCTGCGGTGCGTCGGTGGCGGCCGCCGAGGCGGTGTGGCGCGGTGAGGTGACCCATGCGTTCAATCCCGCCGGGGGGCTGCACCACGCCATGCCGGACCGCGCCGCCGGCTTCTGCATCTACGACGACCCGGCAGCGGCCATCGACTGGCTGCTGCGAAACGGCGCGTCACGTGTTGCGTACGTCGATGTGGACACCCACCACGGGGACGGGGTCCAAGAGTTCTTCTACTCGGATCCGCGTGTCCTCACCATCAGCCTGCACGAGTCGGGCCGCTATCTGTTCCCAGGCACCGGGTTCCCCGACGAGGTGGGCGAGGGGGACGGCCGCGGCACCTCGCTCAACGTCGCGCTGCCGCCGGCGACGCCCGGGGACGTCTACCTCGAGGCGTTCGACGCGGTCGTGCCGCCGGCGCTAGACGCCTTCCGCCCCGAGATCCTGGTCACCCAGCTCGGCTGCGACACGCACGTGACCGACCCGCTGGCGCATCTCGCGCTGACGACCGACGACTACCACCACCTGGCGCAGCGGCTGCACGGCCTCGCCCATCAGCACACCGGTGGCCGGTGGGTGGCGACGGGTGGCGGCGGGTACCAGATCGCCTCGGTCGTCCCGCGTGCCTGGACGATCTACTTCGCCGAGCTGACCGGCCAGGAGCTGCCCCATGAGGTGCCCTGGAGCTGGCTGCAGCTGGTGCAGGAGCGACTGCACACCGACGTGCCCCACGAATTCCTGGAGGGGCCAGTCCGCATGTCGGCCGACCGACGAGCTGCGCTCCGCGGCGAGGTCGCCGCGGCGGTCGACGACCTGAAGGACCACGCCTTCGACCTGCTGGAGCGCCACACATGACCACTGCCGTCGGCACACCACTGCGTGAGCACATCATCGGCACGCGGCTGGCCGCGAACGTCGCAACGACCCCCCGCAACACGCTGCAGAACTGCGCCAAGCTGGTCGCCGGCGACCCGGAGTACACCTTCGGACTGGCCGATCACCGCACCGCAACCGTCCGGGAGGCGGTCGCCGCCATTCAGTACCTGTGCGGTGGTGATCCAGGGGGCGCCGAGGACCCCGACGGCGATGGATGGATCGACCCCGACGCCTGCCTCGCCGCGATCGAGACGCACCGGCGACGGCTGGCGTGGATCGCAGGCGGCGGTGGAGCGCGGGTGCTGTTCGCCACCGGCCACCCCACGGGCCTGCTCAGCCACTACGGCGCGCTGGCACGGGCGCTGCAGGCGGTCGGATGCCGGCTGCTGGCGCCGCTGGACGACGTGGTCGTCGGCCACGACGACCTGACGGGGCGCAAGCAGGCCATCCGCTTCATCGACGGTGTGGCGTGCGCCCACGACGGCGCGTCACTGCTGCACACCCACCGGTCGTTGTACATGGAGGCCATGCTCGACGAGCTCGGCGGCGCGGACGCGGTTGACATGGTGATCGCTGACCACGGGATGGCCGGTGCCGCGATCGAGCGGGGGGTGCCGACGCTGTCGATCGCCGACGTCAACGACCCGGCCCTGCCACTCGCGCAGTTCCGCGGACGCACCGACGCGGTGCTGCCGATCGACGACAACCTGGCACCCCGCCTGTTCGTCCCCGTCACCCAGGCGATGCTCGCCTGGGACTAGGTGACGGCGCGCGCGTTCAGTCGAACGTCGCCAGCAGGGGGGCGTGGTCCGACGGCTTGGGACCCTTGCGGTAGGAGCGGTCGATGCCGCAGTGGGTCAGACGGTCGGCCAGATCCTTGCTCGCCATGATCAGGTCGATGCGCAGGCCGAGGCCTTTGTGAAAGTGGCCCGCCCGGTAGTCCCACCAGGTGAAGTGCTGCTCGTCGGGGTGCAGATGGCGGTAGGCGTCCACCAGGCCGGCGTCGAGGATCTGCTGCAGACGATTGCGCTCCCCCTCGCTGGTGTGGGTCGACCCCACGAACCCGGCGGGGTCGTAGACGTCGATGTCGGCGGGGGCGACGTTGACGTCGCCGGCGACCACCAGCGGCGGTGTCAGCTGCCCGACGCGTTCACGCATGGCCTCGAGGAAGACGAGCTTGGCCGGGAAGGCCGGGGAGTCCAGGCTGCGGCCGTTGGGGACGTACACGCTGGCCACACGGACCCCCGCGACGGTCGCCTCGACCCACCGGCACTCGTCCTGCTCGACCTCACCCGGCAGACCCGCCGTGACGTCGCGGGGTGGCGCCTGGGTGCGACCGAGCACGGCGACACCGGCCCATCGTCCGCCCGAGTGATGCGCCGCCGCGTACCCCGCCTCGGCGAGCTCGTCGTGAGGGAACGCCTCGGGGGTCGTCTTGGTCTCCTGCAGGCAGACGACGTCGGGTTGGTGCTCGGCGAGCAGCTCCAGGACCCGAGGCAGCCGCTGCTTGAGGCTGTTGACGTTCCAGGTGACCAGCTTCATGCCGACGGGTCGAGCAGCAGCTTCCCGGTCGTGCGCCGGGCGCGGATGTCCTCGTGCGCCCGCCTCGCCTCCGACAGCGGGTAGGTGCCCCCCACCACGGGGCGCAACTCACCTGCGGCGACCATGGACAGCAGCTGTTGCATCGGTGGGTGCAGATACCGCACCGGGTCGGCGAAGCAGTGCGCCAGCCAGAAGCCGATGACCCCGCGGCTGCGGCGCAGCAGCTGCGGGCCCATCAGCGGCTGGGACGCCTCGCGGGACGCCGCCCCGTAGCAGACCAGCCGGCCGAACGGCGCGAGCGCCGCCAGGCTGGCGTCGAACGTCGCGCCGCCGACCATCTCCAGGACCACGTCGACCTTGCGACCGTCGTTGGCCCGCTCCAGCGCGCTTTTGAGATCCGTCGCACGCGCGTCGACGGCCACGTCCGCCCCCAGCGACAGCGCCAGCTGCCGCTTCTCGTCGCTGGACGCCACCGCGATGACGCGACCGGCGCCCCAGCGCTTGGCCAGCTGGACGGCCAGGGATCCGACGCCACCCGCCGCGGCGTGGATCACCACCGACTCACCGTCGGCCAGGTGCGCGGAAGTTCGCAAGATGTGCCATGCCGTCAACCCCTGCAGCACCAGCGCCAGGGCGGCCCCGTCGTCGACCTCGTCAGGCACGGGGAAGGTCAGCGGCTCCCACGCCACCGCCTGCTCGGCGTAGCCGCCACCTTCGAGCAACGCCACGACCCGCCGCCCGTCCTCGGTGGTGCCGACGACCTCGGCTCCCGGCACCAGTGGCAAGGTCGCCGGCGCCAGATACGTGTTCTCCGCCTGGTGGGTGTCGGCGTAGTTGACCCCGGCGTGGGCGACGTCGATGCGGACCTGCCCCTGCGCGGGTTCGGGCGCCGGCAGATCGGTCACGGTCAGCACCTCGGGACCGCCGAACTCGGTGATCTGGATTGCTCGCATCATCGGGATGCTAGCCCCGGGCTCAGCCGCCCCCGCCGGCGTTGGCTACCCTGCAGGGCCGCAACCACACTGGAGGGCGTTTGGCACAGGGCCAACGGGTGCTCATCACCGGCATCGCCGGCCAGCTGGCGGGTCAGCTGGCGGCTCGGCTCGAGGACGACGACCGCATCGAGTACGTCGCCGGCCTGGACGTGCATGAGCCGCAGCACCGGCTGCAGCGCACGGAGTTCGTCCGCGCCGACCTGCGCAACCCGCTGGTCGCCCGGATCATCGACTCCACCCGCGTCGACACGGTCGTCCACCTGTCGCTGACCGCGGTGCCCTCCAGCGCCGGCGGCCGCTCCCGCATGAAGGAGCTCAACGTCATCGGGACGATGCAGCTGCTCGCCGCGGCGCAGAAGGCGGAGCGGCTGCGCAAGGTCGTGGTCAAGTCCACCACCGCCGTGTACGGCAGCAACTACGCCGACCCTGCGCTGTTCCGGGAGGACGTCGCCCCGGGCGGGGCTCCCCGGTCCGGGTACTCCAAGGACGCGGTGGAGGTCGAGGGGTACGCGCGCGCGTTCGGCCGCCGGCGCGAGGACGTGGTGCTGACGATCCTGCGGTTCGCCAACTTCATCGGCCCCTCGGTCGACAGTCCCCTGACCCGCTACCTCGAGCTCCCCGTCGTCCCGCGAGTGCTGGGGTTCGACCCGCGTCTGCAGCTGTGCCACGAGTCCGACGCCGTCGAGGTGCTGTACCGCTCCGTGGTCGGCTCCCATCCCGGCATCTACAACGTGGCCGGCACCGGGATCGTGTACCTGTCCCAGGCCATCCGCCTGGCCGGCAAGCCGTCGGTGCCCGTCGCACTGCCGTTCGTGCAGGGTCTCGCCCAGACCCTGCGGCGTACCGGCCGCATCGACTTCTCGCCGGACCAGCTGCAGTTCCTGCTGTTCGGGCGCGTCGGCGACATCACGCGCCTGCGCGACAAGTTCGACTTCGAACCCGCCTTCTCGACGCGCGCGGCCTTCGAAGACTTCGTCGCCTCCGGCAGGATCACGCCGCTGGTGCCGCGAGAGACTGTCGAACGGTGGGAGCACACCGCCTACGAGCTGCTCACGCGCAACAAGAGCAAGGTTGGGACATGAGTCAGCACCACGCCGAGGTCATCGAGCTCGACCAAGCCCGCCGGCGCTCCACGTCGCCCGGTCCGCGCCCGCGCTGCGCCGCGGAGATCGCGCCCGGCCGGGCGTGTCGCAACTACGCGAACGCAACAGGGTTCTGCCGCGTCCACGAGCCCGAGCCGAACGATTCCGCCGCGATGCACCCCTCACGGGCGCTCGTCGATGTGCCCGGCACCCGTGACACCTCGCTGGACGACGGCATCGCGCGGGCCCTGGCGTTCCTGCGCCGGCGGTTGACCGGCGAGTACGACATCGACTTGTACGGGTTCGACCGCGAGCTGACCGAAGAGGTCCTCATGCCGCTGGCGCGGCCGCTGTACCGCCAGTACTGGCGGGTCCGCGCCGACGGTCTGGACAACGTGCCGGCGGACAGCGGCGCGCTGATCGTCGCCAACCACGCCGGCACCCTGCCGTTTGACGCGATCATGACCAAGGTCGCCCTGTTCGACGAGCACCCGGCCCACCGCCACCTGCGGGAGCTGGCGGCCGATCTCGCCCTCCGCGTCCCCGTCATCGGACCGCTGGCACGCAAGAACGGCAACACCCTGGCGCACGAGGACGACGCTCGTCGGCTGCTCGACGCCGGGGAGCTGGTCGGCGTGTGGCCCGAGGGGTTCAAGGGCATCGGCAAGCCCTACCGCGACCGTTACAAGCTGCAGCGGTTCGGACGGGGCGGGTTCGTCTCCGTGGCGCTGCGCAGCCAGGTGCCGATCATCCCCGTGGCCATCATCGGCGCGGAGGAGATCTACCCGATGATCGCCAACGTGCGATTCCTCGCCCGGCTCTTCGGCTTCCCCTACTTCCCGATCACCGCGCAGTTCCCCCTGCTGGGCCCGTTGGGACTGCTGCCGCTGCCGTCGAAGTGGGTGATCGAGTTCGGCGACCCGATCGACACGACGGCCTACGGCCCCGATGCCGCCGACGACCCGATGCTCGTCTTCGAGCTGACCGACCGCGTGCGCGACACCATCCAGCAGATGCTCTACCGCAACCTCATGGGCCGCCGCTCGATCTTCTTCTGACCCCTCACCGCCCCGTCCCCTCCCCTCGCCCAGAGGTGGTTGAAATTTCGGGCTTCGACCGAGGCGGTTGAAATTTCGGGCCGCAGCGGCCCCAAATTTCAACCGCCTTGTGGCACGGGTGGGTGGTGGGGCCGGCGCTACGGGAGCTGCAGGTCGGGTGCCGGCAGCTTGGGCAGTGGCGTGGGCGACAGCTTCGGCAGTGGCAGGGGCGTCGACGTGTCCACCGGCGGGTTCTTCAGCACGTCCTTGACGACGTCTTCGACCTCGTCCTTGGCGTCCTGCACCGGCTTGGGGGCCTTCGGCAGCGGGTTGTCCCCGGTCGACGGCTTGTTGGGTTCCTGGACGGTTGGGAGGTCGCCGCCGGTCCCCGTGCCCGTCTCGCCGCCCGTCGGGCTGTCACCGGTGGCGGTGCCGGCCGTTCCGCCGGTCTTGCCGCCGGCCTTGCCGGCCGTGTCGCCCGCCTTCTTGCCGCCGGCCTTGGCCCCGGACTGCTTGCCTGCCTTGCCAGCCTTGCCCGCCGCCGGCTCGTCGGTCACGCAGGGGCACGCGGCGAACGGCTCGGACGCCGGCGGGATCTCCGCGAAGTCGAACGACGCGGCATCGACGCCGCCGCCCTGTACCTCGCACTCGCCACACGGCCCGGTCAGCACGGTCACGCGCTGACCGATGCGTCTCAGGACCACCAGGGCGTCTTCGGCGGCCGCGACGGCGCCACCGCCGAGCAGTGGCAGCAGGTCGGTCAGGCGCTGCTGCTGCAGCTGGGTGAACTCGTCGAGGACGTCGAGCAGCTGGGGCTCACCGCGCTCCTGTGCTGCGCGGATGATGTAACCGGCAGCCTCACGGCTGGAGGTGTCGGACTCTGCCAGCGCCTTGGCCGCGGCGTCCATGTCGCCGAGGGCCGCCATCGCCTCGGCCTCTTGCATCCGCCGCACCGCGTACGACAGCAGCTGCTCGCCGCGGGCGACCTCGTCACCGATGAACGCCAGACGCGCATCCTCCAGCGCCAGCTTCACGCCGTACAGCGGGTCACTGGGCATCGAGCGGTGCGCGGCCAGGGCAGTGCCGCCCGTCGACAGCGCCATGGCGGCCGCACCGGTGGCGGCCGTCACGCGCATCGAGTAGCGGACCCGTGCGGTCACGTCGTCGACGGTGCCGCGCAGGCGACTCAGAAAGGGAACGTGCTGCTGCTGCTCGCGGGCCGCCTCGACCAACGCCGCCCGCAGCTCCAGGCGGTTGGACATCTGAGGGGCGCGCGGCGCGGTCGCGGCGCTGTCCAGCGCCTTGGCCAGCATGCCGAGGGCGCGCGCCTCATCGGTGGCCTGGGTGTCGTCCAGGTCACCGTCGAGCAGTCGCGCGAGGGCGTCGATGTCAGTGCGTGTCATGTCTCTGTACGGTCCAACGACTCAATGTTCGGCAGGACACGGGCTATTTCCGAATAGTCCCTTTGGGCTACGTGCCTGGTCATGACGGCAACAACCCCTCCGGCATCAGCTTCGCCAGCGACTTCAGCGCCCGGTACTGCAGGGCCTTGATGGCCCCGTCGGTCTTGCCCATCACCGCGGCGGTCTCTGCCACATTCAGGTGCTGGATGAATCGCAGGTACAGCACCTCGGCCTGCTCGCCCTTGAGCTTGCGGATGGCGTCGTGGACCTGCCGGGTGACGTCGGCGGTCAGCAGCGCCTGCTCGGGATCGTCGGGGTGGCCCTGGACCGGGGTGTCGAACACCTCGTCCACGGTCGCCTCGAGCCGGAACTTGGCGCTCTTGAAGTGGTCGTGGACCCGGTTGCGGGCGATGGTCATCAGCCACGCCCCGAAGTCCACCCCCTGCCACTTGAACGTGGAGATCCGGCGCAACGCCCGCAAGAACACGTCGCCGACGAGGTCCTCGGCGGTCTGGCGGTGCCCGACACGGTGGTAGACGTACGCGAAGATCTGGTCTACGTAGCGGTCGTACAGCAGCGCGAAGGCGTGGGCCGAGCCCTCCTGCGCCAGGCGCACCTGTTCGACGACATCCGGGTCGCCGGCGCTGTCCGCCTCCGTCCGATTCACGATGCTGATCGCACTCACGCGCCCCGAGCCCCCACCAGCTGGAACACGAACGCCCCGACGAGCACGACGAGCAGCACCGCGATCGCAACGGTGGTAGCGGGCCTCACGTCGTTCCCCCCATCAGCTCAGGGGGCGTGGCGCCGGCGGCGCCAGCCCCTTCGGGGTCCATGGTGACGTTACCCAGCCTGACCAACAATGGTTCAAAAGGAGCATTTCGCGGGTCAGGGGGCGGAGGAGGCCTCCGAGGGTGCCCCGGCGAGCAGCTCCTCGGCCTTCTCCCGCTCGCGGCGGAGGAACGCCACGAGCTCCTCGCGGCTGTCCATGTAGGCCCGGCAGTCCAGCTCCAGGGTGATCGTGCCGTCGTATCCCGAGGCGGTGACTTCGGCCATGAAATCGGTCAGTGGCAGCACGCCGGCGCCCAGCGGGGCGTGGCTGTCCTTGCCGTTGCCGAAGTTGTCCGACAGGTGCAGGTGGACGACGCGGTCCTTGACCGCGTCCCAGGCCTCGAACAGGTCGATCTCGGCGACGCCGAAGTGGCTGGTGTCGAACACGACGTGCTCGAAGGCGGCCAGCTGCGCCGGCGTGACGACCGAGGAGAACGCACGTCCGGCGTAGGGAAACAGGTTCTCCATGGCAAAGGTGGTGCCGGCCTCGGCCGCCTCGTCGTTCACCTCGCCCGTGACCCAGCTCCTGGCCGCTCGCTCCCACCGGAACGGGGCGTGGGCGACCATGGTCGTCGCGCCCAGCTCGCCGGCCACCTCCAGGCTGCGCCGCGTCTTGTCGATGTACTTCGCGCCGAAGACGTTGCGCAGCAGCACCATGTACGGGCCGTGTACCACGGGGATGTCCAGACCCGCCTCCTGCGCGTAGGCCGCCACCTTGGCCGGGTCACGGCTGTCCGGGTTGTGCCCGATGAGGAGCTCCGCCGCGGTGAAGCCGGCGTCGGCGATCGCGTCGAGGACCCAGCCCAGTGGGCTGAGCAGGAGCGGGCCGGTCGACACCAGCAGCCGGGGGCCCGTCGAAGGACTCATGCCGCCAGGGTACGCATCGTGACCCGCGCAGATGACGGCTTCGGCACCGTCGGTGACGTCCACTAGGCTCTGGCGGTGCTCGGGTGAGGGTGGAAGGGTGACAACGACGTGAACCTGGCTGACCGGCTTCGTGCCACGGCTGCGCGGCTTCCCGACAAAGCTGCACTCGTCTTGCGCCCGTCGTCGGGGGGCGGCAGCGAGGTGACCTACGGTGACCTCGACCAGCGGGTGGACGCGGCCGCCGCCGCGTTCCAGGCGGCCGGTCTGGCCAAGGGCGACCGGGTGGCCCTGATGCTCGGCAACGGGGCAACGTTCGTCGAGGCGTTCTATGGCGCCCTGCGCGCAGGCCTGGTCGTGGTCCCGCTGAACATCACGTTCACCACCAACGAGGTCGCGCAGATCCTCATGGACGCCGAGGCCTCGGCGATCGTGGTGGACCAGACCTACCACGACCGCATCGCCGGGATCCACGAGACGTTGCCGGCGCTGGCCAACGTGGTGGTGGCCGGGGCCTCGTCGCCGCCGATGGGGGCCCAGACGTGGAAGCAGTTCACCGAAGGTGGCGGCGCGCCGGAGCCGGTCGAGACCGACGGTGAGGACCTGGCACTGCTGCCCTACACGTCCGGGACCACCGGTGTGCCCAAGGGCGCGATGCTGTCGCACCGCAACCTGCTGGCCAACCACGAGCAGATGGAGCAGACGCGGCTGTCGATTGGCGAACGCGACGTCGTGCTGTGCGTCCTGCCGCTGTTCCACATCTACGCGCTCAACGTGGTGATGGCGTTCTCGCTGTCGCGTGGGGCCACCGTGCTCCTGATGGAGCGGTTCGACCCGCTGCAGACGATGGAGGCGGTGTCGCGCCAGCGCGCGTCAGTCGTCATCGGCGCGCCGCCGATCTTCATCGCGTGGATCAACACCCCCGGCATCGAGCAGTACGACCTGGCGAGCGTCCGCTACGCCGTGTCCGGGGCGGCGCCACTGCCCGCCAAGGTGCTCGAGCGGTTCTCCGACGAGCTGGGCATCGCGATCTGGGAGGGCTACGGGCTGACCGAGACAGCGCCGCTGCTGACCACGGTGGCGATGGGCGAGAAGGTCCTGCCCGGCAGCGTTGGCAAGCCCGTACCCAACGTCGAGCTGAAGCTGCTCGACGATCGCGGGGAGGAAGTGCGCGCGGGGGACCCCGGCGAGGTGGTTGTCCGGGGGCCCAATGTCTTCCGGGGCTACTGGCGCCAGCCGGAGGCCACGGCGGAGGTTCTCGACAACGACGGCTGGTTCCGTACGGGCGACATCGGGATCCTCGACGACGGCAACCTGTACCTGGTTGACCGCAAGAAGGACCTGATCATCGTCAGCGGGTTCAACGTGTACCCGCGGGAGGTCGAGGAGGTGCTGTTCCGGCACCCCAAGGTCGCTCAGGCGGCGGTCATCGGGGCGCCGCACCCGTACACCGGCGAGCAGGTCAAGGCCGTGGTGGTGCTCCGCGAGGGCGAAGAGGCGACGCAGGACGAGATCAGCGACTACTGCCGGCGCTACCTCGCGCGGTTCAAGTGCCCGGAGGTGGTCGAGTTCGTCGACGAGCTCCCGATCAACCCCAGCGGCAAAGTCCTGCGCCGACAGCTGCGGTAGCGGCCCTACCAAGCCGCTCAAGCAGCCGAAGGCGGTAGCGGCCCTACCAAGCCGCTCAAGCAGCCGAAGGCGGTAGCGGCCCTAGGTCGAGTCCTCGGCGACGTCGAAGCGGTCCTGATACAGGCGCTTGGCCTCGTCGACGACGGTGTCGGACAGCCAAGCGACCGGCGTGAACTCCGCGACGATCGGCTCGTTGTCCGGCCCGCGGGACACCACCTCGCCGCGCAGGACCCACGGTCGCCGGTCGTCGTCGGCTTCTTCCTGGATGTGGACGTAGTTGCAGATCTGGCGTGCCAGGTACTCCTCGAGCGGACGCTCCCACCACTGCTCCGGATGCAGCGGGTTGACCGACAGGCCGGGGAGGTCCAGTCCGCTCTCGTAGTCCCGGCTGGTGCCGTTGCGGTCGTCCGCGGGCCCGTTGGAGAAGCGGACGAAGGCGTCCTTCGTCACCAGCTCGCACAGCTGGTCGAGACTGTCGACGACCGGGAGCTCATCATCGCCGCCAGGGGGTGTGTTGTGTGTCGGCATGGGCCCATCCCTGCCCTGCCGCGGCGCGCATTACGCTCGTAGCGATGCTCGTTGCCGTCCTGCCCCTGCTCGCCGCCATCGTGGCGTTCGTCTTCGCCGCCCAGCTCGCGCGCCAGTACGCCGCACGCCGGCGTGACCACGCCCTTGCGTGGGCCCTGGCGCTCGGCCTGTTCGGGGTCGCCTCGGCCATGGTGACCGTCGGCGTGGGATTGGGCTGGACGCCCCCGGTGTTCGGCCTGTACTGGATCGCGGGCGCGCTACTGAACGTCCCTCTGCTCGCCGTCGGCCAGCTGATGCTGATGGACCCCAAGCGCACAGTCCTGTACTGGACGCTGGCCGGCGTGTTCACCGTGTGGGCGGTCGCGTTCACCCTCATGGCCGGTTTCGACCAGGCGGTGCTGGCGCAGGCGTCGCAGCAGCGCAGCATCCCACTGGGCCGTGAGGTGCTCGACGGGGAGCTGGCTTACGCGCTGGCCCGGCCGTTCAGCTACACGTTCGCGGTCGTCGTCGCCGGGTCGCTGTGGTCCGCCATCCGCACGCGCCGGTGGGGGGTCCTGCTCATCGCACTGGGCGTCACCGTGGCGGCGATGAGCTCGGCGTTCATCCGGGTCGGACACGGCGAGCTGTTCTCCGTGCTGCTGGCCGCCGGCGTCGCCGTGATGTACGGCGGCTTCCGCGCCGCCGCCCGGCCGGCCCGGGCTCGCCGGGCGCCCGTGCCGTCAAGCACGTGAGGACCGTCACGGTCTACACACGCGCCGGCTGCCACCTGTGCGAGGCGGCCGAGCAGGTCGTCGCCCGAGTCGCCGCCGGCCGGGCGCAGGTGGAGCTGGTCGACATCGACACCGATCCCGCGCTGGTCGAGCGCTACACCGTGCGCGTGCCCGTGGTTGCGGTCGACGGCGTGGAGGTCGCCGAGTTCGAGGTCGACGCCGGCCAGCTCGAGGCCGCCCTGCGCTGAGCGTGACGCGGCCGGGGCACCCGGGGCGTCACCGAGGTGTGTGGGTCTGAGCGCAATCAGGGCGGGGTGCGTGGGTCCGAACGCACGCACGTCGACTCAGGCCCACATACCCCAGACTGCGTGCGGTCAGCGCACCGCCCCGACGGGCTTTGGCACCAGCAACGCGCACACGTACCATTGTGAATGACATGGCCGTGACCACCGAGGTGCGCCGATGACCAGCCGGCCAATCCCCGAGGCGAGCGTCGCCCGGCTGCCGGTGTACCTGCGCGCGCTGGTCGAGATGGCCGAGCAGGGCACCCACACGGCGTCGTCGGAGGGGCTCGCGACCGCGGCGGGCGTGAACTCGGCGAAGGTCCGCAAGGACCTGTCCTATCTGGGGTCGTACGGAACCCGGGGGGTCGGCTACGACGTCGAGTACCTGATCCATCAGATCAGCCGCGTCCTCGGGCTGACCCAGGGGTGGGCGACGTGCATCGTCGGTGTCGGCAACCTCGGCCAGGCGCTGGCGAACTACGGCGGGTTCGAGGAGCGGGGCTTTCGGGTCGCGGCGCTGTTCGACACCGACGAGACCAAGGTCGGTCAGACCGTCGCCGGGTTGGACATCCACCACTTCGACGACGTCGAGCGCGTCGTGAAGGAAGAGGACATCTCCATCGCGGTGCTCGCCCTCCCGGGTGCGGTGGCGCAAGACGCCGCCGATCGCCTGGTGGCCGCCGGCGTCACCTCGATCCTGAACTTCGCGCCGGCAGTCATCTCCGTGCCGCCGGGCGTCAGTCTGCGCAAGGTCGACCTGTCGATCGAACTCCAGATCCTGGCGTACTACGAGCAGCGCAAGATGGCCGAGGAGTCGGTTCGGCGGGGCACCGTCATCCGCGAGCTCGAGGCCATGGACGACGGTTCGTGACCCACCCGGCCGCGCCGCTGCTGGTGCGGCTGGCCGGCCGGCGGGTGGTCGGCGTGGGCGGCGGGACGGTGGCTGCCGCCAAGCTGCTGCCCCTGGTCCGCGACCACGGCGCACAGGTCGTCGTGATCTCGCCGCAGCTGCACCCGTCGCTGTCGGCCCACGTCACGTGGCGGCAGCGCACCTACGACGGAGCTGAGGACCTCGCGGGGGCGGTGCTGGCAGTCGCCGCGACCGACGACGCTCAGGTCAACGAGCGGGTCGCGGCCGATGCCGAGGCGGCGGGCGTGCTGTGCGTGCGCAGCGACGCCGACGGCGACGGCACCGCGTCGTTTCCGGCCACGGTCCGGCGCGGGCCCTTGACGATCGCCGTGGGAACCGACGGGCGGTCGCCGACGGTCGCGCGCTGGTTGCGTGAGCAGATCGAGCGGGAGTACGGCGCGGAGTACGGGGCGCTGGTGGAGCTGCTCGGCGAGCTGCGGGACGACCCCGCCATTCGTGCGCACCTGTCGTCGCTACCGGCCTCGGCGCGGCGGACCGCTTGGCGGTCCATCCCGCTGCTCGATATCCTCGCCATGCTGCGCTCCGGCTCGGTCGAAACCGCGAAAGAAGTTGCCGCCGCGTGTCTGTCCTCGTCCTCGGACTGAACTACAAAACAGCACCCATCGGACTCCTTGAGCGGGTGGCGGTGCCGGCTGAGCGCCTGTCCAAGGCGCTGACGTCGCTCACCGACCGAGAACACGTGCTGGAAGCGGTCGTGCTGTCGACGTGCAACCGGGTCGAGGTCTACGCCCACGTCACCAAGTTCCACGGCGGGGTCGCCGACGTCCGCAACTTCTTCTCGGAGTGGAGCGGGCTGCCGCCCGAGGACTTCGTCGACGCGACCTACGACCACTTCGACGAGCGCGCGGCGGCGCACCTGTTCCGTGTGATCAGCGGGCTGGACTCGATGGTGGTCGGCGAGCGGCAGATCCACCTCCAGGTCAAAGAGGCGTTCAAGACCGCGGAGGCCGAGCAGGCGTGCGGACGGGTCCTGCAGGGGCTGTTCCGCCAGGCGCTGACCGTCGGCCGACGGACTCGGGTCGAGACCGGCATCTCCGAGGGCGCCGCCTCCATGGTGGACGTCGGGCTGGATGCGGCGGCCAGGGTTCTGGGAGACCTTCGCGGGCGGACCGTGCTGGTGGTCGGCGCCGGGAAGATGGGGGGCATGGCCGCGGGCCGTGTCCGCGGCAGCGCCGACGAGATCCTGATCGTCAACCGCAGCCGGGACAAAGCACTGCGGCTGGCTGACCGTGTCGGCGGTCGGATCCTGACCTTCGCCGAGCTGGACGAGGCGCTGGCGGCCGCTGACCTCGTGCTCACGTCGACCGGTGCGTCGATGCCAATCATCGATCAGGACCTTGTCGCCGAGGCGATGAAGCGCCGCCCCGACCGGCCCCTGGTCCTGGTGGACCTGGCCGTTCCCCGAGATGTCGAACCAGGTTGCTCGTTCGTGCCGGGTGTCACCGTGCTCGACGTCGACGCGATCCGCACCGTCACCGACACCGGACAGACGGGCGCCGAGGTCGCCAAGGCCGCCGAGCTCGTCGAGCAGGCGGCGCAGCGCTTCGCTGCCTGGCGCCGATCGGTGCGCGTCGAACCGACGATCGCCGCCCTCCGGGCTCGTGCAGAGGCGGTCCGCGTCGGTGAGATCGAGCGGTTCGGCGCGCGGCTGGCCGACCTCGACGAGCGCCAACGAGCGGCGCTCGACGCGCTGACCAAGGGCATCGTGAACACCCTGCTGCACGAGCCTTCGGTCCGGTTGAAGGAGATCGCCGACGCCCGCGGCGACGACGCGCATGCGGTTGCCGTGCGCGACCTGTTCGATCTGCCTGACTAGCGTGCCGGCGTCCCTGCCGTGATACGCATCGCGACGCGCCGTTCGGCGTTGGCGCAGGCGCAGGCATTCCAGACCGGCCGGCTGCTGCAGCGCCGGACGGGCGAGCCGTTCGAGCTCGTTCCGATGGCGACCAGCGGTGACCTCGCCGTGGATGTGCCGGTCGAGCAGGTCGACGTCAAGGGCATGTTCGTCGACACCATCCGCAACGCGGTGCTCACCGGCGACTGCGACGTCGCGATCCACTCCTACAAGGACTTGCCCACCGAGGCGGTGCCGGGACTGGTCGTCGCCGCCGTCCCCGAACGCGAGGATCCTCGGGACATCCTGATCAGCCGCGACGGTTACGCGCTGGCGACGTTGCCGGCGCTGGCCACGGTCGGCACGTCGTCGCAGCGCCGACGCCTGCAGCTGCTGCGGGCCAAGCCGGGGCTGCAGGTGCTGCCGATCCGCGGCAACCTCGACACGCGTCTGCGCAAGGTCGCCGATGGCGAGTACGACGCCGTGGTGGTCGCGTACGCCGGCCTGCGTCGCCTGTACGCGCCCAAGGAGGCAATGGGCCTGGGCCCACTCGGCCTGCCGCTGAAAGCCGCGCCGCTGGAGCCCGGTGAGTGCCTGCCTGCCGCGGCGCAGGGGGCGCTGGCGGTCGAGTGCCGCCTGGACGACGAGCGTGCGCTTTCGCTGTGCCGGCAGGTCGACCACGTCCCCACCCGCCGCGCGGTCGCAGCCGAACGCGCGATGCTCGACGCCATCGGTGGCGGCTGCTTGGCGGCGGTCGGTGCGTTGGCCAGCGCAACCCCCACGGGCGGGTTGGAGCTGCTCGGCCTTGCGGGTGACCCCGACCGCCGCCGAGTCGTGCGGCTGTCGTGGCAGGGCAGCCTGGACCGTCCCGAGGAGCTGGGCCGCCAGCTCGCCGAGGAGCTGCGCTCCGCGCTCGGGTGGGCCTGATGGACCTGCCGTTCGGTGGACCGGCCGCCGTGCCCGGAACCGTGTACCTCGTCGGCGGCGGACCCGGCGATCCGGGCCTGCTGACACTGCGCGGCGCGCGGTTGCTGTCGACGGCCACGTTCGTGGCGCACGACCGGCTGTCGCCGCCCGAGGCCCTGTCGCTGTGCCGCGACGACGCCGAGGTGGTCGATGTCGGCAAGCAGCCGGACCGCCATGCGTTGAAGCAGGACGAGATCAACGCCCTGCTCGTCGAGCGCGCGGCGGCCGGCGCCGCCGTCGTGCGGTTCAAGGGCGGCGACCCCTTCGTCCTGGCCCGCGGTTCGGAGGAGGCGCAGTCGTGTCACGCGGCCGGCGTCCCGTTCGAGGTGGTGCCGGGCATCACGTCGGGGATCGCCGCGCCGGCATACGCCGGGATCCCGGTGACCCACCGCGGCACGGTCCCCGCGTTCGCCGTCGTCACCGGCCACGAAGACCCGACCAAGGGCGACACCCAGGTCGACTACGACGCCCTGGCCAGGTTCCCCGGCACGCTGCTGCTGTACATGGGTGTCGGTCGGCTCGCCGAGATCGCCGGCGCGCTGGTCGCCGCTGGCAGACCCGAGGACACACCGGTCGCGCTGGTGCAGTGGGGGACGACGCCGGGCCAGCGCACCGTCACGGGGACCTTGCGGAACATCGCGCAGCGTCGCGACGAGGCCGGGCTGGCGAACCCGGCAATGATCGTGGTGGGCGACGTCGTGGCGCTGCGCGACGAGATCGCCTGGTTCGAGCAGCGTCCGCTGCACGGCCGCTGCGTGCTGGTGCCACGCACCCGGCACCAAGCCGGCGAGCTGACCGAGCGGCTGCGCGGCCTCGGCGCCCGCGTGATCGAGGCGCCCACCATCGCCATCGAGCCGTCGCGGGACCCCCACCGGCTGCGCGACGCGGTCGCGGCCGCCGCGGACGGGGCCTACGACTGGGTCGTGTTCACGTCGGCCAACGGTGTCGAGGGGACATGGGCGCAGGTCGATGCGCTGGGTGGCGACACCCGGTTGTTCGCCCGGGTGGCCGTCGCCGCGGTGGGCGAGGCGACCGCGGCAGCGCTGCGCGACCGCGGACTGCGCGCCGACCTCGTGCCGCAGCGGCAGACCGCCCAGGCCCTGGGTGAGGCGCTCATCAACCAGCACGGTGGGCCCGCGAGGGCGTTGCTGCCCCGGGCCGACATCGCGACACCGGTGCTGGCACAGGCACTGACGGGCGCCGGCTGGACGGTGGACGACGTCGAGACGTACCGGACGGTGCCGGCCGGCGCCCTGCCCACGCCGGCCGTCGAGGCCCTGACCGGCGGCGCGGTCGACGCCGTGGCCTTCGCCTCGTCGTCGACGGCGCGCAACCTCGTGTCGCTGCTCGGGCGTGGGCTGCCGGAGACCACGCGCGTGGTGTCGATCGGCCCGTCGACCTCGGCGACGTGCCAGGAGCTCGGGCTGCGGGTCGACGCCGAGGCGCAGCCGCACGACATCGACGGCCTGACCGCCGCGGTGGTGCGAGCGCTCAGCTGAACGGGTGGAAGCGCCCGAGACCGTCGACGCCCAGCCACAGGTACAGGCCGGCGGCCGCGACGACGGCCATCACGAGCTTGAGCACGGTCTTGCCCAGTCGCAGCGCCAGCAGGATGCCGACGGCGAGCAGGGCGAAGCCCAGCGGGTCGGACAGATCGATGCCACCCATGGCCTCACCGTAACCGCAATCGGCAGCGCCGTGGCCGTGCTACCGCCGCGGTGGCGGATTCACGGCAACCCGGGTTACGGGGCCTCGACGATGCGCACGGTGCCGTTGCGGATGCGCACCAGCGCGTGCGACGTGTTGTCGCTGCGATCGGATTCGAACAGCAGGCCGTCGGGGTCGACGGTGAACACCAGTGCGTACACCCCGTCGTCGATGCCGGTCAGGGGGATCTGCTGGCCGGTGCGTCCGTAGTGGTAGATGTCCTGATAGCCGGGCGTGATGCCCTGCCAGCCGGCGCGGGCGATGCACGACACGTAGAACGGCGTCGCGTAGGCGGGGTCCGCCTCGCTGTGCTTGTCCGAGTCGATCAGGCAGAAGCTGATCTTCTCGCTGGTGCGCACCAGCCCGTCGTCGTCCATCACGGGTCGGCCTGACGCGTCAACGCGTCGCAGCTCGTACTGCGCGTAGTCCTCGAAGTGGAAGTGCCCGTGCGGCTCGTGCCACTGGATGCCGCCGACCTCCTCGCGGGCCAGGCACACGCGGGGCGCAGCCCACCGGACGCACTGGTGGGCCGGCGCCAGCTCCTCCCCGGTGACCTCGGCCATGATGTCCAGTGGCGCGGCCCCGACGTTGGCCGTGGCGTAGTTGAAGCGCAACGCCGGTCCGCTGCGATCGTCGGCCTGGCCGATCACGACGACCTGGGGCGCCACGGACACCAGGTTCGGCAGGTGCGCCGGGTCGTGGCGGTGCCCAGCGCCGGCGGAGGCCACCGCCGGGGCTGCCGTCGCGATCGCGCATGCGGCCACCAGTGCTGCGAGCACATATCTGCTCATCGCGTTCCTCCCGCTCGTGCCTGGAGGGTCTTCGCCGCGACCCCGGCACACTCCTGCCGTGGCCTACCCTGGGGCGATGCAACCTGCTCCCTTTCCCGTCGGCCGTCCGCGCCGCCTGCGCGCCACCGCCGCGCTGCGCCGGCTGGTCGCGGAGACCGCACTGGCGCCCGCGGACCTGGTCGCGCCGCTGTTCGTCAAGGAGGGCATCGACGCGCCGCAACCGGTCGCGTCGATGCCCGGCGTCGAGCAGCACACCACCGAGTCGCTGCTGGCCGAGGTGAAGGAGCTGCGGTCCGCCGGCGTGGGCGCGGTCCTGCTGTTCGGTGTCCCGTCGGGCAAGGACGCCACCGGGACCGAGGCGTGGAACCCCCAGGGGGCGCTGCAGAACGCCGTCCGAGCGCTGCGGGACGCGCACGGCGACGATCTGGCCATCCTCACCGACACGTGCCTGGACGAGTACACCGACCACGGCCACTGCGGCCCGCTGCGCGACGACGGCAGCGTCGACAACGACGCCGCCCTGGAGTGCTACGCGCGGGCGGCGGTCACCCAGGCGGAGGCCGGCGCCGACCTCGTCGCCCCCTCCGGGATGATGGACGGGCAGGTCGCGGCGATCCGAGCGGCCCTCGACGATGCCGGCTTCGCCGACCGCGTGGGGATCATGGCGTACTGCACGAAGTACGCCTCGGCGTTCTACGGCCCGTTCCGCGACGCCGCCGAGTGCGCCCCGCAGTTCGGCGACCGCTCTGGCTACCAGATGGATCCTGCCAACGCCGACGAAGGGGTCCGCGAGGCGTTGGCCGACGTCGCCGAAGGTGCTGACGTGCTGCTGGTCAAGCCGGCCGTCGCGTACCTGGACGTCGTGCGTTCCGTGAAGGACGCCACCCGCATGCCCTTGGCGGCGTACCACGTGTCGGGGGAGTACGCGATGGTCCACGCCGCCGCAGAGCGAGGCTGGATCGACGGCGATCGGGTCATGGCGGAGACGCTGCTGGGCATCAAGCGGGCCGGCGCCGACATGGTCATCACGTACGCCGCGGGCTGGATGGCCCGTCGCCTGGGCTGAGCAGCCGGCGCGTGACGGGGGAGCACAGCGACATCCCGGTCCTCGACGTCGTCCAGGCGCACTTCGAGGCGTTCAACACCGGCGACGTCAACGCGCTGATGGCCGGCTTCGCCGACGACGCCGTGTTCGCCACGGGCGATCACATCGTCGTCGGCAACCGCGGCATCCGCGCCATGTTCACCGACGCCCTGCGCAGCCTGTCCCCGACGCTGGCCCTGCGTGCCGCCGTCGTGCAGGGCGAGGTCGTCGCCTGCGAGCTGTCCGAGACGATCCGCGTCGACGGCGGCGCCATGGAGTTCGCTCTGGCTGCCTTCTACACGGTGCGTCGCGGTCAGATCGTCCGGGTCAAGGTCTACCGGGAGGGGTCCGCCGAGGCGCCGGGGGGAACTCCGGCCTGACGGCAGGAGGCGGCGGGGCCGGCGGCGAAGACCCCGCCGGACCGGTGCCTTCTTCGCCGGTCGCCCACTCGCATGCCCGGAAGGACCGCGCCGTGACCCACCCCCGCCTGGACACCGTCTCGCTGTCGCGCCGCGACCTGCTGCGCCCATGGGCGCGGGCGCCGCGCTCACGGCCGTGGCGACCGCCGTCCCCGCTGCGTTGGCGGCGCCGGCCTCGGCTGCCACGACGACCGTCGCCGGTGCGAAGGGGGCCGCTGCGCCGCTGCAGCTCGCACGCGTCTGGGCGTTCTCACGCGCTCACCGCGCGCTGCTGGCGGAGCTCGACGACACGCACCGCGTGTTCGCCGACGGGTCCGCCGAGTACCTGCTGTGGCCCGGTGACGAGCTGAAGCTGCAGACCGCGGGCATGTCCTACGAGATCACCGTCGCCGACGTCGCGGCGCGTGACGCCGCCATCGCCGCGGCGGCGCCGGCTCGGCCGGTCGACCTGCCCCTGCAACCGGGCGAGACCAACGGTGAGTACCGCCGCCTGCCGGACTTCGAGGCTGACATGCGCTCGCTCGCCGAGCGCTTCCCGGACAAGGCCCGGCTCATCGAGCTGCCCGAGAAGACGCTGGAGGGCCGCACCGTCTACGGGCTGGAGATCGCCACCGACGTGGAGCGCAACGACGGGCGGCCCGTGTTCTACAACGACGGCATCCACCACGCCCGTGAGTGGCCCGCCGCCGAGGTCCCGATCATGTGGGCGTTCGACCTGCTGGAGAACTACGGGGTCGACCCGCGGATCACGAACATCGTCGACCACGTGCGGAACATCGTCGTGCCGGTGGTCAACCCCGACGGGTTCAACCTCTCGCGTGAGTTCCCGGTCAACCAGTCGGTGATGGGCAGCGCCCCGTACCAGATCGGCCAGGGCCAGTACGTCCGCAAGAACCGCCGCAGCGAGCTGGGCGACGCCGTCGGACAGCACGGTCCCGGCAACCTGACCTCCTACGGCGTGGACCCCAACCGCAACTACGCCTACGCGTGGGGGGACAACATCGGCGGCTCCTCGTCGTCGAAGACGTCGCAGACGTACCGGGGCACCGAGCCGTTCAGCGAGGCCGAGTCGCGCAACGTCTCCCATCTGCTGCGCACGCACCACGCCACGGCGATGATCACCCACCACACCTCGGGTGACCTGGTGCTGTGGGCCTGGGGCGACACCACCGACGATGCGCCTGACGACGGGCTGCTGCAAGGCCTGGGGCGCGCCTGCGCCGCGTTCAACCGCTACCGGCCCCAGAAGAGCATCCAGCTGTACGCCACGACCGGGACCACCTCGGACTACGCGTACGGGGTGTTCGGCTCGATCGGCTACACGTTCGAGCACGCCGGCTCGAGCTTCCACCCGCCGTATCCGTCGACCGTGCCCGCGATGTACGCCAAGAACCGCGAGGCGCTGATCCTGCTGTGCGAGGAAGGGTGCCTGCCCCCGGAGAAGCGCCCCGCCGACCGCACCATCCCGCCGGTCCTGACCCAGCACACCTCCCTGGGCGTCCTCAACCACTGCATCATCCTCGGCCGGTTGGTCGACGCGGACGGCAACGGGGTCGCGGGGACGGTGCGCCTGCACAAGGAGTTCGAGACGCTGTTGTGGAAGGACGGCAACGGCGGCAACCCGACGGGCAAGGCCAGCGTCACCGAGGTGGTCGACACCGTGATGGAGACCAACGCCGACGGCACCTTCGAGTACCACGTCAACCCGAGCACCCGCCCGTACCTGACGTTCAAGGGTGAGCGCGAGACCTACGAGCTGACGGCCACCGCCGCCGGCGGCGGTGCCTCGGCCACCCGCGACGTGTTCGTCGCTCGCGGGCAGTGGCTCAACCTGGGCGACGTGCAGCTCGGCTGAAGTGGCCGGTGGGGCGCCCGCTAGCATCGGGGTGTCGCCGTCGAAGGAGCTGAGCGCCGCATGCAGTACCGCCAGATCGCACCGGGCATCGAGGTCAGCGAGGTCGGGTTCGGCAACTGGACCGTGACGACCGGCTGGTGGGGCGACTACACCGAGGACGAGGCGATCGCCCTGCACCGCGCCGCGTTTGACGCCGGCATCACCTTCTTCGACACGTCCAACGCCTACCGGGAGGGCTACGCCGAGCAGGTGCTCGGCAGGGCACTTGGGGACGTGCGCGACTCGATCGTCATCGCCACGAAGTTCGGCTACGAGTTGGAATCCACCAACAGCCGCCGCGGCCAGCAGGAGCGCCCGCACCGGACCGACATCCCGTACGTCCGCGCCGCGCTGGAGGACAGCCTGCGGCGGTTGGGGGTGGACACGATCGACGTGTGGCAGCTGCACAACCCCCGCATGGCACACCTCGACGACGACGACCTGTTCGCCTTTCTGGAGCAGGTGAAGGCGGAGGGGAAGATCCGCAGCTATGGCATCGCGTTGGGCCCCAAGATCGGGTGGCTCGACGAGGGCGTCCGCGGGATGCGGACCCGCGCCGGCATCGACGTGCTGCACATGATCTACAACCTGCTCGAGCAGGATCCCGGCCGCGAGCTGCTCTCGGTGGCCGCAGAGACCGGCGTCAAGACCATCGTCCGGGTGCCCCACTCGTCGGGGATGCTCGAGGGCAACCTCACCGAGGACACTGTCTTCCCGGCCAACGACCACCGCCGCCACCGCCCCCGCAGCTGGCTGGTCGAGGGCGTCCGCAAGGTGGCCGCGCTGGACTTCCTCACTGCGGACATGACGCTGGGACAGGCGGCGCTGAAGTGGATCCTGGCCGACCCCGGTGTCGCGACGACACTGCCGAACATCTACGGCGACGAGCAGCTCAAGGAGTTCGCCGCCGCCCCTGACCAGCGTGACCTCACCGCCGACGAGCTGCAGCGTGTGGCCAACCTGTACGCCGACAACTTCGGCGTCGTACCCGAAGTCGACCAGGCCACCAAGGTCAACGCGTGACCGCTGGCCCCACCGGGCGGTCCGAGGAGCTGTTCGAGCGGGCGCGGCAGGTCATCCCGGGTGGGGTCAACTCGCCCGTCCGCGCCTTTCGATCGGTCGGCGGCACGCCCCGGTTCATCGCTTCGGGTAGCGGCAGCCGGATCACCGACGTCGACGGGAACTCCTACGTGGACTACGTGGGCAGCTGGGGCCCGATGATCCTGGGTCACGCCCACCCCCAGATCGCTGCTGCGGCGACGGCGGCGGTGCAGCGCAGCTCATCGTTCGGTGCCCCGACGGCCGCGGAGGTCGAGCTGGCCGAGCAGATCGTCGCCGCGGTGCCCGGCATCGAGGCCGTCCGGTGTGTGTCGTCGGGGACCGAGGCCACGATGAGCGCGATCCGCCTGGCGCGCGGCGCCACCGGCCGCGATGCCATCGTCAAGTTCGCGGGGCACTACCACGGCCACGGGGACTCACTGCTGGCCAGCGCCGGCAGCGGCGTCGCCACCTTCGGGCTGCCCGACAGCCCTGGGGTGACCGCCGGCGCAGCCGCGGACACCATCGTGGTGCCCTGGAACGATGCCGACGCCGTGGACGCGGCCCTTGCGGCGCGCGAGGTGGCGGCGGTCATCTGCGAACCCGTGCCCGGGAACATGGGGGTCGTCCCGCCGGCGCCGGGCTTTCTCGAGGGGCTGCGCGACCGCACGCGCCAGGCTGGTGCGCTGCTGATCTTCGACGAGGTGATGTCGGGGTTCCGTGTGGCTCGCGGCGGCGCGTCGGAGTACTTCGGCGTGACTGCCGACCTGGTGACCCTCGGCAAGGTCGTCGGCGGCGGATTCCCCCTCGCCGCGTTCGGCGGTTCCGCTGAGATCATGCGGCAGCTCGCGCCCGAGGGGCCGGTCTATCAGGCGGGGACGCTGTCCGGGAACCCGGTTGCGGTCGCCGCCGGCCTGGAGCAGCTGCGGCTGCTCGACAGTCAGGCGTACGCGGCGCTGCAGCAGCGCGCGGACCGTCTCATGGTGGGGCTGATGTCGGCGTTTGCGGCTGTCGGCGTCGCTGCCCAGATCCAGTCGGTGAACAGCATGTTCAGCATCTTCTTCGCCGACGGTGCCGTCACGGACTACGCCGGGGCGGCGAAGGCCGACCACGACCGGTACGCGCGGTTCTTCACCGGCATGCTCGACCGCGGTCACTACCTGCCGCCTTCGGGCTACGAGGCCATCTTCGTCAGCGTCGCCCACAGCGACGACGACATCGACCGCACCGTCGTCGCTGCTGCCGACGTCGCCCGCGGTCTGTAGCCCGCGACTCGGGAACTGCCGTCGGTCACGGCGCGTTACCGTGGGGACATGTCCTCCGACGCCACCACCGAGCGCCGACGTTCGAGCGTGCGGACCATGCTCGTGGGCGTGGTGCTGGTCGTCGTGATCCTCGCCGCGGTGGCGGTCGCTGTCGCGATGGACGGGCCGCAGCAACAGGGCGCCCAGACGGCGGCGTCCGGTGAAGCAGTGGAGGGCCTGCAGACCGAGGCGCCGCCGCCGGACCGCTCCTTCGCGCTGCCACCACAGACGTTGCAGGGTTTCGCCGGGGGACCCGACGTGGAGCTCGCGCAGTTCCGGGGGGAGCCCCTGGTCGTCAACTTCTGGGCCACCTGGTGCGCCCCGTGCGTCAAGGAGATGCCAGAGTTCCAAGAGGCCGCCGAGGCGCTGCGCGGTCGGGTGACGTTCCTGGGCGTCAACGTCGAGGACGCACCACCGAACGCCGAGCCTTTCGTGGAGCGCCTGGGCATCGACTACCCCCTGGCGATCGACCCGCAGCGCGAGTTCCACCTGGCGATCGGCAACTTCGGGATGCCCACCACGTTGCTGGTGGACCCCGACGGCGTCGTCCGCTACCGCTACACCGGCCCGTTGACGCGTGAAGACCTCGACCGGTTGCTCGCCGAGCACCTTGGCGTGCAGACATGACCCCCCGACGGCGCCCCGCTGGTTGGCCTTCCCGGCAGCCCGCCATTACAGTTGCGTCCCGCACGGAGGGCCGGTCGGGATCGTGCAATCGCTTGGACGAGGGAAGGGTCGCGCGTGGACTGGGTCGGTGAGTTCTTCCGAACCCTGCCCGACGTCGGCAGGGCGCTGTGGGCATTCATCGCCGGCTGGCGCGGCGTCGCCATCATCATCGGCAGCGGGGCGCTGATCGTCGGGTTCTCCGCCGGCGCGTTCCTGCTGCGCGACACCTACCGCTGGCTGTCGGGGATCTTCGGCACGCTCGCGGCCCTCGTCGCGGCGTGGTGGGCGTTCGGGATCATCCCCTCGGCCTGGATCTACTTCGCGGACGGTCAGCGAGAGCTGATGGAGAACACCATCATCCCCGGAACGCTGGGCATCGGGCAGTACCAGGTCGCGTCGAACTTCTACCAGGTGTTCCGCGACTCGGTGGTGATGGGGGAGACGTTCATCGCGATGGCCGCCTTCGCGATCCTCGCCCTGCAGATCCAGAAGCGCTTCCCGCGCGCACTCGCCGAGGGTGAAGAAGCCCGCCCGCAGTCCGGCGGCTACAAGTGACCAGAGGACGAAGCTAAGTGGGGAAGACCGACCAGGGACTTCATCCGGAGATCTTCGACGACTACCGGATCGAAAGCGTCGACGCGACGTGGCTGCAGGAGCGCGTCAAGCCCAAGCGTCACATCGGGCTGACGCCGGAGCTGTGCATCCTGTGCCGCGCCTGCGAGGACGTCTGCCCCTGGGAGTGCATCTACATGATGTCGCCGAACATCGTGAAGGATGCCGAGAACCCGGAGGTCATGACGCTGGCGAACACGGCAGCGGCGATCTTCGTCATCGACGACAACGAGTGCACGCGCTGCGCGATCTGCGTGGAGCGGTGCCCGTCCGACGCCCTGTGGCTCGGACGGGTCCAGTAACGAGGAAGGACGCGATTCGTGGCCCGCTTCCGACTGCCGACCCCCCCTCGACCGCACATCCCGTCGCCCGACGAGATGAAGAAGCGGACGCAGGACAACGTCATCTGGAAGTCCATCTTCCGTCCGGGCTCGATCTACCGGAAGGGTTACCGCGACACGTCGCGTGACCGTGCCCTGGCCGCGATGAACAACGTGCTGTACCACCTGCACCCGGTGAAGGTGAAGCGGCACGGGCTCAAGCTGACCTACACCTACTGCCTGGGCGGGCTGAGCTTCTTCTTGTTCATCCTGCTCACCGTGACCGGCATCTTCTTGATGTTCTTCTACCGGCCCACGGCGGGCGCCGGCACGGAGCTGGCGTACGCCGACATGGAACGGCTGATCCGTCAGGTCACCTTCGGCGACTTCGTGCGGAACATGCACCGCTGGGCAGCGCACCTGATGGTGTTCAGCGTGTTCCTGCACATGGCGCGCGTCTTCTATCACGGCGCGTACAAGGCACCTCGTGAGTTCAACTGGGTCGTCGGCGTGATCCTGCTGCTGCTGACGCTGCTGCTCGCCTTCTCCGGGTACCTGCTGCCCTGGGACCAGCTCGGCATGTGGGCGTTCGCGGTCGGCATGTCGATGGCCGGCTTCACCCCCGTGTTCGGTCAACAGGTGTCGTTCGTGTTGCAAGGCGGCGTCGAGATCGGCCCCGAGACGTTGCTGCGCTGGTACGTCCTGCACGTCCTGGCGCTCCCGTTCATCACCACCATCTTCCTTGCGGTCCACTTCTGGCGGATCCGCAAGGACGGTGGCATCTCCGGACCTCTGTAGAGGGACACAGTCATGGCAGAAGAAGTGGAGATGGACCAGAAGGTCTACGACGAGCTGATCGCCGCCGGAAAGAGCGAGCGGATCGCCCGTGCGAAGGCCAAGGCCGCCGCGGTTCGCGCGAAGAAGGAGGCGGCGGGGGAAAAGCTCGGCCCCCGCGAGGCCAGTGCCGACGCGCCGGCGCCCGCGGCCGCCGCGGCCGGTGGCGGCGCGGCAGCCGCCGGCGGTGGCGGCGGTGTGGCGACCGCCGAGCGCGGGGGGCCAGCGGTCGGCGGCATGACGCCGGAGGAGCGCCAGAAGCGCGTGGCCGCCGCCCTGGCCGCCAAGGGCAACGGTGGCGCGGCGCCGGCAGAGACGAAGTACGCGGGCCAGGCGCACACCCACCGCCTGCTGGCGATGGTGCCGCCCAGTGGCATCCAGCAGATCCGCGCAAAGCAGGAGGACAAGGTCTACACCTGGCCCCACCTGATCAGCGCCGAGTTCGTCGCGCTGATGGCCATCACGGCGCTGCTGACGCTGATGTCGCTGCTGCCCGCCTTCCCGCTGCGGGAGCTGGCGAATCCCAACATCACACCGAACCCCTCGAAGGCGCCCTGGTACTTCCTGGGCCTTCAGGAGCTGCTGCGCTACTTCCACCCGATGATCGCGGGTGTGACGATCCCGGGCATCGTCGGTCTGCTCGGCCTGATGATGATCCCGTACCTGGACAAGAACCCCTCGGTCCGCCCCGACAACCGTGCGTTCGCCTTCTCGATGATGACGGTGTTCCTGCTGGGCTCGGCGGCCATGACCCTGGTCGGTTCGTTCTTCCGCGGTCCCGGCTTCAACTGGGTCTGGCCGTGGATCGACGGCCTGTTCTTCGAGCTCTGACAACCCGCTGACAACCCTTGGAACTGTCATGACCACGACGCTTCTGCTGCTGGCCACCGCCGCGGGCCTCTTGGCGCTGGCGTTCTGGTGGATCCGCCGGAACAACCTCGCCGTGTACCCGGTGGGGCGCGCGCCGCGCGAGCTGCGTCCGCTGCCCACCGGCTGCGACCTCGGCGAGCGGTTGATGATGGCGACCGCGGCCGACCAGGCGGCGACGACCTCGACGGCCGGGACCGCATCGTCCGGTGCCGGCCCCACCACGGCAGGGCCCGCTGCCCTGAAGCGCAAGAAGAAGCGCTCGGGCCCCAACCGGCGCGACTTCCTGCGCTACGGGCTGCTGGCGTCGTTCGGTGGTGTGCTCGCGGCGTTCGGTGGGGCGTCGCTGGCCTTTTTGTGGCCGACGCTGCGGGGGGGCTTCGGTGCGGTCATCGACGCCGGCCCCGAGGACGAGGTTCGCCAGGCGATCGCCGACGGCGGCGGCCGCTTCGAGTTCCCCTCGGGCCGCGCATACATCGTCGCCTACGACGAGGCGACGGACCAGGAGCAGAACTACGCGGAGATCACCGACGGCGGCTTCATGGCCCTGTACCAGAAGTGCGTCCACCTCGGGTGCCGGGTGCCGTGGTGCGAGTCGTCGTCGTGGTTCGAGTGCCCGTGCCACGGGTCTCGCTACAACCGCTGGGGCGAGTACGAGTTCGGACCGGCGCCCCGCGGCCTGGACCGCTTCGCGGTCCGCATCGAAGAGGGCCGCGTGATGGTGGACACCTCGACCGTGGTCACGGGGCCGTCCCGCGGCACCAACCAGCTGCGCCAGCCCCCCGAGGGCCCGCACTGCTGACCACGGCAGCGACACAGGGATCGGGAGCTACATGACGGCAATCATCATCGGGGTGCTGGCAGCGGCGGCGCTGCTCGTGCTCGTGCTGCTGCTGGTCAACGCGCAGCGCGGCCGCCGGCGGTACGAGGACATCGCCCCGGCGATGCGCCCCGGGTACTCCGACGAGGAGCTAGAGCGCAAGGTGCTCGAGCGGTACATGGGCTGGGGCATCGTCTTCACCGCCTTCTTCGCCATCTTCCTCCCCCTGTACTGGCTCAACGAGCCCAACCGCCAGACCAGCTTCACCGAGGCCGCCGCCGTTGCCTCCTACGAGCGGGGCCACGACCTGTACGTCGAGAACTGCGCGCTGTGCCACGGGGCGGAGGGCAAGGGCGGCGGGGCCTCGTCGACCTACGACCCGACGGACTCCTGGCCCGCGCCGAACCTGACGACGATCGCGGTGCGCTACGACGGGACGCCGGTCGCGCAGGACATCCGCGACTACATCGAGACCACGATCCACCGCGGTCGGCCCGGCACGCCGATGCCCGCCTGGGGCGCGGAGTACGGCGGCCCCATGACCGACCAGCAGGTCAGCGACATCACCGACTGGATCCTGCTGCAACAGGTCGAGGAGGCCGCCGAGGCGGACCCGGCCTCGAACGTGTCGGGCGAGGAGCTGTACCAGCAGAACTGCACCAAGTGCCACGGCGAGGAGCTCGAGGGCTTCATCGGGCCGTCGCTGGTCGGGGTGTTCGAGCGGCACAACCGCCAGACGGTGCTGGGGATCCTGCAAAACGGCATCTACCTGGCCAACGGCGTGTCGATGCCCCCGTGGCAGACCGGCTACATGTACGAGGACACGCGCTACACCGACTCGGCGCTGAACCGGATCATCGACTACCTCGAAGACGAGCAGCCGGCGGTCCTGCCCGAGGGCTCGGACCAGTACCGCACGCCGTACGCCGACGGTGGTCCGCGCGACGAGGCCGGCGGCGAGGGGCGTACCGCCCCGGAGCCGGAGCTGGACGAGGGCCAGGACGCCGAAGAGGACGCCGAGGAAAGCGGCGGCTCCGTCTAGGGGCCGACGGGACGCGAACAAGGACGAGGGATGCTTGCAACGCTGAACTGGCTGGCGCTTCCGTTCCTGGCGGCCGCCGAGGGTGCCCACGGGATCCCCGGCGACGACTGGCGCGCCAAGATCGCGCTGCCCATCGGCATCGTGCTGTTCATCGGCAGCGTGTACACGCTCGTGCGGGCCAACCTCGGCACGCGCCGGGGCTACCTGGTGTTGGGCACGTCGTTCTTCGGCTTCATGGTCGTCTACAGCCTGTTCTGGGCCTTCGGTGCTCCCGGTACCCCGCCGGCCACCGGTCCGCAGAACCTGCCGGGCCAGCAGCTGGACGCCTACGAGGACACGTGGCGGCCGTTCGCGCCGGACAGCCTGGTCGCCGAGGACCCGACGTACGCCGTGGCGCAGACGCACCCCGAGGGCTTCTCCGAGACGCTGGAGGGCGCCGGTCTGCCGGCCGAGTTCGAGGGGCAGGCGAACACCGGCGTCGGCGAGATCCTGGCGTTCTTCGCCACGGCCGAGGGACAGATGCAGAGCCCGCCGATCGCCGCGGCGACGTGGGTCGAGCTGGAAGACGAGCGGCGCTACGCCGTCGCGGAGAACGGCCGGCCGATCGTGGCGGCGACGTTCGCCCAGACGTACCAGGTCGCCCAAGCTGACCCCGGCCAGCCGGCGCCCGAAGACGTCGAGGGGCCGGTCTTGACTCCTGACGGCGCCCGCGTCGCCGATGACGGGGAGAACATCGCCCCGCCGGGGACGGAGATCGGCGACATCGTCGAGGGAGGCGAGACGTACACCGCCTTCGCGTACTTCGACGAGGGGAGTCCCGCATTCCCCAGCCTGCTGACACTGG
>Ga0247713_1000120_pt1 | contig 54706 bp, 54 predicted proteins | sample 21E_NmetaG_FD_189936 | JGI IMG/M metagenome (GOLD analysis project Ga0247713, IMG submission 189936) | Soil microbial communities from hillslope of Landscape Evolution Observatory, University of Arizona, Oracle, AZ, United States - 2-1-E_N | ecosystem: Engineered > Artificial ecosystem >...
GGTGCAAGGAGCCCGGCGGGTGGATCCCTCGTCCCGACAGCGGACCAGGGAATTACGGCAACGCCGAGCTAGGGAATTACGTCGGCGTCAAACCACTCCAGCTAGGGAATTACTTCGGCGCTGACAGGAGGAAGCGATCGCCAGCTCCGTCGAGGCCCAGGTGGCCCGATGCAACGCTGCGGCAACATCGGTCGCGGAAGCGCGCGTTGCCATAGCGTGCGGCGAGGAGCGACTCGGCCACGCCATGACCGGCGGCCAGCGCGACGCGGTGGAGGCCGTGTGCACGTCCGGGCGCGGCGTGGACCTGGTTGTCGGCGTGGCCGGCTCGGGCAAGACAACCGCGCTGGCCGCGGCCCGGAGCCTTCGAAGCGGCCGGCTATGAGGTGGTCGGCACGTCGACGTCGGGCCAGGCGGCACGCACCCTCAGTCGCGAGGCGGGCATCGACAGCCGGACGCTGGCCTCGCTCAACTGGCGCATCGCCCACAACACCCTGCGCCTGTCGCCCCGCCACGTGGCCGTGCTGGACGAGGCGGCCATGACCGACGACGCCGCCCTGGTCGCCTTCCTGGAGGCCGCCCGGGTGACCGGGGCCAAGGTGGTGGCGGTGGGCGATCCCCGCCAGCTGTCCTCCGTCGGCCCCGGTGGCGGCTTCGAGGCCGTGGTCCGGCGCTTCGGGGGCGCAGTGCACGTGCTCAGCCAGAACGTCCGCCAGGTCGACGACGCCGAACGAGCGGCCCTGCTGGAGCTGCGGTCGGGCAAGGTCGGCCAGGCCGTGTCCTGGTATGCCGGCGCCGGTCGCATCGCCGTGTCCCCGGATCGGGACACGGCGCTCGACGCCACCGTGGCCGGCTGGGCGGCCGATGCGGTCAAAGCCACGCCGGCCGCCATGTACGCCTGGCGGCGGGCCAACGTGGCAGAGCTGAACCGCCGGGGGCGTGAGGCGTGGGACAAGCTCGGTCGGCTGTCCGGCAAGGAGCTCCAGGTGGGCGACGTGGGCTACCGGGCCGGGGACCGCATCGTCACCCTGGCGCCGAGCGCCGGCGGGGAGATCGTCACCTCCGAATGCGGCACAGTGCTGGCAGTCGACGTGGAGCGACGCGAGCTGGCCGTCACCATGGATGACGGGCGCCTCCAGCGCTTCGGTCCCTCCGAGCTCGACGCCGCCCACCTGGCCCACGCCTATGCCATCACCGTCCATCGCTCCCAAGGGGCCACCGTCGGCCGGGCCCACGTCTATGAGGACGGCGGAGGCAGGGAGCTGGCCTACGTGAAGATGAGCCGGGCCCGGGAACGCTCGACGGTCTACGTGGTGGCCGACTCGCCCGAGCAGGCCGTCGAGGACCTGGGCCGGGTCTGGAGCCAATCCCGGCGCATCGGCTGGGCCATCGACCAGGGCACGCCGGCGCCGGGCATCGGCCCCGAGCCGGCGCCGGCAGTACCGGCGGTGTCGGCCAGCCTGCGTCATGCCCGGCTGGTGGCCGAGCGGGCGGCGGTGGCCGCCGTCGTCCCCTCCGACCCCTGCTCCGCCTAATACCGGACCCGCAACACGGTGGAGCAGCTGCAGCGCCAGCTCTCGGACCTGGAGAGGGCCGAGGGATGGGGCGAATGGCGGGGCACGGCGGTGGGCGAGGCGGCCATCGCGTGGAGCGGAGCTGTACGGGAAAGGCGGGGCTGCCTGGCCCAGGCCGAACACGTCGGGATGCGGGAGCGTCACCGGCTGCGGCAGCGGGCAGCCAAGGCCGCCGAGCAGGTGGGTCCGCTCCGGGAGCGCTTCGAGGCGCTGGCCGGGCCGCAGCGCGCCCGGCTGAAGATCGAGCTGCCCGAGGCGAAGCGGAACCTGGCCGACCTCCAGGGCCGGCACAACGCCTACACCCGGTTCCAGTACGAGCATCCCGAGGCCCTCCGCCGGCTCGACCGCCTCGACGAACAGATTGCCACCGCCGCCTGGGAACTCGGCCTGGAGCGCCAGGCCCTCGACGGCATCCAACCCGAGCCGCCGCAGTCGAGCGCACAGCGGTGGGCCATCGAGCGGGGCATACGAGGCATCGATCGCGGGCTGGATCTGGGGATCGACATGTGAGCCGGCAACCACGGCACGGACGCTCGCGACATGCGACGAGGGTGACACGAGCCTGTCCCACGTTCGTCGAGAGCCGAGTGACCAGGATGAAGCGTTCCACCTTGATAGCACGCGCCCGGAGCGTGATCGGACGCCGCGTGCTGCACTACAACTGCTGGCTGGCGCAGGCTGCCCGGATGCGCTCACCTACCACCTTGAGGTCCTCATCCTCGTAGGGGCTATCAGTCGGCCAGATGCGATCGAAGCCGTCCCGATCCCATCGTGGCAGGACGTGAAGGTGGAGGTGGAACACCGTCTGCTCGGCGGCACTGCCCTTGGAGCTGATGAGGTTCATGCCTTCTGGGTTGACGGCCGATTGCACCGCCCGGCCGACGCGGATCACTGCTGTCATGAGTTGGGAACCGAGCCGATTGTCCAACTGCCAGATGTCGGCGACGTGAAGACGAGGGATCACGAGGGTATGTCCCTTCGTCGCCGGATTCAGTGGAAAGAACGCAACCCAGGCCTCGGACTCACACACGACCTGGACGGAGCGGTCCTCGCCCCGGGCGATTACACAAAAGTCGCAACCTTCGATGTATGCGCCCGGAGCCGGCGTCACTTCCCAGCCGCCTTCGCGGCTTTCTCGACCCACGCGCCCAGGTTTTCGTAGCCGTTGTCGTTGTTCCACAGGTAGAAGGGGTACCCGGCCGGGAGCTTGCCGCATCTTTCAGAGGTGGTCCCTGCAAAGTCTCCGATCTTGCTGATGTCGATGCCGAGGAGGCCGTTCCCGCGCTTCTCGCTCGCTTCGATCTCGTACTTCACCCACTTACTCGCACAGGTGTATTCGCCGACCAGGACCGCCGTGACACTCGTACCCTTCATTTGCTCATCGATCCAGGCCTGGACGGCTGGGTCTCCCTTCTTCTTCACCTTCTCGAACTCAGCGCCGTCGATGTACCCAGCGGCCTCGATGCCCTTCGTCATGCCGGATTTCCGGACGACGTTCGCTCGCGACACGTCGTGCTCATACTCGAAACTGAAGAACACCCTTCTCGCCACTACTTCCTCTCCATCAGTAGAAGCCCGATGACTTCGCCGATCAACATCGCTCCATATAAGAACACGAGATGCGGCCGGATACACGCTTTGAGCCATTCGCCGGCGGGATTTGACCTATCCGTCTGCATCGAAAAGTCGATCTCGCTCGGCTGCATGTCGGCCACCTTATGGTACTGCGCAACAAACCGGTGCTCGATCCACAGGTAGTAGCCATCAAGCCCCCAGAATAGGACCGACGACACGATCGCCGAGATGAGCGCGACCCGAAGCACATCCTTACTACTCGTCGCGGCGAACGCTGACAAGCCCGCCGCAATCGTGATCGCCCATCCCTTGAACAGGAATGAGCTGTTCGACATCCGAGCGATGACCGCCTGGATGAACTCAAGGTGCTTTAGCTTCGCATCGATGCCATCCCCGTTAGTCGCCGGAGGGGTCGACGCCATTACCGGTAGTACGACCCATCAGAGAGCCCGGCTGCCATGCGCTCCTGAGTCACGGAGCCATAAGGGGCAACGTCGGCGCGCCAGACGTCGCGATCGTAGTGGAATCTGAAGAAAGCGCTCCGGGCTATCAAGCGACCTCCTGTGCACGTAGGCGTCCAGCGGATCTTGGCCGGGGGTGTAGGGACTCATCTTGGCAGGCGGCGGGCCCGAGCGGCCGACGGTGGCGGCGGGACCCTCCCGTGAGGGAGCCCATGCGTCCATCACCGGTGGCCTGAAGCTCAACCAACCGCGGTCGAGCTTCGGCATGGCGCTACCCTGTGACGGTGACAAAGTCGCTCTACGAAGCGTTCGGCGAACGCGTGCTCGCTCTCGACGCCGATCCCGGGACCCTCTTTACGGCGTCCGTCGAAACCATCGACAACGACGTCATCCTGCAGGAGATCGCAATACTCAGCGCCGCTGAGCCGCCCGGCGGAGCCGGGACCGCGAGGCTGGCTGGTGACGCGCGTCAACCAATCGAACCCGTTCGCTCGGGTCCCAAGCCCCGTCCGACACCCCGCCCCCGACCTCGTCCGGGAACGAGCCTGACGGCGACCGTCGAGACGACGGACGAGGACGCAAGCTTTTACCTCGATATCTTGCGGTAATCGGGGAAATCCCGTTTGCCGTACCCCCTCATCATCGGCGATATGGACGACCTCCATGTTTCGGCCGTCTTTGCGGAACTCAGCATCCGTGATCACGCACCAGTCGTGCTTGACGCTGCATCACTGGCGACAACGCGATGGCGTCGATCAATCAGCGGTATCGAGGTGGCGGTCGACGGTCGGTGGCGAAGCCCGACTCGTGGGTGGCTACGCCGCCTTGCTCCGGCTGGTTACCACATCGGGATGGCTGTCGGCAGTCTCGCGGCTGCCGAGGCCACGGCACGCCTCGCGCTGATCGCTTCGCTCTCCGAGACCGATATCGAATGGGTAACCGACTACTGGTCGACGATTAGGGCAGAGAACAAGCTGGTCCAGTACCGGCTTGCGTTGGCCGAAGGTGTCCCGGTACCAAAGACTTGTGTCGTGGCAGATCCGGCCGACATCGACCCAGCGCTTGGCGATGTCATCGTGATGAAGCCTCTGGGCCTCGGTGAATTCCGTGACGCTGGCGAGCCGCTCGCAATTCACGCTCGGCTTGTCGAGCGCCACGATCCGGTACTCGCCGGGTTACATGTCGCCCCGTTCATCGCCCAGCAAAGGATTATCGCACGGAAGCACCTTCGCGTCGTTACCGTTGGAACGCAGGCTTGGACTGCGCAACTCGATGCGAGAAACCTACCTCTCGACTGGCGCCAAAGCGCGACTGCTCACACCTCCTGGACTCCTGCGGCCATCCCTGCGGTCGAGGCCATGGCGATGGTCGTCGCTCGCTCGATTCGCGCGAGATACACGAGCCAAGACTGGATAATGGACGATGACGGCAAATCCTGGTTCATCGACGGTAACCCAGGCGGCCAATGGCTCTTCTTGCCAGACGAGGTTGCTGATCCGGTGACGGGCGCCATCGCTGACTGGTTGAGCGCATGAGTAGCTTCCATGCCGAGGCCCGCGTCTATCTCGACCACATTATCGCGCTTGCGATTCCTGGCCGTCGGGTACAACCCCACCAGGTTGTGTCCCCCGAGATTGCGGCGGTTGGCGAACTTGATGGCTGGAAGGATGACGACCTCGACCTCCTCATCGAAGAATGTCGTCGATCGCTTGAATCGCAGCACGTTCGATTCGATCGGCTACGTGCGACAGCCCAGGTCGTCCTTCCGATCAGCATCGCTGTCCTCGTCGTCTTCGGATCCGGATTGCGGAGGATCCTGAGCGAGCCGACCGACCCAGTCAGGTACTCTATGTACACGGTCTGGGCTTTCGGATCGGGACTCGTCCTTCTGTCAGCGTTGGGTGCAGCCGCAACGCTATCAGTGAGGAGCGACTTCGGATCGATACAGCCCACACTATTGTCCCAGCTCCAACCACCCTTGCGGAAACAACTAGCGAAGGCCTACGCAGGGCAGGTCATGATTGGAGAGACGACCCTCGGTACACGAATAACGGTCATCCGGGACTCGATCTCTTTGTTGGCGTTCGGCGGGACCCTTCAGTTGGCCCTGTGGCTGATCAACGTGTTCTGATTAGCCATCATGCACAGCGCAACGGAGCAAGCGGTATTTGCTTCGACCGATCCTCACGTTGGTCGTGACCGGCACGGTATCCAATTAGCGCGTCCGGTCCCTGATTGAAGGCGTTTCCGTGACACCGGCCCGCCGGCCGCGGTGCACTGCGCTCGGGCAGGCTCTCCGGCCGGGCGGCACTCGGTGGACGGCGTAGCCCATAACGGCGCCGGTGTCGCAAGTGCCAACCACGCCCAAGTTCCCGGATGATGGCCGCACACAAGCGGAGTGCTCGGCGGATTCCACGCAGAGGCCAGGCCGCTGCGGGAGCGAGAACGCTCCGTTGGCTACCCCCGGCCAACGCTGGCGTGCACGACCCCCTTCCGCTGGTTGCGTACGGCCAGAAGGCGCTCGCCGAAGGACGTGGCGATGGCCTCGTCGAGCTCGGGGAAGAGGTGGCCGTATCGGTCGAGGGTGACGTTGATCGTCGAGTGACCCATCCTGGTCTGGATAGCCTTCGGGTGGGCGCCCTCGGCGATGGCCAGCGCCACGCTGGTGTGCCTGAGGTCGTGGAATCGGCAGGACACGCCGGCAGTCTGGAGCCCCTTCGAGAAGTGGTGCTGCCAGAAGCTGGATGAGATCAGCGGACTGCCTACCGTGTTGGCGAATACCAGCGCGTCCGGACCGGCGAGGACGAAGCGGTCAACGTGGGCGGCAAGCAGCTCGGCGGTCACGGCCGACATGGTGATGGAGCGGACCGACGCCGGCGTCTTCGGCTCCTTGCGGTGCCACTTGCCGCCCTTCAGCCGGATCATCTGTTCCGTCACCCGGACCTTGCGACGGCCGAGGTCGACGCGCGCCCGGCGGGGGCCGATCAGCTCGCTCCAGCGCATGCCGGAGTCGACGGCGAGGTAGATCAGGGCCCGGTAGCGCTCCTGGTGGGCCTCAGCCAGGTCCACGGCCTGCTCCCAGGTCAGGAACGTCATCTCCGTCTTGGGGACGCGCGGCGGCTCGACCCGGTCGCACGGGTTGGCCTGGAGCTTCTGCTTGTGGACGGCGACCTGCAGCATCCGGCGCAGCAGGCGGTAGTGGCGGTGAACCGACGACGGGGCGATGCCGGCGGCAACCTCGTCGTTGAGCCAGTTCTCGATCTCGTCGGCCGGCAGGCGACCGATGCGATAGGCGCCGAACCTCGGCAGGGTGTACTTGCGTAGGTCGCGCTCGTAGGTCTCCTGCGTCGACGGCGACAGGCGCCGGGCGAGGGACAGGTACTCCTCGGCCCAGGTCGTCAGCGGCACCTGGGCGCTGCGGGGGTCGAGCCAGTCCCCCCGCTCGATGGCGACCTCCATCTCCTTCGTCCAGCGCTCGGCGTCGGCCTTGCGGGTGAAGGTCTTGGACGTCAGGCGGCCGAGCGGATCCCGGTACCTGGCCCGGTAGCCGCCGCTGCGCTTCTCGATGAACCCCATCTGGAACCTCCTGTGGGAGCGCCTTGGGAGCGCGTGGGAGCAGAACCAGGGGTTTCTGGGGGTCACTGGCGGGTGGCTGCGGTGCCTCGCGGTCACAACGAAAAGTGCCCCTGACCTGCGATTATACAGGTCAGGGGCGCTTGAGGCGGCGAGGAGAATCGAACTCCTGTACAGGGCTTTGCAGGCCCTTGCCTAAACCACTCGGCCACGCCGCCGCCGGCGCCCAGTCTACTGGCACGCGAGCGTCGCTGTGGCCAGCATGAACCAGTAGGGCTCGGGCGCGATCCGTTGCCCTGGAGTGGCTGGCGTGGGGTGTGTGACCGCGGCGCGGTTAGGGTGTAGAGCACGTGGTGGTCTTGGACGGTCCGGGGGGGGTGAGGCCGGGCTCGACGTCGGCCGGTCGACGATGGACGGACCCTCGAGCCGACGGGCGATGAACCCGGTACGCCACTTCGCACCGTTTGCCTGGCTCACCCCCCGACGGTCGGCCACCTCGTAGCTTGGGTAGGCGCAGGCTGGCTCGCCGAGCCTGGGGCTGCCGGCCGGCGCGCCCACCCGCTCGAGCGTCTGCCGCTCTCCGCCCCGTGATCGTTAACTCTGTCTTTGAACGATAAGGCCGTCCGATAGAGAGCGCTTTACGGCCGGGTCTCAAAACCGCAAGATGCCTGGTCAGGACACTAGGGCAGCGCTATCCTCCGGTCCGGGTCCCCAACGTACTCATAAGCGCGAACTGATGTTAGATAACCAAATTCTCGCTTTACTCCGCGGCAACCGAAGCGTAGGGTCGAACGAAGTCATCGAGGACAAGCGTCCGACTCCGTAGTGGGAGTCCGAGACCGGGCCCAGATCGGGCTTCAGCCGAGGAGAACGCGTGGCACAGAACAACGGCCAGAGTAACGGCAGCGGCTACAAGGCCGGCGTGAAGAAGTACGCCGACACGTACTGGACCCCGGATTACGTGCCGTTGGACACCGACATCCTGGCGGTCTTCAAGGTGATGCCCCAGGAGGGCGTGCCGCGCGAGGAAGCGGCCGCGGCGGTGGCCGCCGAGTCATCCACCGGCACGTGGACCACGGTGTGGACCGATTTCCTCACCGATCTCGAGTACTACAAGGGACGGGCCTACCGGATCGACCCGGTGCAGGACGGTTCCGGCGCCTTCTTCGCCTTCGTCGCCTACCCGATCGACCTGTTCGAGGAAGGCTCGGTCGTCAACGTCCTGACCTCGCTCGTGGGCAACGTCTTCGGTTTCAAGGCGATCCGCAGCCTGCGCCTCGAGGACATTCGCTTCCCGACGGCGTACGTGAGGACCTGCGGCGGACCGCCCAACGGCATCCAGGTGGAGCGCGACCGCCTCAACAAGTACGGGCGTGCCCTGCTGGGCTGCACGATCAAGCCCAAGCTCGGTCTGTCAGCCAAGAACTACGGGCGCGCCGTCTACGAGTGCCTCCGGGGCGGGCTCGACTTCACCAAGGACGACGAGAACATCAACAGCCAGCCGTTCATGCGCTGGAACCACCGCTTCGAATTCGTGATGGAAGCGGTACACAAGGCCACGGCCGAGACGGGCGAGAAGAAGGGCCACTACCTCAACTGCACCGCGTCCACGCCGGAGGAGATGTACAAGCGGGCCGAGTTCGCCAAGTCGCTCGGCGCCCCGATCATCATGCACGACTTCCTCACCGCCGGCTTCACCGCCAACACGGGCCTGGCGAACTGGTGCCGAGAGAACGGCATGCTGCTCCACATCCACCGGGCCATGCACGCGGTGATCGACCGCCACCCCATGCACGGCATTCACTTCCGGGTGCTCGCCAAGTGCCTGCGCCTGTCCGGGGGCGATCATCTCCACGCCGGCACCGTGGTCGGCAAGCTCGAAGGTGACCGCGAGGCCACGATGGGCTGGATCGACACCCTGCGGGAGTCCTACATCCCCGAGAACCGAAAGCGCGGCATCTTCTTCGACCAGGACTGGGGCTCGATGCCCGGTGTCATTCCCGTTGCCTCCGGCGGCATCCACGTCTGGCACATGCCCGCACTGGTGGCGATCTTCGGCGACGACGCCTGCCTGCAGTTCGGCGGCGGGACGCTCGGCCACCCGTGGGGCAACGCACCCGGGGCTCACGCCAACCGGGTGGCGCTCGAGGCCTGCGTGGAGGCACGGAACCAGGGCCGGCAGGTCGAACGGGAGGGTAAGGAGATCCTCACCGAGGCGGCCCGCCACAGTCCCGAGCTCGCCATCGCCATGGAGACCTGGAAGGAAATCACGTTCGAGTTCGACACCGTGGACAAGATCACCGCCTGATCGCGGCCTGGTCGCCGGTTCCACCCTCCCGGCCTCACGCTCTCGGCCCCTGAAGGAGAGGGCCCCGAAAGGAGAGATTTGCTATGGAAATTCAACCCTACGGGCCCACCCCCCGCCATGTGGAGACCTTTTCCTACCTGCCACAGATGACGCCCGAGCGGCTCCGCTACCAGATCACGTACCTCATCGAGTCGGGCTGGAGCCCGGCCATCGAGCACACCGAGCCCGAGAAGTCCATGTCGAACTTCTGGTACCTGTGGGAGCTCCCGTACTTCGGTGAGCGGTCGGTGGACAGGGTCCTGGCCAAGCTCGACGAGTGCCACCGGGCCAATCCCGGTCACCACGTGCGCCTCCTCGGCTACGACAACTACCAGCAGTCTCAGGGCACGGCCTTCATCGTCCACCGCGCTGGATCCCGTTGAAAATGGGCCGACGGAGCCCGCTGAGAACGGGGATCTACGCGGTCCAGACCGCCGACAGCGGTGACCGTCTCGGGCGCCGAGATGCTGCCCGTGAAGGCCGCGCCGCGGCGATGCTGCGACGCCGCCAGCTGGCCCAGGGCAAGCAGGCGCTGAACGGCGGCGGTGACCGGGCGGCGACTACAGCCGGCGCCGGCGCGCCGGCATTCGTCGTCCTCCGCGGTGGAGCTCGCTGACCATGGGAATGTACGCGGTCGACACGGCCGACCCCGCTGAGCTGGCCGCACTCGGAGATGCTGCCCGTAACGGCCGCGCCGCGGCGACGTTGCGGCGCCGCGCGCTGTCCCAGGGCAAGCAGGCGCTGAACGGGAATGGTGACCGGACAAGGGCTGCCAATGGCGCCGGCCCACTGCCCGGGGCGGAGAACCTGCACGCCAACGGTGCCGGAGCGCCCCCCGTCGCTTCCGACGGTCATGGCGACTCCAACGGTCACGGCGCATCGAACGGCACGCAAGAGGCTCCGAGCGGGACGGCAGGCGCCGGCGACGGCGTGGCCTCCGCCCACTTCGGCCGAGCCGTCTCCATGGAGCGCCGCCGCCAGCTGTCCCAGGGCAAGCAGGCGCTGAACGGCGGCAGCGACCGGCGCGCCGGGGAGAACCTGCGCGTCGACGCCGCCCAAGCGCCCCCCGCCGCTTCCAACGGTCGCGGCGCTTCCAACGGTGAAAGCGCGACGAACGGCACGCAAGAGGTTCGGCGCGAGCCGGCCGCCGACAGCGACGGCGTGGCCTCCGCCCACTTCGGCCGCGCCGTCTCGATGGAGCGCCGCCGCCAGCTGTCCCAGGGCAAGCAGGCGCTGAAGGGCGGCGGAGCGCCCCCCGCCGCTTCCAACGGTCGCGGCGCTTCCAACGGTGAAAGCGCGACGAACGGCACGCAAGAGGTTCGGCGCGAGCCGGCTGCCGACAGCGACGGCGTGGCCTCCGCCCACTTCGGCCGCGCCGTCTCCATGGAGCGCCGCCGCCAGCTGTCCCAGGGCAAGCAGGCGCTGAGCGCCGGCAGCGACCGGACGGCGGCTGCGGCCGGCGCCGGCACCGGCGCGCCGGCACCCGACCCGGAGAAACTGAACGTCGATGTGGCCCGTTCGGGTCGTGAGCAGGCCCGGGCTCGGCGCGCCGACGCCAGCCGCTTGGGCAGCGCGGCGATCAGCAGGCCGCAGCGAGAGGGCCGCGTCCGGCACGTGCCCAAGGTCATCGCCTCGCCCACCCATGGCGACCAGCGCGTGACCGGGCTGCGGATCGGTCAGGGCGAGCAGGTCACGGGCGACGAGCCTGGCGCAGCGCTCCCGGTGTCGGGCACGCAGTACGTCCCCGCCGACGGGTCGGCCCCCGCAATGGGTGCCGGGCCGAAGGTCGGGCACGTGCGCACGCCGAAGGGACTCGTCGTGTCGGGCACCGCGGTTCGCGGCAAGGTGCCCATCACAGGCGACGAGGCCGGCGAGCACCTCCGCATCACCGGCGAGGCCGACCAGAAGTTCGACGACGACCTCACCCCACGCCGAGACGGCACCTACCGTCCGACGCAGTTCCCGCGCCGGGCCGACCCCCATGGAGCGACCGCAGTCACGGTCCAACCTCAGGTGGCGGCCTCGAGAGGGACCGGGCCCGGGTACGGGCTGGCGGCCACCGACGGGGGGCTGCCCGTCACCGGTACGGCCGTCGGCCGCAGCGGGCGCGTCACCGGGAACGAGGCCGGCGTCTGCCGCCCGATTACCGGCGACCAGTACCAGGACCCCACCCTCCTCTCCAGTGAGTGCGGCGGCATCGGTGGCGGTACCGCGCCGGCCGCGCACCTCAACCAGGCCCGTCTGGACCCGGTGACCGCCGGCAAGGTGACCGTGGCGCATACCTGGGGGGGCCAGCGCATCACCGGTCCCAACGTGGAGCACAGCCCCTACGTGACCGGCGACGAGCCCGGCTCTTGCCGCCCCTTGACGGGCACGCCCTACCAGGGCCCCTCTACCGCCTTCGCGTGGTGCGAGCCCGGCGAGGGTGACTCCGCCGCCCAGCGGCTCGACCCCAGGCCCGAAGGTGTGGCCGTGACCGGCGACCTTCCCATGCACGTGGAGAATGTCACCGGCACCGAGCGCGGCTACCGGAACGACATCACCGGGTCCTCCTACTACGGCGACATGCGGCCCGCCGAGCCGGCGGCCGACGACGCGGCGACCTGGCAGGGCTTCTCGGTGCCGGTGGCCCTGGCGCGGCGCCTGGTCGGCAGGGAGAGCGGCGACGCCAGGCAGGAGGCCGACGACGCCGCGCCCGCCTCCTGCACTCCTGGCGGCATCACCGGGTCCTTCGCCATCGGCGACGGCATGGTCACCGGCAACAACGAGTTCCTTTTCCGGCCCCGTTCGAACGCTGACCGCAGGCAAACCGTGTCGGTCACGGGCGAAGGCGAGGTCGCAGGTCGTACCATCACCGGATCCGCCGCCGCCTGGACCCCCCACGACAAGGTCACCGGCACCGAGGGCTACATCGCTGCGGGGCGCAACCCCACCGAGCGCGGCGGCGGAACCCAGGGCTGGGCCGGCGCCCGCCGGTTCAAGAACCTGGCCACGCCCGGAGCGCCCCATGTGGGCGCGATGGTCACCGGCCGAGTCGGCGGGAGCCCGAAGGACGCGGCCAGGGTCACCGTCTCCGGCGGAGCCCAAGGGTGAAGGCCCTGCTCCAGCCCGACGGACGTTGGCTCGCTCCCTGGGACGGGGGTGCGGCCTGGCGGCGCCCCGGCCCGGTGGCGACGGTGGCGTCGCCGCCCGGCCAGGCGGCCCGGAACGGGGGGCTCGGGCTCAACGTGGCGGCGGGTCGGCATCCGCTGGCCGAGCCGGCGCTCAGTGCCGCCCTGAAGCAGCGAGCCGAGGAGATCGCGGCCGCCTTCGCGCTCATCGAACCCGTCCTGCGCCGGCTGGCACCGCGCCAGTTCGACGACGGCTTCCCCGAGCTGGCGCATCGCGAACTGGCCAGCTCGCTAGGGGTCGACATCCCGGCGGCTGAGCTCGAGTCGTCCTGGAGCACACCGCTGCACCTCGGTCGCGTCTACGCCCGCTGCGTGCTCGGGACCTACCGCAAGCTGGTGGAGCGCGAGTTCGACCGGGGCCTCGCGGTGCTGCTCGACGAGGGCGAGAGCAACGAGGTGTTGATCCGGCGTTTCGGCTTCCACGCGGTCGACATCACCGCCTGCGCCGACGGGCGCCTCGCAGGCGCGGTGGACTTCATCTTGCGGGTGCCGCCCGCCGTCGTGGTGTGGCGCGACGCGTATGCCGGCGCGCTGTTCGACGTCGAGGACTCGCTGCACCGTTGGGAAGCGGTGGAGCTCCGACGCTGGCGCGAGGGCCGGCCGAACGACGCCAGCGAGCCCACGCGCTACCTGAAGATCGGGCTCTACCACTTCAGCAGCGTCGACCCCCGCCACCAAGGCTGTGCCGCGTTCGGCAGTGACGAAGGGCGCGCTGCGAGCGGACTGCTGGCACGGCTCCAGGAGTTCGCGGGTGCCATCGAGTCCACCCAGTGCTGCGAGGCGAGAGTGGACACGCTGCTCGTGGGGGTGGACACGGACAGCGACGCCATCCGAGTGCACGTTCCCGACGCCAACGGTGAGACGGCCGTGGACCGCTTCGTCTCCAGCGCCACGCTCTACGGTCAGACTGCGAGCCTCGAGCGCGAGGCCGCCAAGGAGTTCATCCGCCAGGCGGTCGCCGAGTGCATGGGCGTGGACCCTGCCGACGGCGCGACCGAGGGCATGCGCTGGCTCTGCGGCTACCTGCTGAAGAACAACATCGGCCAGGTCGACGCCGTCCTCGGCTGGAACGGCGGAAGGTACGCCGACTCCGGCCACGCCGAGAAGCTGGTCGTGGCCGGCGACGCGATCGACGACGTCCAGTTGCGCAACCTCACCTTCCAGGCGCAGATGAGCACGGTCGAAGAAGGTGCCGTCGACCTCGACATCGGCATCAAGGTCCTGGCGAAGACGAACGGGCCGGATGGGCTTGCGGTGCCGGTGCTCGTGCACGTCGCCTACGACGAGCGCATCCCGGGCGCCTGCGCCAGGGCGCGAGAACGGGCTCGCCGCCTGATGGCGGCGATCGAGGCCCGGTATGCGGGTGCAGCCGGCCCTGCTGGCGTCGTCACCCAAGGGGTTGTCCGAGCGCGGGGTGGTTCCCGTCTCGACGTGGTCGAGGCGCAGGAGGCACGACGATGAAGATCTTCCAGGTCGAAGGGACGCTGGTCGCCACCGCCCGCATTCAAGGTCTCGAGCTCCACCGCCTGCTGGTCGTCAAGGACCGGAAGGGAAGCAAGCAGGTGGCGGTCGACCCCGTCGGGTGCAAGAACGGCGACTGGGTGATCGCGTGCGGCAGCTCGGCGGCGCGCGAAGCCGCCGGTCACAAGGACTACCCGAGCGACCTGACCATCGTCGGCATCATCGACTTCTGGGAAGAGGAGAAGGTCGAAGAAGAGGGGGCGGAGGAGCCGGAGCCGGAGCTGGTGGTCGTGGAGTCCGTCGCCGCGTCCGGGGACGGGAAGGGGCGACGATGAACATCCAGCGCGTCGTCCGCGACCTCGTCGCCACCAGCCGAACCCCCACGCTCCAGAACAAGTCGCTGCGGGTGGTCGAAGACGACAGCGGCGATCTGGAGGTGGCGCTCGACCCTGTCGGCGCAAGGCCGGGCGACTATGTCATCACCATCAGCACCTCGGCGGCGCGCCATGCCACCGGCGATTACAGCATCACCACCGATCTCACCATCGGCGGGATCATCGACAACTGGAGCGAGGACCGATGGCGAGACTGACTTCGGTTCAACCGGTCCTGTAACACCCAAAAGTGAATACACCAAATCTCGACTCACAAGGAAGGAAGCAGAGAAGATGGCAAACCAAAATGGAAGTGCCGACATTCCGGGCATTGCCCTGGGCATGATCGAAACCCGGGGCCTCGTCCCGGCAATCGAGGCGGCTGACGCCATGACCAAGGCGTCAGAGGTGCGGCTGATCGGCCGTCAGTTCGTCGGCGGCGGCTACGTCACCGTGCTGGTCCGTGGCGAGACGGGCGCCGTCAACGCCGCCGTCCGTGCCGGGGCTGACGCGTGTGAGCGGGTCGGCGACGGCCTGGCTGCCGCGCACATCATCGCCCGGCCGCACGGCGAGGTCGAGGCCATCCTGCCCGACAGCCCGCGCGAAACCCAGGTCGCACCGGTCTAGGCATCCTCCCGATGGGCTGTTCGCCCGCCTCGGTACTCCGGGGCGGCGGGCTGAGCGCACGCGCCCGGCCCGGGCGGGAATCCGCGACGCCGGGATCCCCAATTCACCTACGAGGAGTACGAGATGACCATGGAACCCCGATGGCCGGAGGGCTGGACGGAGGTCGAGAGACCGCCGTCGCTGTACCGACGGTTCGAGTTCGCCGCCTACTCCGAGACACGGATCTTCCTCGACCGGCTCGCGGGCCTCTCGAAGGAGACTGGGCTCTATCCGGACCTGAGCTTCGCCCGGACATATGTCAACGTCACGGTGCACGGCTCGGGTGGGGCGGCCGTCGGTGCGGAGGCACGGACGTTCGCCGCCCGCGCCGAGGCGATCGCCACCGTGGAGGCCGCTTGACATGACCCCCGCCAAACGCCGCCCGGCCACCCCTGTGAGCCAGGGGCCGACCAGGACGGCCCCGGACGTGCCCATCGTGGCGCCGGACGGTCCCCGCGCGGGGACGAAGGACGGCGCCCGACTGCTCGGCCCGGAGGGCGAACCCCTCGCCGAAGACGCGCCGAGGCCGGATGCCAGAAGGGGTTCGGCCCCTCCCAAGAAGGCCGGGAAAGTGGACGCTGAGGACACGGCGACGACGCAGTCGCCACGGCGACCTCTTTCGCTGTACCCGCTTCCCGTCTGGCCGGACTGATGCTCCCAGGCCGCCGTCTACCCCTCGCCGGGCGTCCCGTGGTTGACGTGGCGGTTGGCGTGGTGCGCGCCCCCGACGGGAGCGTGTTGCTGGCAGAGCGCAAGGCCGGCAAGGACGCGGCCGGCTTCTGGGAACTCCCCGGCGGTCAGATCGAACCGGGTGAGAGTGCGGCCCAGGCAGCGGGGCGCGAGCTGCTCGAGGAGGTGGGCATCCGGGCCCACGAACTCGCGCCCTGGCGGGTCTACGAGCACGACTTCCCGGCCAAGCGGTTGAGGTTGCACTGGTTCCACGTTCGCCGGTGGTCCGGTGAGCCGAAGGGCCGGGAAGGCCAGCGGCTGGCATGGGTTGACCCCGCCCGTCCAACCGTCGGACCCCTGATGCCGAGCAACGAGCTCATCTTCTCGACGCTGGCGCTCCCCGAGTTGGTGGGAGTCGCCCGAGTGAACCGCTCACCGGGCGCTCCCGAGCAGCTGCTGGCGAGGATCCCGTGGTTGGCGGCCGACGGCCTGCGGCTCCTGATCGTGCGAGCACTGGAGCTCGCGCCTGGTCAGCGTGTCCAGCTCACCCGCCGGCTGCGCGAGCTGAGGCGAGGAACCGGGCTGCGCCTCCTCCTGTCGGGGACGGCGCTCGAGGCGCGCCAGGCCGGCGCCTGCGGGCTCCACAGCAGCGCCGCCGCGCTGGCGGGCTTGACAGAGCGGCCGCCCACGCGCCTGTGGGCGGTGTCCGCTCACAACCCACGGGACCTCGAGCGCGCCAGTGCCCTGGGGGCCGACTTCGTCATCTTGTCGCCGGTACTGCCCACCGCTTCACATCCCGGAGAGCAGGCCCTGGGGTGGGACGGCCTGCAGGCGCTGGCCGCGGCCAGCCCGTTGCCCGTCTACGCGCAAGGGGGGCTGGGGCCTGGTGACATCGGCGCAGCGCGTGCTGCAGGGGCGCTGGGTGTTGCGGTCGACATCTCCCGCCTCTCGGGGTCGGGCGGCAACGGGACCACGCGGTGATCGGGCGGTCATCACAGGCATCTATCGCCGATGCACGGACTGACTGATCGATCGAGAGATAGCACCTGACGATCGAATGACAGTCCGGAGTACTGCTGTGTGGGGGCCTCGGCCGAGATGACGCCGTCCGACGCGTTGGTGATCGTCGTCCCCGCGCTACCCATGCTCGCCGCCGCGGCGATCGCCGTGGCCCGCCCCGACGGAGAGCGAGCCTCTCGCTGGGGGATACGCGCGGCCGCCGCCGCGTTCACCGCCGCGGTCGTCGTGGCGGTCCTCGTGGCCGTGGATGGTGAGGTGGCAGCCGTGGTCGAGCGGAGCGACGGCGATGCGCTCTTCGGCCTGTATGCAAGTCGCGTCACCGCTCTGTTGGGCCTGCTCACCACCGGGGTCGGCCTGGTCGTGCAGTCCTTCGCCAGCCGGAACCTGCAGGGGGATCTCTTCGCCCGCCGCTTCTTCGTGCTCGCCTCACTGCTGACATCGGCCACGACGTCGGTGGCCTTCGCCGCCACCCTGGGCCTGCTGTGCGCCTCCTGGATCGTGGCCGGCCTGGCGTTGGCGGCGCTGGTGACCCACAGGGCCACCTGGCAACCGGCGCGGCGTTCGTCCCGGCGGACCCTGCGCAGCCTCTGGGTGGGAGACGGCGCCCTCCTGGTGGCCACACTGCTCACCATCATCTCGGTCGGTGAGATCGACCTCCGCTCGCCGGCCGACGCGGCCAGGGAACTCGCCGACGCGTCGATCCCGGTCCTCGGTGGGCACGTGTTGGCGGTGGTCGCCGTGCTCCTGACCGTCGCCGGCATCTCGCGGTCCGCGCTCGTACCCGTGCACCAGTGGCTGCCGTCGACGATCGCCGCGCCCACGCCGGTGTCGGCGCTGCTCCACGCCGGCGTGGTCAACGGCGCCGGCATGCTGTTGATACGGCTCGCTCCGGTGTTCGGGTCGTCGGCCGTGGCGACGCACGTGGCCTTCGCCGCGGGTGCCGTCACTGCCTGTTACGCGACGACCGTGATGCTGGTGCGCTGCGACGTCAAGGGCAACCTGGCCTGGTCCACGGCGGGCCAGATGGGGTTCATGACCGTGCAGGTGGCCATAGGAGCGCTCCCCGCGGCGTTGCTCCACATCGTCGGCCACGGCATGTTCAAGGCCGCGCTGTTCCTCGGGGCCGGCGGCTCGGTGACGGCCCATCACCGCCACCATCTACGCCCTGCCCCGCAGGTCGTCGCCCGCAGCGTCCGGTTGGGCGTCGCCTTGCTCGTGCCGGCCGGCGCGCTCTGGGCCGCGTACCAGGTCTTCCACCCGCACCTGTCGACGGCGGCGGGCGTGCTCGTGACGGTGTTCGCATGGGCAACGGCAGCCCGCGCCGTCGGTGGGTGGCTGCGCTCGGCGCCGTTCCGGCCCGGCCCCGCGGTCGCGACCGCGGCTGCCGGTGCCGTCGCCGGGGTCTTCGCCTACGTCGGCGGGCTCACCGTCGTGGAGACCTTCGTGGCTGACGCGCTTCCTGCGGAGATCGTCCATCCGGTGAGCTCCGCTCTCCTCGTCGCGACCCTCGCGGCGGTCGCCCTTGTGGTCGCCGTCGTCTGGTTCACCCCAGGGGAGCGGATGCGCAACGTGCGCACCCGTGTGTACGCCTTCGCGCTCACGTCGGCGCCCGTCGCCTCGGAGTTGACGACCCGAGGCAGTTCGACCGGGGTCGCGCCCGTCCCGGAAACCCGCCACCTTCCGCCGCGCGTGGAGCTGGCCCGATCGACACGATCGACATGAGCAGCGGCACCGACGGCCACCGGGAACGACCTGCCCGCCACGACGAGCTCCTCGCCGAGATCTCCGAAGCGGCGGAGATCATCGCTCCCCTGTGGCCGCTGAGCAGCTTCGTGGCCGTCAATCCGCTCCTCGGCCTGCAGCACCTGCCCTTCGACGACGCCACCGCCGTCGCGCGACGCTGGTTGCGGGCACGCACCCACCTGACGCTGGCCGCGTTCCGCGAGGCCCACGGGCGCGGGGTCACCACCGATGCCGATCTCCGGCGCGCCATCCTCGAGGTCGACCCGAAGCTCGCGTCGCAGCCCGGCATCGAGATCGGGGGGCGAACGGTCGATGCGGTGGACATCGTCCGACTGGACCTCCTCGTCGGACCGGACGACAAGCCCCGGGAGACGGTCGGCGATCGGGTCGGCCGTACGGATGTGGCAACCGTCCGGGCGGTCAGCCAGCTCGTGGCTGCGTGGTGCGCCGTCTTCGTCGACGAGACCGGCGCTCCGTGGCCCATGCCCGGCCGCGAGCACGGGTTCTTCCATGCGTGGCGGGACCTGGTGCCACACGATCGGCGGCTCCGGCGCCTCGCGGGCCCGACCGGCATGCAGTGGCTGGCGCGACTCCCTGATCGTCCGGTCGAGGCACTTGCCGCTTCCCTTGACGCCCTGGACATCGACGGCAATCGCGTCGACGCCCTTCGGGAGCACCTCGGCCGGCTCCCGGGCTGGGCGGGGTACGCCCGCTGGCACGACGAGTGGGCTCCTCCTGGTCACGACCGTCCGTCGTTGCGCCTCGTGGACCTGCTCGCCGTGCAGGTGGCGGCAACGGCCGCCGCGGCCCATGGCACGGTTCCCCAGCAGCGCCCCCAGGACCAGGATCAGGAGGTCGAGGAGCTCCGCGGGCACCGGGTGACGGCGGTGCTCGCCTCTCTCGGCAGCACCTCCGACGATCCTTACGTCGCCTCCGCCGTGCGTGGCGTCCTGGAGCAGGTGCCGGCGCCGGTGCGGAAGTCGATGTGGCTCGAGGCGAAGGAGGGCAACTTCCGCGACCGTCTGCTGGGCCTGCTGAGCCGCCCGGATCCCGGACCGGTCGCCGGGCGGCCGGACGTGCAGGCGGCCTTCTGCATCGACGCCCGCTCGGAGGGCCTGGTGCGGCACCTGCAGGCATGCGGCCCCTACGACACCTTCGGGTTCGCCGGGTTCTTCGGCATTCCGGTCCGCTGGCGGCCGCTGGGGTCGACGGTGAGCCAGCCGCGCTGCCCGCCGCTGTTGAAGCCTGATCACGACGTCGCCGAGCAGCCGCTCGCCCCTGGCGCCGCCGTCGGCTACATCAACGCGCAGCGCGCCGCCGGCGCAGGACACGAGGCCTTCCACTTCTCCAAAGGGAGCCTGGCCGGTCCGTTCACGCTCGCCGAGGCGGCGGGCTACATCATGGGCCCGGCCGCCGCGGCCAGGACGCTGGCACCGGGGTTCGTGCGTCGGCTGCGCGGACTGGTGACACGCCGAGTCGCCCCCCCGCAGACACGACCGGCGGTGCAGGCGGAACGTGACGGCAGCTCAGGGTTCGCGCTCGAGGAGCGGGTCTCGTTCGCCAGGAACGTCGTCCGGACCATGGGCTTGACCCGCTTCGGCCGGCTCGTCGTGCTGTGCGGGCACGGGAGCTACAACGTCAACAACCCGCACGCGTCGTCCTATGACTGCGGCGCCTGCGGCGGCGCCCCCGGCGGTCCGAGCGCCCGAGTGGTCGTGGCCATCCTCAACGACCCTGCGGTCCGTGCCGGCCTCGAGGAGCAAGACATCACGGTGCCCGACGACACCCACTTCGTCGCCGCGCAGCACGACACCGTCTCCGACGTCGTGACCGTTCTCGACCGCGAGTCCGTGCCGCAGACCCACGAGGCGCTGGTCGCGGCCTTCGAGCGGGACGTCGCGGTGGCCGGTGAGCGGCTTGCACGCGAGCGCGCCGGGCGGCTCCCGGGGAATGGCGGGAAGGTCCGGGTCCGTGGGCACGACTGGGCGCAGGTGCGTCCCGAGTGGGGGCTGGCCGGCAACGCCGCGTTCGTGGTCGGGCCCCGCTCGATCACCGCCGGGCTCGACTTGGCCTGTCGGGTTTTCCTGCACTCCTACGACGCCGAGAGCGATGGCGACGGCACCGCCCTGGAGACGATCATGACCGCGCCGCTCGTCGTCGCTCAGTGGATCTCCGCTCAGTACTACTTCTCGGCGGTCGACCCCGACCAGTTCGGCGCGGGAGACAAGACGCTGCACAACCCGGTGGGTGGCATCGGCGTCATGCTCGGCGAGGGGGGCGATCTGCAGGTCGGCCTCCCGGCGCAGGCGGTCGGCGTCGGAGACCGTCGCATGCATCAATCGCTGCGCCTGCTCGCGGTCATCCAGGCGCCCTTCGAGCGCACGGAGGCGATCATCCAGCGCAACCAGGTGCTCCGCGAGCTGTTCGGCGGGAAGTGGATCAACTTGGCCGGCCGCTCGCACCCCGACGAACCCTGGTCCATCCGCCGCCCGGACGGCACGTGGGTGAAGTGGTCTCCCGCCGACGGCAGTGCGGATTTCACCGACGCATCCCTCGAGGTTCGATGAGGTGGGGACGGGTGGGCGCTGGTCTGCGGCCTGCTCGAGCTGTCCATCCAGGCGCTGGCGGGTGCGCTGCGAACGATGAGCTTTGAGCACCCATGGCGATAACGTTGAGCCAACTTCGGACGTTCCTGGCGGTGATCAACGCAGGGTCGGTCCGGGTCGCCGCCGAATCGCTCTTCGTTACCCAGCCGGCCGTCTCGGCCGCGATCGCCAGCCTCGAGCGGGAGTTGGGGGTGACGCTCGTCACCCGCAACGGCCGCGGCATCCGCCTCACCACGGCGGGAACGGCCTTCGCCGACGACGTGCGCATGAGCCTGGGCGTCCTCGACCAGGGCTGCCGCCGCGCCCGCAGCATCGAAGACCCGGCACAGGGGACGGTTCGGCTCGTCGCAGTGGCCACGGCCGCCGAGCGGGTGCTCCTGCCGGTGGTCGCCCGCTTCCGTGAGCAGCACCCCGAGGCCGGCGTCACCATCCAGGTCGGGAACCGGACGACGGTGTGGGAGGCATTGCGCCACCACGAGGCCGACCTCGTCGTAGCCGGGCGGCCGCCGGTCGCCGTACCGGCGGACATCCTGGCCCGTGGCAAGAACCGGCTCGTCGTCATCGGTCCCGCTTCGGCGACGCGGCGGACGCGCGGCGTCAACGGGGTGCACGACCTGGCCCGGGAGACCTGGCTGTTGCGGGAACCGGGATCCGGCACGCGCTCCGCAGCCGATGCCCTGCTCGCCGAGCTGGGCATCGACCCACCCACGATGATCCTCGGATCCAACGCCGCCATCGAACGAGGGGTGGAGATGGGGCTGGGAGTGGGGCTGATCTCCCTCGACGCCGCCACCGAACGCATCTCCCAGGGGTCGCTCACCGTGTGGCCGTGCTCTGGCACACCCATCGAGGCGCCTTGGCACCTTGTCTCCTACTCAGGTGAACCGCTTGGCCCGACGGCCCTCGCCCTTGTGAGATCGATGGTCGGCCCCGGCGGCAACTTGACGGCGACGGTCGAGGGAAGGCGGATCATCCGGGGCGAGAAGGCACAACCTCGGCGCAATCGATGAGGTCGATCGCAAGCACAAAGGCATGACGTTCAACCAGCTCCGCACGTTCGTGGAGGTCGCGACGTCAGGATCGGTCATCGAAGCGGCGCGAAGCCTCATGGTGAGCGCGCCGGCGGTGTCCGCCGCCGTCGGTGCCATCGAGAGGGAACTGGGCATCTCCTTGGTGGAGCGAGCGGGCCGCGGTTTGGCCGTTACGCCGGCCGGCGTGGTGTTCGCCGGTTACGCCCGCCAGATTCTCGCTTTGCTGGAAACGGGGAAGGCGGCGACGGCCGAAGCGCTCGATCCCGAGCGGGGCCAGCTCCGCCTGGCCGCGGTGACCACCGCCGGCGAGCACGTCGCCCCCCGGTTCCTCGCCTCCTTCCGGGCCCGCCACCCGGAGGCGGGCATCACCCTCGAGGTTGGCAACCGCGCCCGGGTGTGGGACGCCCTCGAGAACCACACCGTCGACCTCGCCGTCGGCGGCCGGCCGCCGGGAGGCGGTCGGTTCGTGACCCTGGCCACGCGCCCCAACGTGCTGGTGCTGGTGGCCGCGGGAACGGGTACGCCGGCGGTCAGGGAGGTCGACGTGGACACGCTGTCGGAATCCGTCGTCCTGGTGCGCGAGGAGGGATCCGGCACCCGGAGCACGGCGGAGGAGCTGCTCGACGAGCTGGGCGTGACCCCTCGCACGCTGACCCTGGGATCCAACGGCGCCATCCGAGAATCGGTGCAGGTGGGGCTGGGCATCACGCTCATCTCTCGCGACGCGGTGGCGCGCGAGCTCGACGAGGGCACGCTCGAGGAGTGGCGCTGTACCGGCATACCCCGCCAGCGGGCCTGGCACGTCGCGGCCCGGGCCCGCGAGCACCTTCCCGCCACCGCCGGCCTCTTCCTGACCCATCTGGTCGGCGCCGGCGCCGACGGCTTCACCCTGGTCCCACACACGCCTCCGGGCTAACGTTCTGACATCGAACGACAGTCTGACCAGGAGGAACACAACGATGAGCGCCACTGATCTCGCTGCCGTCGCCCAGGCGATGGTCGCTCGGGGCCGGGGGGTCCTGGCCGCGGACGAGAGCAATGCCACGATCACCAAGCGCTTCGCGGCTCTCGACATCGAGTCCACGGAGGAGAACCGGCGGGCCTACCGGGACACACTCCTGAGCACCCCGGGGATCGAGGAGTACATCAGCGGCGTGATCCTCTATGACGAGACGATCCGCCAGTCCTCAGCCGACGGCACGCCCTTCCCGAAGATGCTCGAGGCCAAGGGCATCCTCCCCGGCATCAAGGTGGACACGGGCTCCAAGCCCCTCGCCCTCGACAACGACGAGCAGGTAACCGAAGGCCTCGACGGTCTGCGGGAGCGCATCGCCGAGTACGTCAGCCTGGGCGCCAAGTTCGCCAAGTGGCGGGCGGTGATCATCATCGACGAGGAGAAGGGCTTCCCGTCGGACTACGCCATCCGCTGCAACGCCCACGCCCTGGCCCGCTATGGCGCCCTGTGCCAGGAGGGCGGTCTGGTGCCGATCATCGAGCCGGAGGTGCTGATGGACGGCACCAACGACATCGACCTCTGCTACGAGGTCACCCTGAAGACCCACCGCCGGGTGTTCGCCGAGCTGGCCGCCCAGCGGGTCGACCTGCGGGGCATGGTCCTCAAGCCCAACATGGTGATCTCCGGCAAGGGTTGTGAGAACCAGGCCGACCCCCAGGAGGTCGCCGACAAGACTCTGGACCTGCTCTACCAGACCGTGCCGGCCGCCGTTCCCGGCATTGCCTTCCTGTCCGGCGGGCAGTCGGCCGCCGTGGCCACCGAGCACCTCGACCTCATGAACAAGAAGGGCCCGCACCCCTGGCAGCTCACCTACTCCTACGGACGGGCCCTGCAGGACGAGGCGCTGCGGACGTGGAAGGGCGCGGCCGAGAACGTGGCCGAGGCCCAGAAGGCCGCCTCCCACCGGGCCAGCCTCACCAGTGCCGCCGCCCAGGGCACCTACAGCCGGGACATGGAGACCGCCGGCGTCTGACGCTTCGGTGATGAGCCCCGCTGCCCGGCCTGCCGGGAGGCGGGGCTCTTCTCATTTCAGGAGCCGGGCCAGCGGGCTGTCGTCGAGCTCGGCCAGCAGCTCGGCCACGTCCTCGTAGACGGCCACCGCGCCGGCGTCGGCGAGGTCCCGACGGATCCAACCGCCGGTCAGCACGGTGACCACGTCGAGGCCGATCTTGGCCGCCGCTTCGATGTCCCACCGCGTGTCGCCCACCACCATGGTGTCGGCCGGGTCGAGGTCGAGGCGGTCGAGGGCCACCGCGAAGATGTCCGGCGCCGGCTTGCTCGATCCGACCATGTCGCCGTGGACGATCTCGTCGATCACGCCGTCCTCCGGACCGAGCGCCTCGAGGAGCTGGTCGAGGTCCTCCTCCTTCGACGACGTGGCCAGCACCACCAGGGCGCCCCGGCGGGCCACCTCGGCCAGCACCTCGGCGGCCTTGGGGAAGGCATGGAGCTGCTTCTTGTACGGCTTGTAGTACTTGGCGTGGAGGTCGCTCAGCCCTTCACGCTCCTCGCCCAGCAGGTCGGTCAGAAGCTGGTCGGAGCCCATGCCGATAAGGGGGTGGATCCGCGACATGGCGATGTCCTCGCCGGCCTCGCAGAGCGCCTGCCACCACGAGACGGTGTGGAAGTAGTTGGTGTCGAGCAGCGTGCCGTCGACGTCGAAGAGCACGGCCGGGCGGGTCGAGGTCATGGCCGGTCATCTACCCACGCTTCCCCGCCCGCTACCGGCGGGGCGTCGACGGGACCAGGATCACCTGGCGTTCCGGGGAGTGCAGGGACAGGGTGGCGCAGGGCCGGTCGGCGGAGAAGGCGCCGCTCACGACGGTCCAATCCCCCAGTCCGGCCCGGTCGAGTTCACGCCTCACGATGTCGACCCCGGCAGCCGGGGCCATGCACGGCGTGTCGAGGAACTGGGCGAGGACCGCATCCCGGAAACCGAGGATCCGGGCGTTCACATCCGCCGGCGGTGGCGGCGCCGGCGCCGAAGGTGCGGTCGTCGTCGATGCCGGTAGGGGCGGGCCGACGGGCACCAGGTTGAGCGCCGTGCAGACGTCGGTGCCGGGAGCGGCCGGGAACACCCCGGCCACGCCGGAGGGCAGCACGCACTCGACGAGCGGTGGCACTTCGCTCACCTCGCCGAACACCCCCCGCCGCCAGAGGCCGGCGCAGGTCTCGATGGAGCCGTCGGCCTGGACCCCGACGGCGTCGGCGTCCGCCGTCAGGTCGGGCCCTTGGAAGCAGAGGACCGTCTCGGGTCGGGAGACGTCGCCCCGCAGCAGCCCGAAGGCCGCAGCGCCGCCCAAGAGGCTGGTGACGACCAGGGCCGGAACCAGGCGCCGGCCCCGCCGGCGACGGCGGAGCGGGTCGGCCGGGACACGTGGCAGTGAGGTGATCCGGTCGAACAGCGCCGGGTCCGGCGTCGACAGCGCCACCTCGGCGGCCGGGACGGGGTTCAGCGCCCGGAGGCGCTCGAGCGGGTCGCTCATCTCGATCATGTGTCGTGGCCTTCCGCTCGCCGTCCGGATGTTTCGTGTCCGACCCGGCCCTCTTCTTTCCGTATTTCCCGGCCGAGACGGGTCCGGGCCCGGTGGAGCCGCACGGCCACCGAGGATTCCGAGCACCCCACCACGGCGGCGATGTCGCGATGGGGCAGCTCCTCCCACGCCGCCAGCCGGAGGATCTCCCGGTCCGCCGGCCGTAGCCGGGACAGGGCGGCGATCACGATGCGTCGGTCGTCGCCGGCCACGACGTGGGACTCCAAGTCGGCGCCGGCGGGCGCCTGGCTCCGCAGGCGGGCCGACAGGTCGGCCCGGCGCTGGTTCCCCCGACGCTGGTTGGCCAGCACCCGGCGGGCCACCCCGTAGAGCCATGGGAGGGCGGCTTCGCCCTCGGGCACCTCGGACAGACGTCGCCAGGCGATGGCGAAGGTGTCGGCGACCACGTCCTGGGCATCGGTCGGGTCGGTGGTCCGCCGGCGGGCGTAGGCGACCACGGCGCCGTGGTGGGCGTCGTACAAGGTCTGGAAGCGGCGGAGGGCCCGGTGTCGCTCCTCGTCCTCCACGGCGCCGCTTCAACCTCCTCGTGTCCAGCTGTGCCCGACGGGCGGGCGCGGGAAGCGGCCGGCCACGCGGCCGACCGCCTCTACCGCATCCCGAACGACCGCGGCGGCTGGGGAGACCGCGGCGCCGGGAAACCTATTCGATGTAGATGGACGAGATGACGTCCTGCCAGCCCATGACCGCCTCCGCCGCATAGGGATATGTGGGCCCCGGGTACCACCATCCCCCACCGTCCGGGTGCTCGGCGAGGTGTGCGTAGCAGCCGCCCACGATATACGACGACGTCTGGTTGTCGAACCCGTACCAGCCTAGGTTCTGCCAGAACCCTCGGTCCCAGAACGACAGCCGCCGGCCGCCGTACCAGTTGTGTTCGTAGAGGCGTAGCGAGCTCGAGCACGAGTAGGAGTACGAGTACGACGAGGCGGCGTAGGGGGCGGTGCCGCCGGTCGGCGGCGCGATGGCATCACGCTGGGGCGCCAGCCGGGCTTCGAGGGCGTCGAGCGCCTCGACGGTGCGGAAACACTCCACCACCCCGCCCTGGCGCCAGACCAGGCAGGCGGTGGCTTCGCCCCAGTCCTCGGCCAGGTTGATCCGGCGGCCTTCGAACACGGCGATGGCCGGCCCGCGGTCTCTCGCCACGGGATGACGCTCCCCGTCGCGACGTGTCTGGGCGCCGGCCGGCGCCGGCACAGCGAAGGTGAGGAGCAGGACGGCTGACGCCGACAGCCTCACGACTCTTCCTAACCGCACCCGCTCTCCCCCATCGGTTGCGCTTCGCCGAGATCAGCGCGCTTCTGCCGGGTTCTGTGTCCGGCTTCGGCACCATCTTTCACTTTTTCTCAGGATTTTGCAGCGACGGGGACGAGAACCTCCACCGTGGTGCCGGTGCCCGGCCGCGACATGACCGTCAGGGAGGCGCCGATGAGCTCGGCCCGCTCGCGGATGCCGACGAACCCGTAGGAGTGGCGGTCCTCGGCGTCGGCGATCGTGTCCTCGTCGAAACCCTGGCCGTCGTCGGTGACGAGGAGGCGCACCCCCTCCTCGGAAGCGGCGAGGCGGACCAGCACGCTGTCGGCCTCGGCGTGCTTGACGACGTTCTGCAGCGCTTCCTGGGCGATGCGGTAGAGGGCGACCTCGACGTGCGGCGGCAGCTCCACGGGCTCCACGTCGACCTCGACCTCCAGGCCCCTCAGAGACCGGCCCAGGCTCTCGAGGCCGGGCCCCAGGCCCAGGTCGTCGAGGACGAAGGGCCGCAGGCCGCTGACAGCTGCCCGCGCCTCGTCCAGCGCCGCGGTCGACAGCTCCTTGGCCTTGCCCAACTCCCGGCGGACGGCGTCGGCATCACCGACCGCGTCCTCGGCGGCCAGCAGGTGGTACCAGAGGCTGATCAGTCGCTGGCTGATGCCGTCGTGGATCTCGCCGGCCAGGCGCCGGCGCTCCAGCTCCTGCGCCTCCACCGTGCGGGTGGCGAAGCGCTCCAGCATCTCCTCCCGCTCGGCCAGCCGGCCGTAGAGCCGGGCGTTCTCGATGGCCCGAGCCATGAGCTTCGCCACCTGGGTGAGCAGGGCGAGATCGTCGTCGCCGTAGTTCCGGGCCGCCCGCGAGTGCACGTTGAGGACACCGACGACCCGGTTCCGGGCCACCATGGGCACCGACACCATGGACGTGAAGTCCTCGCCCCGCAGCTCCGGGATGTAACGGTACCGGCGGTCCTTCCACTTGTCCGGCACCACCGCGGGCTGGGCGAACTTGGCCACCCAGCCGGCGATGCCCTCCCCCAATGCCAGCTGCACACGGCCGACCTGCTCATCGAACGGCGGCGTGGCCCCGGCCAGGACCACCCGGCGCAGCTCCTCGTCCACGAGATGCACGAAACACACGTCGGAGTGGGTGGCCGCGGTCACCAGGGCCGCCACTCGCCGGCTGACCTCATGGGTGTCCAGGTCGGCCGAGGTCACCTCGATGATGTGCTCCAGGAGCTCCAGATTCCCGTCCTGGGCTCGCTGTTCGCTCAATGGAAGATGCCCTCCCGAAGCGCCACGGCCACGGCCTGTGACCGCTCGGCCACTTCGAGCTTGCGGTAGACGGCCCGGGCGTGGGTCTTGACCGTGTCCTCCCCGATAGACAACCGTAACGCGATGGCCCGGTTGGACAAGCCCCGGACCATCAGCCCGAGTACCTCGCTCTCGCGCTGGGTGAGACCCAGACGGGCCCCGGGCCAGAACTCCCCGCTCTGCAGCCGGGCTGCGGTCATGGCCACCCGCCCGGCGAGGCTGGAGTCGATGGCGACGTCGCCCTCCACCACGCGGTCGAGATGATCGGCCAGCTCCGGGCCGGTGATGGTCTTCAGCAGGAAGCCGGACGCCCCTACCCGGAGGGCCTGGAACAGGTACTGCTCGTCGTCGTAGACGGTGAAGAACACCACCTTGAGGCCGGGGTGCCGCGTGACCAGCTCGGCGCACACGTCAAGGCCGCTCGCACCCCTCAGGCGCACGTCGAGCAGCACGACATCTGGCTGGATCTCCCCCGCCAGCCGCAGGGCCTCGTCGGCCTCGGTGGTGGCGGCGGCGATGACCACGCGGCTGCTCTGGGAGGCCAGCATCGACGCCAGGCCCTCCAGCACCACCTGCTGATCGTCGACCAGGAGCAGCCGCAGCGGGGCCGCCGCCGGCTCAGGGCCGGCGGCGGGGACGATCGACAGGTTCTCCCCCATGAGATCCACCTTAGGGGGGAGGCGCGCCCGCACGCGAACCCATAGGCTTTCCCAACTCTCTCCCCTTGGCGTTCGACGCCCAGAATCGAGGCACATGTCCGTCACTGACCACGCAACCGTGACCAACATCCGACCGCCGGCCAGCCCGGTACAGATCGTGCCTTCGGTACTGCCGGCGGACTACGCCAAGCTCGGCGAGGAGGTCGCGGCCCTGGATGCCGCGGGCGTCGACAAGATCCAGTGGGATGTCATGGACGGCGTGTTCGTGCCGAACCTCACCTTCGGGCCCGACGTGATCAAGGCGTGCCGACCGCACTCCGACGTGCCGTTCGAGGCTCACCTCATGGTGGTCAACCCTGACGCCATGATGCTGCAGTACCTCGACGCCGGCTGCGAGATGCTCATCGTCCACGCCGAGACCACGACTCACCTGCACAAGACGCTGTCCACCATCCGCGACGCCGGCGGCAAGACGGGCGTGGCCCTCAACCCGCACACGCCACTGAGCGTCGTTCAGCACGTGCTCGACCTGGTCGACATGGTGCTGGTCATGACGGTGAACCCCGGCTTCGGCGGCCAGGCGTACATCTCGACGATGGAGCCCAAGATACGCGAGGCGGCCGAGATGATCGAGGCCAGCGGCCTCAACATCGACCTGGAGGTCGACGGCGGCATCTCGCCCGACACCATCGCCGGCGCAGCGTCGGCCGGCGCCCGGGTGTTCATCGCCGGCAGCGCCCTGTACAAGCACGCCGGCGGGCTCACCGACGCCGTGTCCACGCTCCGACGCCTGGCCGAAGAGGCCCTGGCCGCTTGACTGAGGAAAGGGAGACTTCAATGCCCGACAAGCAGGTCAACCTCCAGAAGGCCTGGCGCAACGGTGGCGACGGACCCGGCCGGCCGATCATGCTGGCCATCGCCGGCGACAGCGCCGCCGGCAAGACGACGATCACCAAGGGCCTGGTCGATGCCCTGGGCGCCGACCGCATCACGTCGATCTGCGTCGACGACTACCACCGCTACGACCGGGTGGAGCGCAAGAACCTGCCGTTCACGCCCCTGCACCCGGACTGCAACTACGTCGAGATCATGGAGCAGCACCTCCAGCTTCTGGCCCTCGGCCACCCGATCCTGAAGCCCGTCTACAACCACAACGACGGCACTCTCGGCCGGCCCGTCCTCGTCGAGCCCCGTGAGTACGTGATCATCGAGGGGCTCCTGCCGCTGTACTCCAAGCTGACCCGGGCCTGCTTCGACGCCACCGTCTACCTCGACCCGCCGGAGCCGGTCCGCTACGACTGGAAGATCAAGCGCGACACCCAGAAACGGGGCTACACCGAGGAGCAGGTGCTCGCCGACCTGGAGAAGCGTGAACCGGAGTCGGCCCAGTTCATCCGGCCCCAGCGCTCCCAGGCCGACATCGTCATCCGCTTCGACAAGATCGAGGGTCGCCCCGACACGGACCCGCTATCGGCCACCATCCTGCTGCGACCGACCATTTCCCACCCCGACCTCGCCAACATCCTCACGGACGACCATCGCGAAGCCATGCACCTCAAGCTGACCCGGGACGAGGACGGCAAGCCCGTCGACGCCCTCCACATCCACTCCTACGCGCCCCGGGAGATCACCAAGGAGGTGGAGCACGAGATCTGGAAGGAGCTCGGCGTCGACGAGGAGGTGCCGGAGTCGCTGGGGACCATCGACGAGGGCAAGCGCAGCGAGCCCCTCGCCATCGCTCAGCTCATCCTGCTGTACCACATGTTCCAGGCCAGGAACGGCTACTGAGCGCCACGGGCGCGGGTGTCTGAAACGCCGGCCCGCGAGGGCCGGCGTTTCAGATCCCTCTCGGGAGGTGGCCGCTCCTGAGGAAGTGGCGGCGGACCTTCGGGTCCGACAGGCCGAACCGCTGCCAGCACCAGGCCACGACGACAAAGCCGGCCAGTTCCTTCAGCGACAAGATGGCCAGGCCGTGGTCGAGCGCCGGCAGGCGGCCGGTCAGGGGACCGCCGAAGGCGGGATACCAGAAGTGCTCGGTGCGGGCCCACATGGCATCGGCCACCAGGTGGGCGAACATGCCGATAGGCACGGCCAGGAGGCTGCGGCGCAGGTGGCGCCGGCCCCGGGTGGCCAGCATCACCGCCATGAGCACGGTCACCGCGGCCAGGAGGGTATGCGCCAGGCGTGCGCCGCCGAGCGGGGCGTCGATCAGGTCGGGCAGGAGGGCGCCCACGACCAACATCCGGTAGTCGAAGGCCGGGTCCCGGAAGACGAGCCAGACCAGTCCAAGGGCCACCCCCGCGGGCCAGAAGACCACGTCAGGGCCGGACGAGAATGCGCTCGCACTGGTCGCACCGGACGAGGGAGTCGGGCGGTTCCTTGCGGATGCGGTCGATCTCGGTGGCCGGCAGGGCGAGGTGGCAGCCGCCGCATCGGCCGTTGACCAGCGGCGCGGCAGCCACACCGCCCAGGTGGGACCGCAGCTGCTCGTAGAGGGCAGCGACGTCGGCGGGGATGACGGAGGCAGCTTCGGCCCGGGCGGCCAGGGTGGCGGACATCTCCCGGTCGACCCCGGCCTGCGCCTCCGCGATCGTGGCCCGCAGGCCGGCGCACTTGGCATCCAACCCGGCCCGGCGCTCCTTCAGCCGCTCCACCTGCTCCTCGAGGCCCTCCTGCGCTCCCATGGCCTCCAGCACCTCGTCCTCCAGGCCGGCCCGGCGCTCGCGCATGGCCTTGCCCTCGCTCTGCATGGCCGCCAGCTCACGGGGCACGGTGACGGCACCGGAATAGAGCTTGGCGTCGAGCTCGGTGAGCTTCGACTCCAGCAACGACAGCTCCCCTTCCAGCTTGCGCTGTGCCCGGGACGCCGCCGCCGCTTCGTTCTCCAGCTCGGCGAGCACCGCCTCCAGGCCCGACAGCTCGTCCTCGGCGGCCCGTAGCTCGGCCACCTCGGAGAGGGTGCGTCGGCGGTGGCGGAGGCGGTCGGCGGCGGTGTCGTGCTCCTGGACCCGCAACAGGTCGTGGAAGACCGTCAAGCGTACGGCTACCCGCGGTTGCGGCGTGTCGTCGGTGGGCTGTCGTCGTCATCATCGATGATGATGGGTGGCGTCGTAACCCTCGGTGTGGTGACGTCGGGGAAGGACGGGACGGTGATCACCGGCACCTGGGGGACGACCGGCGGCGGCACGGTGGCGGTGGGCCGGGGCACGGTGGCCACCGGGGCGTCGTTGCCGCTGCTTTGGTTGCCATTGAAGCCGTTGAAGCCGTTGAAGGCGCTGCTGGGCGGCTGGCGCTGGGACTGTGTCCCCGGTAGCTCGCCGTCGACCTGGAGGAACCTCGGCGCCCGTTGGTTCGGCACCCGGTCCGGGGCGGCGAAGTCGATCACCTGTTGGCCGGCGAGGAACTGGCGCATGAAGGCGCCGTAGATCTGGGCCGGATACGTGCCGCCGTAGACGATCGGATACGGCCCGACGTTCCGCATGGGTGTGCCGTAACCGGCCGGCGCGCCCATCCAGACCGCGCTGGCCAGCCTGGGCGTGACGCCCACGAACCAGGCGTCGGCCTCGTTGTCGGTCGATCCGGTCTTGCCGGCGACCTGCCAGCGGGGCACCTGCGCCGCCGTGCCGGTGCCCCGGGAGACCACCTGGGTGAGTATCTGCAGGGCGGTGCGGGCGTTCTGCACCGATACGGCCCGCTCGCCCTTGGTCGTGCTCTTGTACAGCACGTTGCCGTCGCGGTCCTCGATGCGATCGATGAAGTAGGGCTCGTGATACTCACCGTCGTTGGCCAGGGTGGCGTAGGCGGTGGCCATCTCCAGGGGCGTCACGTCGACCGAGCCGAGGGTCAGAGAGAGGAAGGGCTGCAGGTCGGCGTTCTTGATGCCCATACGCCGTGAGACCTCGACGACCTTCTCCGGGGTGACCAGCTTGATGAGCCGGGCGTAGGCGCAGTTGACGGAGCTGACGGTGGCGTCGGTGAGGGTGAGGACCCCGCCGGCCTGGCCTTCGACGTTCTTCGGGTCCCACTTCCCCTCGACGCTCTTGGGATCCGGGATGACGCAGGGGGCCGAGCCGAGGATGGTGTCGCCCGGGATGTGGCCCGCCTCCAGCGCGGCCATGAGGGTGAGCATCTTGAACGACGACCCGGTCTGTCGGCCCCGGCCGGTGATCATGTCGATCTTGTGGTCGGCGAAGTCGAGCCCGCTCACTGCCGCCCGGACCGCCCCGCTCGCCGGCTCCACCGAGACCAGAGCGGCGTTGAACTCTCCCCTCTCGGCCGGCAGCGTGTCGGTGATCGACTGCTCGGCCATGGCCTGCACCCCGGGGACCAGGGTGGTGGTGATGTTGAGGCCACCCCGGAACACCAGCCGGTTGCGCTCCGAGTCGGTACCACCCAGGTACTTGGGGTCGTTGAGCAACTGGTCCACGACGTGGCGGGTGAAGTAGTTCTTGCTGTCGAAGTCCTCCTGGGGCACCGGCTGGGGCAGCGGCTCTGCCTTTAGCTCGACGACCTGCTCGGGCGTGATGTGGTTCAGCCTGGCCATGCGGTCGATGATCACGTCGCGCCGGCCCCGGGCGTCTTCGGGGTTGTTGTACGGGTCGGCGTACACCGGGTTGCGGATGAGCCCGGCGAGGAGGATGGCTTGGCCCAGGGTGAGCTTGTCGACGTCGGTCTGGTAGTACCGCTCGGCGGCGGCCTGCAGCCCGTAGGCGCCGTTGCCGAAGTAGACGGTGTTCAGGTAACGCTCGAGGATCTGCTCCTTGGACATCTGCCGCTCGAGGCGAATGGCCAGCGAGGCCTCCTGGAGCTTCCGGTTCAGGTCCTGCTTGGGGTTCAGCAGGGCAGTCTTGACCAGCTGCTGGGTGATGGTGGACCCGCCCTCGGAGATCTCCCCCGCCTCCAGGTTCGAGACGAGGGCCCGCATCATGGAGCGCAGGTCGAGGGGGCCGTGCTCGAAGTAGCGCTCGTCCTCGGCGTCGAGCACGGCGGTGACGACGTGCTGCGGCACCTTGTCGAGGCTCACGGGCACCCGGTCCTCCTCCCCGTGGAGGTACTGGAGCAGCGTGCCGTCGGCGGCGTAGAGGACCGATCGTTGGGCGAGGGGCGCCAACTCGATCTTGGCGACGTCGGAGCCGGCCTCGCCGGCGGTGAAGAAGGCCTTGGCCTGGTTGAACAGCAGGGCCCCCAGGAGGGCCAGGACCGCCCCGGCAACACCCACGGTGACCGCCAATTGGACGATGACCCGCGAGCCCTTGCCGGCGGCCCGCGCCGCGGTGCGGCCTAGGTGGCTGGATTCGGGCACGAACACGCCCGAACGCTACTTCGCCGGGGCGGGCCGGGGCGCGCGCCGACCGGGCCGCAGCTCCGCTAGCCCCACTCCTCGCCGAGCATCGCTTCCAGCCGCTCCTTGCGGCGGGGCTTCTCGGTCTTGGGCGTCTGCTTCGCCCGGCAGCGGCCGGACAGGCCGTGCAGCCAGAGCGTGGTCTTGGCGTCGTCGTCGGGCTCGCCGACCACTCGGGCGTAGCACTCCGGGCATCGGTATACCTTGCGCGAGACCGCCCTACTGCTGGCCATGCCCACTCCGGCTGGTCGGACGGTGCAAGAAGCGCTGCGTTCTCATGTTCGTACGCTGTCCAGAATACGCCCACCCCCGTTGTTATCGGGGGCGACGACGCTACGATTGTGCTGGCTAGAGTCCAGGCACATCGTTGGACCCGACCGGTGACAGGCCGGCGTCGTGGAGAAGGAGCAGAAGCGAATGACCAAGCTGCAAGACATCATCTCGAGAGGCACCTGTGCGCTGTGCGGCAAGGGCGTCCACATCGACAACCACGAAGGCCGGGTCGCCTGCGACGGCTGCAACATGGCCACCGACAACTGCACCTGCCCCCCGCGCTAAGTGAAGCTCGCCTCTCGAGGCGGTTCCTCCGAACGGGCGGCGGAACGAGCGGTGGTCCGCTAGCCACGCGCCATGGGCGTCTTCCTGCTCCTCGCGCTCATCTGGGTGGTGGTGCTGGTGCCGCCGGCGTTGCGCTCGCACGCGGCGCGTCAGGAAGCGTTCCTCGCCAGCATGGGATCGGGATCGGGGCCCTCCCTCGACGAGCCGCTCCATCCGTCGGTCATCCGCTCTCTGCGCGTCCAGTGCCGCCGGCGCATCGCCGGCGGCCTGCTCATCGCCATGGGGGCGACGCTCCTTGTCGGGTTGCTCCCCACCTTCCGCACCCTCCTCATCGTCCACCTGTTCCTGTTGGACTCCTTCATCGCCTACATCGCCCTCCTCGCCCACCGGGCGAACCAGGCTGTCCGAGCGCCGGCGCCGGCTGGGACAGTGGCGCCCAACCCCGAGCCGGTGCGCCGGGGCTGGGGGGCCCGCGGACGGGTGCCGGCGCCGGCGGGCCTCCCGGAGCTGGCGCCCCTCACCTAGCCCCGGAAGTGGGGGTTGTGGATGAAGCCGACGATCATCCCCAGGGGGTTGGTCACGCTCCCGGTGATGATGCCGCCGCCGACGTCGACCACCGGCGCGTGCGGCGTGGCGCCGTCGGCCAGGGCGGCGTCGACGGCGCCAGCCACGTCAGCGGTCCCCCAATAGCAGAGAGCGCCGTCGGCCGGGTTGCCGTCCGGTAGCAGCCCGAGCTCGTAGCCGGCGACCTCGAAGCCCACGTAGAACGGCTCGTCGAAGTAGGGCTCCATGCCGAGGAGGCCGGTCCACCATGCCTTGGCTGCAACAAGGTCGGGGGACGGGTAGATGACGGTCCTCAGTCCCTGCAGTGTGATCGCCATCCCCCGAGCCTGCCACCTCGGGCCCGGCAACCGTCAGAACATGCCGTTGTCGTTCGCCGAGGTTTCGGGGATGACCTGCAGGACGTCCCAGTGCTCCACGATCTTGTCCCCGTCGAAGCGGAAGATGTCGATGCCGGCGTAGTCCTTGTCCCCGGGCCAGTGCTGGTAGCAGTGCAGGACGGCCAGGTCGCCCTCGGCGACCGCCCGCCTGAACTCGACCCGCTTGCCGGGATAGTCGCGGGCCATGCGCTCGAAGTAGTCGACGAACGCCTGCTTTCCGTCGGCGACGTGGGGGTTGTGCTGGATGTAATGGTCTCCGGCGTACCGCTCGACGGCCTCCGCCGGTCGGTTCTGATTGAACATCAGGTCGTAGAAGGCCATCGCCGCCCTCTTGTTCTCCTCCGGGCTCGCCATGGGGGCTGTTTACCCCGGCGGGCCGGCGATCAGCGTGACGTGGACATCTCTAGACGCTTGACAACGGACTGGACGTCCAAGCGGACGACGGAAAGAGATGGTCGTTGGCGGTGCGCCCGCCGCGTCGGTTCACGACCCCTCCGCGGTCACGCGTCGTGGAGACAGCCGGCCCGCTCCCGTGGTCGGGCCAGCTCGATCCCGGTGCCGTTCACATCGATGCGCACGACGTCCTCCTCAGCGCTGCACGGCCGCCAGGAGGGCGGCACGGTCGGGTCCCGGCAGCACGTACTGCGGCGCGTCTGCGCCGCCCTCGACGACCCGGTCGTACATCCCGGGCACGGCGAGGATCTCCTCGGGGGTCGCCTGCAGCGCCGAGATGGCCAGGAAGGCCCGGAGCACGGCCGGATCGCTCGGCGCCGCCGCCATCATCGCCTTGGTGATCGACCACGTGGGGTCGTCCGGGCTGTAGCGCTGGCCGGCGGCGTCCGACTCCAGCTCCGCGAGGCGATGCCTGTCGAAGGCAAGGGTGGCGCGGTAGATCGGCTCCAACTCGGCGCCGGTAACCTCGTCGAAGCGCCGCACGAGCTTCGCCGGCTGCTCGACCCCCACGTCCCGCAGGACGTCGCGGAGGGCAAGCGCGTGCAGCAGCCCGATGCTCGTGCCCCGCCCGAGCGAGGGGTTCGTGCACGCCCAGGCGTCCCCCACGGCGACAAGGCCCGTGACCACCGGCTCTCCGTCGACGACGTAGCGCCGCAAGCGGTCCTCGATCGACGCCATGGTCACGACTCCCGGGTGGAGCGCCTCGCCGTCGCCCCAGTGCGCGGCGAGCGGGAAACGGCCGAGCGCCCGTGTCCAGGTGTCGACGTCGCGCAGCGCCCGAAGCGGCCGGTCCCGCCCGCTCGCCACGAGCACCACCGCCCACGTGCCGTTGTCGGCGGGCAGCGTCAGCACCGACAGCGAGCTGTAGTGCTGGAGGAGCGCGGCGTACGCCGGCGGGATGGTGCCGTCGCCTGACCGGAACGTGCGCTGGTAATAGACGAAGCCGCAGTCCTCCCGTTCCTCGTAGGGCCGGCGGGAGCCGACGGCCTCCAACCAGGCCGGTACGGTCGAGCGGCGGCCGGCGGTGTCGATGACGAGGTCGGCGGGCACCGCCCCGCCTCCCTCGGTCAGCACGCCCGTCACGTGGGGCGGGCGCCCCGACGGCGACGGTCCAGTACGCAGCCCCGTCACCGTCACGCCCCGGCGGACGGTGATGCCCGGTGTGCGATCGGCGACGGCGGCCAGCGCCATCTCGAGGACGGGCCGCCGGCCGGTCACCGTCCGGAGGCGCTCGTCGCCCGCCGCAGGGCCGCGGGTCAGCGCCTCGGGCAGCATGCCCACGAGGTCGAGGTCGAGCCCCCCCAGCCCCCGCAGCTCGTCGAGCACCGCCGGCAGGACGGCCCCGATCTCGGTCGCCCACCGGGGGACCATGAAGTGGGCCATGCGGAACTGGTTGACACCCCGCCGCTCCCAGCTGTCCCACGCCTCGTGTGCCCCGCCCGCCGGCCCCGACGGGTCACGCTCGACGACGGTGACCTCGTGACCGTCCTGGGCCAGCAGCATGGCGGTCGTCAGCCCGTTCATCCCGGCTCCCAGCACGAGCACCTCTGCCATGTCCCCTCCTTGATCGATGAGGGGATCGTCAGGGAGCCGGCTGTTCACCTACCAGGCCACGTGCTGCTCACCTTCTGCTCAATCGAGGTCCACCTCGCCGATCTCGACCGCCCACAGCACGTCGACCACCCGGTCGAGCGCCCGCGCCAGTCTTCGCCGGTAGGTGCTGAAGGCCATGTCGAGCACCTCGGCGGCCGCCTCCTGGCTGGGCGCGGGGCGCACGAAGGTCCGGTCGAGCACCCGTCGCAGCTCGTCGCCGTCGCCGCCGTCTCCGACGCGGTCGACGGCGACCCGGAGCTGCTGCTGCAGCCGCACGACGCGCTCATCCGGTGGGCCGGAGGCGAGCCGGGTCCCCATGAGCGGGCTTCGTCTCAGCTCTGGGGGCCGGTGAAGGGCCCGGAGCGCCTCCCGCACCGCACGGTCGAAGGCGTCGCGGGCCAGCGGCGGTGGCCGGGTCCGGTCGACGGGGAGCGGCCCGGAATCACCCGTGAGCTCGCGTTCGGCCATCACTTCGAGCCAGACGTCTCGGCCGGCCCGCCTCCAGTCCATCCCGAACGCCACCTGCCTCCGGCCGTCGACCTCGATGTCGAGGCGGTGGTCGAGGGCGAGGTAGGAGAAGACCGGCTCCCAGAACTCGGGGTCGACGGTGACGATCCACGACCAGGCGTTCGGCCGCGTCAGCCAGGTGATGCACGACGAGGTCGAGCCGGCGAGCACGGCGAGCGGCCCCCGCTGAAAGCCGTCGCGCCCGCCGAAGAACCGCCCCAGCGACCACCGCTCGCCGGCTCGCAGCGGTGCCAGCCGGGCCATCTCGTCGTTCAGGGCGCGCACGACCGGGTCGTCGTTCTCCAGCGCCGGTGCGGCCGGGAGGATGAGTTCGACGGCGAAGGCGGCGACGTCGCCGTCGCGCCGGACGACCACGAGGCTCTCGGGCTGGACCTCGAGCCACGCCTCGGCGAGCCGAGCCGCCCGGGGTCCCTCCTCTGCGGCGAGGATCCCGGCGACCGCCGTGTGGTCCTTGAGCGACCCAGCCGTCACGCTGACCCCTTCACCATCGCGGAGCGACCACAGCCCCTGCCCCACGGGTGTGGCTCGGTGCAGCCAGAGCAGCTGCATGGCGTGGTGGATCCGCTCGGCCCCCGACGCCTCCACCAGCAGCCGGTTGGCGTGACGGTTGACGAGGCGTTGCATCCGACGTCGGCCCTGCGGCGACCGCCGCTCGAGCTCGGCCTCGAGCAACTGTCTCGTGAGCTCGTGGGGGTACAACCCCCGGGGAGACCGGACGATGAACGGCCGCGAGGCGAGCCACGACCACACCTCGCCCGCCCGCTCGCCAATCGCCTCCTCCAGCAGGTCGCGCGTCAGCAGCCAGGCGTGCACGCATGCCTCGAGCCCGCGCTCATGGTCGGCATCGGGTGCCTCGCCCACAACTATGGGAAGAAGGGCGGAGACGACGTCCGGCGCCTTCGCGAGGTGGTCGGGCACCGGGCCGCGAGCCGCGGCGTCGGCGAGGAGGGCCAGCGCCAGCGGGTGCCCAGCGCCCACCTCGACGAGGCGGCGACGTCGGTCGGCGGGGACGCCGGCCCGGGCCAGCAGCTCGTCGGCGTCGTCGTCCTCGAGCATGTCGAGCCGGTGGACGGCGAGCAGCGAACGCCACCCGAGATCGCTGCGCCACGCCATGCGCGGCGGCTCCCGGCCGGCCAGGACGGCGACGGCGTCGACGGGAAGCGACGGCAGGAGGACCTCGCGGAACCATCCGTCGAGGCCGGTCAGTGCCTCGTAGCCGTCGACGAGGAGGGCGACCGGAGGGCGGCCACCGGCGGCCACCGCGGCGGCGAGTGCCTCGTGGTCGACGTTCTCCGCCGTGCCGTCCACATGGACGACCCGCCGCCCCTCCTCCTCGGCCCGCAGGCGCAGCTGCTCGAGCAACGCCGTCTTGCCGACACCGCCCGGACCGTGGAGGAACAGAGCACGGTGGAGCCCCGTCGCACGCAGGGCGGACTCGAAGCTCGCGATCTCCTCTCTTCGCCCGACGAAGGACCGCCGTCGCGCATCATCCAGCAGTCCTCCCAGATTCTGCACCACGGGCCACAGTGTCGCGCCCGTGCCTGCGCCGCGCGCCGCGCGTCGACGCAGATGATGTGCTCCACGCCTCACCTCGGCGTGACCGGTGGGACCGGCGGAGTAGGGGACGCGACCGCCGGAGCGACGGCTCGGGCTCACCTTGGGGCGGCATTGCCGGTTGACCGGGCACCCTCGCCCGCCGCCGTAGCTGGTGGGAGCACGCTGGGACGACGCTCAACAGCATCGGGAGCGTGCCTTACGGCAGGCGGACGACATCCCATATCGCGTCGAGCGGGCCGAGGTCCGGTCGTGCCACGCGGCGATGCTGCTCGAACGTGCCGGGCCGGGCGACCTCGGTCGCCATCGAGCACGTCCCTGGAGTTGGAGGCCGCTCGAGGCGCGGGCGCACGGTCAGGTGGCGACTGCGATGTTGGCGTGCATGGGCACGACGACGGTGTCGCCGTCGCGGTGGTCTGCGACGATCTGGCCGGTGTCGCCGGCGATGGCCTGGAGGTAGGCGGCGAAGGCGGCTCGGTCCTCGGCGAACTGAGGAATGACGGCGGCGTAGGCGAACTCCATGCGTTCAACGAAGTGGTCGGCGTCGGCGAAGCGGGCCTCGATGGAGACGTCGTGGACGACGACGTCGGTGAAGCCGGCGTCGCGAAGGAGTGCGGCGAGCTCGTCGGGATCGCCCAGGGAGAAGGGGGCTTCGAGCTCGGCGCGGCTGACCTCGACGCCGAGGGCGGCGAGGTGGGGTTCTTCGGCGTCAGCCAGCGCGGCGTAGAGGGGGTGGTGGTCCAGTCCCCGCCAGGTGGCGACCACGGCCCGGCCGCCGTCGCGAAGCACGCGGCGCATCTCGCGGGCACCGGCGGCCCGGTCGGGGAAGAACTGGAGCCCCTGCTGGCAGTACACGGCGTCGAAGGTGGCACGGGGCAGGTCGAGGGCGGTCCCGTCACCCTGGCGGTACTCGACGGGCGCCCCGCTGGCGGCCAGCGTCCGGGCCACGTCGAGCATGGCCGGGTTGACGTCGACACCGGTGATCCGGCCGTTCGCGCCTGCGGTCCCGGCGAGGCGGCGGGCGAGGATACCGGTCCCGCAGGCGACTTCGAGGACCCGGTCGCCGGTGCGGGGTGGGGCTACGGCGAGCACCTGCACGGCCAGGGGCTCGAAGATCGCCGGCCCGAAGTACTCCTGATAGGCGCGCGCCGGCGTGTCGGGCGCGTCGGTGTCGTTACTCATCGCTCGGCAGCTTCCCGCGGGAGGCGCAGCATCGGCCACAGCGGCGGCGAGCCCGCGGCGCGGAGCTCGCCGAGGACATTGAAGCCATGCCGCTCGTACAGGGCCCGGTTCCTGGGGGTGCTGGCCTCGAGGTAGGCAGGAAGCCCGTCCGTGTCGGCTCGAGTGAGCCCGGCGGCGAGGAGACGGCTGCCGATGCCTCGCCCCTGGGCCCGCGGGTCGACGCCGACAAACGGCAGGTACCACACGGGGTCGGGTGGGTGGTGCGCGACCACCTGCTCGAGCAGCCCCATGACGGCGTCGCTGCGGTGCGGGTCGATCGACTCCTCGAACAGCGCGCCGAGTGCCACGTCGTCGAGGACGGCGTCGGGAGCGACCCACAGGGCCACGCCGCTGCGGTCGGCGCTCACCTCGGCCGTGCCGGCGGCGAAGGCGTCGCCGCCGAGGAGCTCCACGAGCCGGGGGAAGAACCGGAGGTAGCGGTCGGGGTCCGGGTAAAGCCAACGGATCAGCGGGTCGGTGCCGAAGGCGGTCACCAACGCCGCCACCGCACCGTCACGGTCGACGGCGGTCTGCGTCATGGTCAGGGTGTTCGTCATGGGTGCCACGTTGACGCAACGGCGCCGCTGGCGCATCGGTGCCACCACCCATTCGACTACGTAACTGCGTCGGTCCCGAGGATGTGGCGGACCGCGGCGGCCCGGGCGGACCGGCCGTGCAGCCCGAGCTTCTGGTACGCGGTGGCCAGGTGGCGCTCGACGGTGCGGACGCTGAGCACCAGCGCCTCGGCGATCTCCTCGTTCGACCGGCCGTCGGCGACGAGCCGCAGCACCTCGACCTCCCGAGCCGACAGGCCGTCGGGTCGGGGCATCGGAGCTTCCCGGGGCCACGGCGCGCCCAGCAACCCCAGTTCCCGGCGGGCAGCGTCGCGCTCGGCGGCGGCGCCGTCGAGGTCACCGAACCCGAAGAGCGCCCGGGCGAACAGGCGCCGCGCCTGCGCGGTCTCGTACCGGGCGTCGATGCGCTGCCAGCCGTGGACCGCGTCACGGAGGAGGACGAATGCGGTGGCAGCGTCGTCGTTCGCGAGCGCCACCGCCCCGCCTGCGGTGGCCGCGACGGCGCGCATGCCGGCCGTGGGGTACCTCGCCGCCAGCGAGGTGAGCTCGTCTGCTGCGTCGCAGGCGCGAGCCGGCTCTCCGAGGCCAAGAAAGATCTCGACGGCGGCCGGCAGGATCGGGGCCCGGGCGAGGGAATCGGTGCCCGCCGCGGTCAAGGCGCGAGTCACCATCGCGGCGGCCGACGCCGGTCGGCCCTGGGCGAGGCAGAGCAGCGCCAGGCCGGGCTGGGGGTCGCGGCCGAGCCGGTGGGCGTCGGCGTACGCGGCCTCCGCTCCGGCTAGGTTGCCTCGCCTGCGGGCCAGCTCGCCGAGCTGGTAGTGCGCCTCGCCGACCATGGTCACGTGGAAGCCCGCCAGCTCGTCGCACACCCGGCGGACCTCGGTCTCGGCGCTGGCCCAATCGCCGCGAAGCACCAGGACCTGGGCCCGGTGCACCCGGCAGATCCCCATGAACGGCCCGGCACCAGGCATGGCCTCGCACCAGCGGGCGGTGACGGTGGTCCACTCGCCAGCGCGGTGCCAGTCGGCCAGCTCCCAGCACGTGCGCATGAGGTTGCAGTAGATGTTGCCCGCCCACGCCGGGTCGAGGTCGTCGGAGACCGCGGCGACCATCGCCTCATCGAGCAGCGCCATTCCGGCGTCGACCTCGCCTCGCTTGACCCGGGCCCTGCCTTCCAGCAGCACGCCGAGCGCGATCAGGCACACGTCCCCGAAGCGCCGCCCGATGTCGAGCACCTCCCCGGCCATCGTCAGCGCCGTGTCGAGGTCCTGGGCGGTGCAGGCCTCCTCGCCGTCGCAGTACAGGAGGTAGCCGCGCTCGGCGCAGTCCCCCTCCTGGTCGAGGAGACGCACGCCCCGGCTGAACCAGCCGCTCGCCTGGGCCTCCTCGCCGCGCAGAGCGAACGTGTATCCGGTGTCGAGCGCGACGAGCGCCGCCGTGCGCCGCCGCCCCTCCGCCAACAGGACCCGATGGGCTTCGGCCAGCGCGGGAAGCGCCCGGTCCAGCTGCCCGAGCCACCAGTAGGTGTTCGCCAAGGCGTAGAGGTCGTCGCCGCTCAACCCCTCCTCGGCCCGAGCGAGCTCCAACCCGTTGCGAGCGACGAGCCAATCTCGCCGCGCATATGCGCTCCTACCAGCCTCGAGCTGACCTCCCATCAGCCCAAAGTACTGCGATCTGATCGAGTTCCACCCGCCACGTGGTCAGGTTTCCGGGGTCAGCCGCGGACGTGCTCTTCGTGCTGCCCGGTCGGCTTCGTCGTGACACGGAGCGTTTCGCCCGAACGGATCGGGAGGGTTCTCCTCCGAGCGCTGGCCCACGGGCTGGGGGGTCCGGGACCGGTCGGACGACGTCCGGCTCCCGCTCAAGGCGAGCCGTAGAGGTCTCGCTGCCAGAGCCACTCGGCGACGCGCTCGACGGCTTGGCCGAGGTGGCGGCGGTAGGTGGTCGGAGGCAGGTCGAGCAGCTCCATGGCCGCTTCCTGGGTGGGGGCCGGACGCAGGTAGGTGCGATCCAGCACCCGATGCAGCTTCTCGTCGCGCGGGTGTGAGCGCAGCGCGTCCGCAGCGTGATGGAGCGCTTCCCGCAGCACGTCGCCCGGGTCGCCGCTGCCGCTGCTGTCCCCGCCGGTCACGACCCGGGACCGCACGAGCGGGTTCTGCGCGAGCCGCTCGGGCCGATGCAGGTCGCGGAGCGCGGCCCGCACGGCGGCGGCGAACTCCGGTTGGGAGAGCGCGACCCTCGACGGGTCGAGCACGCCCGATCGCGGCGGCGGCGCTTCGTCGCTGACCTCCTGGCGACCGGTGGCGTCGAGCCACGACGCCACGTCCATGACGCGCCAGTCATGGCCGAAGGCCCCGTAGCGCCGCCCACCGACCTCGTAGTCCGCCTCGGGCATTCGGTCGAAGAAGATGTACGAGAACAGCTGCTCGACGGTTTCCGGCCTCTCGAACGCGATGACGAAGTCCCAGGCCATCGACGCGGTCGTGATGATGTGCTGCGAGTGCCAGACCGACACGGTGTTGAGGGTGTAGGACGGCACGGCCTGGTAGCTCTCGCGGTCGACGAAGAACCGGGCCACGGTGAAGGCCTCGTGCTCCCGGGGCGGGCGCTCGCGATGGGCGTACCACCACGCCGCGGCCGTTCCCGGATCGGCCTCGATGTCGGCGACGGCGGCCCGGTCGAGCCGCAGCATCCCGGCGGCGCTGAGCGAATCGCCCTGCCCGTCGCGGACCACGATGAAACCTTCGGGCTGGAGCGAGATCCACCGCTCGGCCAGCCCTGCCTGCTCGGATCCCTGGAATCGCTCGATCAGGGCCAGCACCTCGGGCACGTCGGCAGACCTCAGCGGATCGGCGTGGGTGCTCCCCAGCGTCGACCAGTTCAGGAAGCTGCTCATCACGGGGTTCGAGCGGTGCAGGAAGGCGAGATCGACCGCGGCCCGTTGCTGGACGGCGCCCTCGGATCGGCGCACGCGGTCGAGGATGTGGGCGCGGGCGCGGTGATGCAGCGTTTCGAAAGCGGTGCGGTCACGCCAACGGAGGTCGGCGTCGAGCACCTCCCGGGCGAGGTCGTGGGGGAAGACGCCGAACGCGTCCTGCTCGACGAAGGACAACGACCGTAGCCACTCGAGCAGCTCGGGGGCGCGCCCGCCGTCGAGGGCAGCAGCGAGGACGCCCTCATCGGTGTAGCGCACTCTGCTGGCGACGCCGAGCGCGGCGCGGTGCTGCTCGCTCGGCGCTCCGCCCAGGAACGAGCGCAAGAGCGTCGACACGATGTCGGGAGCATCGTGGAGCTCAGGGGCAGTGCTGGACTCCACACCGGTGCCACCTTGGGCCAGAACGGCCACGTAGAGGGACATGGCCAGCGGATGTCCATAGGTCAGGCCCAGCACCCGTTTGCGTACGCGCTCGTCGAGGCCCTCGATCGCCAGGTACTCGAGGCTCTCGTCCGGGCGCAGGTTGCGCAGCGAGATGACCCGGAGCAGCTCGTGCCACCCCGGGTCGGCTCGCCAGGCCGGCGCCGGCGGTTGCCGGCCGGCGATGACCACGGTCACTGCGACGGAGAGCTCCGGCAGGAAGGTCTCGCGGAGCCATCCATCGAGATGGGAGGCCTGCTCGTAGGTGTCGATGAGCAAGACCCGCCTGCCCTCGGCGCTGCCGCCCGCCAGCGCGCCGGCGGCCACCCCGAGCGCCTCCGCAGCAGCAGCCGTGAAGGCCGCCGGTGACGGGTCGACGGCGCGCATGTCGACCTGTCCCGCGGGGATGCCGAGCTCGTCGGCCAAGCGGGCGAAGGCGCTGAGCAGCGCGGTCTTGCCGACCCCGCCGGGGCCGTGGATGAACAGCACGGCGAAGGCCGGTTCAGGCGCGACCAGCGCCGAGCGGAAGAGCTCGAGCTCGCCGCTCCGCCCGACGAAGCGCTGCCCCCGAGCCCTGGAGAGGCGGTCTCCGATGCGGGTCATCCTGGTCCAGACTGCCACGGCCCGGCGGGGCGTTCCTGGGGTCAGCGGCGGGTCACGGTCGAGCGTCGTGGGACCTAGGCGGCCCTCCGCGAGCGGGGGTGGCCGGGGTGCGGACGAAGTCCGCGATCAGCGCAGCCACCCGGTCCGGGTCGGCGACCATCGGCCAGTGACCGCCACCGTCGAGCATCTCGATCCGAGCGCTCGGGAACGCGGTGCGCTGGCGCTCGGCCAGCTCCTCAGGCAGGTATGCGTCACCTCGGCCCCAGATCACCAGCGCCGGCTTGTCGAGCGCACAGAGGGCTGCTGCCAGCTCGGCGCCGAGCGCAGCCGGATCGTCCACCGAGCGGTAGAGGCGCCGCACGGCGCGCTTGTGCCCGCGGTCCATCGTCGCCAGCACGCGGTCGAAGAACTCACGCGGGAGCGGCCGGGGCTCGTTGTGGTTGACGACCCGGCGGAGGGCCCAGCCGGGTGTCGTGGCCATGAACAGCTCTCCGATGACCGGTGCTCGCCAGATCCTCGCCAGGGTGTGCCAGCGGTAGCCGATCATCACCCCGGTGTTGACGAGGACGACGCTGGCCAGGCGGTCCGGGTACCGCGTCGCCCACCGGAGCCCCCAGGGTCCACCGAAGTCGTGTAGCACCAGGTGGGCGCGCTCGACGTCGAGCGCCTGCATGGTGTCGTCCAGCTGCTGGGCATAGCCGTCGACGGTGTAGTCGAAACCGGCCGGTCGGCCGGCTGCGCCGTAGCCCGGGTGGTCCCAGGCGAGGGCCCGAGCGTGCTCACCGATCGCGCTCAGCATCGGCGCCCAGTCCTCCTTCGGGCCTGGGTTCCCGTGGACGAAGACCACGGCCTCGGTCGAACGGGGGCCGGTCTCGAGGATCGGGGTGCGGATGCCGTTGACGTGCAGGATGTGATGGTCGAGCGGGCTCACGAGGCCTCCTTGGACAGGACACGATCGGTCGTCCGATCGGGGATCGGGATCTCGCGGGGCGCGGGCCATGGCCCTTCCGAAGCACGCGCCAGGCGACGCGGGGAGCCAGCAGCCGCTGCGGCGGGTCGACCAGCCCGGTGACGCGGATGAACGTTCCCGCGACCGTGGCGTCGCGGGCGGCGGCGGCCTGGGCCCGGGCCGCGTAGCGGTTCAGCATGCGGGTCCGGCGGGTGCGCTCGCCCTCGACCTGGGGGTAGCTCAGGTCGGCGCCCAGGGCCATATCCCAGGCGACGTCCACGACCTTGGCGATCCGGGCGAAGTACTGACGGGGTGAGGGCGGCCGACCCCGCTCGAGGAGCCGCTGGAGCACCTGGGCCTCGAGCGCCGCCACGGTCATTCCCTGCCCGTAGATCGGGTTGAAGCTGGCGACGGCGTCGCCCATCACCAGCAACCCGTCCGGGAACGAGCGGAGCGCCTCGTAGCGACGGCGCAGGCTGGCCGGGTACTTGAAGGCCACGGGATCGCTGAGGGCGTGGCCCTGCTCGGTGGCATCGGCGATGTCCGGGGCGGCGAGCGACCGTGCGAAGGCGGCGAACCCGCGGTCGTCGGTGGGCGGGTGCTCGCCGAGCAGGCCGGACAACGTCACCAGCCACCGGTCGCCCTCCACGGCAAACATGACGCCGCCACGCAGGTTCTGGACGGTCGCGTCGATCATCACAGCCCGGTCGTCGCCGAGCGTCCCGGGGGGGACGCGGAACAGGCGGCTGGCGTACCCGAGCCCCAGGCGGGTGCCGTCCTCGGGCGGCGGACCGAACCCCAGGTCGGAGAGGCGAGCCGGCGTCCGCGACCCGCGACCGGAGCAGTCGACCACGAGGTCCGCGGCGAGGACCTCTTCGGCGCTCCCGTCGAGGCGACGCAGCAGCCGGACGCCGTCCACCGTCCCGTCGTGGGCCGTGAGCCCGAGCACGTCGCAGCGGTCGGTGATGTCGATGTTCGGGATGGCGCTCGTCCGGGCTCGCACCCGCGACTCGATGAACGGTCGGGTGGCGAACAGGCCCTCCACGCCGAGCCATGGCCGGCGGAACCGGTGGCCTCCCAAGTGCCAGCGGAGCTGCCCGAGCCCGTCGCCCGTGGCCGCGCCGCCCGCGACGAGCTCGGCGGTGAGCCCCGGGAACAGCTCGTCGAGCGCCGCCTGCCCACCGGGAAGCAGGGCGTGGGCGTGCGCGCCCTGCGGTACTCCCCTTCGGCGCGCATTGTCATCGCCGAGCTGATCGCGGTCCAGCACCGTGACGTGTTCGTACGCATCGGCGAGCACCCGGGCGGCCAACAGACCGGCCATGCTCGCCCCCACCACCACCGCTCGCCCACCGACTCGTCCCATCTCGGGCTCCTCTCCCTCGGGTCCCGACCACCGTCCGACACCGAGGTGCCCACCCACCAGACCGGAACCCGCCCACCTTTCATCCACTCAGGGACGGGTCTCCGGGTGGACGTGCCAAAGTGGCAACAACTGCGGCTCCTGACCCGTGTGGAACGGCTCGCGAAGATGAGGGCGAAGGGGCATTCGCCGGCGACCAGACCGTGCCATCTGGCCGGAAAGCCGGCCGGCGCCGTTGCCCTGGTCACGTTGCGTCCAAAGGTCCGGTACGCCGGCCCGGTGGCCCTCCTCGACGAGCTGTACGTCGTGCCCAACCGGCGCGGGCGGGGCATCGGGACGGCGGTGGTCGGGTCTTGGCGAACGCATCGCCGCGGGACTCGACACCCATGTGGCGCGAAACTCCCCCGGCCTGGGCGAGGCCCGGGGTCGTCTCACCGACCAGCACGAGGGCATAACCGCAGGTCACGGGGGGTGGGCGCTGAGGGACTCGAACCCCCGACCCCTTCCTTGTAAGGGAAGTGCTCTGACCAAGCTGAGCTAAGCGCCCGTCGCCCTCTCGACGCTACCGGGGCCGGAAGGTGCGGCCCAGCTGGATGAGGGCGTCCGTCGCCTCGGGCAGCAGTTCGGGCAGGCCGTCGGGCGGGAACCAGCGGGCGTCGGAGATCTCCGGCGAGTGGGTGGTGTGTTCCGGCGGTTCGGACCCTTCGGTGAGCCGGGCGTTGAACACGACGTCGACCCGCCGTTGGGGGGAGTCGATCACCACGACGGGCAGGCCTTGGAGTTCGACGTCGATGCCCAACTCCTCCCGCAGCTCCCGGACGGCGGCATCGGCCGGTTCCTCTCCCCGGCGCATCAGCCCACCGGGGAAGCCCCAACCCTCCTGCCGGTAGGACTGGCGCACCATCAGCATGTGGCCGTCCCGGCGTTCGACCACGCAGATCGCCCCCACGTGGAACGACGGCGTGCCGACGCGGACCAGGACGGACTTGAGCGCCTGCGGCAGCCGCTTGTAGGCGGCGAAGAAGACGGTCTGGGCCCGGCGAGGCGGCAACGGCTCAGGCGACGGTGGCCGGGACCGGGAAGCCGCCCCGGGCCGCCACCGCTTCGGCCAGCAACTGGGGCGTCGCCGCCGCTACGGGGACCCGCCGGTCGCTCCAGCCGAGGGTGACCAGTTCCCGGCCGGAGGCCTCGGCGATCGACGCTCCCGCCTCCTGGCAGATCAGCATCCCACCCAGGTAGTCCCAGGGGCTGTGGGCGTGGTTCGAGCAGTCGATATAGGCGTCGAGGTGGCCACAGGCCACGGCGCAGAGGTCGAGGGCTGCGGCGCCCAGCGAGCGCATCTGGCGCCAACCCAGGTCCGCCGGCGGGTAGCCGGTGATGCCCAGGACGGCGTCGTCGAGGCGGGTGCAGGCGGTTGGCCTTGCCGGGCGGCCGTCGCGCAGGGCCCCCCCACCCCGGACGGCCTCGAACCGCTCACCTGTGGCCTGGTTCACCACCAGCGCCACGCGGGCGCCGGCGGCGTCGACGGCGCACAGGCTCGTGGCGAACCACGGGATGCCCCGGGCGGCATTGGTGGAGCCGTCGACGGGGTCGAGCACGACCACGAGGTCCCGCTCCGTCTCGTGCGGGCCCGTCTCCTCGCTGAGGACACCCAGCCCGGCGCGGCCGAGGACGTCGAGGGCGGCCTCGTCGGCGGCGATGTCCGAGAAGTACTGGCCCGGCCTCGTGCCCGCCGGCCCCCAGTCGCCCAGGTCGTCCAGGGCGGCCCGGACGGCAAGGGCCGCCTCGGACAGCACGGCGAGAAGCGCGTCGTCGGTCACCCCCGTTCACGCTACTTCGGTTGGGGGGGCGCCTCGCCTACGCTCGGCCCGTCCGTCCCGCCGCCCCAGGAGGTAGTGCTTGGCCGCCATCGACGTGGCGGGGTACGTCGCCGAATTGAAGGACCACGCCGTGGACCATGGGTTCCATGTCCACGACGAGCGTCACTTCGTCGAGACGTACTCGCTCCGCCAGGTCTGGGAGGTCGATCTCCATCCCGAGGAGGGGTGCGGCGGCCCCCTCGACCTGCATCTCGCCCTCGAGGTCGAGCCTCGGGTCCTCCTGGCGTTCGAGGACGTGGCCGCCAACCTGCCCGAGGACGACGAGCCGCCGGATGACTTCTCGTTCCCGTTGACCTTCACCTGGGCGCTGCCCCCGCTGCCCAACGGGCCGGACCTGCTGGTACTGGCGACGGACCTGGCCGGCGTGGGCGGACCGGAACTGCCGCTGGAGGTCTCGGCCATCGACTCCTTCGGCTCGGTCACCGACGCCCCCGAGCGCAGCCTGACCATCGTGGCCCGCCAGCAGGTGTCGCTGGCCAAGGTGTGGGCCGGCGAGGAGTTGTTGTGCGACCTGCTCGATCGCTGCCTGGCCGTGAGCCGCTTCCTGCTGGAGCAGGCGCCGGCGTGGGGCGTGTGAGAAGCCCCTTGACAGCCTGAGGTGCCGTCCTTACAGTGACTCTCGGAGTCCCAAGGGGGCAACCTGGAAGCTGGCTCTCGGGCCGGAAGAAGGGAATCTTCCTCGGGGCTCCACCTTTCGCGCCCGCCCGGATGGTGGAATGGTAGACACTATGGGCTCAAAACCCATTGTCCGAAAGGGCGTGCGGGTTCGAATCCCGCTCCGGGCACGTGCTTCGCGTTTCTCGCCGACGATGAGGTCCATACGGCCCACGTCGGCCCGGCGCGAGACCGCCACCTGCCACTCCGCGCTCTGACGGCACTCACCCTCGCCGACCGCCCGGCTGGATCGAGCCCCGCAGGAGGCGGTCGGGATACCTCGCTACGGCGATGTCGTGCCGCCGGTCACCGAGGGCTTCCCCCACCTCGCTTCTCCGCCGGGTCACCGTGTTCCTGATCGAGCATGTTCGGCGCGCAAGAACCCGTCTGAGTCGACGTACCGCCGGCCATCAGGCACCTGTCCGGTGTCAATGCCGTGGTCCGCGGGTCTCGCGGCACTAGCCTCTCTGCGCGACCGGCGGGCCGCGGGCCATGCCGGCCGGTGGACGAGGAAGGGACGCTCTTCAGTTGGCTGAACAGGTGAGACGGCGCCGGCGCATCGGGTGGCTGTGGCTGGTGGCGGCGCTGCTGTGCAGCGTCGCCACGCTCGGTCCCGTGCCGGCGGGAGCGCAGGTCGACGCCCTGCCCACACCGCGGGATCCCGAGGCTGCGGCCGGCGCCGGCGCCGACGCCGGCGGCCCGCGGTCGAACCAGCCGCCGGTGCCGTCGCTCAACGCCGGGGAGGGCTCCCCCGTGACCAACGACGCGGACAACCTTTCCCGGGCCGGGTTCGTCACCTACCGGGTGTTCGCCACCCAGTACCAGCCGCACACCCAAGGCGCGGTCGAGGTGGCGTTGCCCGACCGGTGCGTGAAGTTCGCATCGCTCGGCAACACCACCGCCCTGGCCAACGCCAACTGCGGGCCGGGCTACCCGCTGGGCCTGGACTACCGCGTCACCGTCGCTCGCGACAACAACGCCGGAGTGGCCACGTTCCCCGTCAAGGAGGTCGGCCCCTGGAACCTCGACGACAACTACTGGAACGGCACCTCGGGCACCCTCCGCCCCCGCCGGCTGTTCACCAACCTGCCGACGGGCACGCCTGAAGCCCAGGCCGCCTTCTACGACAGCTACAACACCGTGGCCAACTGCAAGGACGTCGACCACAATCCCACCACCCGCACCGCCGGCGCCGACCAGTTCGGCCGGTGCGTGTTGAACCCGGCGGGCATCGACCTGTCGGTGGCGGCCGCGGCCCAGCTGGGGCTGAAGCCCCTGGAGAACGCCTGGCTGACGGTGTCGTTCCTCTGGGAGCCGGCGGCGTCGACCTACCAGGCGGTCACGCCGGCCCGCATCCTCGACACCCGGACGGGCACCGGAGCGCCGAGGGCGCCGGTCGGCCCCGGGAACCAGATCGACGTCGCGGTGACGGGGGTCGGCGGGGTGCCGGTGTCCGGTGTGGCCGCGGTGGTGTTGAACGTGACCGCCACCGACGTCACCGCGACGGAGAGCTTCCTCACCGTCTTCCCCACCGGCGCGCCGAGACCGCTGGCGTCGTCGCTCAACATGCTGGCGGGACAGTCCGTGCCCAACCTGGTCCTGGCGCGGGTCGGCGCCGGCGGCAAGGTCAGCATCTACAACAACGCCGGCACCACGGCGGTGGTCGCCGACGTCCAGGGTTGGTACGGCGCACCGGGCGCCGGCGGTCGCTACACGCCGGTGGCGCCGGCCAGGGTCCTCGACACCCGGACCGGAACGGGCGGCACGCTGGGCAAGGTCGGCGGCGGCACCTCGATCGACCTCGACGTGCGGGGTGTGGGGGGGCTGCCATCCACCGTCGGCGCCGTCGTACTGAACGTCACCGCAACCGACCTCGACGGGACCGACACCTTCGTCACGGTCTACCCCGCCGGCGTGCCGCGGCCGCTGGCGTCGAACCTCAACGTGACCGGGGGGCAGTCGGTGCCGAATCTGGTGGTGACGCCCACCGGAGACGGCCGGGTGACCCTGTACAGCAACGCCGGCACCGTGCACCTCGTCGCCGACGTCCAGGGGTGGTATGCGCCCGACGCCGAGGCCGCCTACCTGTCGACGACCCCCCTCCGCCTACTCGACACCCGTACCGGAACCGGTGGGACCGTGGGGAAGGTGCAGGCGGGCACCCACATCGACCTCAGAGTCGCCGGCGCCGGCGGGGTTCCCGCCGGCGTGCGGGGCGCCGTCCTCAACGTCACCACCACCGACCACATCGGCCCGGAGAGCTATCTCACCGTCTATCCCGCCGGCGGCGGGCGGCCGCTGGCGTCGAACCTCAACTTCGTCTCCGGTCAGACGAGGGCCAACCTGGTCTTCGCCCGGTTGGGGGTCGACGGGAAGGTATCGCTCTACAACAACCTGGGCGCCACCCACGTCGTCGCCGACCTCCAAGGGTGGTACCCGTAGCAGGGCGCCGGCGCCCTCGCCGGTGAGACGGTGCCCCGGAGAGGCCTGGACCGCGCCGGTCCAGGCCTCTCCTGCCTTCTGCACCGCCCCCCGCACCCCGCCGGGTGCGCGGCCACCACCCGCCCCTGAACGAACTGCCCTACGCGCCCTTGCCGTGCGGCTGGTCGGGGCGGGTCAGCCAGGCGTACGCCTCGGCCAGATCCAGCGCCTGCGACGCGTTGTCCACCGTCACCTTGCCAGATGACACTTGCCCATCGATGGCCTGGAGCACCGCCAGACGGGTGTTGATCCAAGCCTGCTGAAGTTCCTCTTCGGTTGCCATGCGCCGGACTCTATGCCGCGCCGGCCCGGGGGATGCACCCCGACGGCCCGCCGAGGCACCAAGATGTCGGCATGAGCGCCGGGCGAGCCCTCCTCCGAGCCCTTCGGCGCCGGCGCTCGGCGGGGGAAGCCGACGCCCCACCCGCTTACTGGGGCCGCATCGGCCCGTATGAGGCCGTCACCCGAGACGGCATCCTGTTCCTGCTCTCCCCCGAGCCGGCCCATCCCAGCCTCCAGGCCGCCGAACCCCGCCTCGCCGCCCCTAGCCGCGGGGCGCGGAAGGCCTCTTGACCGCCTTGGCCAGCCAGAAGAAGCCCACCATTCCGGCCACCGCCGTTCGCTCCAGGAAGTGGTCGGCCTTGTAGCCCTTCCGGTTCATGAGGCCCAGGAGCTTGTCGCCGCCCTGGCGCCAGCCGACCTTGCTGACCACCCCCGCCAGGCTGCGAGCCGGGATGTTGCGGATGCCGGTGAGCTCCTCCACCTCGAAGTGGGCCGACACCTCCCGAGCGAACTCGGACTTGTCGAATCGACGGTAGTGGTAGTCGTTGCCGAGGAGGTGATCGCCCTCGCGTGCGCCGTCGTTGCCGACGGCCTGCCAGGCCCGGAACACCAGGTTGTGGTTGAGGGTCGAGATCGACAGTGGCCCGCCGGGCACGAGCACCCGGGCCAGTTCCGACAGGTACCGCTCGCGGTCACCGTCGCGCAGGTGGGGGTGCACCTCGATGGAGATGGCCGCCGACATGACCTCCGAGCGCAGCGGGAGGTTGCGGAGGTCGGACTGCACGGCCAGAACCCGGGTGCCCTCGGTGCGGGCCCGCATCCGGCGCAGGCATGCCTCGCTGTAGTCGATGGCGACGATCGGCTGGCCCAGCGGGACCAGCGCCCCGGTGATGCGCCCGGTGCCACAGCCGGCGTCGAGGATGGGCCCGAAGGGGCGGCCGAGCCGGCGCACCACGGTCGGCACCTCGACGAGATCGGTGTAGCCGACGTACATGTCGTCGTACCACTCGCTCTCCTGGCCGCGGAGGTCGCGCTCCTTCTCCTCCTGGTCCGACAGCTGCTGGGCGTTCAGGAAGACGACGATCCCGTCGACGACCGGGAACAGGGTCCCGCACGTGGGGCACTCGAGGGAGCCGGCGGTCCGGGCCAACGGGTAGCCCTGGTCGCGAGGGCAACACAGCAGATCGACCAGCGCCTCGTCCATTGGTAGTCAGGGGCGCGCCGCTCGACCAGCGAGCACGTTTCCCCATCCCCCTTTCAATCCGTGCGTGCGGTTTTCCCGCACACGGCTTTCCGACGGTCTTCTTGACATGGTTACGCAGCC
>Ga0247713_1000121_pt1 | contig 54658 bp, 60 predicted proteins | sample 21E_NmetaG_FD_189936 | JGI IMG/M metagenome (GOLD analysis project Ga0247713, IMG submission 189936) | Soil microbial communities from hillslope of Landscape Evolution Observatory, University of Arizona, Oracle, AZ, United States - 2-1-E_N | ecosystem: Engineered > Artificial ecosystem >...
GCCCGGGTCCCGCATGGGCGCCCGCCGCCGAGCCCGCGCCGGGCGCCCATGCGGGACCCGGGCAGGGCCCTGAGCCGGCGCCGGCACCCGAGCGGAAGTCAGCACGCGAGCCAGAGCCGGAACCCGAGCCCGAACCCGTGACGGCCGCCGAACCCGACGAGGGAGCGGTGCTCCCCGGGCCCGCCGGACGCGCCGACACGGCGCCGCGCGGCGGCGCTGCGCCGGCCGGTGGCGGTGGGCAGGACGGTGGTCGGCAGGGCGGGCGGGTCGTTGCGAGCGGTGGCGCGCCGAGCCTCGTGGAGGCCCCGGGCGTCCACGGCGTCGGGCCTGGCGAGGCGCTCGCCGCCGGAGGCGTCGCGCCGCGCCCGGCAAGCCTCGACGCGACGGCGCCGGCCCCGCGCCCGTTGGTCGCCGAGCGACGAGCGTGGGGGATCTCCCCGCAGGAGCGCGACGTCGCCCTCGCACCGCAGATCGCCCCGCCGGAGGCCTCCCTGCCCGGGCTGCCCTCCTCTCGCGCCCGGGCGCGTACCTCCGCGCCGGCAGACGGGACCGCAGCGGACGGCGTGCCGGCAGGTCCCCACACGGCCGACTGGATGCTCGCCAGCGGCCTTGCCCTGCTCGTGCTGAGCGGGGCGGGCTGCGCGGGGCAGATCGCCGCGCGACGGCGCCGTCCGGCGGCCGCGTCGGCGTCCCCCCGTCAGCCCGAACGCCGGGACGGCCGCGGGTAGCGCTCGATCGCCGTCGGTCGGTAGAGCGTGAGCTCGGCGCCGGAGCGCTGGGCGGCCCGGCGGACGGCGCGACGGGCTTCCTCCCGGACCCGTTCCGCCTCGGCGCGGGCGCGCAGCAGGCGGCGTTCGGCGAGCTCGAGGCGGTCCTGGAGCTCGAGGATGCGCAGCACCCCGGCGAGGTTCACCCCCTCGCCCCGGGTCAGCTCCTGGATGAGGCGGACCCGGTCGACGTCGCGCTGGGAGTACCGGCGCGTTCCACCGGCGGTCCGCTCCGGCTCGATGAGGCCCTTGCGCTCGTAGGTCCGAAGCGTCTGCGGGTGCACGCCCGCGAGCTCGGCGGCCACCGAGATGATGTAGACGGCGTGCCCGTCGTCCGACATCACGCCACGCTCCGTCCGTAGAGGAGCCCCCTATCGTCGGCGCTCATCACCCGACCCCCGTGCTCATCGCGGCCTCGAGGTGGTCGCGCACACCGGCGTCCTCGGTCTCCGCGAACTCCTCGAGGAGCTTGCGCTGGGTCCGGGTGAGCTTGCGCGGCACGACGACGTCGACGGTCACGAGCAGGTCACCCCGCCCGCCACCGGACTTCGGGACGCCTCGCCCCTTCACCCGGAACGTCCGGCCGGACTCCGTGCCGGCCGGGATCCGCAGGGTGACCGGCCCCTCGAGGGTGGGCACGCGCAGCTTCGTGCCGAGCGCGGCTTCGGCGAAGGTGATCGGCACGCGCAGGGTGAGGTTGTCGCCCTGACGCCCGAACAGCGGATCGGACTCGACGTGGACACGCACGTAGAGGTCGCCCGGGGGTCCCCCGTGCAGGCCCGCCTCGCCCCTGCCCTTCAGCCGGATGCGCGCGCCGTCGCGGACTCCGGCGGGGATCCGCGCCCGGATGTCGCGCACCCGCTGCTCCACGCCGCTGCCACGACACGTCGGACAAGGGTCGGGGATCTGCACGCCACGCCCGTGGCACGAGGGGCAAGGCTCGGAGAACCCGAACAGCCCCTGGTCCTGGGTGACGGAGCCCGTGCCGTTGCACGTCGGGCACTGCACGGGGCTCGTGCCGGGTCTCGCCCCCGACCCGAAGCAGGTCGAGCAGCTCGCCTGGCCGGTGACCCGCAGGGTGGTCGTCACGCCGGCCATGGCGTCGCCGAACGACAGCCGGAGGTCCGTCTCCACGTCGCGCCCGCGCTGGGGACCGGTGCCCCGCCGGGTCGTGCGCGTGCCGGCGAACGGGCTGCCCCCCGGCGCCCCACCCTGGCCGAACAGCCCGCCGAGGAGGTCGCCGAGGTCGAAGACCTGGGAGCTGTCACCCCCGGGGAAACCACCGCCGGGGAAACCACCGCCGGGGAAACCACCGCCGGGGAAGTCGCCGCGTCCGCCCTGGAAGAAGGCGCCGGACCCGACCATCTCGCGGACCTCGTCGTACTCCTTGCGCTTGTCGGGGTTGGACAGGACCGAGTGCGCCTCGCTGACCTCCTTGAACCGGCTCTCCGCCCGGGGGTCGTCAGGCCGCGCGTCGGGGTGCAGCTCCCGGGCGAGCTTGCGGTAGGCCTTGCTGATCTCGGCCTGCGTGGCGTCCTTGGACACGCCGAGCGTCGCGTAGTAGTCCTTCTCGAAGTAGTCGCGCTGGGCCATCCCGGATCCTCCTACCTACCGCGCGACCTTCACCGACGCCGGACGCAGCACCCGGCCCTTGAAGCGGTACCCGCGGCGCAGCACCTCGGCGACGACCGGCTCGTCCACCTCGCGACCGAGCTCCCCGGCGGCGTCGACCTGCATGAGCGCCTCGTGCTGCTCGGGGTCGAACGGCAGGCCGACCCCGGGGATCTCCTCCAGTCCGGCGTTCGTGAGCGCGGCGAGCAGCTCGGTGTGGACCATCTGTACGCCCTTGGCCAGCGCCTCGTCGGGGCTGGACTCGGCGGCGTCGAGCGCGAGGGCGAAGTTGTCGAGCACGCCGAGCAGTGAGCCGGCGAGCTGCTCCGCCCCGCGATCGAGCGTCTCGAGGCGCTCGCGGGCGGAGCGCTTGCGGTAGTTCTCGAACTCCGCTCGCTCGCGGCGCAGGTAGTCGACGAACTCGTCGCGTTCCCGCTCCGTGTCGGCGAGCGCGGCGAGCAGCTCCTCCCGGGACGGGCTGTCCGCGGGCCGGGGTCCCTCCACCTCGCTCGCCGCCCGCGCCGCCGCGTCGTCGGCGGACAGGGGCGGCGAGGCCGCCGCGTCGGCGGCCTCGCCCTGTCGGACCTCCTGGGGGTCGGTCATCGCGCCTCGATTCGTGCGTCCGTCCGCGGGCCGATGGCGCTAGGCCGCGCCCTCGTCGCCCTCGTCGACGACCTCGGCGTCGACGATCCCCTCGTCCTCGGCACCCGGCGTGGCGGACCCGCCCGCGGTCGACTGACCGCCCGGCTGACCCGTCTGCCCTGCGGCACCGGCGGCGTACAGCGCCTGGCCGACCTCCTGGCTCACCCGCATGAGCGCCTCGGTGGCGCTGCGGATGGCCGCGACGTCATCACCCTCCACCGCCTGGCGCACCTTGCCCTGCGCCTCCTCGAGGCGGGCCTTGTGCTCCGCGGAGATCTGCTCACCGCTGTCGCGCACGAGCTTCTCGGTCTGGTAGAGCAGGTTGTCCGCCTCGTTGCGGGCGTCCGCCTCCTCCTTGCGGCGACGGTCCTCCTCCGCGTAGGCCTCCGCGTCCTTGACCATCCGCTCGATGTCCTCCTTCGGCATCGCGGTCTGGCCGGTGATGGTCATCGACTGCTCCTTGCCCGTGGCGCGGTCCTTGGCGGACACGTGCACGATGCCGTTCGCGTCGATGTCGAAGGTGACCTCGATCTGCGGCACGCCGCGCGGCGCGGGCGGGATGTCGACGAGCTGGAACTTGCCGAGCGTCTTGTTGTAGGCGGCCATCTCCCGCTCGCCCTGCAGCACGTGGATCTCCACCTGCGGCTGGTTGTCGTCGGCGGTGGTGAACACCTCCGACTTGCGCGTCGGGATGGTCGTGTTGCGCTCGATGAGCTTCGTCATGACGCCGCCCTTCGTCTCGATGCCGAGGGACAGCGGCGTGACGTCGAGCAGGAGCACGTCCTTGACGTCGCCCTTGAGGACGCCCGCCTGCAGCGCGGCACCCACCGCGACGACCTCGTCGGGGTTGACGCCCTTGTGCGGCTCCTTGCCGCCGGTGAGGTCCTTCACGAGGTCCACCACGGCGGGCATGCGGGTCGAGCCGCCGACGAGGATCACGTGGTCGATGTCGTCGGTGGTGATGCCCGCGTCCTTGATGGCCGCGTGGAACGGGCCCTTCGTCCGCTCGAGCAGGTCCGCGGACATCTGGTTGAACTGCGCGCGGCTGAGGGTCTCCTCGAGGTGCAGCGGGCCCTCGCTCGTGGCGGTGATGAACGGCAGGTTGACGGAGGTCTCCGTCGTGGAGGACAGCTCCTTCTTCGCCTTCTCCGCGGCCTCCTTGAGGCGCTGGAGCGCCATCTTGTCCTTCGACAGGTCGACGCCGTGCTTGTTCTTGAACTGGGTGACGAGCCACTCGATGACCTTCTGGTCCCAGTCGTCGCCACCGAGGTGCGTGTCGCCCGAGGTGGACTTCACGTCGAACACGCCCTCGGCGATCTCGAGCACCGACACGTCGTAGGTGCCCCCGCCGAGGTCGTAGACGAGCACGGTCTGCTCGGCCTCCTTGTCGAGGCCGTAGGCCAGCGCCGCCGCCGTGGGCTCGTTGACGATGCGCAGGACCTCGAGGCCCGCGATCTGCCCCGCCTCCTTCGTCGCCTGGCGCTGCGCGTCGTCGAAGTAGGCCGGCACGGTGATGACCGCCTGCGTGACCTCCTCGCCGAGGTAGGCCTCGGCGTCGCGCTTGAGCTTCATGAGGATGCGCGCGCTGATCTCCTGGGCGGTGTAGTGCTTGCCGTCCACGTCGAACTTCCAGTCGGTGCCCATGTGGCGCTTCACCGACTGGACGGTGCGGTCAGGGTTCGTGACCGCCTGGCGCTTGGCGACCTCGCCGACGAGGACCTCGCCGGACTTGGAGAAGCCGACCACCGACGGGGTCGTCCGCGCGCCTTCGGCGTTCGTGATGACGGTGGGTTCGCCACCTTCCAGCACGGCGACCGCCGAGTTCGTCGTGCCGAGGTCGATGCCGACTGCTCTGGCCATCGTGTTGCCACCTCCACGCCCGCGGGGGCGTCCTCGAGTGTGCGACGTCGTCGCTCGTGCCTGCTGCTTGGCCACAGGGTACATGCTGCACATGGCAGCAGCAACATGCCTGAGCGTTATGCGCGCAGGTTATTCGGCCCCAGAAGGTGTGTGCGCACTCAGCGACGAGCAAGTCACTCGCCACGTGCGGTTCGTTCGCCGGCCGCGGCTATCGGCCCGGTCCGCACCGTTGAACGCGACCATGAGCACCAGCGGCAGCACGGCCACGCCCAGCCCCACCAGCCACAGCGTCCAGGAGTTCATCAGGTCACCGGGCGGCCTGGACGAGCTCGACGTGGCCGCCCGACACGAGGTAGCCGCGACCCACGGTGATCGCGGCCGGCGCCTGTCGCGGCAGGCGGGCGCCGAGCAGGTCGCCGTCGAGGTCGACGTCGGGCACGAGCAGCACCCCGACCTTGGCGGCGCGCAGGGTCTTGGTCCAGTGGGAGAACAGGGTGCGCAGCGCGTCCGCGCGCGCGGCGGCGACCACGTGCAGGCCGGGGCGCTGTGAGGACATCAGCGCGCTCAGCGCCGGGCTGTCGTCCACGAGCTCGGCGTCGTCGATCAGGACGAGGTGCGGACGGTCGTCGTCGCCGACGCCGGTGAGCAGCTCCACGGCCTGCGCGGGGGTGCCGTGGGCGTCCAGGTGGGGGCTCTGGTCGAGGTGGGACCGCGGCCCGGACACGCCGATGACGGTGATCCCGGGTCGGGCCTGCTTGGCCACCCGGGCGATGGTCCGCAGCACGGTCGTGCGTCCCGAACGCGCTGGCCCGGCGACCAGGCCGTGCTCACCGGGATAGAGCTCGAGGCAGGCGGGCGCCAGCGTCTGCTCGCCGATGCCGAGCGGCAGCCGCCACGGTGCGGTGTCGAGTCGGGCGGCGGCGGCGATCGTGGCGACGTCGACGCGGGTCGGCAGCGCGCCGACCGGTGCGGGGGGCCGCTCGGGCTCGGGCGCGGCGGCGGCGACCCGGGCGACCGCGCCGGCGAGGTCGCCGCCCGGCGGGCGAGCGACCTGGACGAGCTGGCCGGTGTCGGCGAGGATGCCCCGCCCTGGCGGCAGGTCGGGCACGGTGGCCGACTTCACGCCGAAGATGCTGTAGTCGGCGGCGTCGGCCAGGCGCAGCAGCAGCTTTTGGCGCACGAGCGACGCGATCGCTGCGGGCACCGCCCCGCTGCGGTCGGCGCCCACGAGCAGGTTGAGGCGCAGATCCGGCCCGTCGCTGACCAGGCGCGCCACGTCGTCGAGGAGGGCCAGGCCCGCGGCGTCGTTGTCGAAGTCCGCGCGCAACGCGGCGTAGCCGTCCAGCGCCACGACGATGCGGGGCTGAGCGGCGCGGGCGGCGGCGTCGAGCCCGCGACGGCGGGCGACTTCGGCGACGAGCTGGCGGACGAGGCGCAGCTGGCGCTCGCGCTCGGTGGCGGTGACCACCGCGCCGGTGTGCGGCAGCCCGGCGAGCGGCGCGAGCTCGCCCGCCCCGAAGTCCAGCGCGTAGAGGTGCAGCTCGTCGGGTCGGTGGATGCGCGCCAGCGCGAGCGCGATGCTCGCGAGCGCCGTCGTCGTCCCGGCCCCGGGGATGCCGTAGACGATCAGGTTGCCGTCGGCGGGTCGCCACCCGACGGGGTACTGCGACTGGCGCTCGGGGTCGTCGGCCAGCGCGAATCCCACGACCCCGGCCTGGCCGGTGTCGACGACGTCGTAGAGGTCGACGTGGCCGGGCAGCGGCTCGGGCCACGGTTTGCGGGGCTCGCGCAGGCTGGACGACGCGAACGCGTCACGGATCGCGTCGACGAGGCGCTCCAGGTCGGTCGGCGCATCGTCGCCGGGCCCGCCGGCGCCCGCCCGCCGCGCCGGCGCGGGCCCGTAGCGGAAGGGGGCCACCTCGAGCGGGCGCACCGCGTCCGCGCGGGTCACCGCCGTCGACAGCGCGGTCTGGATCGGGACGATCTCACCTGGGCCGAGACGCACGTAGGCCCGGCCCGCCTGGCCGCGCGCGATGTGCGCCGCGTCACCGACGCCGATCACGTCGCTGGAGTCGGCGGCGTCCTGGACCCGGAGGGCGACGCGCAGGTTGGTGTTGGCCTTGATGTTCTCGTTGACCGCGCCGGACGGCCGCTGTGTGGCGAGGATCATGTGCACGCCGAGGCTGCGTCCCCGCTGCGCGATCCCGACCAGCGCGTCGATGAAGTCCGGCAGCTCGGCGGCCATCGTGGCGAACTCGTCGATGACCACGACCAGGCGCGGCATCGGTTCGGTGTTGGACGGGTCGGCGAGGTAGGCGAGAAGGTCCTGCGCGCCGGCGGCGCGCAGGACCTTCTCGCGGTGGTGCAGCTCGGCCTCCAGGCAGCGCAGCGCGCGCTCGCCGAGGTGGGCGTCGAGGTCGGTGACCATGCCGACGGTGTGGGGCAGCCGGGCGCACTGGTCGAAGGCGGCTCCGCCCTTGTAGTCGACGAGCACGAACGTGAGGTGGTCGGGGTCGACGTTGGTGGCCAGACCGGCCACGAGCGACCGCAGCAGCTCGCTCTTGCCCGACCCGGTCGTGCCGGCGACGAGGCCGTGGGGGCCGTCACGGACGAGGTCGACGACGAACACGCCGTCCTCGTCGACGCCCACGGGCGCGGCGATCGGGGGCGCACGCCCACCGTCCTTCCAGCGCGCCGCGACCGCCTCCGCGGAGAGCTCGCCGAGGCCGAGCAGCGGCAGCAGCCGCACCGCCGGGGGCAGGCCGGCGCCGGCGATCTCCAGCTCGGGGTCCTCGAAGCGCGCGAGCGCGCGGGCGGTCTCCCGCGCGACGGCGTCGGCCAGGCCCGCGGCCAGGAACCCGGCGAGGTGGTCACCGGTCAGCGGCAGGTGTCGCGACGCGAGCCCGTCGGCGTCGTCGAGGCGCACCACCGCGGTGCACACCGCGGGCAGGCGGTCCTCGGCGCTCGCGAGCACGATCCCGGCGACGGGCCCCGCCTTGCCGCGCAGCACCGACCGGGCGGGCGCCCGCCGCCCGTGGGTCAGCGACTCGTCGTCGAGGACGACCAGCAGCACGCTGGCGTCCTCGGAGAGCCCCTCGCCCCTTCCCCGCGAGGGGCGGTCGCGGTCCTCGCCGGCGTGGCTGGCGAGGAGCGCGTCGAGCAGGGCCTCGCTGGTCTCGCGGTCACCGGACAGCAACCGGCTCGTGCCGCCGGCGGGATCGCGCGTGTGCGGCAGCCACTTCGCCCAGTCCCAATCGTCGGCGCGCTCCTCGGACGCGAGGACGGCGACCGGGAGGTTCGCGGGTCCGTGATGCACGGCGGCCTGCACGACCAGTGCGCGCGCGAGCGCGAGCGCGGCGGTGCGCTCCCCGACGATGCCGACGACGCCGCCGTCTGCGAGCGACACGTCCACCGGACAGCGCGGCAGGACCGCATGAGCGGCCAGCGCGGCCTCGACCTGTTCGGGGACGGCGTCGCGCGCGGCTCGCCCTCCCACCACGGGTGTCGGGGGTCGCCAGGGCACGTCGCCCGTGCCGAGGCGCAACGCGAGGAAGTCCGCGTGGCTCGGACGCCGCTCCCACAGGTGGGTACTCGGTTGGCTGGCCCGGCGGGCGACCTCGGCGAGGTCGGGGTAGGCGCCGCGGCGGCGTGACACCTCATGGGCGTGGGCGTCGCTGAGCGCAGCGGTGAACGCCGCGAGCTCGCGGGCGAAGCGCTTCGCGTCCTCGCGAGCCTTGCGCTTGTCCGTGCGCTTTCCCTGCAGCCAGTTGCCCACGACCATCATCGGGGTCAGGATCGCGAACATCGCGAACAGCCAGCTGCCGAGCACCATGACCATCACCACGCCGAAGATGATCGGCGTGACCAGCATGGCGACGTTGAACGGCGCCTTGGGCCCGGCCCTGTCGGGCGGCGCCGGCGGGTGGATCTCCAGGGGCGGGCCGAGCAGGGCGGAACGGGGCGGGCGGTTGAACGGGATGGTGCCTGCCGGGGTGGCGTGCCGGCGCGGGTCGACCGCCAGCGGCCGGTCGTCGTCGCGGGGCGCGCGCACGGTCGCCTGCACGGCGCCGAGCTGCAGCAGCGCGCCCGGGTCGAGTGCGCGCTCGCCGGTGACGACCTCGCCGTCGACCCACGTGCCGTTGTGCGAGCCGAGGTCACGCACCGCGACCCGCATGCCATCGACCTCGACCGCGAGGTGGCGCCCCGACACGGTGTCGCTGGTCAGCACGGCGTCGCAGTCGGGGTGGCGCCCGACCGTGGCCTCGCCGGTTGTCAGGGGCCAGCGGTGACCGGCGTCGACTCCGCCGACGACCTCGAACATGGCGACCGGGTCGCTGGCGGATGCGGGCTCGACGCAGGGGAGGGTGACGACGGCGCCCTCGTGGAGGCCGGCTTCCTCCAGCGACAGGGTCAGGCCGGCAAGGCGACCACCCACCACGAGACCCTCGAGACGGTCGGCCGCGTCGGGAGCGAGCGCGCGTACGAGGTCCGCGACGGTCGCGTCGGGGTCGTTGACGGTCAGGTCGAGCTCGTGACGCCTGCCGTTGCCCTCATAGACGATCTGCACGCCCTACCCCCTCCGTTGCGCCACCGGGAGTATCGGACCCATGGTCAGGGCCTCGGTCGCCGGCTGCCCGCAGGTCGTCGTCGGTGGGCAGGAGCATCTCGATCGCCTGCCAGACCAGGCGGGGCGGGCACGGCGTCAGCGTGACCACGTCGCCGTCGTCGCTGGCGTCGGCGGGCTCGTGGAGCCAGAACCCCGCACGCCCGGCGTCGAGGAAGTGGTAGCGCCGATGCTCGAGGGTGTCACGCGCGGTCGGCCAGCTGCTCCACAGCGTCCAGCGGGCCCGGTAGTGCGCGGCGGCGTCACACACGACCGCACGCCAGTGCGGGTCGGTCACGCCGAGCGCATCAAGGATCTCCACCGCGGTCGAGCGGTTGGTCTCCCCCGTGTCGCGCACCAGGTGGTCAAGCGCCATCTTCGGCAGGTGCATCCGTCCGGACACCCGCGTTGGCGGGCGGTAGGAGACGTCGAGGAGCGCCGCGATCTGTGCGGGCACGGCCGTGGGATGCAGCAGTGTGACCTGTGGCGGGCCGATCGGGTCGTCAGGTAGGGGAGCCGCCAGCACCGCGTGCTCACCTGATACCCATCCCCTGGCGTCCACCTGCGCCTCGCCGAGGCGCACCTGCACACCGAGCTGCACGAAGTGATCCGCCATGACGACGGCGAGGTCCGCCAGCATCGGGTGGAGTCCCAGACCGGGCTGGTAGGCGCCCGCCTCCCCCAAGGCATCCCGCAGCGGCTGGTGGCGCGGACCCCCGTGATCGTTGCGGGCGAGATCCGGAAGGGCCGCAAGCTCCGCGGGGTGCAGGCGCAGGAGACCGTCGTCGGCGTCGAAGACGACGTGCGCGTTCACGCTGCGCTCCGGTCTGCTCGCAGCAGCACACGGCCGGCGACCTGCTCCCAGACCGACACCATGGCGCGGCGCTCGAGCGCGTCGCTGGCCGCGGACAGGCAGAACCCCCGGCCCGCCTCCACGGCAAGCCAGGTATCCATCGTGATGGCGTGCACCCCGACCCTGGCTGTCGACAGCAGCCGCATCCCAGCGGTCTTGTCCAGGACCGTCTCGCTGAGGTCGATCACCCGGAAGTCGGTCAGGATCAGCTCGAAGCCGGCCAGCTGCCCGGCGACGAATCCCTCCAGGTCTCCCTCAGGGAACTTTCGGGCGGGTTCCACCAGGGCGGAGAGGCTGTTCATGAAACGGCCGTCGGCATGCGCCGGTGTGGGCGGCACCTGCGAGACGATGACGCCGAGCTGCTCAGGAAGCGTCCGCAGCGACCACCCGCGGGGGTAATCGATCGCGAACGGCGCTCCCGGCACACCCCAGCGCGCCCAGGCCGGCATCGGCGCCGGCGTCGGGCCCTGGGCGTCTGTGTCATCCACGCATCAGCCGAGGCGTTGGTGGTGGGGGCTGAAGTGCTCCTCGAGGAAGCGGTGGATCCAGGGCACCAGGAACAACCGGGTGATGCGTGTGCCGCCGGGGTGGCGCCCGAAGATCCTCTCCAGGTTGCGGGGAGTGACGAGCACGTACCCCAGCAACGCGAAGAAGAGGCAGCCGAAGCCGGCCAGGGACACCGCAGCGTTCACGAGACTGGAGAGACGGGGGTAGAGCCCGACCACGATCAGCAGCAGGCCGAACCCGATGCAGACGTACGGGGTGGGTAGGAGGACGGACGCGGTCGCCGGCGGTCTCCCGGCGCTGGGCACGTTGGCGGTGAGCCACCGCCGCCAACGCCCGGCCCACATCATCGCCCCGCAGACGACCAGCACGGCGCCGCCGACCGCGATCAGCTCAGGGGGGAAGCCGACCTGCTCGGCCCACTCCGCCCGCGTGGGGGTGAGCACGACCGGTGTCAGATCCACGGTCAGCTGACGCGGTGGTGCTGGGGGCTGAAGTGTTCCTCGAGGAAGCGGTGGATCCAGGGCACCAGGAACAAGCGGGTGACCCGCGTGCCGTGGGGATGACGCCCGAAGAGCTTCTCCAGGTTGCGCGCCGTGACGAACACCCACTCGAGTATGGAGAAGAAGACGCAGGCGATGCAGGCGACGAAAAGTACCCCGAACACCACACCGGGGAGATGGACGTAAAGGCCGGTTGCGACCAGGAGAAAGCCGATCCCGGTGCAGACGTAGGGAGCGGACATGAGGTAGTAGGCGGTGATCGGCAGGTCCCCGCTGCTGGGCAGGTTGAAGGTGAACCATCGCCGCCACCGCCCGGCCCACATCATCACGCCGCAGACGAGCAGCACGGCGCCACCGACCGCGATCAGCTCAGGGGGGAAGCCGACCTCTTCGGCGAGTTCCGCCCGCGTGGTGGCGAGCACAGCCGCTGCGAAGTCCGCCGGTCCTATCCGCACGTTGCGCTCCTTGGCGTCGGATGCTCCAGCGCATGAGTGCCTGGATGCTAGCTCAGGGGCGCCATCCCGTGACGGATGCCCAGGTGTCGGTGGTCCAGTCGGTGACGTCGTCCCACGTGTCGCCGCTCCAGTCGGTGAGGTCGTCCCACGTGCCCCCGCTCCAGTCAGTGACGGATTCCCAGGTGCCGCTGGTCCAGGTGGTGAGGTCGTCCCAGGTGTCGGTGGTCCAGGTGGTGAGGTCGTTCCAGGTGTCGGTGATCCAGTCGGTGACGCCGTTCCAGGTGTTGCTGGTCCAGGTGGTGAGCTCGTCCCAGGTGTCGCTGGTCCAGGTGGTGAGGTCGTTCCAGGTGTCGCTGGCCCAGTCGGTGACGCTGCCCCACTGGTCACCGAACCAGCGGCCGAGGTCGTCGACCTGGTCGGCGACCCAGCGGATCTGGTCCTTCGCCCAGTCGTCGATCACCTTGGTGAGCACCCAGTCAAGGCCGGCGTCGACCAGGGCCGCGAGCGCGATACCGCCGGCGAGGATGGCGGGCGCGGCCAGCAGGCCGACACCGGTCAGGCTGATACCGCCGGCGATCGCCACCGTTGCGGCAGTGATACCCAGGGCAAAGACGCCTCGGATGCCACCTTGCAGCCCGGTTCGCAGGACCCGTTCGGTCGGGGACACGTCGGCGCGGTGGGCGTCGCGGTTCCATTGGTCCCAGCCGGCGAGCACGAAGGCGAGGGGCTTGAACGCGTTGCCGAGCGGCCTTGCGACACGCCCGAGTCGCGCCAGCCATCCGCCCAGCCGCCGCTGCCACCGTGCGGGTTCCAGAACCCAGTGCGTGGTGCGGCGGAATACCTCGACGGTGGCGGTCCGCAGGTAGGCGACGGTGACGCGCCCCAGCCGCGCGACGGTCGCCTGCAGCGCGCGGTACCGGTCGACGAGCTGGGTGGTCACGACCACGGTCATCTTGAACGCCCGGCGCAGCGCCTCGCCCAGCGACTTCTCGAGGTTGTCGACGAACTCGACGACACGCTCCGGCCAGGCCGTCCAACGATCCAGCCAGTCGCGCAGGCGCTCACCGAACGAGGGTTCGCTCTCCCCGTCGAGCTGCTGCTGGATACGCTGGTCCTCGACGCTGACCAGGCTGCCCGCGCGGGAGCCGCCGGCCTGCTCGAACGCGCGACCGACCGCACGGGTCCGTTCGGACACCGCCCTGGCAGCGTGCACCAGGGAACCGAGCTCCTGCTCCAACGCCGGCACGGCCGGCATGTACTCGCTGCCGCTGTTGCGGAAACGGTCCAGCGCGTCAGCGAGCGGGCCCTGGTCCGCCGCCATGCCGTCGTTCAGCTCGGTGGTGCCGTCGGCGTAGCGGGCCAGGTGCTCGGGGACTGCTGAGCTCGTGCGTCCCATCGAAGGCTCCTCCTACGACCCGCCGGTCGGTTGGGCCGCGGCCTGCGCGGCTGCGGCCTCCTCGGCGCGACGCTGGTCGGCGGCGGCCTTCTCGCGGTGCCAGCGCGCGCGTTCGGCCTCGCGGCGGTCCTGCTCGGCGCGGGCGGCGCGGGCGGCGTCGCCGGTCGCGCCCGCCAGGTTGCGCAGGGCCACGACCAGCCGCTCGGTGCGCGTGTCCACCGCGGCGTCCTCGCGGTCGAACTCCTCGCCGTAGCGGCCCTCCCAACGCTCGGCGGCCAGGCGGGCGAGCTGACCGCGGCGGGAGCGTGCGGAGACGAGCCGGTTGGCGACTGCCTGGCACTGGGCTGCCGCCGCCTGCGCCGCGGCGTGGTCGAAGTCCACGTCAGCCCAGTTGGGCTGCCACCCCGGCATCCGCCGGTCACCCCCGCCCTGGCCGTGTGCGGCTAGACGCCTCCGGCGGCCATGATGTTGTCGTTGATGCGCTGGACCTGCACGCGCAGCTGCTCGAGGTCCTCTTTCATCTGCACCAGCCGCGAGTGGGTCTCGGGCCACGAGGCCTGGAACTGCTTGGCCAGCGGTCCGTCCCAGTTGTTTGGGTCCGACAGCACGTCGCCCTGGGCGCGTAGCTGGTTGAGCTGGTCCTGGATGCCGGAGTTGATGGTGGTCTGCATCTGCTGGATGGCTTGCAGGGCTTGCGGTGTGGACTTGACGGTCACGGCCATGGCGTACCCCCATCTTGGGTCAGTATCGGGTGCCTATTGTCTTGCGTGGACAGACACGAAACGACATCATTGACCATCTCAATCACGAGCACAACCCCCCCTGTTGCGCGCTAGGCGGCCGGCCGGCTAGTCCCGCCGCGGGGGTCGGGCGGCCTGCCACACCACCGCCAGGCTGGCTGCCCCGGCCACCACCAGCCACCACGGCACCGCCTGCACCTCGCCGTGGCGCACCCGCGCCGGGTCGGGGCGCACCGGCCAGTCCCTCACCGCGCGGCCTCGTCGCCGACCTGGCCCAGCAGCGCCAACGCCACGCTGGCCAGCATCTCCCGCGACACCGGGGTGGCACGCCGGCCCGGTCGCCCGTCGTCGGACCGCGCCGCGCCCAGCAGCCACAGGCCCGACTCGGTCGTGGCGGCCAGCAACCGTGCCGGCGATCGCCACGACCCCCGCCGCGGTCAGCAGCACCGGCGCGACAGCCACCACGCCGGCAGAGGCGACCGCGGTAGCACCCGCCACGATACGGTCGATGGTCTCTCGTGCCCCGTCGTAGGGGCTGCCCGCGAACAGGGCGATGTACGCGTTGGCCCCGACGCCGATCGGACCGGCGAACCGCCTCACCCGCCCCAGCCGCCCGGTCGCGGTGTGGATGCGCCTGGTCGCGCCGGCGATGCGCCCTTGGGCGGCGGCGACCCGCTGGCGGAACACCTCCTTGGTGGCCCGCACGTGCTCGCGGGCCTCGCGCCACTGGGGGGAGTTGCGCCCGAACTGGGCCCGGGCCTCGAACCGGCTGAGCCGTGCGCCCGCCCGCGCGAAGAAGCCCTGCACGCTGGCGACGCGCTGCCGGAGGAGCGCAAGCGGTCCAGCGCGTCGCCCAGCGTCCCGGCGTCGCGGCGCATCCCGTCGGAGAGCTCGCCTGCGCCTTGCGCGTAGGCGGCCAGGTGATCGGGCACCGCCGAACTCACACGGCTCACGGCGCCTCCGGGAGCCGGCGCGGCGGGCGATTAGTGGGCGGTTCGGCCATACCCCTACCTCCAGCTGATGGACCGTAGCCTGCCGTGCCAGCCTCGGGGTGAACGTGCACGAGAAACAGCACTATGGGTCTCAGGGGGCTGTCCTCCACAATGATGCAGCGGGACCGGCCCACTCGTAGTTGCTCGTGGGCGGCGGCCGGCGCCGCCAGCCCGGCGGCCACGGGCGACGATGAGCGCAGCGCTCACCCCGGTTCATCGCACGTCGACCCCCTTCGGCCCACGTCGGTGCCATCCCGACCGGACGTGTACGACTCATGTTTTCGAGTGCGTCCCCTGGAAGGGTTGCGGACCCGCCAGGTCCGATCGGTCCGCCGGCCGCGGCTGTCGGCGGCGTCCGCGCCGTGGAACGCAACCATGAGCACGAACGGCAGCGCTGCCACACCCAGGCCGACGACCCACATCACCCACGGCTCCATGGGAGCGATGCTAGTGCCCGGGCGCGGGACGTCACACGCAGGGGTTTTCGGGCTCGGCGCCCTCGGCGTAGGTCGATCGCCGAACGAACCACCACGGGGTGGGGTTGCGCGCGGGGTCGGCCTCGCCGTGGTGGGGCACGAGCCCGACGTGGATGGGCTCCCACTCGGGCTCGCCCGTGAGGATGGCCCCGCTGCGGTACGTGGCCTCGACGAAGACGCAGTCGGGACCGGCGCTGATCACCTGCGTGATCTCCCCCACGGTGATGTCCTCCATCTCCTCGACGGGGCGGAAGAGATGCCAGTTTTGTTCGAGCTGGTCGAAGAAGCCGATCTGGAAGTCGCGACCCTCCGGGTTGAACAGCGCGGCCAACCAGGCGTGCCATTCGTCGTCGCGCCTGCGGGTCGTGAGCTGGTGGCGGGTGCGGTCGCTCTCGGCGGCGAACAGGGCGTTGAGGACGCCGAGCAGGTAGGCGGCGTCGATGGCGGCGGGGTCGTCGGGGATCGCCAGCGGGTCAGGCTCGGGTGTGGCCTCCGGGGACGGATCGGCGGTGGGCGTGGCGGTGGGCGTCGGCGTGGCGAGCGACTCGACCTCCGGCTCTGGCGCCCCCCGGCAGGACGCCAGGGCGACTACGAGTGCCACGACCGCCGAGAATGTTCCAAAGCGCCTCATGCCGTCTCCGCACCTAGCGATAGCGGACCGCCTGGACCTCGACCACCCGATAGTCGACGATCGTCGTCTCGTCCTCGAAGGTCTCTCAGAAGAGCCGCGAGTCCATCCCCCGCTTTCTCACGGTACGTCACCTCACTCGGGTCCGGCCATGACGGCGTCGGTGACCGCCCGGGCGGTCACCGTGCGCTCTGACAGCCCGCCGGGCAGGGCGGGGGCGAACAACCGCGGCACACGGGCCTCGACGGCGACTACCACGCGGTCCCGCCCGGGTCCGACGTCGACGGAGAAGTCGGTGATCGTGAAGAACTCGCTGCCGCGGGCGTCGAGCGAGCGCAAGGCGACCTCCTCGGCACGCTGGGTATCGAGTGCGAAGCGGCTCTTCTCGTAGAGAGCCTGCTCGTCGACGGCCTCGCCGGCCGCGTCGTTGGCGGCCGCCGCGGCGATGTCGCCGAGCTGGCGCTGGGCCAGGAACGCGATGGCGGTGTCCACCGCGATCGCTGCGAGCACCATCATGATCAGGATCGCCGCGGGCATGAGCATGAGCGCGCTGCCCGCCTGCCCGTCGCGCCGGTCAGCCACCCCAGGCCGTCTCACAGGCCACCCCCCTGTCGACGTCGAGGCCCGAGCGGTAGGGGTCCACGATCTCCGAATGCGTCGCGTTCACGGTGATGGTGGGCGCTGCGAATCCCCCGATGAACGGCAGGGTGATGGTGGGCACGTCGTACGAGGCGGTGAACGTCGCCCGCACGCAGCGCCCGAAGGGGTCGCCGGCCGGCGGGGGCAGGGTGAAGCGCTCCACGCTGCGCCCGTACCCGCGGATCACCTCATGCGCGGCGGCCACGGCCGCGTCCTCGGCTGTGGCGGCGTCCGGCGCCGTGGCGTACGCGCGGGCGGCCTCGCGCGCCGCCGCGGCGGTCGTGAACTTGGCGTCCACGACCGCCCAGGTGTTGGCGATCAGCAGCCCGCCGATCATGCACGTGAGCAAGCCGAATGCCAGTGCCTCCAGTCCCCCCACAACTCCTGACTCCCCCGCGAGCCGCACTGGCATCGCTAGCCGCTCTCTACCAGGGTCTCCCGGCGGACGCGCACCGTGCGCTCCACCGTTTCCACCCCCACCGCACGCATCAGCCCGGGCCACAGCAGGCGGGGCGCCTGGGCGACGACCGTCACCGCCACGAAGTCACCGTCGTCAGCCGCGGTCACGCGCACGTCGCCGCCGTAGGAGCCGAGCAGACCCAGGACGTGCGCCTGCGCGTCCGTCCCCTCGCCCCCGGACCCGGCGACGATCCGCGCCGCGTCGTTGGTGGCGGCCGTCACGACCGAGTTGAAGTACAGACCGATCAGCAGGTGGGTGGCAAAGAACAGCAAGGCCAGAAAGACCGTGAGGCCGGCGAGTGCGGGCACGAGCCCGGTGCCGTCCTCACCGCTGACCGGCACCCGGGCCATCAGCCACCGATCTGCTCGATGTTGGTCTCGATCCTGCCCTCGGCGTTGCCCCAGATCCGCTCGAAGGCCAACCACATGAGCAGGCCCAGGCCCGCCATGATGAGCACGGCGATCGCCGTGGAGATGACGCCCTCGCCCGCCTCGTCGCGCGCGATCCGTTGAGCGAGGGTGGTGGGCAGCAGCTTGACGGTGAGGTAGGCGGACAGCAGCGCGTCGGACATCGGCGTTCCTCCCGTTGCTGTGAGTCGCCCGCTGGGCAACCGTGGGTTTCCGTGACGATTCATGGACGCAGCGTCACAACGCTAGCGGGTGGGCTTGGGTCAAGCCAGTGTCTCTTTAGCCAGCAAACCGGGACATCGCGACGGCGAACGGCACCGCGAGGAAGATCACCCCGGGGATCAAGGTTGCGATCGTCACCGGCACCCATACCTTCTGCGCGCGCTGCTCGACCGTCTCGATGAGCTCGCGTTGGACGTCGCGACGGATGGCGCGGGCTTCCTCGGTGATGAGCCGACCCAGGTCGGTGGCCTGGCGGTTGAGCGCGAGCACCGGCACGAGACGCGTCAGCGCCGGCACGTCGGCCAGCGCCGCCCACTCCTCGAGGGCCTCGACGTCGCTGAGTCCCTGGCGGATCCGCGTGTTGACCCTGGCGAGGTCGTGCTGGATCGCGCCGTGCCCCCGCCCGGCGATACGCCCCAGCGCTGCGCTGAGGGAGAACCCCGCCGACACCAGCATCGCGAGCTGCTCGCTGACGACCGGCAGCTCGAGGAAGATGCGCCGCTTCCAGCGCTCGGACGCGGCCACCACGTGCTGCTCGAGGAGGAGGAAGGCCAGGAGTGGCAAACCGGCGATCATCGCGAGCCCCACGAGCAGCGGAGGGCGCAGCGCGACCGCGCCCGCGGCGGCAACCCCGAAGGCCACCAGCGCCCATGCGGACTGACGCACCCGAAAGGCCGTGACGCCCATCGGGGAATGGATGCGCTCGAGGCGCCGCTCGAGGTCCTCGCTCACACCGAAAAGTGCCGATACCCGCCCCCCGATCGCGCTCGCCAGCGGGCCGACCACCTCGTTGAAGGACTCGACCGAGAGCAGGCCGCTGCGCTCCCGCCTGGCCATCCCGCCGGGGGCGTACAGCGCCACCCGGTCGGCCAGGGACCGGCGGGAGAACCAGCGAAGCTGTGACAGCAGCAGGGTCACGCCGACCCACAGGAGCAATCCGGACACGACCATCGGCCAGCTCATGCGGTGAACACCCGCTCCTCGTCGGGCAGGCGCAGCATCCGGCTCGCCCACCCCCAACAGCCGAGCAGGATCAGCAGCCCGACCACGACCGCCAGCTGCGCCCCGGAGGAGGCGTAGGCGGCGCGCCCCTCGCCGATCGACAACCCCACCCCGGCCATCCCGGCGGGCACGATCAGCACGAACAGGCGGGCGAAGCGCACGCCCGCCTGTCGAGCCTGTGCGTCCTTGCGGCCCTGAAGGTCGGCGATGCGGTCCTCGATCAGCGCGGCGAGCCGCTTGTCGACGTCGCTGCCGCCAACCTGGTGGGCGATGAGCAGGGTCTCGCAGACGGAGTCGGCCGTCGGGTCGGCCAGGCGCTGCTTCAGCACCCCCACCGTCCCCTCGAAGTCGGTCGAGATGAGCCACTCACGGTGCGCCGCCTCGAACGCGGGCCGGATCTCCTCCGGCGCGCGCGTGCCGACCGAGAACAGCGCCTGCGGGATCGACTGGCCCGCCGAGGTCGCGAGCAGGCGGACCTCCTCGATCATCCGCGGCCAGGCCTCGCGGGCCCGCTCCAGGCGTCCACGGCGGCGGGCGGCCGCCGACGTCAGCGGGACGGAGGCGGCGAAGAGGCCGACGAGCAGCGGCGGCAGCACGCCGCCGAAGACGGCGTAGGCCAGGCCGGCGCCGACCAGGGCGAGCACGGCGCAGATCCCCACCAGCTCGGCCGGTCGGGCCTGATCGAGCCCGGCCTGCACCAGGAAGTCCCCGATCCGGTCCCGGCGCATCCGCGCCCCGAGGGCGGAGGGAGCGAACGCGATGCCCTCCCAGCCGAACGCGACGCTCGTGTACACGAGGTAGACGCCGTAGCCAGCGCTGACGGCGAGCAGCAGACCGATCACTTCTGCGACACCCGTCGCTTGGCCGCGGTCGTCTTGGCTGGGGTGCGGGTCGGCCGGTCGCCGAGCAGGCGGCGCACGTCGACGCCCGCGTCCGCCAGCGCCTCGGCGACCCTGACGGGCACGTGGCCGCTCCAGTGCAGCGGCGCGTCCCACCCCTCGCGCGTGAAGACCGACGTGGTCGTGAACTGCGTGCTGTCGGCCCCACCCTGCTGGTCCTCCACCGCGAGGACCTCGGTCACCTGGACCCTGCCGCGCAGCCGGGCGCAGTGCACGACCACGTCGACGGCCTCGGTCACCAGGCTGTTCAGCGCGGCGATTGGCAGCTCGCTGCGCGTGTCGGACAGCTGGCAGATGAACCGCAGCCGGGTCAGGGCCTGGCGCGCCGAGCCGGCGTGGATGGTCGTGAAGCCCTTGACCCCGCTCGACAGGGTGAGCAGCAGCGGCAGCGCCTCGCGGTCACGGACCTCACCGACGATCGCGATGTCGGGAGCCATGCGCAGGAAGCCGGCGACAAGCCGGCGCAGGTCGATCTCGGCCCGGTCGGGGCGGGCTGCACGCGTCTGCATGGACGCCACGTTCGGCAGCGGAACGTCGGCCTCGAACACCTCCTCTGCGACCACCACCCGCAGGCTGGGGTCGAGCTCGGCGGCACAGCACGACATCATGGTCGTCTTTCCTGAGCCGGGCGGGCCGGCGAAGACGATCGACTGCCGGGCCTGCACGCAGGCGCGCAGGAAATCGGCGACCTCGCGTTCGAGCATCCCCCGGTCCACCAGCTCGTCGAGGGAGCGGAACGCGACCCCGGTGAACTTGCGGATGTTCACCAGCGTGTGCCCGTCCTGGCCGATGTCGCCGTGGACGATGTGCAGCCGCGCCCCGGTCTCCAGCTGCGCGTCCTGCAACCCTTCTGCGGGGTCGAGCTTGCGGTGCGAGGCAGCGGCGTCGTCGAGGATCCGGGTCAGCGTGCGCAGCACGTGCTCGTCGTCGTGGAACACCTCGTCGTGGTAGCCGCTCGGCCCCTGGTGGCGCTTGACGAAGATCGCGTCGGGGGCGTTGATCATGATCTCCCACACGTCGTCGTCGCGCAGCAGCGGCTCCAACGGCCCGTACCCAGCGAGGTTGCGGTACGCGCGGTCGGCGACCCCTCGCGGGTCGGCGAGGTCGAACGGCCGGGCGCCGCGCTTGTGCTCGACGCTCCAGCGCGCGATCTCCTCGGTGATGAGCGCGCGCAGCTTCGCGTCGCCCTCGGCGCCTTCGAAGACCTGGCCCTTGCCGCGCGCCTGCACCGCGTGCTCGATCTCGAGCAGCGGCGACACCGGCACCTCCAGGGGCGCGCTCATCCTTCCGCCTTCCCGACGACCCCGAGCGAGCCGGGACGCACCCGTATCGGCTGGGTCGACGGCGTGCTCAGCCGCCCGGGTTCGGCCAGGCGGCGGAGCGCCGCCTCGCACGCCCCGGCGAGCAGGGCCGGCAGGGGAGCGGGCAGGGCCACCCCGTCGCGCAGCGCCTGCTCGACCCTGGCTTCGGGCAGGAACAGTGGCCCGGGGGGCTCGGGGACACCGGCTCGCGGCAGCAGCCGGGCGAGCGAGCGGGCGAGCTCGGCGCGTTGCTTGACCTTGCGCGGCGCCTGGTTGACCACCAGCCCGATGCGGTTCGGCTGCACGCCAGCCGCGACCAGGTCGGCGACCACGTGGACCAGTGAGTGCAGGCCCTTCATGGACGCTGATCCCACGACGAGCACGAGCTCGGCCCGCTGCGCGGGCCGGCGGCTGAGCAGGTTGCGCTCCTCGACGTCGGACGAGCCGGCCTGGTCCTCGCCCTCGAGGTCGCTGTCGATGTCGCACACCACGGCGTTGAAGCCTCGCACCAGGGAGTCGAGCGCGGCATCCAGCGCCCGCGGCCGCAGGGTCGCCCAGTAGCGGGACTGGCGCAGCCCGAGCAGCAGGTGGTAGCCGCGTTCGGCGACGTGGAAGGTCGACGCCCGCACGTCGGCCAGACCCGGCACGCCGTTGCGGTGGGCGTCGACGAGCTCTTGGATGCCGGGGAAGACGTCACGCGCGTCGTGCAGCATCACCTGTTCGGCACGCCGGCAGCAGTCGGCGAGCACGACGCTGGTGTCGGCTTGGGCCGCGATGCCCTGGGCCAGCGCGATCGCCACCGTGGACGCCCCGGTGCCGCCCGGACCGCACACGGCGAGGATCCGACCCGGCATCGCCGCGGGCACCTCCATGGACCCGTCGAGCCCGGTGCCTTCCACCTCGCCGAAGGCGACGAGCTCGGCGTGGCTTGCGAGCACGTCGAGCAGCTCGGCACGCCCGAATCCTGGTGGCAGCACCGCGAGCGCGCCCAGGGCCGCCCAGTCCCGAGTCCCCGCGTCGACGACGATCGGCGCCGCTCCCGCGTCGCGGACGTCGGCGATCAGGTCCCGCTCGACCGCGGCGAGGCTCCCGTCGAGGAGCACCGCCGAGCATGCCTGACCGGTGCGGAGGCGTGTGCGCAGCTCCTCGGCGGACACGCACTTGCCGAACTCGGCGGGGACGGCGGCGGTCGTCGCCCACTGGCCCACCGCGCGGAACCAGTCGGCACGGGGCCGCCCGAGTCCCAGCAGGACGTAGCGTTCGCTCGGCACGATCTTCTCTAGGGCCGATCCGGCGTCAGCGGGCGGAAGGTCCGAGGGGGATCGGCGTCGGAGGCCTGACCGGTGACGCGCGCGACCGCGACCTCGGCGACCGCGAGCGCGTGCGTCAACGCCATCACCTGCGTCTCGTCGGCCAGCCCGACGGTGATGGATCGGCGCCCCCGCTCGGCCAGCCCGTCGCCGCCAGAGCCGCCGACGGTCAGCACCAGCGCCCCGCGGACGATCTCGGTGGTGAACGCCTCGGGCCCGTCGGTGTAGGTGGCGAGCAGGTCGATGCGCTCACCGACCCGCAGCGGGTTGCCGTCGGCGAAGACCCGGTCGGCGGGCAGGGACAGGGAGACCTCCTGGAGGCCGTCGGTCACCCGTTCGGCGAGCATCCCCTGCTGGATGAGCTGGCCCGCGCGGATCGGGGCGAGTGCCACGGTGCCGACCACGTCGTCGGGCCGGCGGTAGGTGGTGGACGCGAGCGGCTCAGGCAGATGCACCGCGATACGCCCGAGGTGGCGCTCCTGGACGGTCGAGCCCTGCTGCACGTCGGCGGTGGCGACCAGGTAGGCGGTCCGCGGCGGCGCGGTCGCCTGCGTGTACGCACCGAAGGTCCCGACGGCGGCGACGGCGATCAGGAACCCGCCGACGACCGCTCGCCCGCTCGGCAGACCCCCCCGGCGGCGCAGGCTGCGCGCGCTGGTGGGCGCCTTCGAGGTCCCGGCGGCGGACTCCCGGCGTGGCGCTGTGTCGAGTTCGGTCATCGCCCCACCTCACTTCCGCTGCATCCGTGCACGGTCGAGGCCCTGGAGCGGGAGCCTAGCCCAGGGGATCGGGGGGTGTCGCCCGCGGATGCCGGACGAGGCGGTCACGATCCCCAACCCGACACGTCGGCCACGGCCAGCTCCGTCACGGCCCGCACCGGCACGTAGACGACCGCGCGCGTGGCTGCTTCCACACGAAGGGTCAGGACGTCGGTGCCCACGGCGCGCAGCTCGCCCAGCAGCGGCTGACCGTGGCCGGCGGGCACGACGACGACCTGTGGGCGGTGTTCGGCCAGCAGGGCCAGGAGCTCGGCGAAGCGCAGGTCGCCGGGCGCGCGGCGGTCGCCGGCGGCGTCGGAATGGGCGACGCCGGGGTGGGGTCGCACGGCCGTGACGGCGTGGAGGGGAAGGTAGATGTCGGTGCGCGCGGCGGTGCGCAGCACACAGCAGTCGCTGCTCAAGCCGTGGAGGCTTCCCTGGTGGGAGCGGCCCGCGGTGGTGTGCAGGGTCAGGCCCGTCCCGGTCTCGAGGAGGTCGCGCAGCAGGCCGGCCACGGTGGCCGACTCGGTGTCGATGTGGCGCAGGTGTCGCTGGCGGATGCGCGTCTCGGCGTCGGCGTCACCACGCGCACGGTCGACCAGGTCGGTGACCGGATCGGGTGTGCGCCCGGGAGGTTCGCGGTGCGGTGGACCGGGTCCGCTCACGCGCTTGCGCCGGCGGGGTCGGGTGGCGGGTCGTGCAGCTGGAAGACCTGCCCCGGGTAGACCAGGTCGGGGTTGGCCGGGTCCGCCAGCGCGGGGCGGTTGCGTTCGATGAGCGCCTGCCAGTAGGGCACGAGCTCGGCGTCGGTCGGGGGCCGGCCCCAGGCGCGGGCCAGGACCGCCTCGGCGATGGCCCAGAGGTGGTCCCCCGGAGCGGTGGTCCAGGTCGGCACGGCGGCCTCCACCCCGGCGGTGATGCGCATCTCGACGCGCTCGTCGCCGGTGCCGCCGACGAAGCGCATCGCGGCGTGCTCGCCGTCACCGTGCGCGGGCCCCTGCAGGGAGGCGACGTCGGCCACGGCCACGCTGGCCACGGCATGCGGGACGCCGGGCCCCTGGGGGGTGTGGACGGAGGTCAGCGCGGCCGTCGCGAGCCCGACGCCGAGCGCTGTCTGCAGCAGCCGGCGGGCCCAGGGCAGGGTCAGCACATCGGCTACCGTGCCCAGGCGCCCCCAGCGCATGAGCTGGGCGATCGTGGCGATGACGGTGACGCCGAGGAGGTACCAGGCGACCGCGATCACAACGAGCCGCCCGGCGGCGAAAGCGACCTCGACGGGCCCGGCGACCTCGAGCCACCCACCCCAACCCGACAAGTCCGTCAGAGCGGGGGTTGCCAGCGGCCCGCCGCCGAGGGCGCTGAACACCACGATGACGGTGGCGAGCGTCGCGATCCATCCCGCCAGCAGCAGAGGGCGGGCGATGCGCCTGCCACGGCGCGCCGGTTGCGCGATCGTCGCCTCCACAGGTGTCCCCCTTGATGGGTGGGTCGCTGCACTCTAGCGTTGCACCAACGACTATGAAAGGGATGGGGATACATGACGGCAGAGACGTCAGATGCGAGCGGGTGGATCAGCACCGCCGAGGCGTCTCGGCGGCTCGGCGTCGGACTGCGCACCCTGTACCGCATGATCGACGGCGGCGAGCTGCCCGCCTACAAGCTCGGGCGCGTGATCCGCATCCGTGAGCAGGACCTGGAGGCTTTCGTCGAGGGCTGCCGCATCGAGCCGGGGGCGCTGAGCCACCTCTACCCGCCTTCGGCCGGGCACGACGAGGGGAGCTGATCCGCTGGCCGGCGACCTTCCTGGGTACGAGCTCGTCGAGCGCATCGGCGCGGGGGCGATGGGCACGGTTTGGCGGGCACACCAGTTGAGCTCCGCGGGGCGGGTCGTCGCGGTGAAGCGGGTCCACCCCGGCGATCCGGGGTTGGTGCAGCGCATTCGCCGCGAGGCCGAAGCCCTGCTGGGCCTCGACCATCCGCACGTGGTCAGCGTCCACGAGCTGGTGCCGGATGGCGAGGGTGTCGCCATCGTCATGGCGTACGCGCCGGGGGGGTCCCTGGCTGACCTGCTCGGCGACCTGGGCCGCCTGGAGCCGCAACGCGCGTTGCGGATCGCGTTGCCCCTGGCTGAGGCGCTCGCCTCGGTGCACCGCTGCGGGGTTCTGCACCGCGACGTCACGCCCGGCAACGTCCTGTTCACCTCCGACGGGCAGCCGCTCCTCGGCGACTTCGGTCTGGCCTTCGTGCCGGGTGGGCGGCGTCTCAGCGGCGGTGGCATCGCCGGCACGGCCGAGTACCTCGACCCGGACGTGGCCGGAGGCGCCGAGCCCGACCCGAGCAGCGATGTCTACGGCCTGGCCGTGCTGACCTACGAGATGCTGGCGGGGGGACCGCCCTTCACCGGCCCGACGCCCCTTGCCGTGCTGCGCGCCGCGGACCTCGCGGTGTACACGCCGTTGGTCGAAGCGGTGCCCGGCGTACCACGCGCCCTGGCGGGGGCCGTGGAGCGCGGGTTCGCGCGCGACCGCGCCCAGCGGTTCGCCTCCGCCGAGGAGTTCGCCGCGGCGCTGCGGGGGGCTGCCGGTCAGACCGGGCCCGAGCCCCGGCCGGCGCCGCCCGTCACCGCGGACGCCTCGAAGCCAGCCACGGTGGGGGCGCCCCGGCAGACGCGGACGTTCGGGCCCAAGCCCGTCGTCCGCGAGCAGCCGCCCGCGCGTGAGCGCACCGCCTGGCGCAAGCCGGTCGTGGTCGTGACGGCGCTGTTCCTGCTCGCGAGCCCGGTCGCGCTGATGGTCCTGCTGACGTCCGGTGACGGCAACGCCGACACCGTGCAGCTCGCCCCGGTCGCGCCGACCGCGCCGCTGCCGCTCGGAGCGCAGCCCCGGACACCGGCGGTCGACTGCCGCCCGCCTGCCGCCGTGGACGGCGACGCCGTCGACCAGCACGCGGTCGGCCTCGTGGAGCTCGGCGGCTGCCCGGTGACGATCACCACGCGGCGCAACACGGTGACGGTGCACTTCGAACCGGACGAACCGCCGGTCGAGCTGGTCGTGGGCGACGACGGCGACCGGGCCGTGGTCGGGGACTGGAACTGCGACGGCACCTACACGCCAGGGGTGTACCGGCCCGACACCGGCCAGGTGTTCCTGTTCGCCGGCTGGGCGACGGTCGACAGTCCCCGGGTCTACAGCGCGCCGGCCTTCGACTCCGACCGGCGGGGCGGCGAGCCGCGGGTGCGTGACACGTCCGGGGACGGCTGCGACGACGTCGACGTCGCGGGGGCCGCGCCGGGTGACGCCTGAGGGACCTGGCGGGTCGAGCCCCGTCACCGCGCCCGGTCCGCGAGGGCGGACGGCAGCTCGACCCGCCAGCCGGTGTCCAGGCCGATCTCGTCGAAGTGGCCCTGGTTGACCTCCAGGGCGCCCCGATAGGTGACGCCGGGGTCGTAGATCGGGCACGGGTCGGCCTCGCAGGGCTCCATGTCGAGCACCGCCAGGACGGCGCCGTCCGCGGCGAAGAACGCGATCGACAGGGGTATGAGGGTGTTCTTCATCCAGAAGCCGCCGCCGCGGTCCTCGGGGGAGAGGAAGACCATGCCGGCGTCTCGTGGCAGGTCGGTCACACCCATGAGGCCCTGCTGGCGAGTGGCCGGCTGGTCGGCGACGTACACCGCCATCTCGACCTGGCCGCCGTCCGGGTCGAGCAAGGTGAGCGAGGCGACGTCGAACGGCGGCATCGCGGGCACGTCGGGCGTCGGGCTGGTGGCGGGCGACTCTCCCGCCACGCCCGGGTCCTGGCCGGTCAGCCCGCAGCCGGCCAGCAGCAGAACCACGCACAGGGCAGCGAGCACGCGCACTCCGCCAGCATATGGGCCAGGGGGGTGGGTGGGCCGTGCCGGGCCCCTACCCTTGAAGGCGATGGCAGATGAGGATCTCGCGGTGGCCTACACGTACGCCTGGTGGTTGACCGGCGACGAGGGGGCCGCCGTCGCGGCCGCGCGCAGCGCCACCGCCAGCCAGGCCGTGGCCGCTGCCGAACCCGGGCGGCGCCTCGAGATCCTGCTGCGCGAGGTGCGGGCGACGGCGGCACCCACGCCGACGATGTGCCCCGCTTCGGAGGTCGCGCTCCTGCACGACGCGCACGGGCTGGCTCTGGAGGACGCGGCCGCGGTGGTCGCTGTGGACGCCGCCGACGCCCGCACCGAGTTGGCCCACGGGCGCCTGGAGGCCCTGTCCGAGACGGTCATCGACCCCTTCACCCACCCCGAGCGTCTCGGCGGCCTGGCGGTCGGCAACCCTGCCGACGTCGCCCACGCCCGTCAGTGCGACAACTGCGCACAGGCACGAGACCTGCTCGGGCGGGGCCGTGCCGAGCTGCGCCTCCTTCCGACGCCGCCGGTCCCCGCGGCCCTCGCCGCGGCCGACGACCCGGCCGGAGACCTCGGTCCGCCGGCGACCGGGGCCCGCCGCGCCACCGCCCGCCCAGGCCACGGTCGACCACTGGTGGCGCTGGCGCTGGCCGTCGTGGCGGTCGTGGCGGTCGTGCTGCTGACCCTCGGGGGGCGTTAGGCAGCCGGCGGCGCCGGGTAGCCCAGAACCGATGCTGCCCATGTCGCCCCTGGCCGTCGCCGTCCCCCTGATCGGGGGGCTGGTCGTCGTCGTGGCGCTGCTGGCGCTGATCATCTGGTACCGCTCCTACCGCCTGCGTGACGAGCCCCCGCCTCCCGAGCTGCGCGACGACGGTCCCGGACCCCCGCCCGACCGGGACGACACGTGGGACCCGCGCCGGCGCCGGCAGGGCACCTGACCAGCCCCGCATCGACCTCGGCCCACGCCTCGCCGGTGTCACGCTCGCACCGCCGGGTCTCACAGCTCAGGGGTTGGCGTCCCTACGCGCAGCGGTTGACGGGCTCTTCCCCCTCGTACGTCAGCCAGTCCACGAACCACCACGGGGTGGGGTTGCGGGCGGGGTCGGCCTGGCCGTGGTGGGGCACGATCGTCACGTGGGCGGGAGCCCACTCGGCGTGGTCTGCCAGGAACCCCCCTTGGCGGTAGACGACCTCGAGGAACACGCAGTCGAGGCGGGCGGTGATCACCTCGTTCACCTCGCGCACCGTCAGCTCCTGGACCTCCTCAGGAGGAAGGTAGACGTCCCAGTTCTGGGAGATGACGTCATCGAAGAAGCTGATCCTGAACTCGTGCTCCTCGGGGGCGTAGAGGGCGGCGAGCCAGGCGTGCCACTCCTCGTCACGCTGCCGAGTGGTGATCTGGTGGCGCAAGAGCTGGGTGTCGGCGGCGAACAGGGCCTGGACCACGCGGTGCAGGTAGGCCACGTCCAGGCCGGCTGGGTCGGCGGGGATGGCCAGCGGATCCGCCTGCGGCTCCGGCTCGGGGTCGGGCTCCGGCTCGGGCTCCGGCTCGGGGTCGGGAGTGGCCTCGCCGGCGGTGACCGGTTCGACCTCAGGGTCGGGGGCGTCCCGGCAGCCTGCGAGCACCAGCACGAGAGCCAGGATCCCACCGAGGGCGGCGTAGCGTCGGGTCGGGTTCATCGGATCAGCGGTGGCGAACCGCTTGCACCTCTCGCACCGGGTAGTCGTCGATCGTGGCCTCCGACGTGAACACCGGCAGGGTCTCGCGCACCCCGTCGGTGGTCAGCGTCGCGTTCCAGCGGGTGACCACCCGGATGGTGACCACCGCCCGGTCACGGTAGCGGTGGGTGATCTCGCCGGGCCCCCCGGGCCAGGGCCGACCGGTGTCGCTGGTGGGGGTGACGGCACCGTCACCCCAGTGCACGGTGAACTCCGGGACGGCGCGGATCTCGAAGGTCGTGCCCCACGGGCTCACCCGGGTCACCGTGACCGGGTGCGCGTCGTCGATCATCAGGTACACCGCCGCGCCGGTGATGGCGTAGTCGCGCGGCTGCACCCGGGCCTGGGGGTCGGGCAGGGTCACCATGTCCCACCACTCCTCACCCGGTCTCGGCGGGCCCGGCCCGTCAACGCAGCGGGGCATACCCATCGTGGCGCCGACCGCCTCGGCCTCGGCCGCGGTCATGCCCGTGTTCCGCAGCCCGCCGATGACCCGCCAGCACGGCTGACCGTCGGGGCCCGTGTCGGCCACCGCCTCCCAGACCCGTGAACTGCCCGGCGGGCCGCCCGGGGCCGGAGCGCGTGGGGCCGGTGCCGGCGGGCTGCCGGGGTTGCCAGGGTTGCTGTCCCGCAGCGGGATGCAGCCCCCGTGCCGATGCCCCCCGCCACCGGGACAGTGGCCCGCCATGGCGGCAGGGACCGCAACCACCACGACCCCGGCCGCCAAGGCCAGGACGAGCCCCACGCCTGCCCAGCGTCGCGCCACGCTTGCGGTCCCCCTCATGACATTTCAGCTGCGGTCATTCTCGGGCCGGCCGGGAGCCTATCGGATACCGACCCCGGTGCAACAGGCCCTTCGTATTCGCCATCACCGTCCCGTCGGGTGCCGGCCGCCACCTAGACTCTCCGCATCGACCAGGAAGGAGGCGCCACCGTGGGGGAGCTCGCCGTCACGGCTATCGGAGCCGACCGGCCGGGGATCATCGCCCGGGTGACCGGCGTGCTACGCGAGCGTGGGGGCAACCTCGAGGACTCCTCGATGACCGTGCTCGGCGGGCACTTCGCGATCATGCTCCTCGTGTCGACCGACGCCGACCCCCGTGAGCTGGAGTCGGTGCTGGCGGCCGCGACGGACGACCTCGGCCTCACCGTCACGGTGCGGGAGGTGGGTGCGGGCACCCCGACGGCTCCCCCGACCCACGTCCTCAGCGTGTACGGCAGTGACCGTCCCGGCATCGTGCACGCGGTGGCGCGGCGGCTGGCCGAACGCGGGGTCAACGTGACCGACCTGACCACCCGGGTCCTCGAGGGGGAGCGGCCGGTCTACGCCATGATGATGGAGATCAGCCTCGCCGAGCCCGACGACGCCGACGCGCTGGCGAGGCTGCTCGCCACCGAGGTCGACGGGGTCGACGTGAGCATCCACCCCCTCGACGTGGCCACGTTCTGACCCGATGCCCGTCCGTCCGGTCGTGGCCATCCCCAACCCCGTCCTCAAGCGGCGAGCCGCACCCGCCGGCCGCCCCGACGAGGAGCTCGCCGCCGACCTCCTCGACACGATGCGGGTGTCCCCGGGCTGCGTGGGGCTCGCCGCCCCGCAGATCGGCGTGAGCCGGCGGGTGTTCTGCCTCGACGTGTCGGGCCATCCGAAGGGCAAGCCCAACCACGGCCTCGTCGTGCTGTTCGACCCGGAGCTGCTCCACGTCGACGGCAGCGAGCTGCGCCGGGAGGGCTGCATGAGCGTGCCGGACTTCACCGCCGACGTGCGCCGCGCGCTGCGGGTCGTGGTCCGGGGGACCGACCCGGACGGTCGTGAGCGGGTCTACGAGGCGGAGGGCTTCGAGGCCCGCGCCTTCCAGCACGAGCTCGACCATCTCGACGGCATGATCATCCTCGACCGGGTGGCCTCCCTCACCACCGACGTGTTCCGCCGCAAGACCTACCAGCCGCGCCGCGACTGAAGGCGCAGCCGGCGCGGGGGTTCGCCCGATGACGGCGCGGCCCGTTACCCTTCGGTGACGCTGAGCAGCCGCCCGCCGGGCGACGCCCCCCAGGCAGGGAGCAGCAGCCGGATGGACACCCTCGACCTCGTCCGTCTCACCGCGGGCCTGGCGACGCTGGCGGTCTTCGGCGCGCGGGCCGGCCGGCGGGCGTGGTTCCTGCTGCGGCTGCTGATGCGGGCCCAGCCGATGCCCGAGCGCATGGGCGGGTGGGGCACGAAGCTGCGCTACCAGCTCACCCACGTGCTCGGGCAGCGCAAGCTGTTGAAGTGGACCGCCCCCGGCGTGTTCCACGCCTTCATCTTCTGGGGTTTCCTCGTCGTGCAGACCACCCTCGTCGAGACCATCGGCGAGGTCTTCGACCCCGAGTTCCACATCCCGCTGATCGGTAGGAGCCCATGGCTCGGGTTCGTCCAGGATCTGTTCAGCGTCCTCGTGCTCGCCGCGATCGTGGGGTTCGTGCTCATCCGTCTCGTGCAGGACCCGAGGCGCCTCGGACGCGGCTCGCGCTTCGCCGGGTCCAACCTCGACCAGGGCTGGTACGTGCTGCTGTTCGAGTTCGGGGTCCTCTACACCCTCCAGGTGCTCCGCGCCGCGCGGGCCGCCCTGGGCACGCTGCCCTACCCCGACGGCGCATTCGTGTCGACGTGGCTCGGCGGCTACATGGCCGGTCTCGGCGAGACGTCGCTGGGGATCATCGTCACGGCCTTCCTCGTCGCCCACCTCGTCGTGGTGATGGGCTTCCTCGTCTTCACCCTGCACTCCAAGCACCTGCACATCGTCACGATCTTCCCCAACGCCGCGTTCGCCCGCCGGCCGAAGGCGCTCGGCAAGCTCGAGACGAAGCACATCGACGTGGAGGACATGAGCGAGGACGAGGTGCTCGGCGTCGGCTCGATCGAGCACTTCGGGTTCAAGCGCTACCTCGACATGTACACCTGTACCGAGTGCGGGCGGTGCCAGAGCCAGTGCCCGGCGTGGAACACGGGTAAGCCGCTCAACCCCAAGCTGCTCATCATGGACCTGCGCGACCACCTCTTCGAGAAGGGGCCCTACCTGCTCGACCCGGGCCTCGCCAAGGGGGACGGCATCGACGCCGACGGCCAGCGGCCGAGCGTGCTCGACCTCCAACTCGTCGGGGACGTGCCGGGCCAGCCCGACGCGGTCATCGACTTCGACGTGCTGTGGACGTGCACGACGTGCGGGGCCTGCGTGGAGGAGTGCCCGGTCGACATCGAGCACGTCGACCACATCATGGACCTGCGCCAGTACAAGGCACAGATGGAGTCGAGCTTCCCGCAGGAGGCGGGCGGGATGCTCCGCAACCTCGAGAACGCCGGCGACCCGTGGGGGGTCGGCGCGGCCCGCCGCATGGACTGGGCCGAGGGCCTCGACGTGCCGGTCGTCGACGGCGAGATCGCCGAGGAGGTGGAGTACCTGTTCTGGGTCGGCTGCGCCGGCGCCCTCGAGGACCGTTCGAAGAAGGTGACCCGCACGGTGGCCGAGCTGCTCAACGCGGCGGGGGTGCGCTACGCGGTGCTGGGGTCCGCGGAGACCTGCACCGGCGACCCGGCCCGGCGCCTCGGCATGGAGTACCTCTACCAGGTGATGGCCCGCACGAACGTCGAGACCCTGAAGGCCGCCGGCGCGCAGCGGGTGAAGATCGTGGCGTGGTGCCCGCACTGCTTCAACACGCTGCGCAACGAGTACCCCGACTTCGACGGGCGCTTCGAGGTCATCCACCACACGCAGCTGCTCGCCCGGCTCGTCGCGGAGGGCCGCCTGGCGCCGCGGAGCGCGGTGAACAAGACGGTGACCTACCACGACCCGTGCTATCTCGGCCGCCACAACGCGGTGTACGACGAGCCGCGCGCCGTCGTGGACGCGGTGGAGGGCCTCGAGAAGGTCGAGATGCGCCGCTGCCGCAACCACGGCTTCTGCTGCGGAGCCGGCGGCGCACGCTTCTACATGGAGGAGGACATCGGCAAGCGGGTCAACCACGAGCGCGTCGACGAGGCGCTCGAACTCGGCCCCGACCTCGTGTCGACCGCGTGCCCGTTCTGCTTCGTGATGCTCGACGACGCCGTCGCGGACAAGGTCGGCCGGGGCGACCTCGCGGAGGGCCAGGTCCGCGTCGTGGACGTGTCGCAGATCCTCGCCGAGTCGCTCCTGCCCGGGGCCGAGGTCAACGGCCAGCCCCTGGAGAAGCCGGCGGGTTGAGGCCGGCGCGTCGGGCGCGCGTGGTGCCCTACCCGCCGGCGGGGGCTGTGCTAGCGCTGCAGCTTGGTGAAGGTCGACCCCTTACGGGATCGTCGGCGCTCGTCGCGCACCCTTGATACCTTGGTCCCCTCGGGGAGCGAGGCCTGTCTCGAGGGAACGGAAGAGCCATGGGGCAGAGCGGCCGGAGGGTGTCGCGCCGGGCGTTGCTGAGGGGGGCGGGGATCACCCTCGGTGCGGTGGCGCTCGGCGGGCCGGTCGGGGCACGCGGCCTCGTCGGCGGGGTGAGCGGTGCGGTGGGCGGGGCGACCGGGGTGTCCCACGCCGTGGCCGCCGGCGACGTGCTGCGCCTCGCGCGGGTGTGGCCCGGCGGCCTCGAGGGCGCGGCGCTCCTGGCCGGGTTCGACGACACGCACCGCATGTTCGACGACGGCTCCGTCGAGGTGCTGCTCTGGCCTGGTGACCTGGAGCGGCTCGTCGCGAGCGGCCTGCGCTTCGACGTCACCGTCGAGGACGTCATCGCCCGCGACGTGGGCGCCCTGCAGGCCACGGATGCTCAGGTGGGCGCGCCGACGGGGCGCCTGCCGGGGCAGCGCGACACGTACCGGACCCTGCGCGACTACGAGGACGACCTGCTCGGCCTCGTGACCCGCTTCCCGCTCCAGGCCCGGCTCATCGTCCTGCCCGAGCGCACCCTCGAGGGGCGGCGGGTCGTCGGCATCGAGATCGCCGACGACGTCCACCTCCGCGACGGGCGTCCCGTGTGGTACATGGACGGGCTCCACCACGCCCGCGAGTGGCCGGCGGGCGAGCTCACGCTCATGTTCGGTTTCGAGCTGCTCGAGAACCCGCAGGGCGACGAGCGCGTCACCGCGCTGCGCCGCGACACCCGCACCATTCTCGTGCCCGTCGTCAACCCCGACGGGTTCAGCTGGTCCCGCGACGCGCTCGTGCAGACGTCCGACCCGACCGTGAGCCTGCCCTTCGCCGCACTCGGGCTCGAGGCCTACTGGCGCAAGAACCGCCGGGGCGTGCTCGACGAGGCGGTCATCGACCGCTTCGAGCGCAACCTCACCTCCTACGGGGTGGACCCCAACCGCAACTACTCGGTGCGCTGGGGTGGGCCGGGCGCGTCGCCGGTCCCCGTCGACCAGACCCACCGGGGAGCCGGGCCCTTCAGCGAGCCGGAGGTCCGCAACGTCGCCGGCCTGCTGCGCGAGCGCCAGCCGGTGACCCTGAACTCCAACCACACCTACACCGGCCTCGTGCTGCGGCCGTGGGGCCACGCCGGCGGCGGCCTGCAGTACAGCCCCGACGAGCCGCTGCTGCGCGACCTCGGCGCCGCCATGTGCGCGCACAACGGCTACAACAACTGGCATGGCATCGAGCTGTACGCCACGACGGGCACGACCTCGGACTGGGCGTACGCGGCGCTCGGCTCGCTGTCCTACACCTACGAGATCGGGTTCACGAACTTCCACCCGCCCTACGGCGGTGAGGACGGTCCCCTCCACCACTACCGGCTCAACCGCGAGTCGTTCCTCCTGCTCGGCGAGGCCGCGCGCCTGACGGCCGTCGAGCTCACGGACCCGCGGGGGGCGCCGGTCCTCCACGCCACCCACGGCATCGTGAGCGGGCGGGTGGTCGACGGCGGCGGCAACCCGGTGGCGGCGGATTTGGCCGTCGCCCGGACCGCGCGCGTCCCGCTCGGCGACGGCACCCTGTACCCCGAGCCGTCGCGGGCGACGATGGCCACCCCCGCCGACGGGGCGTTCGCGTGGCACCTGCCCCCCTCGACCACCCCGATGGCGAGGGAGCGCGGGGAGGAGGAGGCCTGGACGCTCACCGTCGCCGCCGGCGGGAGGAGTGTGACCCGGCAGGTGCGGCTCGACCGAGGGCAGACCGCCGACCTCGGCGAGATCCGCCTCACGTAGCACGCCGGCCGCTCGGTCGGTCGGGACCGGCGCGCCGCCGACTCCGGGTCACGGCACGTACAGCCAGTCGTCGTAGCGGTCGAAGGTCCCGTCGGCGCGGCCGACCTCGGCGAACAGCGCGTAGTGGGCGCCGGCCTCGTCGGGCAGGGTCATCGTCTCGGCGGGCGCGCCGCCGGCGGTGACGGTGACCGCCGCCATGTCAAGGGTCTGTAGCGTCGTGCCGTCGGCCTCGACGCGGTCGAGGTGGAACACGATCTCGGTCGGGCCCTCGCCGGGTCCCGGCACGTCCTCGTCGGGGACGGCGAGCGTGAACGTCCCGCCGCCGTGGGCGAGGACCCCGCTGCCGGTGACCTCCCAGCCCTGGGCACTCGCGAGCGCGGGGATGCTGTCGGGGACGGCCCGGGGCGGCAGGCCGGCGAACGGGTCCGCGCCTTCTCCGCATGCGGCGAGCACGAAGGCGGTGACCGCGACGAGCAGTGCGACGCGCATGCCTACTCGCGGGCCGGGAAGTTCATGAAGAACTTGCTCGCCGTCGGCCCGCGCTGCCCCTGGTACTTGCTGCCGAGCGCGTCGGAGCCGTAGGGCCGATCGGCGGGTGTGGACAGCTCGAAGAAGGCGATCTGGCCGATCTTCATGCCGGGGTAGAGCGCGATCGGCAGGGTTGAGACGTTCGACAGCTCGAGGGTGAGCCACCCGTCCCAACCGGGGTCCACGAAACCGGCCGTCGCGTGCGTCAGCAGACCGAGGCGCCCGAGGCTCGACTTGCCCTCGATGCGCGCGACGATGTCGTCGGCCAGGACGATGCGCTCGAACGTCGCGGCGAGCACGAACTCCCCGGGGTGGAGGATGAAGGGGGCGTCCTCGCCGGCCTTGACCTCCTCGGTGAGGTCGGGCATCGCCTGGCGCACGTCGATGTAGGGGTGGCGGTGATTGTGGAAAACCCGGAACCGGTCGTCGAGGCGCACGTCTACGCTCGATGGCTGGATCGCGTTGTCGCTCAGCGGTTCGACGGTGATGCGCCCCGCCGCGATGGCTTCGCGGATGCTGCGATCGGAGAGGATCATAGGCGGGGATCGTACCCGCGCGTCCGCTGGGGAGATGGCGCACACGCTGGCGAGTCGACGAAAGGCGGACGGGTGGCGGTACTCGGACAGGCCGGTCTCACCGACGGGCAGCTCTTCTGGCTGGCGCTGGCCGGCAGCCTTTTCCCGGCACTCGGGTGGCTGTGGTTCTTCTACACCCGCGACCGCTACGACCGTGAGCCCAAGCGCCTCGTCGCGAAGCTGTTCCTGATCGGCGCGTTTCCCGTGGCGATCGTGGCGGGGCTCGTCAACGTCACGTTCGCGGGGGTGCTCGGCATCGCTCTCACCGCGGTCGTCGTCGCCCCGGTCGGGGAGGAGGCCTTCAAGTACCTCGGCGCTCGCGTCGGGGCGGGCCGCCATCTCGCCTTCGACGAGCCCGTCGACGGGATGGTGTACGGCTGCTCGGTGGGCCTGGGGTTCGCCGCCGTGGAGAGCATCGACTACCTCACCGCCGCCTACATCGGCACGGACCTCTGGACGGGCGAGCCGCTCGGCTGCGCCGGCTTCGGCTGCTTCGCGGCGGTCGCGGTGCTGCGCGGCGTCGGGAGCGCGCTTGTCCACGCCCTCTGCTCGGGCATCGCCGGCTACTTCCTCGCCCGCCGGGTGCTCGACGGGGCACCGCGCATCGTGGGGGTCGCCGGCGTCGGGCTCGCCGCCCTGTTCCACGCGGCGTGGAACGGCACGGGGATCGTGGCCGGCTTCCTCGCCCTCGCGGTTGCCGGGGTCGTGTTCGCCCGGCTGCTGCGGCGCGCGCTCGCGCGCTCGCCGTTCCACGGGCGCCAGCTGCTGCCGCACGCCCCCGAGCGGTGGTTCCCTCTCGTGCCGCCGGCGCCCCCGGAGACCCGGGGGTAGCCGGCGCGGGTCAGACCTTCGGCAGGCTGCGGGGGTCCCAGGCGCCCTGCGCGACGGGGGGCACGTACCCGTCGAGGTCGGCGGCGGGCAGGGGGATCGTCTCGCCCGAGCTCGGCGGACAGGTAGCTCGCCATGAGCAACTCGGTGATGAGCAGGCCGTCGTCGAGGTCCTCGGCGGGCTGGCGCCCGTCGAGGAACGCGGCGACCATGTGCCGGCTCCCGTCGGTGTAGCCGTAGGTGAAGGCCTCGTCGGCGACGACCGGCATGAGCCCCTGCTCGGCGTTCTGCTTCTCGACGAGGTCCTCGCCCTCGACGCCCTGCAGGCGGCGGGACAGGAAGATCTTCGCCTCGGTGTCGAGCGTGTTCACCGCCAATCGAGTACTCGGGTCCGAACAGCTCGAACGACAGCCGCAGGCCGGGCGCCGACGAAGCTCCACGACGTCGCGGCCTCGACGACGACGAGCTGGCCGTCGCGGTTGGCGAAGGTCACGGTCGCACGGGCGTAGTCCAGCGGTGATAAGTCGACCTCGCCGGGGTAGCGCTTGCGCGAGCTCGTCGGCGTAGGCGGGCCCCGACCACTTCAGCGACGCGATGCTCGCCGTGACCGACTTCGGCGTGAGCCAGTCGGCGACCCAGATCGCGTCGACGTTCCGTGGGCCGCGCGGCGCCGGCGGCGAACGAGGCGAGCTCGGCGAAGAGGTCCTCGCGCGGCACCGCCGGCGTGCTCATCTGATGAGCGTCGCAGGCTCGGGCGCGCGTTGCGGAACCCGCGGATGCCGCCGGGCGGCACGAAGAGGTGGTCGCCTTCGCGCCCGTCACCCACTGCCGGCCGTCGTGGAGCAGGACGGCCCCTCCCACCACCTGGAACGACTCCGCGAACGTGCGGTGAAAGTGCGGGCTCGCCCCGCCGGCGCTGGGCGCGAGGTCGATCCGGTGGAGGCTGTAGCGGGCCCTCGGTGAGCCGCGCGGGGGCGAGCACGGTGACGGTCGTCGACCCCGGCTCCAGGCGCGCGTGGCCGGCGGCGCCCGCCAGCACCGCACTCGCCTCCCCGCCCCCCGTGTTACGTCATCGCCCACAGGATGCTCCCGCGGTCGGCACGGGGCCAAGGAGGCCCGGGGCGTCGGGCCTGGACCGCAGCCCGCCCGCGATTGCCCGGGGGCCCGGGTGGGCCTATCATCGGACCCACCCCGCGGGTGTAGTTCAATGGTAGAACACGAGCTTCCCAAGCTCGCAATGGGGGTTCGATTCCCCTCACCCGCTCTCCACAAAAGCCCAGGTCAGAAGCGGTTTCCGCAGACCTGGGCTTTCTTGTTGCCGGGGATCCTGATTCCACACTGATTCCAAACGGCCGCCGCGCCGCCGCTGCGCCGGGATGCCATCCACTGGCACGCAGGCCCCGGCGTTGCAACAGGAGGGGGGTGGCCGATGGCGCCTGAGCCCCTCCTGCCCCACGAGACTCCCGCGTTCCAGAACGCCGCCGAGTACGTCGTGGCGATCACGTTCACCGTCGCCGGCGGCGCCCGTGCGCGCACTGCCGATGGCCGGGCGGAGGGCGTCGCGGAGCGGCTGGCCAACGCCGCCGCCAGAGCCGCGGGCGTCGTAAAGGTCGCGGCCGTCACCGGCCCCGCGAGCGGCGACGGGACGATGCTGGTCCCCCGCCGGGTGCACTTCTCCGCGGCGAACACCGGCCACGCGAACACAGGGGATCCGCACAAGCTCGACCGCTACCTCGACCCCGAGCACGAGCGGGCGCTGGCGTCGCTGAAGGCAGCCAACGCGGCCTACCGGGCGCGGCAGGAGGCCGACCGCGCGCGCCGCCTCGAGTCAGCTGCGCGAACGCCCACAGGGTCGGCCTGCCCGGCGAACGCCGGCCGTGCGAGTGCGTCTACTGCCGGCCCGACCACCTCGCCGCGCGCGAGCTCGCCGCCAGCGGGTCCCGCTGGTTCACCCTGCCGTCGTGCCTGTGCGGCACGCCCACGCCCGCAGGCGAGCCCTGCATGCACCACCGCCACGTCGCCGTCGTCGTCCTCGACGGCGACCCCGAGGCGCTGCAGCAGCTGGCCGAGGCGATCCGGGGCGGTGGGCGGTCATGACCCGCGCCGCCCGAGGCCCACCAGCCTGAGCCGGGCGAGCGGCTCCTCCGCCATGCAAGACCGCCGCCGACACGCAGAGGCCCCGGCAACGCGCCGAAACCCCTGACGACAAGCCGGCCCGCCGGACCAACTCCTCGCCAGGACGTCCGGCGGACCGTCCCCACCTCGGGCCGTTCGGCCTTCGGGAGGGCAGAGCCTTGCCTGTTCACGACGATAGCCTCGCCGTGGGACACCACGGCGCACCGCCAGACGGACGTTCCGGCGAAGCCACGATCCCGCGCCGACCTGCCGCCGCCGCATCCCTGCGACCACGGCACCATCGTGTCGACGGCCCGCCCCGCAGACCGTGGCTGCCGGCGGAGCCGCTCGGCTCCGCCGTGTCCGCCGCGGGCGGTGTCGGCGTCCTGCTGCGGGGCCGGCGGCGCACCACCGAGGGCGAGCGCCTGGCCCGCGCCTACTACCGGGCGCTCGAGCGTGGGTGGATCACCGTGGCCGCCGGCGACGAGCTCGCCTGCAGGCTGCTGGGCGTGCACCCGTCCGCCGTCTGGGGCGAGCAGTTCTGGGCCGGCGCGGCATGACAGCCCGACCAGCGGGCGAGCCGGTGGCCGCGCAGGTCTGGCCCGAGCAGCCGCTGGGGTTCACGGGACCGCTGGAGCCGCTCGTCGGCAACCCGCGCGACAGGCCGGCCGCCGGCGCGCTCCCGACGGACGTGGATCGCTTCCGCGAGCTCGTGTGGGAGCCGCTGGCGGCCGCCGACCCCAGCGGCCGGCGTTGGCTCGCGGCGCTCGGTGGTTTCGAGTTGCTGCGCCATGGCGCCGCCGAGCCTGGCGGCGTCCTGCACGCCACCGGCCGGAGCGTCGCGTCGATGCTCGGTGTCGCCGAGACCACCTGGTGCCGGAGCACCCGGCAAGGCCAGATCGGCTACGGGCCGCTGCTGGACGCCGCCGGCCTGCTGGTGCGTGTGGACTGGGAGCGCTACCAGCTGCCCGCCTGGGACGCCCTGCAGAACCGGGCGGCCGACGCCGCGCTGCGCGGCCGGTTCGTCTACACCCACCGACCGTCGTTTCGCGCCACCGTCGTCCGCTGGCGCCTGGAGGGCGTCAGCCTGGCGGCGCTCGGCGCCTGGTCGCTGCTGCGCTACTGCCACACCCGCTGGGACACCGCCGAGTTGCCGATGTGTGACGCCGCGATCGCCCGCGAGCTCGGCGTCAAGCCGCACACCTGGGCCGGCTGGGCCGGCGAGCTCGCCGGCTGCGGGGCGCTGCAGCGGCTGCGCCCCACCGCCGGCTCAGGGTGGCGGCTGCCGCTGTACTTCGCCCTTCGCACCGGCCGAGGCCTCGATCAGGCCGTCGCCGCCACCCGGGGCGAGGATCATGCAGAAGCGGCTGTCCAGGTTCATGCAACTTCGGCAGCCGGGGATGCAGAACCGGCAGCGGGCGTCTCTGACGTTCGCGCGCGCGAAGACCCGGTTGGAGACGGTGGTGTGAAAGAACATCCCGGCGCCGCCGTCGAGCGAGCGCTTGAGCGTCTCGCTGCCGTGGCCGGGGATGCTTGGCAGCAGGAGCAGATCCGGACCTCGGCAACCCTGCGGGCACGCTGCGCCGAGTTGCTCGAGCGCACTGGCTGGTCACCGCAGCGGCTCGCAGCAGAGCTCACCGGCCGTGAGCTGCGCACGGCCCGCGAGCCCGTGCGCGTGCTCGCCTACCGCGCCCGAGTGCTCCTCGACGCCGCACCCATCGGTGGCAAGGCCGCCCCTACACCGGTCACCGAGGCCGGGGTTCCGCCGCCGCCAGACGACCACGACCACCCCGCCCCGCCCGCGGACGATCTCCGTCGCCCTGAGCCGAACTTCGGCGAGTTGGACGTCCTCAACGAGCCGGCCCGCCACGGGCTGCTCGAGGCCGCCCGCGCCCGGCTGCGTCGCATCGGCCTTCCCCGGACCGGCGAGTTCGCCGACGACCACCCGTTGCTGCGCGGCGAGGCACTGAACCTCCTCCGTCAGCGCCACGCGCCGACCGTCGAGCCGGAGGAGGCTGCTCCGGTCGCGAGCGAGACCACACCCGCCGAGGTGTCACCGGTCTCACGCGGCGCGGCGTCCAACGAACCCAAGGCCGCGCAGCCACAGCGCCACACGGGACCCCTCTGGCGCCCGTCTGGACGCATACGGCACCGCCCTCCCCAGCCGCGGTCGGCGCGACGCGACGTCTTCCAGGTGGCGACTCGCCGGCCACGCGGCCGCGCACCACCGCGGGACGGCCGGGGACTGGCGGAAGGAACGCCGACCGGTCTCGGGCGCCAGCCTGTGGTACACCGTATGGTCCGCCGTACTCCCCGCCATGGGGTGTGCCCTGGGATGCGCCGTGTTCCACGGCCAGCGGTGCCGGGCAGCGTTCGCTGTGCTCCATGGCACGCGGTGCGCCCGAGACTTTAAAACATTACGGCACGCCGCCTGGGGCGCGCCGCATTCGTCGTGGTGGGCCGGGCCTCCCTCGCCCCGTCGCAGGCCCCACTCAGCCTTGAGCGAAACGGAAGGGCCTGAGGAACTGTGAAGCCGGAGCGGCGTACTCGTATACGTCGTAGCCCTCGTCTACGAGCCGAAGTATCTGGTCCTCGTCGCGCAACTCGTCGGCGACCCGCTGATGGTCGCCCAGGCAACCGTCTGGACCCGTAAAGAGGACGACGTTCAGACCGTCCTGCCATTGGGCCGACCGGAAGGCAATCCCATCGACAGGCGCCTCTGGGAGCGGGACCCTGAAGCGCATGTACTCGGTGAAGATCTGGGTGGGGGTGTACTCAAAGTGCACCCGGTCGTCCCGCGCAATCGGTCGCGAGATTTCGCGAGCGAATCCAGCCAGGAACCCCAGGAGATGCACGCGCTGTGCGTCGTCCGGGTTGAACACGCTCGCGGTCGGCAGGTCTGCCAGGTCAACGATGTCGAGCGGGCGGAGCGTCTCGAAGGCCGCCACGGCGGCGTATCGCCGGCCGTCAAAGACCTCTGCGGCCGCGGTCTGCGGATCCGTAGCGCCGTAAAACATGGAGATCCCTGCAGGGTTCATCCGTCCCTGCCGCGCCTTCTCAGGTGGGGGCGCCGCCAACTCATGCGCGTGATCGAAAGGAGTGTCCTCGAACGCTCGTGCTCGGTACACCAGCTTGCCGGCCGGCCACTGTGTCACGCAGAACTCATCCACCACCTTCGCGAGTTTCTCCAGCATCTGACCAGGCGCCCAACCGCTGTCAAGCGCCTCTTCGGAGGAGCCATCATCCGGCGCCAAGAGGAAGCGGCTTCGGTGCTTGACATGCTCGACGAATCGCCTCCAGCCAGCCGTCAGCATTCCTCCCGGGGGAAGGAAGGGATCTCCCCTGTGGACCCAGGCCTCGTCATGGAAGAGGGGAGGCAGCGCTTCTGCGACTTCGTCGTCGAAGCCCCCGTCAGAGACAAGTTCGGCGACCACGTCCCATGTGTCCATGGTCGCGGAGGTCCAGCCGCCTTCCCATCCGACACCCGCGTTGCTTGCGGTTTCATAATGCAGCAGCAAACCGACCTCCACGGCCTCCAGGAGTTCATCAAGCGGAGCGCCGTCCTGTTCACCGCAGAAGGAGCATGTGTCTCCGTCCTCGGTGGCTTGCAGGAGCAAGTCGGCGACAAACAAGTCCTCCACGTGCCGGCTGCATACTCGCCGGTCTTCAGGATCGGGCGTATACCAGGAGTCATCTACGTCGCCCAACGTGCCCTTCTCCCAGTTCGTTGGGACCGAACGCCCCGATCGTAGGCGTGACGTGGTAGGCGGGCTCGCCGCCACTTCTTCCTGCGATGCGCTCGTCGGCCGCGGTGAGGCCACCGCCGCCGATCTGCGCGAGCCGGACGACCCAAGCACCTGTTGTCGACACTTGTCCCGGGTCCTGACCAGCCGGCAGGCCAAAGCACAGTCCCACTGCCCCAGCGGGCTGGTCAGCGAGCACGCCGACCGCAGTCAGTCGTTGAGCGTGCTGGGAGCCAAGAACTGGGCCAGCGCTTCTGCTTGCAGCTGGACGACGGCATTCAGGTCGCGCGCAACGGCTTTCAGCTGCTCGACCTCGCCGCGCAACCGTGCGACTTCCGTCTCCAGGTCCGTCTGCGACTGAACCGGCCTGTCGGGCCCGGCCGCCGAAGGCCTCGTCTTCTCGGGGTTCCGAGGCGTGCGAGCTTCGCCGGGCAGCAGCCCGTCCTCGTCGACCGGGACATACCACCGCGGCCGCCTGCCAGGCGGCATCTCCTCCCCCTCGATCGTCCCGTCGCGGAGTTGCAGGCGAAGCTTCTCAACGCTGATGTCCAGCAGCCTGGCGGCATCCCTTGCCGTGAAGCCCGGCGCGCCGCTGGGGCATCGCACCTCGCCACGTCGCGCGTCTGGGTGCGGCCTGCCAGTCAGCGGGTGTGGGCTATCGATGCGGGTCATGGTGAGAGCCGAGTTGCCGCAGGGGAGCAGTCCGAACGGCACCATACGGTATACAACCGTACCAGCGGTGGCCCTGCTGTCTTTCTACCGTAGTGTGCGGTAAATTGCCGCAGTGGCCTCACGTGTGGCATTGACCGCCGGCGCGCTCTGTTCCGTCGCTGTGCTCCGGCTTCCGCACCGCTCGATGCCTCGCTCGACGTGGGCTGGCGAGATCCTCGTGGAGCAGATGGCTCGGGCGTCGCGCCGCCGTGCGGGCACGTCGCCCGGCTTCGAGCGCGCCCTCCGACAGCTACGAACCAGCGCCGGACAGGTCGACCGGCGGGCCTTAGCCGCGACGATCGACGCCCTCGTCCTTCGTGGGACCCTCGAGCCGCACGGCATCGGCCGTGACGCGCGCCTCCGGGTGAGTGAAGCGGCTGCCCCCGCGGTTGCGGCAATCTCGGAGGTGCTCAGCCCCGCAGACGTGCGTGTGTTGCGGTCCGCTGGTCAGCGGGCGCACGCGATCTGGTCGGCTTGGTCGAACACCGCCGCCGCATCCGCCGAGTACAGGTCCTCGACGTCCGTGTCGGGTTGAGCCCGTCGCCACGCGGACCGGTAGGCAAGGACGCTCAGCCGGATCTTCCCCGAGCGCATCGTCCTGGACTCGACCGCGATCCGGCGGTCCGGCTGATGCAGATACGGCGCCTCCCAACGGTTGTCGGCGATCTGCTTCCAGTCGATCACTCGAACGTTGGCCAACGCGGCGCTCATGTGCCGGGCGGTCGGGTATCGCTGGCCGGGGTGACGCGCGGTTGCCTTGGTGATGACTCGCTTCAGGCCTCTGGGAACCCAAGGTGGTAGTTGCCGGTCGACCGTTCGCAGCGGACTGACGCCCGGCATGAGGCGGCTCACGATGTGCGTGCGCGTGCACGAGTGGTAGGGGAAGGGTTCGCGCACCAGTTCGACAAAGACGAGCCCGAGGGAGAACAGGTCGGACTGCCTGGTCAGGTAGCCGTCGGCCACGAGTTCCGGTGGCGAGTACAGCTGCGGGTTGTCGATCATCGCGACTCGGCCCTGTGGATCCATGCGGCCCGCGAGTCCGAGATCGCCGACCTTGAGGAGCGTGTGGTCGTCGGCCAGTAGCAGGTTCGAGCTCTTGATGTCGCGGTGAACGACCTGGTGCCGCTCATGGATCTCGCCGAGTCCCCGAAGCGCGGCCTGGATGAGCTGACACGCCTCCCTCATGCTGAACCGCTCGCCCCTGAGCATCGCGTCGGTCAGGCTCCCCCGGGGGTGATGGGGCATGACGATCTCGACGACGTCCATGGGGCTGGGGTAGCCGTCGACGCGTGCAGCGCTGAGAATCGGCACGACGTTGTCGTGGGTGATCTGCTGGAGGATCTGCGGCTCGATGAGGACCTCCGACTCCAGCAACGAGAGGTCCATCCGCTTGCCGGCGAACTCGCCGCCTGTGACGTTGTCCAGCCACGTTCGGACCTCGCGAAGCTGACCGGGGAGCGACTCGAGGCACTCGAAGTCGAGTCGGAGCAGCCGCTCAGATGCCCGCTCAGGGCGTTGGCCATCCCCGCCAGCGGCTGACGCTGGCGCTGGCACTAGCTTGCCTCCCTCTCGGCGGTCTCCTCCAGGAGCGTGAGCGCACACGCGAACGCGGCGGCCCGCCCAGCGCGCCACCCCACGGGTGTTCCGGTCAGCCCCGCCGCGGATGGCGCGAGCGTCTCGAGCTGGTAGGCCGGGAGTTTCACCGCTCGCGCGATGTCCTCGGTCTTGATCTCCCTGAACGGCATCTGCTCGAGCTCGCAGGCGAGCATCACGGCAGCGACCAGCGAGATGCGGTCGAAGGCGTGACGGTACTGCCAGTTGGCGTATCGGCGAGTGGCCACGAGCCCGACGGCAGTCGGGGCGACAGACCGCAGATCCTGGCGGTACCGGGACTGGAACTCGGCGAGACGAGCAGAGTCGGTGCCTCCCTCGGAGGGGGCAAGATCGGTGGGCGCCTCCTCGACCGCGCGGCCGTCCTCGGCGCTGTTGCTCTCGACGACGCCGTAGAACAGCTTCCCGTTAGCGACCGCAAGGCCCAAGACGCGCATGTTCATCAACCGCCCCAGCGTGACTCCGTTCGCGGCCATGGTAGCCAGAGGTGGCGGAACCCGGCTGTCTCCTGCGCCGTTCGTGGGCCCGCAGCGGGCGCGACGCCCCGGCCGGCGAGCAGTCCGGCGCCGGCGTCGACGGCAGCGGCGAGGTCCTCGTAGCGCCACACCCGCCTGCGGATCTCCAGCGCCGGCCACGCCAGCCAGGGCTCGGCCGCCTGGCATTGCAGCTCGGCGAGCGTGCGCGGGGGCGAAGGGGCAGACAGCTGGCGGTTCTTGGCGCGCACGTCTCCTGCGGCGTCAAGCCGCCGATCCCGCTTGGTCGAAGAAGCCGTACTCGAGCAGCATGGCCCGGTGGTCGTGCTGCGCGACGGCGTGGCTGCCGTCGTCGTGGGCGTCCAGCAGCGCCTCCATCCGCTGCGCCAGCGCTCGAAGTCCTCGTCGGCGTATGTGGTGACCCACTCGCGGTAGGGGCTGTCGGCGGCGGTATGGGCCTCAAGCCCCTGACCCAGGTGGGCGTACAGCCGCATGCACGGCGTCATCGCCGCGAGGATGTGGCCGACGGGCTCGCTCCAGGCGACGCGCAGCAGGAAGTCGGTGTAGGCCAGCGTGGCTGCGGCGGGTTCAGGGTCCAGGCGCGCACCCCACCTTTGCGCGTACGACTGGTGCAGCCGCAACTCGTCGTCCACTCCTTCGAGTAGGACACGGATCTCCGCCATGGCCTCCCGGTCCGGTGCCTTCGCGAGCGCCAGGGCATACGCGCGGGCGAAGCCGTCGAGGAAGAAGGCGTCCTGCTCGACGTAGAACACGAACCGGTCGCGTGGCAGGTCACCAAGCGCGATGCCCTGCACGAACGGGGGACGCAGGCATGCCGCGGCGAGCTCGGCGTTGTCCTTCCACAGCACGGCAGCGGGGCTCAAGGCGCTCACACATCCTCGGTGGTTCTTCCACCGGCGCGCCGTATGGTGCGCCACATGTCCCACCGGGGCGCTTGTCTGGCGGCATGACCGATGGCGCGCCCGCTGGCCTGCCACACCGAAGCCAGGGAGGCGTCGTGCTCGACAACTGCGTCGCTGTCGTCAACGGGAAGGGTGGCGTCGGCAAGACCTCGATCGTCGCCAACGTGGCCGCCACCGCCGCCCTCGGGGGCTGGCGGACGCTCGCGGTCGATCTCGACCCGCAGGGCAACCTCGCCCGCGACCTGGGCTACCGCGATCGCAGCGACGAGGGCCGCGGGCTGCTCGAGGCCGTCATGACGGCCACGCCGGCGCGGCCCATGACCGGGGTGCGCCCCGGTCTCGACGTGATCACGGGTGGCCGGCACACCCGACGCCTCGGGGATCTGCTCGTCGTCCAGGCCCTCGGCCAGCAGCCCGCCGTCGACTACCACCTCGAGCCGGCGCTCGCCGCCGTCGCCGGCCGCTACGACCTCGTCCTCCTCGACTGCCCGCCCGCGAGCAACCTGCTCGTCCGCGCCGCTCTCGCCCTCGCCGGCCACGCGGTCATCCCCACCAAGATCGACGACGCCAGCATCGACGGGCTCGAAGGCCTCGCCGACGTGCTCGGCGAGGTCGTGCGTACCGCCAACCCGCAGCTGCGCGTCCTCGGCGTGGTGCTGTTCGACGTGGGCGCCGGCGACACCCGCCTGCAGGCCGAGGCCCGCCGCGAGCTCGAGGAGATGCTCGACGGCATCGCCCCCGTCCTTCGCGCGGCGATCCGCCACACCCGCCGCGCCGCCCGCGACCTGCGCCGCCGCGGGAGCACCGCCGCCGAGTACGAGCAGGCGGCCCTGGACGCCAAGCCCTGGTACGCCGACCGGGCCGCCCCGGCGCTGTCCCGCGCGGCGGGCGGCCTGGCCGGCGACTACCAACAGCTGACCACCGAGATCCTGGCCGCCCTGTGCGCCCGCGCGGCCGGCCAGATCGCCGAGGTGACGCCGTGACCAGCGCCCGCCGGCTGCAGGACCTCAATCCCGCCGACCGGCCCGACCGGGCGCCAGCGGTCGCGCCGCCCGTCCGCCCTGTGGCCCCGCCGCAACCCACGGAGCCCGCCGACGTCGAGGCGTCCACCCTCGGCCCCCCGCCGCCGGCCGGTCGCCCGTCCGCCGCGCCAGGCAAGGCGACCAAGGTCATCCATTCGGTGCCCGTCGACGTGCTCGACCGGCTCAAGCAGGCCGCCGCCCGCAGCGGCCGCAGCTACACCGACATCGTCGTCGGCTGCGTCGTCGACCACCGCGACCGCCTCGCTCCCGGCGACGACGACACTGGCGAGGCTGCGCTCAAGGCGCTCGAACGCCGCCGCCGGCAGGCCGGGCGCACCCGGGCGCGCAGCGCGCAGCTCACCCTGTACCTCACCGCCGACGAGCGCGCCGAGCTCGACCGGCTCGCCGCCGGCCGGGGCATGGCCCGGTCCCAGCTGGTCACCGCGGCGCTGCGACGAGGGTTGAATGACCTGCCATGAGCAGCGGCCCGCCACCCGAACCCGACCCGGCCAGCGACCCAGAGCTCGCCCACGTGCGCGCCGCCATGCGCGCCGAGTGGCGTGCCGAGCGCCGCGCCGCCGAGCTCGAAGCCCTGCGCGATCACCACAGCCGCCGCACCATCGCCGACGTGCTCGTCGAGGCCATGCGCCGCGGCGACACCGTCACCCTCCAGCTCGGGCCGCACCGGCGCATCACCGGCACCGTCACCGACGCCGGCCGCGACTTCGCCGTCGTCGAGAACGCCCACGAACGGCTCGCTGCCCGCGTCGCCGACCGCGACGGCCACCCTTACCTCGGGCCCGAGCTGCTCGTCGAGATCCGCGGGCGCGCCCACACCGGCGGCGCCCAGCCCACCAAACCCTCGGCGACCTTCCGGTCGGTCCTGCAGCGCTTCGACTTCGACGCCCAAGCCGACCCGCGCGCCCGCATCGAGATCGGAACGACCCTGCGATGCCAGCCGCTGACCGGACGCGTCCAAGCGCTCGCCGCCGACCACCTGTACCTGATCGACGAGGACGACACCCAGCACTTCGCCCCGCTGTCCACGATCACGTACGTGGCCCGGGCCCAACCGCGACCCACCGATGCGCGATCGTGATCCGCCGCTATACGCTCGTGTCTTTGTCGCGCGGGCGAGGCTTGACGGCGACCGGCTGGTCGCCGGGGGCCGGGTTGGAGGGCTGCGCGCGGATGAAGTCGAGAAGCTCGTCCTTCAGGACGTAGTAGCGGCGGCCGCCGGGCAGCCGGTGCGTGGGGATGACACCCTCGCGCGCGTAGCGCTGGGCGGTGTTGAGGTGCACGCCGAGGATCTTGGCCACGTCGCTCAGCGACAGCATGTCGCCGAAGTCGTCAAGGTCGGCGAACGTGGCCATGGGCGTCGTCTCCTCGCTGGGATCGGCCGCGGGGCAAGCCGTTCCTGCGGGCATGGTGCCATCCTGATGGCACCGGTAACAGGATGTAAGGCGATGTGGGCCGTTGCGGGGCGGCATTGGGGTAACGCCTCCACACGGGTCCCGGCGTCCCGAGCCGGCACGCCGGCGAGTTATCCACAAGCCGGCGAAATCTTTGCGGCATCTGTCACGCGGGTCGGCTTTGATGATCTCGCCCTTCCCCCTCCGTCGCGCCGCTGCCTTGGGCCGGGGGCCGCGAATGCCCCGGGTTGAGCAACCCGGCGAAAGGGAGGAAAGGCGTGACAACGCAACCGGTTGTGGACTAGTGTAACCATCCTCAACACGATACCGAATGGCGCAAGGCGATGATCCCCTTCACCGAGGGTTGCTAGGCCCTCCGAGTGAAGGTGGCATCGCGCGGAGGCCCCGCCGATGAGCGTGACGGAGCAGCTGCCAAGCCTGGCGGGCGCGCGCGACACGGCACCGCCGCAGCAGGCCAGCCCGGCACGGGTGCGGCGGCGCCGGCCGGGCAGCGTGCTCGCGCTGATGCTGGTCGCCGGGCTGCTGCTGGGGCTGGCCACCTACATGGTGCTGCGCGACCGGGACGTCACCTACCGGGTCGCGGTCGCCGCGACCGACCTGCGCGCCGGCACGGTCGTCTCCGCCGACTCGTTCCGGCTGGTCGACACGAAGGTCGCTGATCAACTGGCCGCCGGCCTGGTGCACGCCGACCACGTCGCCGGGGTCACCGGCTGGGTCGCCGCCAACACCGTGGCAGCGGCGAGCTCGTGTCGCGCGGTGACCTGCGCCCGCCCTCGGCGCCAAGCGAGTTCCGCGCCATGAGCCTGCCCATCGACCGCGAGCGCGCCGCCGGCGGCGATCTGGCGCGCGGTGACCGCGTCGACGTCGTCGCGGTGGTGGAGGGCCGGGCGCTGTACGTCGCCGCCGACCTCGAGGTGCTGGCCGTCGCGAGCAGCCGCGGCGACGGGGCGCTCGCGGCACCGGGACGGTTCTTCGTCACCGTCGCCGTCGACGAGCCCACCGCGCTGGCGCTGGCCCGGGCGCTGGAGATCGGCACCGTCAGCGTGCTGCGGTCCACCGGGTCGCTGCCGGCAACCGTCGACCCCGACGCCCTGCGCGGCCTCAGCGACCAGCCGGGTCCCCGCGTGTCCCGGGACCCGCCGGCGCAAGACCCGCCAGCCAATGGCCAGGCCGGCCACCCGCAGGAGGGAGGCGACGATGCCGGGTGAGGTCGCGGTCGTGGTCGCCGCGACACACCAGGAGTGGGCGACCCGGCTGACGGGCTGGATCAGCGACCACGGCAGCGAGGTGCGGCTGCGCGACCACTACGTCCTGGCCCGCGACGACGCGCTCGCCCAGGACTACGACTGCCTCGTCGCCGACGCCGACTCGTCGCTGCTCGACGCGGCCCTGGTCGCCGAGCTGCACCGCCGCGGCCGCACCGTCGTCGGCGTGTGCGACCCCGACCTGCCCCACACGCGCCGGCGGCTTACCGAGCTCGGCTGCGACCGCGTCGTCGACAAGTCCGCACCGCCGGCCGAGCTGCTCGCCGCGGTCGCGGAGGTCGGTCGCAGCGCCCGCGACCTCGAGGGGCTGCTCGCCGGCCTCGTCGACCTGCCCGCCGACCACCCCGAGGCCCTGCCTGCCCCGCCCGGCCAGCACGCCGCGCAAGCCCGGCCAAGGCGCGGGCGGCTCACCGCCGTCACCGGCCCCGTCGACGGGCAAGGCGCCACCGAGGTCGCCGTCGAACTGGCCGTCGCGATCCGCCGGTGGGGACGCGGCGTCGTCCTCGTCGATGCCGACCTGTCCGCCTCGAGCCTCGCGCAGCGCCTCGGCGTCGGCTTCGACCGCAACCTGCACACCGCCGTCGACGCGGTCGTGCACCACAGCGGCACGCTGCCGAACGCGCTGACCGCCACTCCGGTGGGCGGCTTCGAGCTGCTCGCCGGCCTGCCGCCCCGCAAGTGGGCCGAGGTTGACGCGGGCGACCTCGCCGCCGTCCTCGACGAGTTGCTGCTCATGCGCCACCACGTGCTGTGCAACATCGCCGCGCCGGTCGAGGACCTGCCCGGCGACCGCAACGCCGTCACCCGCCGAGTGCTCGCCGACGCCGACCGCATCGTCCTCGTCGCCGACGCCACTCCGACCGGCTGCGAGCGCGCGTGCCGCTGGCTCGCCGACGTCGCCGACCTCGTCGACGACCTCGCTCGCGTGCACGTGGTGTTCAACCGCTGCCGGCGTGGGGACGCCGCCGCCCAGCTGGAGGCCGAACTGCGCCGATGCGCCGAGATTGGCGGCGTCACGGCCGTGCCCTACGACCCGAAGGTCGTGCACGCCTGCTGGGCGGGCGAGGCGGTCGCCCCCGGCCGGTTCACGCGGGCGGTCGGCCAGCTCGCCGACGCCGTCGTCCTCCGCCAGGTCGCCCGCCGTCGCGGCCTGCTCGCCAGGGTGGCCGCTCAGTGACCGCGTCCGGGAACGGGCAGCTCGCGCAGGCCTCGGCCTACGAGACCGTCAAGGCCATGACGCTCAAGCGCGTCGAGGCCGGGGACATCGATCCGCAGGGCGACGCCGAGGCCGTGCGCGCCCAGATCGGGGAGGTCGTGCGGGCCTACCAGCGCGAGGCGCACCTCGACGACGCCCTCGTCGCGCTGGCCGACCCTGAGGCCATGGTCGCCCGGGTCATGGCCGCCGTGTGCGACTACGGGCCGCTGACCGGGCTCCTGCGCCGCGGCGACGTCGAGGAGGTCATGATCCAGGGCGCGCACCTGTCCTACATCACCGCCGACGGGCGCATCCACTTCCCCGCGCAGGCGGCCAGCGAGAGCGAGTACCGCCAGTACGTCGAGCGGCTGCTGCAGGCCACAGGCCGCCAGCTGGACGCCTCCACCCCGATCGTGGTCGCCGGCGTCGACGGGCACACCCGCCTGTCGGTCAAGATCCCCCCGGTCGCCGACGAGTTGACCGTGTGCATCCGCCGCCAGGTGCTGCGCCGCCCCACCCTGCGCGACCTGGTCGCCCAGGGATCATTGAGCCCGCCCGCCGCGGGGCTGCTGTGGGCGTGCATGCAGATCCGCTCCCGCGTCCTGGTCGCCGGCGCGCCGTTCGCCGGCAAGACCACCCTGCTCAACGCGCTGCTCGCCGCCATCCCCCCACACCGCGTGGTCCGGGTGAACGAGGAGGCCCGCGAGCTGTCCGCCCCGCTGATGCTCGGCGGGTACTGCCAGGCCAACGACCGGCCTGGCCAGACGCTGCGCGATCTCGTCCGCGCCGACCTCACCTTCCGCCCCGACATGCTCGTCGTCGGCGAGGTCAAGGGCGCCGAGGCCTACGAGGTCATCCGCCCGCTCAACGCCGGCTGCGGGTTCATGACCAGCGTCCACTGCAACGCCGCCGCCGACGCGATCGACGTGCTCACCGCCTGCGCCGCCATGGCCGGCGAGCGCATGGACCCCGACCTCATCCGCAGCCTGTTCGCCGGCGCGATCGACTTCGTCGTGTTCGTCGACGCCGACGAGGCCGCGCTGCGCGACCGCGACCGCGCCGCCCGCCGCCAGGTCACCGAGATCGCCTGGGTCGAGCCGCGGCTGCGCGGCGGCCAGGTTGTGCTCGAGCCGCTGTTCCGCCGCGAGGCGCTCGGCCGGCCGCTGGCGTGGACCGGCGCCCGGCCCGGCGAGGGCGTGGTCGCACGGCTCGACAAGGGCCTGGCCGCTGCCGGCGGGCTGACCGTCGACCGGATCCTCGCCGGCGACCAGGTCGTGGGGGCGCTGCGATGAGGCTCCTGGCCGCGGTGTGCGCCGCCTTCCTCGGCTTCGCCGGGATGGGCTGGCTGCTCGGCCACCCGGTGGCGCTGCGGGCGCCGCGGGTGCGGGCGCGGGGTGAGGGGTGGGCGCAGCGGCGGCAGCGCTGGCTGCGGCAGGCCGGCGCCCGCGTCACTCCGCTGCAGTTCTACGGCGCCTCGGCCGCCGCCGGGGCCGGCGCCTTCCTGCTGCTGTGGCTGGCCACGGGCGCGTGGGTCGTCGCGCTCGTGCCGGCGGCGCTGTGCGGGTTCGCGCCGCAGTTCTACTACACGGCCGCCCGCCGCCGGCGGGTCGCCGCGGTCAACCGGGCGTGGCCCGACGGGCTGCGCGACCTGGTCGCCAGCGTCCACCAGCAGCTGCCGCTGCACCAGGCCGTCCTCGAGCTGGCGCGCGGCGGGCCGGCGCCGCTGCGCCAGGCGTTCGCGCACTACCCGGTGCACGCCCGGGCGCTGGGGACCGTCGCCGCGCTCGAGCACGTCAAGGAGGAGCTCGCCGACCCCGCCAGCGACCGGGTGCTGGAGGTCCTCATCCTCGCCGCCGAGCGCGGCTCGGGCGGCGACCTGCTCGCCCGCCTCCTCGGCGACCTCGCCGAGTCGGTCACCGCCGACCTGCGCGTCGAGGAGGACATCGAGACCGCCCGCACCGAGCCGCGCATCAACATGGCCGTGGCCGCCGCGCTGCCGTGGCTGCTGCTGCTCGCCATGGTGCTCGGCGACACCCCCCAGCGCAGCTACTACACCTCCGGCCGAGGCCTCGGCCCGGTCCTGCTGGCGGCGGTGATGACATTCGCCGGCGTGGCGACGGTGCGGGCGCTGTCACGCGACCCGGTCGAGGCGCGGCTGTTCGTCGGCGAGGACGAGGCGGGCGCCCGGTGAGCGCGCCGGAGGTCGACGTGGCCGCGCTGGTGCCGGCGCTGCTCGTCGGGCTGGCCGCCGCGACGCTGGCGACGCTGGTATGGCGGCCGCTGCCCCGCCTGGCGCCGCGGCTGCGCCCGTACAACAGCGCCAACCGGGTGCGGCTGGGCCGGCCCGCCGACCTCGACCCGCCGCCGGCGGGGACGCCCGCGGGCGCGGCGGCCGCGGTGTTCGGCCCGCTGCTGCGCGCCGCCACCCGGGGTCTCGGCCGGCTGGTCGACCGCGAGCCCGACGACGAGTTGGCGCTGCGGCTGCGCAACGCCGGGCTGTACGCCGACCTGCCGGCCGAGCAGCGGGTGGTCGCCTACCGCACCCGGCGGCTTGGTTGGATCGCCGCGGCGGCCGGGGTGGCGTGCCTGCCAGCGTTGATGCTCGGCTCGGCCACCTGACTGGTCCTGCTCGTCCCCCTCGGCGTGGTGTTCGGCCTGGCCTACCCGCGCGGGCAGCTGGACGCGGCGATCAAGCAGCGACGCGACCGCATGACCATCGACCTGTACACGATCAACCAGCACCTCGCCCAGATGCTCGTCACCGGCCGCGGGGTCGACGAGGCGTTGCAGCGGCTGGTGCGCCGCGGCCGCGGCCCCGTGGTCACCGAGCTCGCCGAAGCGCTGCGCTGGCGCCGTGCCGGCATGCCGCTTCACCGGGCGCTGGAGACTTTCGCCGAGCGCACCCCCGAGCCGCACGCCGCCCGCACCTACCGCACCCTCGCCAAGGCCGCCACCAGCGGCTCCAGCGTCGCCGACGCCCTGCGTGCCCTTGCCGGCGACGTGCGCAACAGCCGCCGCGACGCGTTGCAACGCCTCGCCGTCAAACGCCGCGCCACCATGATCGTCCCGATCGTCCTGCTGCTCGTCCCCCCGCTGATCATCCTGGTCGGCGCCCCCCTGCCCGCCGAGCTGTTCGGGCACCTCCGATGACCCCGCCACGACCGAAGGGAGTCTTGTCCATGGCTGTTGTCCTGAGTGTGGTGCGCCGGATCGCCGGCGCGGTCGACGCCCGCATCCAGCAGAAGCCCGGCGGCTGGGCCAACGAGGACGGCCTGGAGATCGCCCAGGCCCTGGCGCTCGCCGCCGCGGCGATCTTCGCCACCATCGCGATCTTCTCGGTGCTGCAGAGCAACGCGATCAGCCTCGTGGGCGACCTGTTCCGCACGATCGGCGGCGGCTGACCCAGGCATGCCCTGCCGACCCCGCTCCTGGCCCGGGCGGGACGACGGTGGCCACCCCCCAGCCGACCC